>OGLT01000591.1_pt1 | contig 26090 bp, 23 predicted proteins | sample 1572911 | NCBI WGS metagenome assembly OGLT01 (sample SAMEA2582014, study PRJEB24529) | metagenome | biome: Human gut stool | place: China | collected 2011 | reverse complement strand
GCAGACCGGCGTGGGCCGCACCGGCACCTTCCTGTGCTGCGAGCACTACAACCTCAAGCCGGATGTCGTCACCCTGGCCAAGGGTCTGGGCGGCGGCCTGCCCATCGGTGCCGTGCTGATGAACGAAAAGGTCGCGGCCGGGATGGGTGCAGGCACCCACGGCTCCACCTTCGGCGGCAACCCGGTGGTCTGCGCCGGTGCCAATGTGGTCGTGGACCGGATGGACAACGGCTTCCTGGCGAACGTCAATGAGCGCGCCGTCCAGCTGCGCACCGGTCTGGCAAAGCTCCCCATGGTCAAGAGCCTGTCCGGCATCGGCCTGATGGTGGGCGTCGAATTTTTCGGCGATGTCCGGGCGGCGGATGTCCTCGCCGCCTGCCGCGAAAAGGGCCTGCTGGTGCTGACGGCCAAGACCCGCCTGCGCCTGCTGCCGCCCCTGACCCTGACGGCACATGATGTCGAGAAGGCACTGGCCATCCTGAACGAAGTGCTGAGCGAGATGGCCCAGAAGTCTCCGGAGGAACAGGCATGAAACATCTGCTGAAACTGAGCGACCTCTCCCCCGAAGAGCTGCACCACATCCTCGATGTGGCCGACCGGCTCAAGGCGGAGCAGAAGGCCGGAGGCACGGCCCCGCTGCTGCACGGCAGGAGCGTAGCGCTGATGTTCTCCAAAAACTCTACCCGCACCCGCACCAGCTTTGAGGTGGGCGTGTACCAGCTGGGGGGCCTTGGCAACTACATGAACGCCGCCACCGAGCTGCAATCCGGCCGGGGCGAGCCGCTCAAGGATACCGCCCGTGTGCTGGGCCGCTACTACGACTGTGTGGTCTGGCGCACCTACCGCCAGTGCGACCTTGAAGAGTTCGCCGAGCTGGCCGGGGTCCCGGTCATCAACGGCCTGACCGACTATGCCCACCCCTGCCAGGTGCTGGCCGACCTGATGACCATCCGGGAGCGCCGCGGCGCACTGGAAGACCAGAAGCTCTGCTTCATCGGCGATGGATGCAGCATGGCGAACAGCCTCATCGTGGGCGGTCTGCTGGCCGGGATGACCGTCAGCTGCGTCTGCCCGCAGGGCTACCGCCCCGCTGCCGATGTGCTGATGTTTGCCCACCAATATGGCCCGAAGTTCCATCTCCTCACCGACCCCGCCGAGGGCGTGAAAGACGCCGACGTGGTCGTGACGGCGGCCTGGAACACCGCCCCCGGCACACCGGAGAGCGAACGCCGCCTGCGCGATTTCGCGGGCTTTCAGGTCACGAGCGGCCTGCTGAGCGGAGCAAAGCCCGACGCGATGCTCCTCCACTGCCTGCCCGCCCACCGCGGCGAGGAGATCTCTACGGCGGTCTTTGAACAGCACGCCGACGAGATCTTCACCGAAGCCGAGAACCGCCTCCACGTCCAGAAAGCCGTTCTGGCCATCCTTCTGGCGAACCAATAAGCGGGAACATACAGGCTTCATAAAACAGCCGTTTGAACGGATAGAAAGAAAACCAGAACGGCGCAGTTGGATCAGCTGCGCCGTTCTGGTTTTTTACTGTTTGTAAGAGCAGGGAGCGCCCTGCGGTCACAGATTTTCAGTTTCTGAAAATCCTTGCCCTTTTGGGGTCCGCTTCTTGTTGGGCGTACCTGTGCCCAAAACCCTGCTGGGAACGTGTGCGACAAACTGGAAGTTGTTTATTAAACCTTTTTAACCTTAACCAACAACATCATAGGTCTACGCATTTCATTACACATTCCCGGCATACCCATCATATCTGCCGGAGGCATTGCTTCCTCAATAGCCTCAATTTGAAAACCACATTTTATAAGTGGATTCAATATCTGCGTTAATGTGTGGTGCTGTTTAATTACTCGTTGACCAAGAAAATTGGTTTCTCTTTCGCCTGTGTAATAGTAATTGTCGATTGGCCAATATTTAGGTTTCCCATTTTCATCATAAATCCAATCCTCATTAACACCTGCGGTGAAAGTCGGATGTTCAATATTGAATAGGAAATACCCACCTACTTTTAATGTGCAATACACCTTTTGATAAACATTAGCTAAATTTTCGATATAGTGCAGTACCAGGTTAGAAACAACTAGGTCATAAGTATTTTCAGGATAAATGTATTCTTCAACATCGCAAACTTTATACTTGATTTTGTCATCAGAGTTATCAGCTACTGCTTTTGCAATCATTTTTTGACTACTATCAATACCAAGAATTTCAGTAGCTCCCATTTGTGCGGCATATTTGCAATGCCAACCGTAACCACATCCTAAATCCAAAACTTTTTTTCCCTGTAATTCAGGGAATAACGGTTGCAACTGATGCCACTCTCCAGCAGCTTTCAGACCATCTTTGCTTCTTCCCATTTCCGCATATGCGGCAAAAAATTCACTATTATCGTAAATATTTCTCATTGATAATTACCTCCACAACTTCTGAGTTGTTGAACTAAGCCGAGTATACCACACGCGCGGTCGAATGACCACTCATATCTATGAGAATTTGCCCGAAATGCACCCTTCTGGCACAAAGTCCAGTGCGCGGCACCTTGCCAGCGGTGGATACACTTCGGATATGAAAAAGTCCCATGCCGACACCGTGGCGGTGCAGACATGGGACTTGATGCTTTTTCGGCCTGGCCGGGCAGCCGTGACCGATCCGGACAGGCGTTTACAGAGCCTTACACGCCCGAATAGGCGGAGAAGCCGCCGTCTACGGGCAGGCAGATGCCGGGGATGAACCCGGCGGCGTCGTTGTTCAGAACGTTCGTTTCCGTAACAGATCTCCTCTTCGTTGCTTAAACTTTGCCCGCGCCCCTGTCCAGGATCTTATCGAACCGGGAGAAGAAGGTAGCGGCGGTGACGGCGGCGGCGATGATGTCGCTGACCGGCTCGGCCAGGAAGACGCCGAACACCGGGTCTGCGACCACATGCGGCAGGATGAAGATAAGGGGGATGAGCAGGATCAGCTTGCGCAGGCAGGCCAGCAGCAGGCTGACCTTGGCCTGACCCAGCGCCATAAAGCTCTGCTGGCAGGCGATCTGGATGCCCAGCGAGAAGATGCCGGCCATGTAGATGCGCATGGCCCAGGTGGTGTACTGGATCAGGGCGGCGTCCGAGGTGAAGATGCCGGCGACCACACCGGGCACCAGCATCATCAGCACCCAGAAGATGGCCGTGTAGCCGAAGCAGACCAGAAGCTGGAAGCGGAAGGCCTCCTTGACGCGCTCTTTCTTGCCTGCACCGAAGTTGAAGCTCATCACCGGCTGGCCGCCCTGGCAGACGCCGGAGACCGGCATACTGGCCAGCTGGGAAACGCTGGTAATGACCGTCATTGCGCCCACGGCCACGTCGCCGCCGTAGCGGGCCAGGCTGGAGCTGAAGCTGATCGAGAGCAGGCTCTCGGTGGACATCATGACGAAGGTGGAGATGCCCAGCGCCAGGACGGGCAGCACGATCTTCCCTTCGGGCTTGAGGTACTCTTTCTTCAGCCGGAGGGTGGTCTTGGGGCCGGTGAGGAAACGGATGATCCAGATGGCACCCACAGCCTGGCTGAGCACGGTGGCGATGGCAGCACCCCGCACCCCCAGACCAAAGAGGAAGATGAGGATGGGGTCGAGCACGATGTTGATGACCGCACCGATGACGGTGGTCAGCATACTGATCTTGGCAAAGCCCTGTGCGGTGATGAAGGGGTTCATGCCCAGCACGATGAGGACGCAGACCGAGCCGAGGATGTAGATGCGGCTGTACGCCAGCGCATAGGGCAGGGTGGCGTCGCTGGCACCGAACATCCGCAGCAGGGCCGGTGCAGCAGCGTAAAACACGACGGTCAGCAGCGCCGAGAAGATCAGCAGCATGGTGAAGCTGTTGCTGACGATCTTTTCCGCCTGGTCTTTGTCGCCCTGGCCCATGGCGATGGCGGTGCGGGGCGCACCACCGGCACCGATGAGCATCGCAAAGGCGTTCAGCAGCATCAGGATGGGGGTGAACAGGCCCACGCCGGTCAGCGCGGCTGCGCCGATGCCGGGGATATGGCCGATGTAGATACGGTCCACGATGTTATACAGCAGGTTGACGATCTGGGCCACCACGGCCGGGATCATCAGCTGGAGCAGCAGCTTTTTGACGCTGCCGGTGCCCATATCTCCTTGTTTTTTCTGTGTTTGTGCCATTGGTTTCTCCTTGCATGAAAAGGGCGGCCAGCACCTGAAAAGAGGTGCTGGCCACCGCATATTTTAATACGACAGGCCGAAATTCAACTCATAGTAATTGCCGGCGGCGTCACGGTAAGCGTAAGCCTTGCCGTTTTCGTCCTTCATGCAGTCGGGCATGTAGGCATCCTTGGCGTAGCCGGGCACATCGTTGGGGCTGATGCAGACGCCGTCTGCATTGACGGCCAGCACTTCGTCGCCCTTGGGCAGGGTCAGCGGCAGCTTGCCGACCGGGGCAAAGCGGCCGAACAGGACGTCCAGCGTTGCGGAGGGGTAGGTATCGAAGCCGACGGTCAGCGCATCGGAAACTTTTTCGATGTTGCCGACTTCCCAGGCCAGCGGGCAGTTGATGTTGGAAACGACCTTGCCGCCGTGTGCGTGGACCGCTTCAGCGATGCCGAGGATGCGGCTGGCACCGACCAGCGTGGTCTCCTGATGGGTCTCGGCGGTGGGCTTGCCGCTTTCATCCACGTTGCAGACGGTCTTGCCTTCGCAGATGTCCAGCTCCAGATAGCCCGGCGTTGCATTGAAGTATGCACCGGACTGCGGGCTGACCATCAGCAGGGCGACATCGGCCTCGGCGGGGTCGGCCACCAGCGTGACATTGCCCAGCATCTCGCGCAGGGCCTTGGTGGCAGCTTCGCCGGCCTCGGCGCTCTTGCCGAAGGCCTCGGCGTAGACCTTGCAGCCGTCCTTCAGGGGCAGGGTGCCGTCGTTCTTCAGCAGGACGACGCTCTCGCGGTGGACGCGGCTGGCCTCTTCCCAGTCGGCCTTGGTGGCCACGACCTCGGCAGCCTTCCGGGGGTCTGCATAGGGGTCTTCGAACATGCCCTGACGGAACAGCTCGGTCAGGGTGCGGCGGACGGCGCGGTTCAGGCTCTCGTCGGTCAGGACAAGGTCTTCCTTCCGGAAGCCTGCGGGCACTTCGTGGGTGTCGTAGTAGCCGTTGGTAGCACGGGCGTAGCTCTCCTCGCCGAACGCATTGTCCAGCAGACCGGAGATCAGGTCCACGCCGCTCTGGGTGACGGCGTAGCCGATGCGCTCCGGCTCATCCAGCATATCGACGCCCCAGCACATGTTGTGGACGATGCCGGTGTCGGAGTTGATGTAGCCCTTGAAGCCCATCTGGCTGCGGAGCATCCCGTCGATGAAGACCTTGTTGTAGGCGAAGCCATAGGGATTCAGCGCGATGGGGTTGCCCTCGAAGTCCTCCTGCGGGGCGCTCTTCTCAGCGGACGGCTTGGAGTAGTAGGGCATGATGGACTCGGCGTTGTGGCGGATGGCCGCACGGAAGGCCGGGATGTGGTACTTCTGCAAGGAACCGGGGGTGGCGTAGATGTTCCACTGACCGGCTGCATAGTGGGGGTCGAAGCCGTTCTCACGGGCACCGCCGCCGGGGAAGTGCTTCACGGTCACGGACACGCCGTCCGGGGTGACGCCGTTGCTGCCGCCCTGGATGCCGGGGATGAGGTGGTCGAAGATCTCCTCGATCAGCTCCGGGTCCTCGCCGAAGGTGCCGAAGGTGCGCTGCCAACGAGGGTCGGTGACGCAGTCGGCCATGTACATGTAGCCCTTCTTCAGGCCGCAGGCGTTCCACTCGCGGCGGATGGTGTCGGCGAACTTGTCGATGATGTCGATGCGGGCGGTGCCCTTGACGGCCGCTGCGATGCCCAGAGTGCCGGGCCAGGTGGCGAAGACACCGGCGGCATCGTTCATGCCGAAGACGACCTCGCCGTTCTCGTTGCGGCTGTTGGACATGACCTGCATGGGCACGAAATGCTCACAGGTCTCGGTCAGATATTGCAGCTGGTTCAGATAGTCTGCCAGATCTTCGGGGGTGGGGTTCTCGCGCAGGATGACATGGCGGTTGAAGCACTTTTTGACCATGTCGGAGGTGCTGGGCAGCGCCTGATGGCCGAAGATGCTGTCGGAAACGTCCACCGGTGCCTCATCCAGCAGGCCGGAGTCATCGCCCACAGGCTTGTGGCCGTTGGCAGCCAGACGGGGCGAGGGGTACTTGGGGCCCATCCGCCAGTCCGAGGTGAACAGCTGGCCGATCTTCTCGCTGGTGGTCAGGGTCTGGACATAGGCTTTGGCGCGCTCTTCAGGGGCAAGGCGCCAGTCGTTGACGGCGCTGACGGTGCCGGTGCCGTCGATATCCTTGAAATAGAGGCCGTCCTGTTCGATGACCCGGCGCTCTACCGTGCCGATGGTGGGGCCGTTTGCGTTGACATAGCGCTGGACGCGCTGGGATGCTTTCGTTGCCATGTGATTTCTCCTTTTTATTTTACGCCGTCTGCGGTGGGGTTCGTGATACCTATATTATAATGGCAGACCCCAGAAAGGGATTAGAAAAATTTTTGGAAAAATCCGCACTTTCCTAATATTCTTTTCCATGCAGGTCCATGCAGGCGGAGAAAACTGGCAATGTGCTGTACTAGTATATCAATGCCATGTGCAATTTGACCAATAGGTTTTTATAAAGTTGTGAAAATTGCTTCAAAATAGTAAAATCGTCCTGTTTTACCTCAAAATATTACTAACAGAATTTCAAAATATCGTTCATAATAAGGACATAAAGTCCCGATGTGCCGCACAGTGGCAGGTGCGGTTTTCCAATGGGGCAAAAACGGAGAACGCCTGTTTACAAATTAAGGAGAGAAAACGAAATGGCAAAAACGAGAAGTCTGCCGGATAAGTACTACGACAAAGACTACGAGCACAACGGCATCCACCGCGTTCCGATGTGGCGCATCGCATGCTTTGCACTGAACAACACGGCTACCAACCTGTACATGATGATGATGGGTTACGCTACCTACTACCTGATGGGCTGGGTCGGCGTCGGCATGATGCTGGCCTCTTCCCTGAGCATGATCATGCGCATCTGGGACGGTGTCACCGACCCGTTCGTGGGCTTCATGGTCGATAAGACCAACGGCAAGTTCGGCAAGAACCGCCCGTTCATCATCATCGGCAACATCATTCTGGCCGTGACCAGCTTCATCCTGTTCCACGTCACCCACCAGCTGCCGCAGGCAGTCCGCTTCCCCTTCTACGTTGTGGTCCTGATGATCTACTATCTGGGCTACACCTGCCAGTGCGTCGTTACCAAGTCTGCACAGTCCTGCATGACCAACGACCCCAAGCAGCGCCCCATGTTCGCTTCCTTCGACGGCGTGTTCAACACCGTTCTGTTCGCTGGTCTGGCGGTTGTGTTTGCGAATATGGCAAACAGCTACAAGGATGTCGGCGGCTATGCTTCCACCCAGTTCTTCCACAGCCTGTGGGTCATGACCGCCATCGTTTCCGGTATCTTCACCCTGCTGGCTGTCATCGCCATCACCCCGAAGGACCGTTCGGAGTTCTTTGGCACCGGCAAGCCGGTCAAGGTCGGCCTGAAGGATTACTGGGATACCCTGAAGAACAACCGCGCCATCCAGATGCTGGTCCTGTCCGCATCTACCGATAAGCTGGGCTCCTCTGCCCGTACCAGCGCTGTCTCCGTTGCTATGTTCGCCTGTATCGCCGGTTCTACCGTTCTGCAGGGCAACGTGACCGCTCTGACCACCATCCCCAGCGTCATCGTCACCTTCCTGGCCATCTCTCTGGTGGCTACCAAGTTCGGCCAGCGCAAGGCTATGATCATCGGCTCCGTCGGCGGTCTGGTCGTCAACGCTCTGACCATCGCCCTGTGGCTGCTGGGCGACCCCACCACCATGACCTCTGACCCCGCTAAGGGCACCCTGAACTGGGGCTACTTCCTGATCCTCCACGTCCTGCTGAGCATTGCTTACGCAGGCTTCCAGGGCATCTCCGGCAACATCGTCATCCCCATGACTGCGGACTGCGCCGACTACGAGGTCTATCGCTCCGGCAAGTACGTTCCCGGCCTGATGGGCACCCTGTTCAGCTTCATCGATAAGCTGGTCTCCTCCTTCGCTCCCATGATCGCCGGTGTCATGTTCACCATGTGCGGCTTCGCTGACCACAACCCCGTTGAGGGCGACGTGGCTACCATGAAGCTCCGCATCGGCTGCGCCTTCTGCTACAGCGGCGTCATCATGATCGGCCTGCTGTGCAACCTGATCGCCATGAAGTTCTATCCCCTGACCAAGGAGAAGATGGCTGAGATCCAGGACGAAGTTGCTGCCATCAAGATGAAGGCAATGGCTGAAAACGCATAATCCAAGCTGCCACGCTTTCTGATTCTGCGGAAATTACATCCCATGGGGAAGACCGCTCACCGGCCAAGTGCGCAGTGGGCGGCTTTCCCGATTTTATGAGACAAAGACAGAGGTACGACAATGGCAAATACCCAATGGACAAAAGACCCCGACCACGGTTTTATCTGGAATTCCATCGAACATTACTTCTATTGGAAGGAAAACCGCCAGCGCCATGAGGTGAACCGGAAAAAGTATCTCCGCCTTTGCATTCTGGGGGCCTTTGGGGCGCACCAGTTCTACGCTAAGCGCCCGGTTTTGGGGGTGCTGTATCTGGCCACCTTCTGGACCGGCTTCTCGGCAGCTATGACCATCGTGGATGCTGTCATCGCGGCCCCCATGAAGCCGGACGAGAACGGCAGCATCTGGCTGTGACCCCCACCTCTTCTGAGCGGTTCCGCCGGGACCGGAAAGGTACAGTTCTATGAGCAACGTTTTGCAGACCCTGTTCAATACCAATCACGAGCTGCCTGATCTGCAGGTCATCGTGATTCTGGCCATCCTTGCGATCGTTGCACCCTCGGTGGCCAAGTATCTTCATCAGCGGCGTTCCAGCGGCAGCACCAAGACCTCTGCCGCCTCGGCAAAGCCCCGCGCTCAGCACAAGAAAAAGCGCTGAGCGGCTGAACGTTCTACGACATTTCCCTCTATTCATTCATCTCATTTACCTCCTTTCTTTTCGAAGAAACACCAAAAGCCCGCAGCGAATGCTGCGGGCTTTTGGCGTTGCGGCTCTCCCCTCTCAGGCACTCTGGAAGGGCGGACAGGGTGCGCAGCCGCTGCCCGTTCCGGCGGAGCCCGGCAGTCTGTGCAAAGACGAGACCTTGTTCGTCCAGCACAGCCAGCACCGGCCTGCCAAGGCCTCTCCCTCCGGGAGAGGTGGCAGCGCTTGCGCTGACGGAGAGGGCCGTGTGTGAAAGAAGCTGCCGCCGAACAGGACGACAAAATGCCCCGGCAGGTGCTGCACAGCATCTGCCGGGGCGGTTTTATGGGGCTTTAACTTTGGGGAACGCTCAGACCTTCTTGATCTTGATGAGCTGTGCGTTCAGGCTTTCCAGGAAGCCATCGGGCAGAGCCATGACGTTGCCCAGATTCTCCGGGGACATGGTCTTCAGCATATCCCACATACCGGAGCCGGGCTTCACATCAAAGTTGGTGGTCAGCTTCACGACCTTGGCAACGAGGGCGAAGGCTTCGGGGGACTTGGAGACTTCTTCCATGTTGTCCTTGATGCTGTAGTAGCCTTCCGGGAACTCCATGGGAGCCTTGAGGTCCAGATCCAGGCTGCCGACCTGCTTGAACCAGTTGGCAACGCCCTCCTGACGCTCGTTGAACTCCGGCAGAGTGTAGTAAGCGGGCTCCTCGGCGACCTTCTCCAGGGTGATGGAATCCTTCACATCACCGGCCACAGCCAGGATGGTGTTGAAGCCTTCGTTCAGAGCAACGTCGAACTTGAAGACGCGGTGCGCGGTCTGCTGGCCGACTTCCTTGCCGTTGACGTACAGAACGACGGTGTCCTGGTTGGAGTAGACCTTGATCTCGGTGGTCTCGCCTGCGCGCTGTGCGTGGCGGCGGCCAGCGATGTGGACCATCGGGGTCTGGGTCCAGTAAGCCTGATAGACAAAGTAGCTGTCCTTCTTGGTCTTGCGGTCCATGGTGACGAGGCCCTTGTTGTTGCGGCCGCTCACGCCGCCCTCGTTACGGGCAGCGCAGCCGAAGTCGAACATGTTCCAGACGTGGGAAGCCCACACCCAGGGACGGTCCTCGAAGACCTGTGCCATGTGCTCGTGGTACAGTGCCTGATACTCCTCGGTGTAGTCCTTGCACTCCGGCGTGTTGCTGTGCCAGTTGATGATGCCCTCGCAGCCGTACTCGGAAACGCCGATGCAGATGTCGGGGTGGTCGGCGTGGAACTTGTCCAGCCAGGGGCCGTTCTGCTCCATCTTGCCGCCGTACCAGCCGAAGTAGTGGTTGTAGCTCTCCAGGTCGGTGATGTGGTGCATGGGGCCGTCCACGGGGGTGTGAGAAACGTGTGCAATGGTGGTCAGGCGGGTCGGGTCAAGCTCCTTGCAGAGCTTTTCCAGATCGTGGTGGGTGTCCACCAGCTCCTGAGAGATGCCGCCGATCAGGATCTCGTTGGAGATGCCCCAGAACATGATGGAGGGGTGGTTGTAGTTCTGGATGATGAGCTCCTTCATCTCCTCCATGACGTGGGTGTGTGCACCCTCGCCCTTCTTGAAGACGCTGATGAAGGGGATCTCAGCCCAGACGGCGAAACCGATCTCGTCGCAGGCATCGTAGAAGTCCTGGCTGTGCTGATAGTGTGCCAGACGGATGGTGTTGGCGCCCAGCTCCTTGATGAGCAGGGCGTCGTCATAGTGCTCCTCGGCGGTCAGAGCGTTGCCCTCGAACACGCGGTCCTGATGGCGGGAAACGCCGCGCAGCGGGGTGGGCACACCGTTGATGGAGAAGCCTTCGTTGGGCGTGACCTTGAAGGAACGGACACCGACGTTGGCGCAGATCTCATCGACGGCCTCGTTGTTGCGCTGCAGGGTCGCAGTGACGGTGTACAGATTGGGCTCGTCCATGCTCCACAGCTGTGCATCGGGCACGTAGATGGTGACTTCGGTCTCGGCAGAGCCGCGGACAGCGGAAGCGACCTCGCGGCCGAAGCAGTCCTCGATGCTGTACAGAACGGTCAGGTCGTCAGCGGGGTTGGTGACGAAGCTCTTGATGGTGAAGTTTGCACCGCCGTCCTCCGTGGGGACCGGGGTGACCATGATGCCGGGGCCGCCGTAGTAGTCCAGATCAAAGTGTGCATTGGGCACGCTGATCAGGTTGACGCCGCGGTACAGGCCGCCGTAGAAGGTGAAGTCGGCGGAAGCGGGGTACATGGACGGGGTGTCCTCGTTGGAGACCTCGATGGTCAGCTCGTTCTCGCCTTCGTGGCACAGATCGGTGACATCGGCACGGAAGATGGAGAAGCCGCCCTCATGGGTGGTGGCGACCGTGCCGTTGACCTTCACGGTGGCGTTCAGCGCAGCAGCGAGCACCTCAACATAGGTGCGGCCGCCCTCACGGGGCTGCTTGGGCTGCTCGAAGGTGCGGGTGTAAACGCCGGTGGTGCGCAGGTAGCTGCCGTTGCCGTCGTTGCCATCCACAGCGTTCCAGGTGTGGGGCAGGTTGACCTGCTCCGTCACATGGTCGCCCTTGGGGAAGGACAGGGTCCAGTTTTCGTTCAAGGAAATGATCTCTCTCATTGATACGACTCCTTCTCAGTTTTTTCTCTGTGTGGGTCTGCGGTGCAGACCTCGTTGTGAGATTAGTATATCACAGGAAGCCTCCGGAACGTTTGTACAAAATCGCGTCAAAATAGTAATATTTTGTGAAAATTCCAACGACCGGCCCGCTTTTGTGCAGAAGAAAACGGCCCCGGCAGCTGCCGGAGCCGTTTTCAGGCTTGCATCAGATCCCGCATTCGTCCAGGATGCCGCGCAGGGTGTCTGCGGACTTCCGGAGGTCAGCGGATTCCTTCTCGCTCAGTGCGATGGGGACCAGCTCTTCGAGGCCGTCGGCACCCACCACGGCGGGCATGCTCAGAACGACATTGTCCACGCCGAAGTCGCCGTGCATCATCGAGGAGATGGGCAGGATGGACTTCTCGTCCCGGATGATGACCTCGCAGATGCGCTTGACGGCCATGGCGACGCCGTAGTAGGTGGCGCGCTTCTTCTCAATGATCTCGTAGGCGCTGTTCTTGACCTTCTCCGCGATATTCTCCTGCGACTTGTCGTGGTTGTAGTGGCCGCGCATCTCGCAGAAATCGTCCAGCGCGATGCCGGAGACGTTGGCGCTGCTCCAGGCCGCGATCTCGCTGTCGCCGTGCTCGCCGATGATGAAGGCATGGACGCTCTTGCTGTCCACGGACAGGTGCTCGCCCAGCTGATACTTCAGGCGGGCGGTGTCCAGCACGGTGCCGGAGCCGATGACCCGGTGCTCCGGGAAGCCGGACAGCTTGATGGCGGCATAGGTCAGGATATCCACCGGGTTCGCCACCACCAGCAGGATGCCGCGGCATTCCCGCTTGGCGATCTCCGGGATGATGCTCTTGAAGATGTTCAGGTTCTTGTGCACGAGGTCCAGCCGGGTCTCGCCGGGCTTCTGGCCTGCGCCTGCCGTGATGACGATGATGGCAGCGTCCACGATGTCATCGTAGGTGCCGGCATAGATCTTCATGTTGCCCACAAAGGGGATGCCGTGGCTGATGTCCATGGCTTCGCCTTCGGCCTTGGCGTGGTCTGCGTCGATCAGGACGATCTCCGAAAACAGCTTGCTCTGCATCAGCGCAAAGGCGGACGCCGAGCCGACGAAGCCGCAGCCGATGACGGCGATCTTGCGTAAATTGACGTTGTTCATAGGTTGCTTTCCCTCTTCTGCCGCCCACGGCGGCTCCATTCATTCCAAAACCTCTCCCGCCGGGAGAAGCTGCCAGGCTAAATCGTTAAACTTTTGCCAAGCTCGGATACATTACCAAAAATCACGGCATCTGTCAAGTGCATGCGCAACGACGCCGCTGCTTTTTCACAGGATGCCGCACAGCCTTTGAAAATATACCCGGCAGACGCAGAAGAAAACCAGTTGACGGAAAGCGGGAACTTTGTTATAATAATAGGGCTATCAAGCGGCTTTGGCAGCTTCTGCCCGCCGCTCTGGGGCGCGAAGTGAATAGGGAGATGTATCGAAGTGGTCGTAACGAGAACGACTCGAAATCGTTTTGTCCTTAACCGGGCACGTGGGTTCGAATCCCACCATCTCCGCCAACAAAAGGCATCAGCTCAGGCTGGTGCCTTTTTTGCGGCTAAGATGGTGAGGATGAGAACAGGGCGGCGATTTTCGATGTGCAGCACAAATCCATCAGCCTCCCCAAAGTGCCCATCCAACAGAACTTCGCCCTGAAATGTAATCCGGCGGAGCTTCTGTGCGGCGTCGGTCACCTCAACGGTGCAAAAGCGCTGCAAGTAGCTGCAAATAGCGGCGGCGTGGGAGACGACAAGGGCGTTCTGCCCCTCCGGGAGCGAATCCAACAGTTCGTGGATGCAGTCTGCCATCCGGGCGCTGACCTCACGGAAGGACTCGCCGTCCGGATTTTTGAAGTCCGGGTCTTCGTATTGGCGTTTCCAGAACGAAGCGTCCTGCCCGGTCGTGTCGCCGGTGCGGCGCTCGGCAAGGCGGGTGTCCTGCCGGACGGGAAGCCCCAGCAGCTGTGCGGTCTGGAGCGCACGCAGCGAAGGGGACGACCAGACGAGCGAGACCGTGCGGAAAGCGTCATTTTGAAAGACTGCGGCGGCCCGCTGAAGACCTTCGGCAGAAAGGCCGGGGTCGGGGCTGGAACCGCCGCGCTCCGGGATGGAATGGCGCAGGAGAAGAAGGGTTGTCATGAAAGCCTCCGATTAAAAAAGTGACTTCAGTATAGCAGATTCGGGAAAGCAGATGCAATAAAACGAGCTGTATGTATCAATAATTTTTGCTCAGAATCTTCTCAAGCGTGTCCGCAAACCTGACATCCTGCTCCTTCGTCCGCTTTGGGCTCCCCTTGGGGTGCTTTCCGGCACGGAGGAGCTTTTTGCTTTCATACCGTCGCAGCATGAGAGCGTCTATGTTGTCGGCGGTGTATTCCAAACCGTTCTGATTCAGCACCCGGACGCGCTTGGCAAGGCACATGCTGGCCAGCCCGTAGTCCTGTGTTACGACCACATCCCCCGGTTTTACCCGGTTCACCAGCGCAAAGTCCACGCTGTCAGAACCTTTATCGAATACCAACGTCTGCGCACCTTCTCGCTCGATTTGGTGAGAGGTGTCGCACAGGATGATGACCGAGATGCCGAACCGCTTTGCAATCTGCAACGTCAGATCAACGACCGGGCAGCCGTCTGCATCGATCAAAATATTCATCGGCTTTCCTCCATCACCCACCGAAATGCTCTTGCGGTACGCAAATCGGCGTCTTTGAAATGCCCGCCGCTGTTCCATTCAAAGGTGCAGTCTGCACCGCGCGCTATAAGCTGACTGTGCAGAGTGCGGATATTATCCCCCACCACAGCCATGACAGCGTTTTTCGTGTGTTCTTCCTTGTCGCCAAGGCTCAGATAAATGTGCTGCGTCTGTATCGGGTGCCGCTGTCCAAACTCCATCCAGCCCGGAAACCAAACAGAGGGAGAAGCGGCGGCGACACCGTAGAACAGATCAGTCTGGGTGGATGCCCACAATGCAAACAGCCCGGCCAGCGAATAGCCGCCCAGAATGATTTTGACGTTTTCCGGGAGAGGAAACTGCCGCTTCAGCGTGGGGATGACCTGTTCCATCAGAAAGCGCAGGATGTCCGCAGCCTTGCCACCGAAACCTTGCTTCCCCCAAACAGCAGGGGCTTCCCACGGAGAAAGTGCATCGTTCCAGCTTTCCACCGGAATAGCCGCAAACAGAAAGCGGTGCGCACTCTGTGCAATAGCGGTAACCTCGCTTTCCATGCTTTGCAGCTCGTGTTCGCCGGTCATTTGGAGCAGTAGGTATTCTGCATGGGCTTCGCCGTAAATGCGGCAAGGTCTGTTCCCGATTTGCATTGTCTGTGCAGTCACTGCGGCGTCCTCCCGAAAAAATTTTGATAAGCCCAGTATAGCAACTGAAAAATCATTTTGCAATTCAAAAGGCGTTCGCATTCGCAGACCAATTATAAACAAAACAGGAGGGACAGCTTGCGGGCTGTCCCTCCTGTTTTGTAAAGCGCTTATTCCAAATTCCCCGTCAGGGTCATGACGGCGGAGAGAACGGCCAGAGGGGCCGTCTCGCAGCGGAGGATGCGGGGGCCGAGGCCGACTGTTTTGGCACCGGCCTGGGCGGCCATCTCGGCTTCCTCGGCGGCAAAGCCGCCCTCGGCACCGGTGATGACAGCGATCTTCGGCTTTCTGCCGTCGGCGGGGCGGACATTGCCCAGCAGCTCCCGCAGCGGGGCACCGCCGCACTCGTAGCAGAAGAGCACGAGGTCGTACCCTTCCAGACTGCGGCAGACCGCGCCGAAGTTTGGCAGCGGCAGGGCCACATCCGGCAGGATGCCCCGGCCGCACTGCTTGGCGGCCTCGAAGGCGATGCGGTTGTAGCGCTCGTTCTTCTGCTCCTCTTTCTTGGGGGCGGCCACACAGTAGCGGCTGAAGAAGGGAACGAAATGAGCGCAGCCAAGCTCGACGCCGTGGCGGATGACCTGTTCCAGCTTGTCCTGCTTGGGATAGCCTGCAAAGAGGGTTACTTCCACGCTGGGTTCGGCGGCGCTGGGGTAGCCCGGCTCTACGCTGAACTCTACGGTCTCCGGGCCGAAGCCGGTGATGACGGCGGTGTATTCGACGGCGTTGCCGTCGCAGAGGATGACGGTGTCGCCCAGCTTGCCCCGCATCACGCGGGCGAGGTGGTGGGCGTCCGCACCCCGCAGGGTGGCGGTGCCGTCGGCGATCTCAGTGGTAAAATAACGGTGCGGCATAGTGGCTCCTATCCTGAACTTGCTCGCTCCAAAACGTTCCGAATCGGAACGTTCTGTTCGGCTTATACAAACTGTATCCGACTGCCAGGAGCTCCCCGAACAGGGGAGCTGGCGCGGAACGCCTGAGCAGTTATTTTTTGCGGCAGACGATGCACTCCCAGCCGCGCTTTTCCTTGACTTCCTGCACGGCGAGACCGGCGGCTTCCAGCCCGGCGATGACCTCATCCTTCCGGCTGTCGATGATGCCGCTGGCGATGAAAACGGCATTCTCGGCCATCAGGCCGGGGACGGCGGGGGCCAAAGACAGGATGGCGTTGGCGACGATGTTGGCGGTGATGATGTCATACGTGCCGCTGGCCTTGTCGGACAGGTCGCCCACCAGAACGGTGAGCTGGTCGGCCACGCCGTTCAGTGCGGCGTTTTCTCCGGCGGTGCGGACGGCCACGGGGTCGATGTCCACGCCCTCGGCGCTGGCAGCACCCAGCTTGAGGGCGGCGATGGCGAGGATGCCGGAGCCGGTGCCGATGTCCAGCACCCGCTCGCCGCCCTTCACCCGCTCGTCCAGCGCTTCCAGGCAGAGGCTGGTGGTCTCGTGGCCGCCGGTGCCGAAGGCCAGACCGGGGTCGAGGATGAGCTTGACGCGGTCGGTGTCATATTCCTGCCAGGAGGGCACGACGGCGAGCCGCTGGCCGATCTCCATGGGGTGATAATATTTGCGCCAGCCGTTCTGCCAGTCCTCCTGCTCCACGCCCTCGGTCTCGACGGTGTAGGCGATGCCTGCCGCCTCCATCCGGGCGGCGATGAGGGCCAGCGTCTCCACCGGCGAAGCGCCCGGCTCCAGATACAGGTGGATGATGACCTGGTCGCGGGGCTTGTCCAGCAGCTCCTGCTCGATGAGGTCTACGTGTGCGATCTCGGCCACCTGCTGTTCGATGTCGCTGTAGTCTTCGATATAGATGCCGCCTTCGGCGATCATCGTGGCGACGGCCTCGGCGTTGTCAGCGTCGGCTTTGGCCACGGTCAGGCGGATGTCGGTCCATTCCATTGATAAAACCTCCTTCGGGATGTTGTGCACGGTTCGGGAATACCTATATAGTAACATAGACACCGCCCCGGTGCAAGAAGTGCGCGGCAGAGGCTGCAGAATATAGAAAATTCACAAATAAGAAAATTATTTTCAAAGAGAAAGCTTGTATCCCATCAAAAGCCCCAAAAACTTTTGACTGAAAAATGCAAAATCAAGGATTTTTGTATCATTCGCAGAGAAAATGGCGAAAACCCCCTTTCTTTTTTTCTTAACATGTGTTAAGATATTGTTACGCAATTATGGACAGCCTGCAACCAGGGGCCTCCATAACAACAACATTCTTTAAGGAGGAATGTGTCTTATGATGAAATATCTCCAGAAACTGGGCAAGGCACTGATGCTTCCCGTCGCGGTCCTGCCGATCTGCGGCATCCTGATGGGTCTTGGCTATGCCTTTGCTCCGGGCGTTATGGGTGTGCCCGGTGCAGCAACTTCCGGTGCAGCTTACACCGTTGGCTTCCTGCTGGTCAAGGCAGGCGGCGCTCTGATCGACAACATGGCTTGGCTGTTTGCAATCGGTGCAGCAGTCGGTCTGGCAGATGACCACGATGGTACCGCTGGTCTGGCTGGCCTCGTCAGCTTCCTGATGATGCAGCAGCTGCTGAGCCCCGCCGTCGTCGGTGCAGTCCGCACCCTCGAAGAGGGCACCGCTACCTACATCGCTTTCCAGAAGGTCGCTGGCAACTCGTTCATCGGCATTCTGGCCGCTGTGGTGGGCGCGACCTGCTACAACAAGTTCAAGAACACCCAGCTGCCTGACTGGCTGGCTTTCTTCTCCGGCAAGCGCTTCGTTGCAATTGCCACCGGCCTGATCTCCATTGTGGTCTCTGTTGTTCTGCTGTTCGTCTGGCCCGTCATCTTCGGCGCGCTGGTCGCTCTGGGCAAGGGCATCGCAGGCATGGAAGGCATCGGCGCTGGTCTGTACGCCTTCCTGAACCGTCTGCTGATCCCCACCGGCCTGCACCACGCTCTGAACAACGTGTTCTGGTTCGATACCATCGGCCTGGGCGACCTGTCCCACTTCTGGGCTGGTGAGACCTCTGCGGATGTGGGCTGGAGCCTCGGCATGTACATGTCCGGCTTCTTCCCCTGCATGATGTTCGGTATTGCCGGTGCTGCTCTGGCGATGGTCAAGACGGCTAAGAACAAGAAGGCTGCCATCGGTCTGGTTCTGTCCGCTGCGATCTGCGCTTTCGTCTGCGGCGTTACCGAGCCGTTCGAGTTTGGCTTCATGTTCCTGTGCTTCCCGCTGTACATTGTGTACTCTGCTCTGTACGGCATCTTCACCGTCATCACCTACTACTCCGGCTTCCGTGCAGGCTTCTGCTTCTCTGCCGGTGCGACCGACCTGGTCTTCTCCGCATCCCTGCCCGCAGCTGCTAAGACCTGGATGATCATTCCTCTGGGCATCGCTGCTTTCATCGTGTTCTATCTGGTGTTCTACTTTGCCATCACCAAGTTCGACCTGAAGACCCCCGGCCGTGAGGACGAGGACGCTGAAGAGGCCGAAAAGAAGATCACCCTGGCCAACAACAACTACACCGAAGTTGCTTCTGGTGTGCTGAAGGCCATCGGCGGCAAGGCAAACGTCTCCAGCGTGGACTACTGCGCTACCCGCCTGCGTTTCACCATCAAGGACTACACGCAGGTCGATGAAAAGGCTGTCAAGGCAGCAGGCGCAGCCGGTGTCATCCGTCCTGACAAGACTACCTGCCAGGTCATCATCGGCACCAAGGTCCAGTTCGTGTACGACGAGCTGAAGAAGATGCTGTGATCGCATCCTGAATCGTAATTTTGTGCAGGAGACTGGTTGATCCTGCATCCGTTCCCGAAGGGCCGCTGAGGGCGGGCGTTCACGCCCATCTTCGGCGGCCCTTTTTTGTTCACACAAAACCGTTTTTTGAGCACTGCGACTGTGCTATACTGAAGACAACGAGAAAAAATCAGGAGGTTTCCACTATGAAGATCATTCGTGCAAAGGATTACAAGGATATGTCCCGCAAGGCGGCAAACATCATCTCCGCGCAGGTCATCATGAAGCCGAACTGTGTGCTGGGCCTGGCCACCGGCGGCACCCCTGTGGGCGCGTATGCCCAGCTGGTGGAGTGGTACAACAAGGGCGATGTGGACTTCTCGGAGGTCACCACCGTCAACCTGGACGAGTACCGCGGCCTGCCCAAGGAGCATCCGGAGAGCTACTGGAGCTTCATGCACAAGAACCTGTTTGACCATGTGAACATCCGCCCGGAGGCCATCCATCTGCCCGACGGCACCAACCCCGATGCAGCAGACGCCTGTGCAAAGTACAACGAGATCATCCACAGCGTGGGCGGCATCGACCTGCAGCTGCTGGGCCTTGGCCCCAACGGCCACATCGGCTTCAACGAGCCGGGCGAAGCCTTTGAGCTGGAGACCCACTGCGTGGACCTGACCTCTGCCACCATCGAGGCCAACAAGCGCTTCTTTGACGGCAACGAGGACCTCGTGCCCAAGCAGGCCTACACCATGGGCATTAAGACCATCATGCAGGCCCGCAAGGTGCTGGTGGTGGCCAACGGTCTGGCCAAGGCCAAGGCCGTCAAGGCCGTCGTGTCCGGCCCCGTCACCCCGGAGTGTCCGGGTTCCATCCTGCAGATGCACCCCGACTGCATCCTGGTGGCTGACGAAGAGGCACTGAGCCTGCTGTGACCCTCTCAGGCAAAGCCTTGCGGCTTTGCCAGCTCCCCCAAAGGGGGAGCCATTGGCAGCAAGGCATTGCGGGAGCGTAAAGAAAAACAGCAGCATACAGCTCGATTATAGAGGCTTCAATTATGATCATCAAACATGCAAAAATCTATACCCCCCGCCACACGTTCGAGGAGGGGGACCTGTTCATCCGGGAGGGGCGCATCGTGCCCTTTGCACAGCCGGAAGCGGGCGAAGAAGTTCTGGATGCCAGGGGTGCCTATGCCCTGCCCGGCCTTGTGGACATCCATTTCCACGGTGCCATGGGCAAGGACTTCTGCGACGGAACGGAAGAGGCCATCCAGACGCTGGCCGACTTTGAAGCCAGCAAGGGTGTGCTGGCCATCTGCCCCGCGACCATGACCTTCTCGGAAGAGATCCTGAACGGCGTCATGGATGCGGCTGCGGCCCACCGGAACGGCAAGGGCGCAGACCTTGTCGGCATCAACATGGAAGGACCCTTCATCAGCCCGAAGAAGGTCGGCGCACAGAACCCGGAATACCTCCATCCTGCCGATGTTGGGATGTTCCGCCGCTTGCAGAAGCGCGCGAACGGCCTCATCAAGCTTGTGGACGTGGCCCCCGAAGAGCCGGGTGCGCTGGAGTTCATCCGGGAGTGCTGCGGGGAGGTCCGCATCTCCATCGCCCACACCTGCACCAGCTACGACACCGCCTGCGCGGCTTTTGACGCCGGTGCCACCCACATGACCCACCTCTACAATGCCATGCCCGGCATCACCCACCGCGAGCCCGGCCCCATCATTGCGGCGCTGGAGCGCGGTGCAGAAGTCGAACTCATCACCGACAATGTCCACATCCACCCGGCCATGGTCCGCTTCACCTTCCGCACCTTCGGCGACGACCACGTCATCCTCATCGCCGACAGCATGATGGCCTGCGGCCTGCCCGATGGGCAGTACAGCCTGGGCGGACAGGCGGTCACGGTCAAGGGCCCGCGCGCCACGCTGACCGAACAGCCCGGCACCATTGCCGGAAGCGCGACCTGCCTGTACGACTGCATGAAGCGGGCTGTGCTGGAGATGGGCGTCCCGCTGGAGAGCGCCGTCCGCGCCGCCAGCGAAAACCCCGCCCGGAGCATCGGCATCGACAACGACTACGGCAGCCTGAGCGCCGGACGGTATGGCAACGTCATTCTGGCCGACGAAGCGCTCAACATTCAGGCTGTCGTCCAGAAAGGAACCCGCATCGTATGAATCCCGTGACCCTGACCTGGCGGCTGCTGACCGCTGAAGAGCTGACGAAGGTGTACCTCGACGAGATGCGCCGCGATTTTCCCCAGAGCGAGCTCAAGCCCCTGAGCATGATCCTGAACAGCGAAGCCGCCGGAACCGCCCACACCTGGGGCATCTACGACGGCGATGCACTAGCCGCCTATCTGCTGATGGTGCGCCCCGTGGGCTGCGCCATGAGCCAGCTGGACTACTTTGCGGTCCTGCCCCGGTACCGGGCCTCCGGTCTGGGCGCGGCATTGCTGGCAGAGCTGCCCGGCCACGAAAACGGCTGTCAGGCCATCCTCATTGAGGCCGAGTGCCCCGAAAAGGCCGAGGACGAGGCCATGGCCGTCCGCCGTCTGGGCTTCTACGCCCGGTGCGGGGCTGTGGACGTGGGCTGGACGGAGCATCTCTTCGATGCCTGGTTCCGGGTGCTGGTGCTGCCCTGCGGCCGGACCACCCCGGATGCGGAGACTACCGTGCAGGGGCTGGCTGACTGCTACCGCCGCACGATGGGCGATCCGCAGTGGAAAAAACACGTCACATTCTACCGCCCGGATGGGGCCGAAGCCCGGTTCTGACCACAGTTTGCATTCAAACTGTGCCGCCTGCCCCTGCATCGTGCGGGGGTGGGCGGCTTTTTACTAAAAAAAAGACGCTTGACAGAACGCAAGAATATGGGTATTCTTGGCATAGGAATCATTTGCCGTGTGCCCGCTTGGGCACAGATCAACAGGAGGAAAAAACAATGAAAATGATGACTCGGCGTTCGTTCTTGAAGATCACCGGCGCGCTGGCGCTGGCTGTGGGTGCAGCGGGTGCACTGAGCGGCTGCGATGCGGTCGATAATGCGGTCGGCTCGTTCTTCCAGCAGTACGGTGACCAGAAGGGCCATGCGGCAGACAGTGTAGGTAAATTCATGTATGCCTTGAGCAATCAGTACCAGCCGTGGTCGTATGGGGAAGAGCTTGCGCTGCTGGCTGTCGAATTCCAAGTCAAGAATCTGACCAATGATACGGTCACCTTCAAGGCAAGCGACATCACCAGTGCAAAGATCGACGGCCACAACGCAAAGGTGGTTCTGGACCTGAAAGCAGCAGCAAATGTGAGCGGTTTTGGCGATTATACCCCGCTGTTCGATGAAAATGGCACCAAGACCTATGGGCCGGGCAAGGATCTGAATAAGGCAGAGGCAGGTTATATCTGTTTCCAGCCCGTCTATGCCGAGGGCGAAGCACATGTCAACAAAAACTGGAGCAGCTTGGAGTTCACCTTCAACCTGAAAGGCAAGACTTCCACCTTTGTGATGAACCGGAATGCAGACGGAAACGTGACTTCTTCCCGTAAGTAAGATCTGCACAAAGAACGACAGGCACAGTTTTTGCCGTCCACTCCTGCACCTTGCGGGGGTGGGCGGCTTTTTACTGAAAAAAAGACGCTTGACAGGCTGGAACAATATGGTATGCTTAACTTGACAAACGACTGAAAATGGACAAGACCGGGCAAGGAGGAAACAAGACATGGAACAAACATTTTCCCGCCGCGGATTTTTGAAGGGTGCCGCCGCTGCGGCGTTGGCCGTCTCGGCCATGGGCCTGACCGGATGCAGCACAGATGCCGGAGCAGAGCCGTCCACGGCGGTGATCCTGGGCGACTATAAGGTGGATCTGGACCTGAAGCGCTCCGTACTGGGCAAAAACGGGGATGGCAGCGCGACCGTCAAGCTGTCGGTCTTTGTGACCAACAACGACGCCGGTGCCGCCGCGATGCCCTTCATCCGGAGCATGTTCCCCTCGCTGTATGCCGGGGAGACGGAGCTGAAAGCGGGCAACTCCAAGACGGAGTTCGCCACTCTGCCGATGCGGGTGCCGACCGAGTGCACCCCCAGCTTCATCATCGAAGACGCCGACCTGTACCAGCAGGTCAACAGCGGCGCGGTAGACCTGAAACTGACCGTCAAACTTTCGGGCCAGACGGCTGTGTATACCCTGAATTTTGGTACGCTGACCAAAACGGTCGAAAAGATTGGATAAGGAGGAACCGAAGATGGAACTGACCCGTCGTGGATTTTTGAAGAGTGTGGGCGCAGCAACGCTGGCTGTGGCTGCTGTGGGTCTGCTGGGCGGCTGCGAAGGCGGCGAGATGGTGGGCAACGCCAACGGCCTGAACGATACCGCTGAGCTGAAGGGCATCAAGATGACCGTGCGGTCTCTGGCTTACGCAAGCTATTCGGACGGCACCTTCTATCTGGTGCCGGAAGTGCTCATCAACAACGGCAGCGCGGCCGGGATCCCGCTGAACCCCACCGGCGGCAGCTTCAAGCTGCGGGTGAACGGCTCGGAGGAACTGGACATCAACTCCGACACCATGGCCATTCTGAACAAGAACTCTAAGCTGAACGCGCTGGATACCCGCACCCTGAACCGCGGCCAGTACGCAAAGGGCCATCTGTGCGGCAAGGGCAGCGGCGTGTCGAAGTTTAATTACGTGCAGGTGCTGTTCTATCCGAACCCGCAGGACGCCAAGACCTACCTGTGCTGCAAGATCGCAGCCAAGGAAGCTTCCCTGATGCTGGGCATCTGAGCGCCAGAGCAAACCCCTCCAAGCCGGAGCTGTGCGAGCCGCACAGCTCCGGCTTTTTTGATTGTGTAGTCTGCACAATCAGAGCGGGGCATTTTTGGCAGTTGGCGCGAAACTGTAAAATCCGGCGCAAAGATTTTCACACCGAAAGAGCCGGAATTTTACAAAGCAGGAAAAGCCTGTGCAAACAATTTACTTCGATTTTTCCCGCGCGTGGTCGCAGCGGCAGAAGGACGGCGGTACAATAAAGGCGTTCCAAGGGAAAACACAAAAAGGAAAAAAGAACCGGAAAAATACGACCCGGATATGGTTATGGAGGAAAACATGATGAAAAAGATCACGCGCCGTTCGTTCCTTGCTGTTTGTGGTGCCGCAGCCGCCGCTGCTGCCCTGACCGCCTGCGGCGGTTCCGCTTCTTCCGCTGCGGCTTCTTCCGCCGCTGCATCCACGGCCGCTTCCACTGCTTCCGGCAGCCTGTCCGGCAATGTGGCCACCGGCGGTTCCACTTCCATGAAGAACGTCATCGCCGCCCTGACCGAAGGCTTCGCTGAGGTGGAGCCGGGCGTCACCGTCAGCTATGACCCCACCGGTTCCGGCGCCGGCATCACCGGTGCGACCGATAAGACCCTGGACATCGGCCTGTCCTCCCGCGCCCTGAAGGACGACGAGAAGAAGGATGTGGACGGCACCGTCATCGCACTGGACGGCATCGCCATCATCGTGAACAAGGACAGCAAGGTCGAGGACCTGACCGTCGATCAGCTCAAGCAGATGTTCACCGGCGAGATCACCAACTGGTCTGAGGTCGGAGGCGACGACGGCGAGATCGTTCTGATCGGCCGTGAGGCTGGTTCCGGCACCCGCGACGGCTTCGAGAGCATCGTGGATGTCAAGGACTCCTGCAAGTATGCACAGGAGCTGACCGCGACCGGCGCTGTCATCAGCGCCGTCGAGGCCAACCCGCTGGCCATCGGCTACGCTTCCCTGTCTGCCGTTGGCGAGACCGTGAAGATGGTCACGGTCGGCGGTGCGGCCTGCAGCGAGGAGACCGTCAAGGACGGCAGCTATGAGGTCCAGCGTCCCTTTGTCTTCGTTACCAACAAGTCCGTCACCCTGTCCGAGCAGGCGCAGGCCTTCTTCGACTTTGCCACCAGCGCCGATGCTGCGGACCTCATCCGTACCGCCGGTGCAGTGCCTGTGAATGAGTAATCGAGTATGAAACAAAACGCTTCGCTTCGGAAAAAGATCGAGCTGCCCCGCACCCCCGCCGCGTGGCTGGAAGCTGTGATGAACTTCCTCTTCTTCCTCTGCGGCATTCTGGCAGTGGGCTGCGTGGTGCTCATCTCGGTGTACATGATCGCTTCGGGCGTGCCTGCCATCCGGAAGATCGGCCTGTTCCGCTTCCTGTTCGGCACCGCGTGGGCCTCCACGGCCGCAGACCCGAAGTACGGCATCCTGCCCTTCATCCTGTCCAGCGTGTACGGCACACTGGATGCGACCCTCATCGGTGTGCCGGTGGGCCTGCTGACGGCGGTGTTTCTCTCGAAGGCCGCCGGGCCCCGTGTGCGCACGGTGGTCGTCACGGCCATCGAGCTGCTGAGCGGCATCCCCAGCGTCGTGTTCGGCCTGCTGGGGATGCAGGTGCTCGTCCCTGCAGTGGCCAGGGCCTTTGGCAAGGCATCCGGTGCCTGCCTGCTGAGCGCCATCGTGGTGCTGGCTATCATGATCCTGCCCAGCATCGTGTCCGTGTCGGTCACAGCGCTGAACGCCGTCCCGCCGGAATATGAGCAGGGCAGCCTGGCGCTGGGTGCCACCGACACCGAGACCTGGTTCAAGATCAGTGTCCCCGCCGCGAAGAGCGGCATCGCCGCCGGCATCGTGCTGGGCATCGGCCGCGCCATCGGCGAGGCCATGGCGGTGATGATGGTGGCGGGCAACAGCCCCAACATGCCGGACAGCCTGTTCCGGAGCGTCACCTTCCTGACCACCGCCATTGCCAAGGAAATGAGCTACGCCGGAGGGCTGCAGCGGCAGGCGCTGTTCAGCATCGCCCTGGTGCTGTTCGGGTTCATCATGATCATCAATGTGGTGCTCAACGTGGTGCTGAAGGGAGGCGACCGCGATGCATAACGGGTTTTCGCCCTCCCGCCGCGCCTGGAACCGTGTGATGACGGTGCTGGTGTGGGCGGCTGCCCTGCTGGTCATGGCGCTGGTGGCGGGCATCATCGGCATGGTGCTGGTGCGCGGTGTGCCGCACATCCGCTGGAAGTTCCTTTCCACCACCGCCAGCGTGCTGAAAGGCACCGACGGCATCCTGCCCGCCATCCTCAACACACTGTATGTCATTGTGCTGACATTACTGATCGTACTGCCTCTGGGCGTGGGCGCGGCGGTCTACCTGACCGAGTATGCCTCCAACCGGCGGCTCATCGAGGTCATCGAGTTCACCAACGAAACGCTGGCGGGCATCCCCAGCATCATCTACGGTCTGGTGGGCATGCTGGTG
>OGLT01000561.1_pt1 | contig 27028 bp, 18 predicted proteins | sample 1572911 | NCBI WGS metagenome assembly OGLT01 (sample SAMEA2582014, study PRJEB24529) | metagenome | biome: Human gut stool | place: China | collected 2011 | reverse complement strand
TGATGGTGTCACCAATTTCCACCTCATAGGGATCCACCTGTTCCTCTTCCCCGTCCCGCAGAAGATTCGCGTATTCCGGGTTAATATCCATCAGGTCGGTGATGGATTTTCTGGATTTGTTGACCGCATAGTCATTGAACAGCTCACCAATCTGGTAAAACAGCATGACCGCCACGGCTTCTTCCAGAGAACCAATGGCAAACGCGCCGAGCGTTGCAATGGTCATCAGAAAGTTTTCATCAAAAACCTGTCCCTTCGTACTATTTTTTAAAGCGGTTAAAACAATCCTTCCGCCCAAGAGAATATATGCGGCAACAAGACAGTAAATATGATAAGCTTCCGGCACGAGTCCGGTAATTTCGCTGATTATAAACAAAATTCCGCCAAACACTATTTCTGCCAGTGAACGCTGTTCATCCGACATTGAAAGTATTCCACCGCTTTTTTTACGCTGATTAATATTTTCAGCCAATACCGGCTTGCCTATACGTTCAACTACTTTTACACCTGCTTCGATCGTACTGCAAATTGCCTGGACCTGTGGCAGCAATTGTGCGTGATTCTTCGATGTCAGCCGCAGTTGTTTCGTAGCATAAGTTATCGTTGCAGCAGAAACATCCGGCAAATCATTGATAGCCTTCTCCATTTTTGCGGCACAATTGGCACAGCCCAGGTTCTCTAACAGGTATACCTTGCTTTCAAAGTTGAACGGCATCATCCCACTGCGTGGCACAACTTCTACATCCGATTCTATAGAAGCACAGATTTCACGAATGGCCGGCAGCAATACCTCGTGATTTTTGGCCGATAGACGCAGCTGTTTTGTTACAAAACTTACTGAAGCATATTCTACTCCAGGCAATTCTTTAATCTTATATTCCATTTTGGCGGCACAGTTGGCACAACCCAGATTTTTTAAAGCATAAACTCGTTTTATACAATCAGCATCAGGCATTCTGCAGATACAATTTTCCAAGCTTTCACCACAAACATCGCAATATTCCTCATGTGGATGGCAGAGCTCACATTGACAGTCATCTGCATGCCCGGGCACATGATGATCATGCCCACAGCCACAGGCTGCATCATGGTCATGGCCGCTTTCTCCTTTGTGATAATGTTCGTGTCCGCAGCCACAGGCTGAATTATCGTTATGGCCGCTTTCATCTTCGTGATGATGATCATGTCCGCAGCCCTGACTGTTATGTTCATGTAAATTTTCTAAAGCATGCTGTGTTTTGCTCATTTTCCAGCCTCCTTACTTTTACTGTAATCTTATTATAACACATGAGCAAATATTCATATATAGTTTTTTGAAAAATTTTACAAAACTTTTGAGAAAAATAATACAGGCAGCTTCCATTCATTTAATATGGAAACTGCCTGTTAAAATAGCCTTAATCTTTCTCAAAATACCTGCTTCAGTTACTGCAAATTTAGAAGGTTACCTGTAAACGATTCCAAATAATCTGAGAATCACGTCCGCTTTCTTTACCTTCCAAATCATAGTAATCCAAATTATAAACCATATTCTTGGCCAAAGTATAATTTATACCAACACCATAACCTTTAAAGCCTTCTTTAGTGAAGTATCCCCAGTCACCAGCTTTCATCGTATGAGCAATAAATGTACCTGCCCCCTGATCATAATAATTTCCCTAAAGTCCCCAGGTCCCCTGTTTGGCGGCCTTGGCACCCTTATAAGCAGCACTGATGACAAAGCCGTCCGTATCAGCACCTTTTTCAACAGCTTTATCAGAAATATCAGAATTAAGATACATCGCCCCTAAAATAAAGTCACCAAAATTATAATTTGCCCCTGCATTCCAGACCGCGTTATTAGAAATTTTCGTAAACCCGGCATCTAAATCTTCAAATCTATCATAACCGGCAGCTAAATCCAAGCGGCCGATTTTACCAGATAAACTGGCGCCATAGGCCTTATCTGCCATATAACCGGAATCTTTTTCAGTAATTTGCCCCCAATAGCCGCTAATTTTTACATTTTTACCATATGTTAACTGAATAACTTCTGCAGTATCGTCATAAAGGTTGCCATTAGCTAAAAATACTGGCGCTTTCCCTGCCATAACATTAAATCCACCCAATTTACCTGTAACATAGGCTTGATTGAGTTTGGTATCTTCATCACCGGAATCATTAGCAAGATTCTGGTCATTTTGAATACGGGCCGTATAAGTCCAGTCTTCATTTACACTGCCATTTACAAATAAACGAGTGCGCAGACGATTTTTTGCAACACTGCCTTTGTCTTTCTTAAAATCTCCGTCACGCCCTGCATATTCATAACGGATTTGTCCTGTAATCTTCACATTATCCGCTTTTTTCTCTAAAGCTGCTACGCGTACTCCCAAGCTGTCCAGTTCATCGGCAAATTCTACAGCCAGGCGGTCAACATTAGCGCCTTTAGCCATAGCTTTTGCTACAATTTGTGCCATTTCATAACGTGTCATCAGACGTTCGCCGCCAAAATTACCATCGCCATAACCATCAATAATTCCGGCTGCCGCCAGTCTGTTAACGGCATCATAAGCCCAATGCCCGGCCGGAACATCAAAAAAAGGATTAGCGGCATACACTGAAGCAGTCACTCCCAGCACCATTGCCATAGCAAGCACCAAAGTTTTTTTCATCATAATCAACTCCTAAAAAATATACATACTAAGCACACTTTTACCGATTTTATATTTTTAAAAGCGTACTTATTTGACTGTGTTTAAATATGAATAAATAAGTATTTATTCATTAAAAAATATTTTTATATTGCAGCACCCATTAAGACTGCTGCAATATACTAAAAAATTATTTAGCAAAATGACAGGCTGCAAAATGACCTTTCTTAATTTCTTGCAATTGTGGTTTTTCGCTTCTGCAAATTTCCTGGCAATACTCGCAGCGGCTCTGAAATGGGCAGCGGCAAAGCCAATGGACTCGGAATATCGCCTTCTAACGGCTGAATTTTTTCTCCAGGTTTGAAATCCACTTTAAAGATAGATTTTATCAAAGCTTTAGTATAAGGATGGACACCATTAACAGACAAACGACCTTTTTCCAATAATTCTACTACATTACCAAGATACATGACCGCGACCTGATGGCTCATCAAATCAACCAGACCAATATCATGACAGATAAAAAGATATGTAATATCTTTTTCCCGCTGCAGCCGTACCAGCAATTCACAAATTTTTTCCTGTACAGAAACATCCAGCGCTGAAGTGGCTTCATCGCAGACAATAATCTGCGGTTCCAGAGAAAGTGCCCTGGCTATACCCAAACGCTGACGCTGACCTCCGCTCATACTATGAGGAAAACGGTCTTTGAATTCCACTGGCAGCTCCACCATTTGTAATAACTCTGCAGCTTTTGCGTCAACTTCAGAATTTTTCAGTAACCTAAAATTCAATAAAGGCTCGCATAAAATATCTTTTACCCGCATTTTCGGATTAAAAGCCGCTGTAGGATCCTGAAAAACCATTTGTATTTTTCGGCGGTTCTGGCGAAGCGCTTCTCCCTCCAATTTCAAAATGTTCTGTCCTTCAAATATTACTTCGCCCTCCGTCGCCGGATGGATCTGTAAAATAGTTCTGACCAGAGTACTTTTGCCGCAGCCGCTTTCACCAATAATGCCAAGAGTCTGTCCCTTGTAAGCATTTAAATTTACTTTATCACAGGCAGTGAGAACCTTGCCGCCATCTACCTGAAACTTTTTCGTCAGATTTTTTACTTCCAATACTATTTCTGGCGGTAATGCAACTCCATCACGGTCGCAGTTACAGTTCTCATGCGGGTGTAATTTTACGTTCTCAGGCATAATAACGCTTACCTCCCACAACCGGAACAGCCGCCAGCAGTTCCTTAGTATATTCATGCTGTGGATCGCCGATAATCTCTTCCCGCAGTCCACTCTCCACAACCATACCATTCTGCATCACAACGATTTTATTTGACATATACGAAGCTACACCCAAATTATGAGTAACTATGATCACCGCGGCATTGTATTCGTCACGAACATCAACGATCTGCCTGATGATCTGCGCCTGCGTTGTGACATCAAGCGCACTTGTAGGCTCATCAGCCAAAAGCAGTTTCGGGCTGAAGGTCATCGCCAGAGCTATACCTACACGCTGGCGCATCCCCCCTGATAATTCGAACGGATAACTGCGCATTACATTGTCAGGATTGGGCATCCTTACATCATCAAGCATCTTAATAGCCAGATCATAAGCTTCCCGTCTGGAAATCTGCGGCGCATGAGTCAGAATATAATCAATAAACTGTTCGCCGATACGGCGGATAGGGTTGATCATATTACCGCTGTCCTGAAAAATCATAGAAATCTCAGTCCCACACATTTCACGCCATTGCTGCGGTGTATTATCCAGCAGGTTTCTGCCGTCAAAAATGATATTGCCGCCGCTTACATGTCCATTACCCGGCAAACAGCCCATAATAGCACGTATCACCGTTGTTTTACCGCTGCCGCTCTCGCCAACGATAGATAAAATCTCACCCTTTTTCAATTCTATATTGGCACCAGTTACGGTAGCCTTGCTGCCGTAACTGATATCCAAATCTGTAACTTTTAAAAGCATTACAGTGTCCCTTCTTCCCACAGATTATTTCTTGGCAGGCTTGATCTCCTTCGTCAGCCAGTAATAATCACACGGTAAAATTTCTGCATTGGCAATAGAAGTATTACTGATCATGTTTGTCTGCGGATAACCAAAAATAATCGTTGCCGCATCATCAAGAATAATTTTCTGCATATCGATTACTAATTGACGACGTTTCTCCGGGTCAAATTCTACTGCCAGCTTATCGCTCAGAGCATCATAGGCAGGATTGCTGTAACCGCTGCCGTTCTGCGGATTATTACCGTTAACATTTGTTTTCCAGTACTGATTGATAAAGACCTCGGGGTCGCCTGCCTGCAGAGTAAGAATATTGGAAATCAGCAAGTCATATTCACCTCGCACACCAATCCCGTCCAAAACATTGTAATCAACATTTTTTAAGTTAACCTTGATACCAACCTTTTTAGCATCGGACTGGGTAGCTTCAGCAAACAAAGGCAATTCTGCGCGACCGCTGTAGAAAATAAAGTCCATCTCCAGATTTTTACCTTCTTTATCAACATAGCCATCGCCATTGGTATCTTTCCAGCCAGCCTCTTCCAACAGTTTCTTAGCACGTTCTATATTATAGGTATTAGGATCTTTTAACTGATCAAATCCATAATCGACAGAAGGCGGCATCAACGGCCCGCCAGAAGTAAATGTGTCCTTCAGTAAAACCTTACAGTAGGTTTCACGGTCCAAAGATGACAGCAAAGCTTCGCGAACACGTTTATCATACATCGGCTTGCCTTCCTTAACGTTCATACGTGCCAATACGTCACGAAGGGAAGCAATAGCACTGATATTGTACTTATCTTTGTTGCTGAACAACGACATGTCGCCTGGAGCAATATTGATCGCCATATCAATCTCACCGGACTGCAGGGCCATAGCGCGTGTATTGGGATCATCAATAGTCGGGATCTCAACATGCTTAAACGGTACTTCGCCATCCCAGTAATTAGGATTAGCATCCATAACAGCTTTAGCTTTACTGTACGTATTGACCATATATGGACCGGTACAGATAGGCCCTTGCTTAGCATAATCACGGTCAGTTACACTGGTGTCAATAATAATAAAAAGCGGATCACCAAGCATTCCCGGTAATGTAGCAACAGGAGTGTGAGTTTTGATCATCAACGTCTGCCCGTCAGCACTGATATTGTCATATTCAAACATTGCTCTGGCACGGGCGGCTTTTTCAAAAGTACGTTCAATAGATTTTTTTACAGCCTCTGCAGTTACTTTGTTACCGTTTGAAAATTTTGCTTTATCATTGATTTTAAAAGTCCAGGTAAGCTTATCGTCACTGACCTGCCAATTTTCGGCCAGCCACGGAGTAGAATTCATTTTTTCATCAAATTTTACCAGACATTCACCTAAGCCGTAACGCATAACAATCCAGCCAAAGTAGTTATCTGTTGGTTCCAGACTGTCGGCAAAATTAGTAACGCCAAATTTCAAAGTGTCTTTGGCTGCCGCAGCTTTTTTGTCATCGCCGCCACAACCGGCTGAAGCAAATGCCATCAAGCCTATCATTGCAACGGCTGCTGTAAATTTAATAGTTTTTTTCATCATACATCTCCCTTTCAAATCCTTTTTATTTTATTGACTGTATATAAAACTTTATTCAACAGCTGAACTTAATCTTCCTGACGCGGGTCAAGCACATCACGCAAACTGTCGCCCCATAGGTTAAAGACTACTACCGTCAGAAAAATAGCCAGACCGGGAAAAAACATCAGCCAGGGAGCCGTCTGCAGCTGCTGACGGCCTTCATTGAGCATCAATCCCCATTCAGGAGCCGGCGGCTGCGAACCGAAACCTAAAAATGAAAGCCCTGCCAGTTCCATCATCATAGCGCCGATATCCGAAGCTGCTGTAATAATCATTAACGGTAAAATATTAGGCACGATATGTTTCCACAAAATATGTGTCGGTTTACCGCCGTTGACAACTGCCGCTTCGACAAAATCACGTTTTTTTATCTTTAATACCATACTGCGTGCCAAACGAGCGTATTTAGTCCAGGTAACGATAGTCAAAGCGATAATCGCATTGATCAGACTGCCGCCAAGGATACCGGCAATAGCAATGGCCAGTATCATCCCGGGAAAGGAAATCATCATATCAGAAATACGCATAATAACCGTATCTACCTTACCGCCAAAATAACCGGCCAGAACACCCAGCGAAGTGCCTACTGCAAAAATGACCGCTACCAACAGCAAAACACTGCTCAGAGAATAGCTGGCACCATACAAAACCCGACTGAAATTATCTCGCCCCAGCTTATCAGTTCCAAAAAGATGTTCACTCGAAGGCGGCAGATAAGCATTTTTCATCGTAGCTTCCAACGGATCATAAGGAGCTAGCAGCGGCGCCGCTAACGCAATCCCTATCAAAAGCAGCACCAAAAAACTGGAAAAGGCAAAAGCACGATTATTCTTTAATCCGTTAATAAGATTCTCCATGCTATCTACCTTCCTTTCGCAGGCGCGGATCAAGCCGGTTATAAGAAATATCAACAACTAGATTGATGACCATATACATAAGGGCGATCCATAAAACAATCCCCTGTACAAGCTGAAAGTCACGATAAATAATTGACTGGACCGCTAAATAACCAAGTCCTGGCCAGGAAAAAACGATCTCTACTACTGCCGCACCACCCAGAAGGTTGCCGAATGACAGCCCCAGCAATGTGATCAAAGGCAGCATCGCATTCGGCAATACTTCCCGCCAAAGGATATAGCTTTCACTCATGCCTCTTGCCCTGGCACCGACAACGTAATCCTGATTGAGTTCTTCCAAAACCGTCGTCCTTACCTGACGTGTATATTTGGCTGCCATAACTATACCCAACGTCGTAGCTGGCAAAATCAGAGTCTCCAGACTTACTCTGCCACCGACAATTGGCAGCCAGCCTAATTTTAAACCAAAAATCCACAATAGCATCAGCCCCATCCAAAAATTAGGGATTGAGACACCAAAAAAAGTCAGACCTCTCACAGCATAATCAAAAACACTGTTGCGTTTGACAGCAGAATAAATACCCAAAGGCAGTGAAAACACCAACATAAAAAGTGTAGAAGCCAGCGCTAATATCAATGTCGCCGGCAGTGACTGCATCAATTCTTCAACAACAGGTTTTTTAACCATATAGGAAAACCCAAAATCACCCTGTACCGCTCTTCCTAACCAATCTAAATATTGAAAAATAAAAGGCTTATCCAAACCCAATTCATGTCTCAGCGCATCAATCTCAACCTGACTGACAACAATATCCTCATTACCGGCAATCATTTGCCTGACCGGATCACCTGGCGACAGCATAACTAAAGCAAATGTTACAAAGCTGATACCCAAAAGCACCAATACGATTTGCCCGATCCTGCCCCAAATCTGTTTGTTTTTCAAAGCTTCCCATCTCCTTACAAAAAAATCTCCTGCAGCCATGAACCACGGATGCAGGAGATCATAAAAGATTGTTTAAACAGGCAAGACTGCCTATTTAAGTCAAATTTCAGGAACTAGCTGCTGATCCGTCACCCGCGGATATGGCAAAAATCAAAGGCTGCGATCTGACTTACGCAATATGCGCTTACAGTGGCGTGACCGTGCCGGATTTACACCGGACTTCCCTAATTTAACCTTGAGGCACCTTTGATAAAATTATTAAGTTGTATTAATATTAGCACAAACCATATACTTAGTAAACACTTTTATTTAATCTTATAAATCTTTTCTCTAAGCTTTCTCAATGAATAAAATAATATTAAAGACTGAATCCCAACAAATATTAAAAACGATATCCATAAGCCATCATTGCCAAGTAAAGGTACTAACAGTCTCTCCACAGGCCAAAATACAGCTAAAGCAATCAGCATCATATTTCTTATAGGAACCGTATAAGTAGCACCTGTAAACATTCCATAAAGAGCTAGGCCTATGCCAGCTATCAAAGGATAAATAAGAACATAATATTTGTAAGTTTCTGCTAACACAGCTACTTCCTCTAAGTCTGTAAAGCAATTTATTAAAAATGTACTGCCAAATGTAAATCCAAGCATTAACAGAAACACCAACACAAACAACCATTTATAGGTCATTTTTAAAATCTGCCAAAATAATGCCCTGTTTTTCTGTCCCAGAGCCCTTCCTGAAAAAATAGAAGCACCATTAGCCATACCGTCGACCAAGAACGACATGATATCTTTCAGCTGAAACAGTACGGCATTCGCTGCCAGCACTACAGTTCCTAATGCAGCACCGGCAGCAGCAATAATATTGTTAACTGTCAGCAGGCAAGCCGTACGAATCATTAAATTAGTATTGACCAAAAGTATTTTCGTTAGCTCCTCAGGCTCTATAACGGTTTTATAATCAAAATTTTTATAATCAAAGTTACCATAAAGATACATTAGCCAACAGCCTGCGGCAGCGCCATAAAGCTGACTTAAAAGTGTAGCCCAGGCTACTCCTTCAATATCAAAATGTAATACAAATACAAACAATACACTAAGTATCATATTCAGGACATTGCTTGAAACCTGCATAAATACAGAAGCACGTACTTTTGTCTGCCCCATCAGCCATCCTAACGACACATAATTGAACAGTACCAGCGGCGCTCCCCAAATCAAAATTTCATAGTAAGCCGAACAGAGTTCTGCTACATCCGAAGCCGGAGCAACCAATGACAGATAAGCCGTCAAAATAGGTTTTTGCAAAATTATGCAGCTGCAGCTTACTATCACAGCAATGAACAACGGTCTTAAAAAAGCCAGTAACCCTTCTTCTCTGGAATCAGAACCCAAAGCTTGAGCGGCATATCCAGAGGTACTGACACGCAGAAAACCAAAAAACCAGTAAATATTATTGAAAAGAATTGCACCTAAGGCTACAGCCGCTATATACTTAGGATCAGGAAGCTGTCCCATTACAGCAGTATTAACCGCTCCCATCAGCGGCTGTGTCATCGTTGAAAGCATAAAGGGTATTGTAATTCCCAAATATTCCCTGTCTGTCAAAACATTTGTACACACTGATATATTTCCTTCCGTCGAGATCCTCTAGTATTTTAGTTATCATTCTAAAATGTTTTTGAGTTTAATTGATAATAGGTATTGTATGAACATACTATCATATGTTATACTGATTAGCAAGAATAAAATTAAAATAATCGTATCAAAACTTACAAAATAAAACTTGATAAGCAAAGGAGTTATAAAAATGTCAGATACTATGGATATTTGCGGTTTAAAAGCAGAACGAGGGCAGAAACTGCAAACTTACATTCCTGTCCTTGACTCTAATACAAAAATACCTATCACTATCATCAACGGTCAAAATGATGGTCCTACTCTTTTAATAACAGCCGGCATCCATGGTGGCGAATATCCTGGTATCGCAGCGGCAATAGAAATATCTCAGGCTATAGAACCAGAAGTTATCTCCGGATGCCTGATTATAATACATCCCGTCAATATTCGAAGCTTTTGGGAACGCAGTGCTTTCGTTACCCCCGATGATGGTAAAAACCTCAACCGGGAATTCCCCGGCGATGTCAACGGAACACTTTCACAAAAAACAGCCTGGCTGCTCAGTCGACATTTTTTCCCTTTAGCTGATTTTTATGCTGATCTGCATAGCGGTGATATCCATGAAGAATTGTATCCATACGTATATTATCCCGGGCTGCCCAACTCTGAAATTTCTGCAAAAGCGCGCGAAGTAGCCATGGTTCTGGATATGAAATTTATGGTTCGTTCAACTGCTACAACAGGTGCCTATAATTATGCCGCCATTTCAGGTGTCCCTTCTCTCCTTATCGAACGAGGCGGATCCGGATTATGCCGGCGTGAAGACATTGACGCCTATAAAAACGATCTTCATAATATCCTTTGTAAACTCGAACTTCTTTGCAGCCCACAGCAACAACAAAAACATACCCCTGTTGATGTCACTGACGTTATTTATCTTGAAACTGATCAGGCCGGCTGTTGGTTCTCCAGTTGCCGTTGTGGCGACAAAATAAAACAAGGTGATAAACTAGGTTACCTGACTGATCTTTTCGGCAATACCATTACTGTCTATAATGCCGAACAAGATGGTATTATTCTCTATCAATGCTCTGCTCTAGCAGCTCCTAAAGGCACTATTTTAATAACCTATGGTAAAGTTAAGAATAATTAAAATAATGTTGCTTGACAAAGCCCCAGCTAACCAATTACAATCAAAGTAATCTCTTTGCACTGCATATCGCTACAGTACAAACTGAACAGGCGGTAAACCTTTGGTTTTAGCGGCCGGGCCCATCGGGCAGCAGATTCGTAAACAAACATCTGCGGGACAGTAGTAGTTCCGCAGATGTTTTTATTATATCTGTGCCGCTGCAAGAGTAACCCCAGGGAGGTTATCCACCATGCAAGACAAAATTGCCCAATCCGAACGTCTGGCCATGCAAGTTTCTATTAACAGTATCATCGTCAATCTTATTCTTTCAGTTGGTAAATTAGCAGCAGGGATACTGGCTAATTCTGCCGCAATGATTTCTGATGCCATTCATTCCGCTTCCGACGTCTTCAGTACCTTTATAGTTATGGCCGGCGTCAAGATATCCAATAAAGCTTCTGATGCAGAACATCAGTACGGACACGAACGTTTGGAATGTGTCGCCGCCATCATTTTAGCGATAGTTTTAGCACTGACCGGTATTGGTATAGGTTACGCAGGTTTAGAAAAAATATTTCACGCTTCAGCCGAAGATTTGAAAATACCGGGCAGCCTTGCTTTGATCGCCGCAGTAATTTCCATTATCGTTAAAGAAGGTATGTTCTGGTACACTAAAAAAGCAGCTGCCAAAATAAATTCCAGTGCTTTAATGGCAGATGCCTGGCATCACCGCAGTGATGCATTGTCCTCAATAGGCAGCTTTATCGGTATTCTAGGCGCCCGTATGGGCTATCCTGCTTTAGATCCTCTTGCCAGTGTAGTCATTTGCCTGATGATCGTTTACGCATCATACGAAATTTTTAAAGATGCCATAGACAAGATGGTCGACCGCTCCTGTGACGAAGCCACTATCAATACGATGACAGCTCTGATAAGCGCTCAAAAAGGCGTTGACCACATAGACGTACTGCAAACCAGAAAATTTGGCTGCCGCATCTATGTAGATGTCGAAGTAAGCGCTGACGACGACCTGACTTTACTGGAAGCACATACTATCGCCGAAAATATTCATAAAGCAATTGAAAGTAATTTTTCGGAGGTAAAACATTGCATGGTCCATGTAAACCCATGCAGCGAAGTACACCATGACTAAATAAAAAAACCACCACTGTTCAAGTGATGGTTTTGGCAGGCGCACCCCTACGCCTGCCAACGAAGGAGGAGAGAAAGGATTTTCTATTCTTTTAAGAAAGCCTTGAAAACAGCAAATAAATCAGAATATATCTGCCGGACAGAGTGAAAATGTGTCCGGCATTTTTACTCTGTAGAACAATCAATATTTCGACCAGCAAGAATAAAACGACAATCATAAGAAAAGACCGTCTTCTCAAGGCGCGAAGACGGTCAAATGTTATCAGTCAAAGCGGTTCTGCCACTCTCACATAAACAGAACCTCATTGGTTAAAAACATCTCCTTCCTGTCTCTCGCAGGTCAAGCAGTGATGCTTATATAGGCTGCTGTCCGGCTTCAGGTATTACCTTGGCTTGTGCAAGGACTGACCTGTTACGGTGACGGGATCGCATCGGATTTACACCGATCGACATTTAAGTTCATAGAACACCCATATGAAATATTGATTTGTTATATTAATTATAAGCATTACTAATTATCTTGTCAATACTTTTAGTAAAAAAACTTCTAAATATTTTTTGCGTTATATATTACTAATAAGTATTAGCAGCAATTTTATGTTATGTGAAAATATTTGCACTTCTACCGTAATTTTTAAATACGCTTATCTTATGCTGTAAAAAGATAAGCGTATTTTTCATTAAGCGTTAATAACGTCGCCTCTGCAACCGATAATACACACACTAGCTCTGGTTTTTCTTTAGTCATCTACTCTCACTTCTTTCATTCTTTTGACAGCAGAGAATCTAAAAGCAAAAGGATATTGTTGCCAATAGCAGCGTGGAATCTAATGTTATCTTTATCGTCAATGCTCCACGCAACATGCATGGCGCTAGTTTTATTCGAATATAAGCGTTTAAATTCGTCAAGCATCTGTTTTGGTAATTTGACATACAGCATCATATTATATTGTTTAAATTTTTCATCAACCAGGACGTAGTGAGAGTCGAGAACTTCCAATCCATAACGTTTTTCGATTAATTCTATCAGGCCTTTAATAGCCGGGTTATCATTCATATGTATTGCCTCCTTAAAAAATGGCGCGGCCCACAGGCGGCCGCGTCTCAATGGAGAATCTAAAAATTATTTTATTTCAAAAGGCGAGCTGTCTTTAACATTAACACCGCTCAGCTCAGCAGCAGCAAATCTGTTGATAAGATCTTGAACCGCCATAGTAGCCGAAATTTTTCCAACCACTACTTCACGCTCGATCTCTTCTTTGCAGCCAATAATGGCTGGCGAACGATAAAACAGATTATGCAGATGTTCTTCAACCATGGTATATACCCAGGAAAGCGTCTGCTGTTTCCTGCGTTCAGCTAACACGCCATTTCCCCAGCCTTGTTTCATAAAGGCTTCGATAACATCATTCCACAGTTCCATAATTCCCGCTCCTGTATAAGCAGAGCAGGTATAGGCATGAGTCGTCCAGTTTTCGGTAGCCTGACGTAAAAATTGCAGGATACGTTCATACTCAGCTCTGGTAATCATTGCCCGCTGTTTATTATCACCATCGGCTTTATTGACGACGATTGCATCGGCGAGTTCCATTACGCCTTTTTTCATCCCCTGCAATTCGTCGCCGGCGCCTGTCAATACGACCAGCAGAAAAAAATCTACCATCGAACGTACGGTAGTTTCACTCTGCCCTACGCCTACGGTCTCGACTAAAATGGTGTCATAGCCGGCAGCTTCGCACAAAAGCAGTGTTTCACGGCTTTTACGAGTCAGACCACCCAAAGTTCCTCCCGAAGGAGACGGACGGATAAAAGCATTCGGTTCGCGTGAAAGCTGTTCCATACGTGTTTTATCGCCCAGGATACTGCCTTTGGTAACAGTACTGGAGGGATCGACCGCCAGTACTGCGACTTTATGTCCGCCACGACACAGGTTTGTGCCAAGAGCCTCAATAAAGGTGGATTTACCTGCACCAGGCACACCGGTGATCCCAACGCGTGTCGATTTACCAGTGTAAGGCAGCAGTTTTTGGATAACCTGCTGTGCCGTCTCAAAATGAGCGGCAGCATTACTTTCAACCAAAGTGATGGCGCGTGATAAAATTGCGCGGTCACATTTTAGGACACCTTCGACGTAATCGTCGACTTCCAGCTTACGGCGTTTGATAGCCGGAGCTACTTTGTCTTTTTTATCTACTGTCACACCTGGAGTTCCTTCATGACCGCCTGTAACACCGTACATTACCCGGCAGGCAAATTTATCGTTTTCTTCTTCAGGCACCCACGAAGGTTTATAAGTATCTGTCATGGCTTAATCCGCCAAGCGTCTGTTCAGCTCTTCCAGTACTTTTTTAGCGCAGACAGGTATAATGGTGCCGGGTCCAAAAATAGCTGCTGCACCGTGTTCGTAGAGATAATCATAGTCCTGGGCAGGAATTACGCCGCCGATAACGACCATGATATCCTCACGTCCGCGTTTTTTAAGTTCTTCTACCAGTTGCGGCATCAAGGTTTTATGACCTGCTGCCAATGAGCTCATACCAACGATATGAACATCATTATCTACTGCATCCTGCGCAGCTTCTTCCGGAGTTTGGAACAGAGGGCCGATATCTACGTCGTAGCCCATATCTGCGAAGGCGGTAGCAATAACTTTCGCCCCGCGATCATGTCCGTCTTGTCCCATTTTAGCAATATAGATACGGGGACGACGGCCTTCGCGCTGTTCAAAGTCATCTGTCATCTGACGAACTTCCTTGATAACATCTTCATCAGCAAATTCGCTGCTGTAGACGCCGGAAATTGAACGGATGATAGCTTTATGACGGCCGCAGACTTTTTCGACAGCGTCAGAAATCTCGCCTTTGGAAGCACGAGCACGAGCTGCGTTAACTGCCAGCTCCAGCAAGTTGCCTTCACCGGTTTCCATGGAATGGGTGATAGCGTCCAAACAACGGCGAACTTCATCGTTGTCACGGTTAGCACGCAATTTTTTCAGACGTTCGATCTGCGCCAAACGAACTGCAGTGTTGTCGACTTCCAGAATATCAAGCGGATCTTCTTTTTCCAGACGGTAATCGTTTACGCCGACAATTTTTTCGGCGCCGGAATCGATATGAGCCTGACGACGTGCTGCCGCTTCTTCGATACGCATTTTAGGAAGACCGGTATCAATAGCTTTGGACATACCGCCGAGCTGTTCGATTTCCTGGATATGTGCCCAGGCTTTTTGGATCAGCTGATTGGTCAGTGCCTCTACATAATAGGAACCGCCCCACGGATCAATAACTTTGCAGACTTTGGTTTCGTCCTGAATGTACAATTGAGTATTACGAGCAATACGAGCCGAGAAATCTGTCGGCAACGCGATAGCTTCGTCCAAAGCGTTAGTATGCAGCGACTGGGTATGCCCCAAAGCTGCTGCCATAGCCTCGATACAGGTACGCGTAATATTGTTGAACGGATCTTGCTCTGTCAGGCTCCAGCCAGAAGTTTGCGAATGTGTACGCAAAGCCATAGATTTGGTTTTTTTCGGGCCGAAGGAATTAACGATTTTCGCCCACAGCATACGTCCTGCACGCATTTTAGCAATTTCCATAAAGTAGTTTTTACCCATTGCCCAAAAGAAGGACAAACGCGGTGCAAACTGGTCAATAGTAAGACCATGCTCAGTACCTGTACGCAGATATTCGAGACCGTCGGCTAATGTATAGCCAAGTTCGATATCAGCAGTAGCGCCTGCTTCCTGCATATGATAACCAGAAATCGAGATACTGTTGAATTTGGGCATATAAGCGGAGGTATATTCGAAAATATCACCGATGATGCGCATGGAAGCTGTAGGCGGATAGATATAGGTATTACGAACCATGAATTCTTTCAAAATGTCGTTTTGGATCGTACCTGCCATAACTGATTTGTCTACGCCCTGTTCTTCACCAGCCAGGATATAGAAGGCCAATACAGGCAGCACTGCGCCGTTCATTGTCATTGATACAGACATTTGATCCAGAGGAATGCCGGAGAAAAGAATCTCCATATCCAAAATGGAGTCAACGGCAACACCGGCTTTACCTACGTCACCGACAACGCGCGGATGATCGGAGTCATAACCGCGGTGAGTTGCAAGGTCAAATGCGATAGACAGACCTTTTTGCCCTGCCGCCAGGTTACGGCGATAGAAAGCATTTGATTCTTCTGCAGTAGAGAAGCCTGCATATTGACGTACTGTCCAGGGTTTGGTTACATACATCGTTGAATAAGGTCCACGCAAAAATGGCGGGATACCTGCCATATAATGCAGATGTTCGCAGTCTTTATAGGCATTCACATCATATAAAGGAGCTACGTTGATTTGTTCCATTGTACGGTAAAAATTTTCTTCAAAGGATTTACCGGTTTCAGTTTTTAATTTTTCCTTCCAGGCAGCAAACTCGGCGTCGCCTTGTGCGGGTGCCTGCTGAAAGGGAATTTGACTAAAATCAGGAATTCTGGACATTATCAGAACATCCCCCTTTCTTTTTGCATACGGAGCAAGGTTTCATAGCAATTGGATTTGACGCTGATGTAATCATCCATACCTGCAGCATCACAGATTTCTTTCAGTTCTGCGCTGGGAGCACCTGCCAGGAATACCTTCATTTCCGGATTTACAGCTTTGATGCCTTTCGTAACTGCTGGGGCCAGTTCCGGATAAGTAGCGTCAGTCGAGCAGACGATGGCTGCATCGGCACCGGACTCAAGCGCTGCTTTAACAGCTTCTTCGACAGTGAGGAAGCCATTATTTGTCACAACCTCAAAGGCAGCCACCTGCATGAAAGAGGTAACAAAATCGGCACGTGCTTTATGCTGCGGGATCGGTCCCATATTGGCCAGGAAAATTTTAACGTTTGCACCGGTTTTATCAACAAAATTTTCCGTACGCATACGCAGTTCTTCATAGCGTTCAGTCCAGCGATGCGGAGCAATAGCTTCAACCTTTTCGCCATTAGCACTGCCGGTAAGAGCTGCTGAAATTTCACCCATAGTTGCTCCAGCCAATAATGCTTTTTCAGCATCAGCGATCAAAGAACCCAACTCACTGGCATCACGTTTGCCAAGGTCGCTGAGTACAGCTTCTACATAAGCATTGTCGCGTACTTTTACGTTGACTTCCAAATCAGTTTTGCGTGCTTTAAGGATTCCTGCGAAATCAACTTCAGGCACTTCCAAAAGTTCTTCAGTCATGTTCGGGTACATGTTATTGCCGACTGCACGATCTTTTCTGGTAGCAAGATTTTTAAAACGTTCTTCTAAAATAGCTTTAACCGCTGCCTGTACTTTGCCGCTTTCAAGCGCTGCCAGTAAGCCGCCGTGGCTTTCGATTTCCTGGAACTTAGCCCAGGTTTTTTCCGTAAATTCTTCTGTCAGCGGTTCAATATACCAGCTGCCGCCGGAAGGATCGATCGGCTGAATAAAGTTGAATTCATGCTGTTCCATGATCTGGATATTACGGGCAATACGGCGAGAAAATACATCACTGGGACGAATGCAATGATCGAAAGGTTTGACATACATGCCGTCCATACCGCCAACAACCGCAGAGAAGGATTGTGTTGCCGCACGCAGCAGATTTACATAAGGATCGTATTTCGTCTGGCAGAAGGTAGAAGTGCTGACATAAAGATTGATCTTTTGTGCTTCTTCATCCCCACCGCAATTTTTAACGATTTGCGCCCAAACCATTTTCAGACTGCGCAGTTTAGCAATTTCCATAAAGAAATTAGCTCCGATACTGAAATGAAAACGCAGGTGGCGACAGAAGGTGTTGACATCAATACCACGGCGTTCCATAGCGCGCATATAAGTTACAGCTGCATTCATAGCATACGCTACTTCCTGAATGTCGTTAGCACCGCCATTATGATAAACATCGGTATTGACAACTACTGTTTTAAGCTGCGGAGCATTTTTTTCAGCCCAGGCAATGCTATGTGCCATTTCGTCATAATATTCGTCCAGCGGACGAACTAATTCGCCGTCCAAAGCAAGTTCGCCAATCGGATCGACAGTAATAGCGCCATGTAATTTTTCGAGGGCCAGACCTTTTTTCTCGCAGACAGTGATTACAGCAGCCAAAAGAGCGATGTTGGAAGCGCCGGCATAAATATCGATTTCGAATTTTTCCAGATCAACACCATCCAGCAGTTTTTCCACGTCAGCTACAGTAGCCAAAGATACGCCTCTATCAGCAACATCTTTTACTTCTGCCTTATCAGGATCATAGCCTTTGCGTGTCGCAGTATCTAAAACGACACTAGCAGCGGTAGTTCCTTTCAACAGCTCGTATTTAACCATTTCATTGGCTTCGGCAGGAGTTTTTCCATCACACTCCTGAGCAATAGTCCATACTTTATGGATATAACCTCCTGCATTAGCACCGCGCAGGTTGCTTTCCATGCCGGGATAGGTTTTATTGTGAGTAATCTTCTCCTGATCCTCTAATCTATAAATAGGATTCAGGGTGATACCCTCATAAGTTTTAGTGAACATACTCTTTTCAAAAGAACCGCCTTTAAGAGCAGTCACTACTTCTTGCTTCCACTCCTCATAGGACGGCGGCGTAAATTCATCGAAAGTAACCGGAGGGATAGTTCCCACTAAAGTTTCTTCCTGCTGAATCTCTGCTGTAAGGTTTTTATCTTGTTCCATATACGGCATCCTTTCATTAATTATTTTCTGTGCCGGGGTAGTAAATGTTCACCTCCTGTACTTTGCTTACTTATGTATCGCAGAATGGTTCGAGAATCTCCTACCGAAACTGCCTCTATAAGCCCCTTATCAAAAAAAGCAACCATCACAAAAAATGTGATGGTTGCTCTTGCCGCGCACCCCTACGCAGGCAATTGAGAAGAAGGTTCTTGCACAAAGAGAATTTGAGAATGGCAATAAACCCGGCAGGTTGTCCAGACCTGTCACAAATAAATATATACACTGATGGCTGACCTTATTTTCGAGGTCTAGCCATCACACTTCGACCTCAACGCGCTTACAAAAGCACAGAAAAACAGAAAACCGTTTTCTTAAAATAATATTAAGAAAAACGGTCAGAAATTCATAGCAAAAGATTCGCACTTCGTATTTACCTAAAATCCGAACTCTGCAGCATCTCCTCCCCGTCTCTCGCAGGTCAATCAGCGATGTAGCTAAGGCAGTTCTTCTGACTCCGATTCATAGCTCACTTCACCTTCCCAGTATTACTACCAGTGGCATTTGAAGTTTACTCCTCGTTACAGCGGCGGGACCGCGTCGGAATTGCACCGACTTCTCTATTAAGCTCCGTAGAGCACCTTTAGCTTACAATATTCATTTGTTAGCTTAATTATATTTATTACTATTTCTTTTGTCAAGTCTTTTAATATATTTTTTTCATATATTATTTTTCGCAAATAAAACAGTATCGTAGCTTACTGTTTTATTCAGTAAGCTACGATACTGCTAATCAAGACTTTTATTTTTAAAATACATAGTGATTCCCAAAGGAACGCAGATATTCAAAAACAATAACCGTACTAATTGGTAAGTAAGAATGATTGAAACATCTTCTCCCATACTCATTCCAGCCAGACACATTTCCGCAATTCCGCCGGGAGCCATTGCTAAAAAAGCGGTTACTAAAGAAAACCCATACCGTTCTGACAGGGACCAGGCAACAACAACACTGACACCAATCATCAAAACGATACCACTAAAAATATAAGGCATCAATTCCTTAGTAGCCGAAAGTTTTTTGGGATCCAGCATTACGCCCATGTATAATCCAATACTTACCTGTGCAAGCATCATAAGCAAACCAGGCACAGGCTGTAAACTTCCCCAAAAATACGACCCTGCCGCTGTTGCCAGAATCGGCCCCAGCAAACGCGGTGTTGGCACCTTTAACTTAGTCGCAACAAAAGCGCCTAAAAACGACAATGGGACAAGAATAAGCCAATGCGTACCGTCTGTTGTCTGAACAATAGCATTGTTTTGCATAACCTGAGCACCTAAACCATGGATTACCAGAAATGGTACTGCTACAATAACGCCTACCAGCCTCAGAGTCTGCATAACGACAACAACATTTGCGTCAGCCCTTGGATCATCCTCCGACATCAGCATCATTTGCGTCAGCCCGCCAGGCATAATGCCCATCACACAACTGATCAGATTAGCCGAAGTATGTCTCGCTGTCCACCAGGCAATTAAAACAGCAACAGCTACAGCTATCAGCGTGGCTTCCAGTACCCCAAAGGTCTGATGCGTCATTTTCTCCCATGTATCAGCTGTAAAATTACGGCCAATACCATACCCAGCTACAAGCAAACCCAATTCACGCCAATTCTTAGGCCAGGTAACAGGCGAACCAGCTATCTTACAGGCTACTGCAGCAAAAATGCCGCCTAAAAGATATGGTATAGGCAATTCCATTTTTAAAAATAACGTTCCTAAACAGGCTGCCATAACAAACAGCAGCAAACGATTCAACATATTTCCCTCGCTTAATAATGCCCTTCCAGTGCCGTCATGATCCGCCCTATCAATTCACTGCGCATTGTATTCTGAGTTACAGAATAGGTCATAATACGGCTGTCATCCAGTCCCAGTTCCCGTTTGAATAATGCTTTTTGAGCCATCGCTGCATTTTTCGACAATTTATCTGCTTTGGTCAAAATAACCTGAACCTGCAGTCCACAGTCCAGTAACCAGTGATAGCTTTCAATATCGCTGTCCAAAGGCTTATGCCTGATATCAATAAGCTGACAGACCAGGCCTAGATTATCAGATCCGGAAAGATATTTACTGATAAATCCTGACCATTTATCTTTGTTCGTTTTAGCTGTTTTGGCAAAACCATAACCTGGTAAATCTACTAAATAAAAATCAGCACGTTCTTCCTGCCCTTCAGTAGTGCGTTTAGCCTGCAAACCATAAAAATTTATAGTCTGTGTTTTGCCTGGAGTCGAGCTCACTCTTGCCAAGCCGTTACGTCTGCAGAGCGAATTGATCAGTGATGATTTGCCAACATTAGAACGCCCTATAAAAGCAGCCTCTATCAACGGTGGTGTCGGATATTGGTCTGCTCTGACAGCAGATGTGATATATTGGGCATGAATAATATCCCAGGTTCCTTTATTCATCTTACTCCTCCAAAGCTAATTTCAACACTTGATCCATATGATTAACAGGAATGAATTTTATTGCCGCACGCACATTGACAGGAAGTTCTTCCAGATCCTGCATATTCTGTTCTGGAAGCAGAATGGTTTTTACACCATAACGATGCGCCGCCAGCATTTTTTCTTTAATTCCTCCTACCGGAAGCACTTTGCCAGAAAGAGTGATCTCTCCAGTCATGGCAATACCCGCTTTTATGCAACGTTTAGTCAGTGCTGAAACCATAGCCGTCACCATAGTAATGCCGGCGGAAGGACCATCTTTTGGGATTGCGCCTTCCGGTAAATGAATGTGGATATCAGTAGTTTCATAAAACTTTTCATCCAAATGCAGCTCTTTAGCCCGAGAACGAATATAAGTATAACCGGCCTGAGCAGATTCTTTCATAACATCACCCAACTGCCCAGTCAATACCAGACCGCCTTTACCGTTAGTAGCCAGTACTTCTACCTTCAGTAATTCACCTCCAACACTGGTCCAGGCCAAACCTGTGCAGATACCTATTTCTGCCTTGGCAGTCAGATCGCTTTCCAGAAAAATAACCGGTCCTAAATATTTAGTCAGATTTTTTTCGGTAACTTTAGCACTTTTTACCTGTTTCGTCACAATACGATGTGCTGTTTTACGGCAGATCGCCGCTATTTTCCGTTCTAAATTACGTACACCGGCCTCACGTGTATATTCGCGTATAACATGACGCAGAGCTGTTTCTGTAATATTCAAAGTTTTTGCAGTCAAGCCATGTGCCTGACGTTCCTTCGGCAATAAATGCAATTCGCCGATTTTCACTTTCTCGTCCTCAGTGTAACTGGTAAGTTGAATCACTTCCATCCTGTCTAATAGAGCAGGAGGGATAGTTTCTACCGTATTAGCCGTTACAATCCAGAAAACATGTGACAAATCAAAAGGGAATTCAATATAATGGTCACTGAAAGTGTTGTTTTGTTCCGGGTCTAATACCTCCAGCAAAGCCGAAGCCGGATCCCCCCGAAAATCAGAAGCCATTTTATCAATCTCATCCAGAAGAAAAACAGGATTCATGCAACCGCTGGTTTGCATACCATGAATAATCCTGCCTGGCATTGCGCCGATATATGTACGACGATGACCGCGGATTTCTGCTTCATCACGAACGCCACCTAAAGAAACACGGGTAAATTTACGCTCGATCGCTCTGGCAACCGAATGTGCCAGAGAAGTTTTACCCACACCAGGAGGTCCGACTAAACATAAAATCGGTCCCTTACTTTGTTTGGTCAAAGCACGTACTGCCAAATACTCTAAAATACGTTCTTTTACTTTTTCCAAACCGTAATGGTCTTTATCCAGTACTTTAGCAGCCACTTCAAGGTCAAAATTATCTTCTGTAAACTTACCCCAGGGCAAACTTAAAAGCACATCGATATAATTGCGGATTACGGCGCTTTCAGCCATCATCGGCGGCATTTTATAAAGACGGTCAAGTTCTTTATTGATTTTTTCAACAACTTCAGCCGGCAGATCAAGCTCTGACATCTGCTTCTTATATTCGTCTATTTCGGCCTGACGTTCATCACCTTCGCCAAGTTCTTTATTAATGGCTTTCATCTGTTCACGCAGATAATATTCTTTTTGGTTCTGTTCTATCTGTTTACGCACCTGCTGTGAAATATTTTTTTCCAGACCGGCAATTTCCAGTTCTTTGCATAAATACGTATAGAGTTTATTCATACGTTCTTTAACATCAACCGCTTCTAACAGCTGCTCTTTTTCTTCGATATTTATCGACAGATAACCGGCAATCATATCCGCAACCCGTCCTGGGTCAGTTTGGTCCTTAAAGGTCAGCAGCACTTCACTGTTAACTTTTTTGCTGGCAATAATCCATTGCTCAAACGTTTCAATCAGCATCCTGCGCAGCGCTTCCACTTCATTATCTTCACTGACAACAGAATCCATCGGCAGTGCATTAGCCTGGAAATATGTATCGACAGCCGGAGCTTCGATAATAGTTTCTACTTTGGCTCGGGCTAATCCTTCTACAAGTATCCGCAAAGCTCCACTTGGCAATTTCAATAATTGTTTGATTTCCGCTATGACACCATATTTAAATAAATCCTTCTGCCCGGGTTCCATCGTTACGGCTTCCTTCTGTGATACCAGAAGTATCTGCTTATCGGAAGTCATCGCAGCTTCTACTGCATGAATGGAACGCTCCCTGCCTACATCAAGATTTATAATCATACCTGGAAATACCAGCATTCCTCTTAAAGGAAGCAACGGCATTAAACGTGGTTTTGTTTCCATATATTACCCTCCTTTGCCAACAGTATTAACTGCAGCAAACGATATTTTTAAAGCATTTTCATTACTCAACTTTATTTTAACATAAAAAGGGGAAAAGGCTATGCCCCTTCCCCTTCTTTTTTTAATTGCTTAACTAGCAACCACCATTTTCGGTTCCATGTGTTCTCTGATTGCCGCTTCTGTAACTACACATTTTACAACGTCGATACGTGAAGGCACTTCATACATCACATTACGCATTACCTCTTCGATGATAGAACGCAGACCGCGGGCGCCGGCATTACGTTTAAGAGCTTCTTCTGCAATAGCCACTAAAGCACCTTCTTCGAATTCCAGTTCTACATTATCCATAGCCAGGAAATGCTGATATTGTTTAATCAAAGCATTTTTAGGCTCTTGCAGGATTTTGATCAAAGCGTCTTTATCCAAAGAATCCAGTGTCACAACAACAGGCAGACGACCTGCAAATTCAGGAATCAAACCGAATTTCATTAAATCTTCAGGCAAAACTTTTTTAAAGATCGTATCAGCTTTTGCTTCTTCTTTTGTTTTGATATCAGCACCAAAACCAAGATTCTTTTTGCCGATACGTGCACCGATAATATTTTCAAGTCCGGCAAAAGCACCGCCACAGATAAATAAAATATTAGTAGTATCGATCTGAATAAACTCCTGATGCGGATGTTTGCGTCCTCCTTGCGGCGGAACGCTGGCGACTGTACCTTCCAAAATTTTCAGAAGTGCCTGCTGCACACCTTCACCTGATACATCACGTGTAATAGAAGGATTTTCTGATTTACGAGAAATCTTATCGATCTCATCAATATAAATAATGCCTCTTTGAGCACGCTCAATATCAAAATCAGCGTTCTGGATCAATTTCAGCAGGATATTTTCAACATCCTCACCTACATAACCAGCTTCTGTCAAAGCAGTAGCATCAGCGATTGCAAAAGGTACCTGCAAAATCTTTGCCAACGTCTGTGCCAGCAAAGTTTTACCGCTGCCGGTAGGCCCCAGCATTAGAATATTTGATTTTTGCAGTTCTACTTCTTTATCCTTCGCAGGATTATTTAATTCATAGTTAATACGTTTATAGTGGTTATAAACCGCTACAGCCAAAGTTTTTTTTGCTTCTTCCTGACCAATAACATACTCGTCAAGAATATTTTTAATTTCTTTCGGCTTCGGCAGTTCGTTTACACTGACAACAGCAGCATTTGTTTCTTTCAGGTCTTCTGTCAGCATTTCATTGCAAAGTTCGATACATTCGTCGCAGATATAGACGTTATGACCGGCAATCAGCTTGCGGACCTGGCCTTCTCTTTTTCCACAGAAGGAACAAGTTATATTGCTGTCGTTCCCCTCGCCAAAGTTCATATTGTTATCTCCTTAGTATGCATCATTTCGCTTCTTCAGCTGCTGCCTTACGGGTTACAACTTCATCAATAAGCCCATAAGCTTTAGCTTCTTCGCTGGTCAGGTAATAATCGCGTTCAGTATCCTGTGCGATTTTTTCTTTCGACTGACCTGTATGTTTAGCTAAAATACCATTCATCTCTTCACGGATACGCAGAATTTCGCGCGCATGAATCTCAATTTCTGTAGCTTGACCCTGAGCCCCTCCCAGCGGTTGATGAATCATCACGCGGGAATAAGGGAGCGCGTAACGTTTTCCCGGAGTTCCTGCAGCTAAAAGTACAGATGCCATACTGGCCGCCATACCCATGCAAATGGTAGAAACATCAGGTTTGATATACTGCATCGTGTCATAAATAGCCAAGCCGGCACTTACACTACCGCCAGGACTATTGATATAAAGATGTATATCTTTATTAGGATCTTCGGATTCCAGGAAGAGCAGCTGGGCGATAACGACATTTGCCATCGCGTCGTCAATAGGGCCGGTCACAAAAACGATTCTGTCTTTCAATAAGCGGGAATAAATGTCATAAGAGCGCTCACCCCTGCTGGATTGCTCTACAACGATAGGCACATAGTTCATGTCTTACACCCCTTTTCTTTAAGGTTATATTTTTTAATAAAGTCACATCTGCCGCCGGAGCTTAAAGCGCCGGCGGCAAAATGCCATTATTTTGCGTTGTCAATAACAACGTGAGCAGCTTTGCGACGCAGAATATTTGCAAGCAAAAGTCCCATGTTACCATTGGATTTAATGATATTCTTTACTTCGTCCAGCGTAGCACCATGTTGAGCAGCAATAGCAGATAATTCAGCATCAACGTCTTCCATAGATACCTGAATGTTTTCTGCTTTGGCAATAGCATCCAGAACCAGATCAGTTTTTACGTTTTCAGCGGCAGTCGCACGCTGGTTTTCGCGGATCTTAGCCATATCCATACCAGTATACTGCATATACATTTCTAAAGTCATTTTACGGCTTTCCAGACTCATACGCATTTCGTCAACCATTTGGCTGATGCGGTCTTCGACCATAATCTCAGGAACTTCAAATTTAGCATTGGCAACAGCAGCATCAATCAATGCTTTTTCATATTCAACCTTCGCATTGTTTTCAGCATTCTGCTGCATACGTTCTTTGTACGAAGCTTTCAGTTCAGCAACAGTTTTATATTCACTGTTAGCTGCAACATATTCGTCATTCAGCTCAGGCAGCTCTTTGCGTTTTACATCTTGAACGTTAACTTTGAACACAGCTTCTTTACCAGCCAGTTCTTTAACGAAATAATCTTCAGGGAAAGTTACTTCTACATCAGTAGCATCGCCTTTTTTTAGGCCAACCAGCTGATCTTCAAAACCAGGGATAAAGGAGTTAGAACCAACTTCCAGAGGATAGCCTTTACCTTCACCGCCGCTGAAAGCTTCACCGTCTACAGTGCCGGCGAAATCAATAATTGCAAAATCACCTTTTTCAATAATTGTACCTTCTTCAGCAATTACCATTTTGGCCTGACGGCTGCGCAGTTCTTCTACTGCAGCGTCAACATCTGCATCTTCAACAACAGCTTCTTTTTTCTCTACAGACAAGCCTTTGTATTCACCCAGTTCTATTTCAGGTTTCAAAGTGACTTTGATAGTCAGTTCCATATCTTTATTTTCTTCAAAAACAGATTCTTCAACTTTGGGGTCGGACACAGGAATCAGGCTCTCCTGATCAAGTGCTTTAGTATAGCAATCATTAGCAACGATTTCGAATGCTTCTTGTTTAATGGCATCTTTGCCATAGTGCATTTCAATAATGTTGCGGGGTGCTTTGCCTTTACGGAAACCGGGAATGTTTACGCTGTTAGCGATTTTGCTTATAGCTTTTTTAAAGCCTTTATTCACTTCCTCAGCGGGTAAAGTAATTTTGAGGGTTGCGTCATTCACAACTCTTTCAACAGATACGTTCATTAAAAAATCCTCCCTTAGGTTTTATATGTGTACAAAATTAACAGCTTGTTCAAGGCCAATATCAAAAGATACTGACATAAATCGCTCATAATATCATATCACAAGGATCTAAAGTTGACAAGAAGCAACAAAAAACCCGGCAGGTTTCTGCCGGGCCAATATTCAAGTGGAGCGGAAAACGAGATTCGAACTCGCGACCC
>OGLT01000538.1_pt1 | contig 27932 bp, 25 predicted proteins | sample 1572911 | NCBI WGS metagenome assembly OGLT01 (sample SAMEA2582014, study PRJEB24529) | metagenome | biome: Human gut stool | place: China | collected 2011 | reverse complement strand
GAACTTTACCGTCAGCAGAGAGGTAACACCAGCTGCGAAGCAGCAAATCGGAGAAACGAGAAAAAAGCGTTTAGCGCAGCGACTAGCTTTTTTCCGTTTCGACACCCCCTCCGGGATTATCAAGGGCGAGTAGCCCTTGATTCGTGCCTCCCGCGCCTCGAAAGTAGCGGGTGCTTTTCTGGTTCTCTTTTGGCACGCAAAAGAGAACATTCCCGTATTGTTTGTTGCGTCTTACAGGGAGGCGTGATACAATAAACAAAAATCCATTTGAAAAAGGAGAATCCCAATGAAGCAATATCCCGGTTATACCGTCGTGCGCTGCGAGGACTGCCCCGAACAGCACGGTACCCTGACCGTGCTGACCCACGATGTCAGCGGTGCGACCATCCTGCTGGTGGAGAACGAAGATGTGAACAAGGCGTTCGGCATCGGCTTCGGCACCTTCCCATCGGATGACACGGGTGTGTTCCACATTCTGGAGCACTCGGTGCTGGCGGGCAGCGAAAAGTACCCGGTGACCTCGCCGTTTTTGCAGCTGCTCAAGAGCAGCATGGCGTCCTTCCTGAACGCGATGACCTTCCCGGACAAGACGGTCTACCCCTTCGCCACCCCCAACGAGACCGACTTCCGGAACCTGATGGACGTCTACCTGAACGCGGTGTTCTGCCCGCTGGCCATGGTGGACCGGGCTGTGTTCGAGCAGGAGGGCTGGCACCGCGATGCCGACGGCACCGTGAGCGGCGTCGTCTACAACGAGATGCAGGGCGCGCTGGCCTCCCCGGATGCACAATTGCAGGATGCGCTGGAACGGGCGATGTTCCCGGATACGGCCTACGGCTTTGTGTCCGGCGGCGACCCGGCCTCCATCCCGGCGCTGACCTATGAGAAGTACCAGCGGGTGTACCGCCGCCATTACAGCGCCGACAACTGCTGTGTGACCTTGTACGGCAGGATGGATATGGCCGAAAAACTGGCCTTCTTGGATGAACACTACCTGAGCAGGATGCCCAAGGGCACCAGCCAGCCCAGATTGACGCTGCAGGATGAGCAGCCGGGCGTCTGCGTGAACATCCCGTACTACACCGAAAAGCCGGAGGCCGACCAGGTGCAGTGTGCGCTGGCCTGGTACACCGGCGCATTTGCCGACCGGGAACGCCAGCTGGGCGTGGAGATCCTGCTGGATGCGCTGCTGGGGTCGAACCAGTCGCCGCTGAAGGCTGCGCTGCTGGAACAGCAGCTGGGGGCTGACATCGACATCGGCTTTGATGACAGCACGTTGCAGCCCACGCTGGAACTGGTGCTGCGCGGTGCCACCGAGGAGACCGCAGGCCGGTTTGCGGCCGGGGTCCGGAGCGCCGTGGACGACATCCTGGCCGAGGGCATCCCGGAAGACCTGCTGCTGGCCAGCCTGAACGCGGCAGAGTTCGCCTCGCTGGAGCGGCCGGGCAGCCTGCCCGACGGTGTGCTGGACGCCATCCATGCAGCGACCGGCTGGCTCCACGCCGGGGACCCGACCCTGCTGCTCCACACGAACCAGCTCTTTGCTGCCCTGCGGGAGAAGATGGCCTCCGGCTGGTTCAACGACCTGCTGCGGGAGCTGTTCGCGGCTGCGCCGGTGCAGGTCATTCAGGTGCCGACCCTGCCCAAGGCGGAAGAACCCGATGCAGCCCCGGCCCGCACCGACGGCAAGCTGGCACTGGACCATCCGCTGACGGTGGCAGACCTGGGCGAGGGCAGCCCCAGCGCCGAGGGCGTCGTGGGCAGCGTGGCCGGTGCGGAGCTGCTGCACCATCCCTCCAAGGGCAGTTTGTATCTGAACATCTACTACGACCTCGGCGGGCTGACCACCGAAGAAGTGCAGTATCTCGACCTGCTGACCGATGTGCTGGACGAGCTGGACACTCCGCGTCACACGGCCCGCGAGCTGAACACCCTGCGCAGCACCTGGCTGGGCGACAGCCAGGCCTGCATCAGCTTCTGGACCGGGCGGCAGGCGGGGAACCCCTGCCACGCAAAGCTCACCCTGAACATGAGTCTGCTGGAGCGTAGTCTGGAAAAGGCTGTGGAACTCGGCGGCGAGTGGCTGTATGAGACCCGGCTGACCGGCGCAAAGGCCGAAGCGGCCTTCGCCCGTGTGCTGAGCCAGCAGAAGCTGAACATGGAGCAGCAGTTCCTCCAGATGGGCAACCAGTACGCCGCCGTGCGTGCCGGGAGCCACTATTCGGTGGAGTATGCGCTGAGCGAGGCATGCAGCGGCGTGACAGGGTATCACTTCCTGTGCGCGCTGCTGGAACAGGCTGACTGGGCCGACCTGGGCCGGAAGCTGGAAGCCGTGCGGGAAAAGGTGCTGCACCACGCAGCCCTGACCATCAGTCTGCACGGCAGCGAGGATGCCCGGAAGCAGCTGGAAGCCCTGCTGCCCGGCAGTGCCTTTGCCGAGGGGATGCGTTCGCCCGCCCGGCCCTACACCCAGGCGCTGACGGCTCCGGTGAACGAAGCCTTCATCATCGACGGCGGGGTGAACTACGACATCCTGACCTGGCCGCAGGAGCGGAAGCCGGAGCGCCGGGTGCTGGCCCGCGTGATGAGCTACGAGTATCTGTGGCACCACATCCGCGAGGTGGGCGGCGCGTACGGCACCGGCATGGTGACCCGCGCCGAGACGGAGTATCTGTATACCTACCGTGACCCGCATCTGGCCGAGAGCTACGAGACCTTTGCAAAGGGCCCGGCGGAACTGGCCGCCCGCGCGTACACCGAAAAGGACCTGACGGATTCCATCGTGGGCACCGTCTCCGAGATGGACAAGCCCATGAAGCCCAGCGCAGAGGCGCGGGACCTTGACCGCCGGTACTTCTGCGGCATCACCGACGCGATGCTGGCCGCAGACCGCAAGGCCCTGTGCAGCGTAGACGCTGCCGCGCTGAAGGCCATGGCCGCAGAGCTGGGCACCGCGATGCAGCACGGCACCCGCGTGGCTTTTGGCAGCAAGGAGGCTGTGGAAGGCGCAAAGGGCCTGTTCGACCGCATCGAGACGCTGTAACACGAGATAAATAAGAGATCCCCCGGCGGCTGGAACGCTCTGAACGGAGAGCGGCCCGGCTGACCGGGGGATTTTTGCTTTTTACGAAGCGTCGTCCAGCGTTTCGGCGATGACATAGCGGGGGCGGCGCTTGACTTCGTCGTAGATCTTGGCGAGGTAGTAGCCGATGATGCCGAGGCTGAACATGAGCAGTGTGCCGGTGAAGAGCTGCAGCAGGATGACCGTGGTGAAGCCTTCGAGCGCTTCGCCTGCTAGATAGCGGAACAACGCCTCACCGCCCACCAGAAGGGTGGCGATCAACATCAGAAAGCCCATCAGGATGACGAGGTAGAGCGGGGCCGACGTGAAGGACGCCAGGCTGGAAATGGCGTAGCGGATGAGGCTGAAGGTAGACCAGCTGCTCTGCCCGGAAGTGCGTGGCTGGACGTCGAACTCCACCCGCGCCGTGCGGAAGCCCACCCACGCCGAGAGGGCGCGGTAGAAGGTGTCCCGCTCCGGCAGATTCAGCAGGACGAGCACGGCCTTGCGGTCCAGCAGTTTGAAGTCGGAGCTGCTGCGCAGGTCGGTCTTGGCCGCTTTGCTGATGAGCCCATAGAACCAGCGGGCGGCGGTGCGGTGGGCGGCGCTTTCGGTGCCGCGCTCGCGCTTGACGCCCTCCACGACCTCGATGCCCTGAGCCCAGAGCCGGTACATTTCGGGGATCGTTTCCACGGGGTGCTGCAAGTCACAGTCCAGCGTGACGCAGCAGTCGCCGCGGGCGGCCTGCAGCCCGGCGTACAGGGCTGCCTCCTTGCCGAAAGCGCGGGAGAAGCGGATGCCGCGCACCTGCGGGTACGCCTGCGCCGTCTGGCGGATGACGTCCCAGCTGTTGTCGGTGGAACCATCGTTGACGAAGAGCACCTCGTAGCGGATGTGGGCGGCGGGGAGGACCTCGGCCAGCCGCCGGGCCATTTTGGGGATGTTCTCCGCCTCGTTGTGGGCGGGGAGGATGACGGAGAGAAGCGGTTCAGCGGCCAAGGTGTTCGACCTCCTTTCGGCTGAGGGTGTGCAGGGCATGGGCCTCGACCGCCCGGCCCTCGGACAGGTAGAAGGGGTGAAAATCGGTCTTTTGCGGGTCAAAGAATGCCCCGCCCGGCTCCACGCCGCCGGGGTGGAAGAGCAGCTCGACCGGCTGGCCGCGTTTCTGCGCCAGACGGAGGTACTGCGGCAGCACGGCCCGGACGCGGTCGGCGTCCATGTGGCCGGAGAAGAGGATGCCGCAGAACAGGGCCGTGGGGATGCCGCTGCGGCGGAATGCGGGGCGGTCCAGCAGCCAGCAGCCGTTCAGCACGGCCTGCTTGATGGCATTGACGGCGGAATAGCTGCCCCAGAGCCGGGGACAGCCGACAAAGGGCGACAGCGGCTCGGCCGGGATGCGCAGATGCTCGACCGGGAGATGGTGGTCGGCGAGGATCTGCAGCAGCGTCCGGAAGACCAGCGGGATCATGTGGGTGTGCTGGTGGCTGTCGATGCGCAGGGGCGTCCCGGCGGGGAAGAGGGCGGCATAGGCGAGAAGTTGGCGCTCCAGTTCCCGGTAGAGCTGGGCGGCAAAGGCCCTGCGCCGGGGCGTCAGCGAGAGCCGCAGCAGCCCGGTGAAGGAGTTGCAGAAGCTGCCGTCCGGCCGGACGAGCAGCGGAATCTCCGCAGCGGGGGAAAGGGCTTTGCCCTCCACCAGGTTGAGGTGGACGGCCAGCTTCAGCCCGGAAGGGCGCAGCGCGGCGACGGCTTCTTCCAGCGAACCGTTGGGCACGATGCTGACGCTGTTCAGGCAGCCGTGGGTCTGGCAGTCCCGGATGAGGGCGTCGCCGTGGGCGGTCATGCCGTAGTCATCGGCGTGAAAATAGAGGATGGGAAGTTCAGTCATCTGCATCGATCCCCTCTCCCGCCCGGATGACGATGGTATCGTCCACGACTGCGACCGAACCGGTCTGCGGCCAAAGGGGCATCTGACGGACTTCGTCCAGCGCGAGGAGCTGCTGCTTTTCTGCACGGGTGGCAAAGGTGTAGTCGGTGGAGCAGTAGTCGTTCAATGCAGCCGTGAGGACGCTCTGGCCCATAGACTGCTTGTCAGCGCGGAGGATGAGGCCGGCCGTGTAACCGGTCATTTCCGGGGAGAGGTCGGCGGAGTAAGCCCTGGAATCGGGCAGGTGGCCGATGACGGCGATTTGGGTGCAGGCGTCCGCGCCGTCCAGCTGCTCGATGCGGTCTGCAATGCGCAGAAGGGTGCCGTAGGAGCGCTCATAGCTCATCTGGGACAGGTGATAGCAGACATTGGCTAGCACGATGCAGTAGAAGACGACGGCCCCGCCCACGAGGAGGATGGCCCAGCTCCGGAGCGCGGAAGCGCGCGGCGAGAGACCGTCCAGCCGCTCGTAGAACAGCACGAAGCTCAGATAAAAGGCGGCGTAGCCCATGGTCATCAGGTTGTGGTAATCGACGCAGGGGTTGAGGAAATAGAGGGCTGCGGCCCCCAGCGGCAGTGCGGCCAGATAGACGAGCAGGAGCCAAAAGCGGGCCGGGTCGTGCCAAAGGGTCTGCTGTACGAGGGCGGTCAGCAGGAAAACGGCCAGCAGGGCAAAGACCAGAACGTTGAGCACAAACCAGACCGTGAGGCCGTTGTGCAGGTCAAAGAAGAAGCGGAAGAAGCGGGTGAAGCAGCTGTGCAGAGCCGACCAGAGATGGAGCGAACCGACAGTGTCGATGCCCTGATAGTCGGACAGGGCGGTGCCGGAAAAGGCCAGAACCAGCTGCAGGGCCACAGCATAGACCGCTCCGGCCAGCACACCGCCTGCCAGAAACCGCCCCGCACTGCGGAGGGACGCGGCAGCGCTGCGGCGGTGAAAGAGCAGATCGTCCAGCAGCCAGACCAGAAGCAGGGTGATGGTGACGGTCAGATAAGCCTGATAGATGCCCACGGAGAACCACAGGCAGGCTGCCCCCGCGAAGAAGGAACGCCGACCCGGCCGGATGAGCAGAAGCGCACTGAGGCAGGCGGCCAGCATGGCCAGACAGTAGCCGTCGGCGACGTATTCATAGGCAAAGGTGGAGGTGACGGTGGGGAAGACCGCGATCAAAGCCCCGGTCAGCACCAGCGCCACCGGCTTTTTCAGGTGCAGCAGCGCCGCCACGCAGACCGCCGAACCAGCCAGGAACAACAAGCCCAGCAGCAGGTTCAGCCATGGCAGGTCGTAATAGGAGCTGAGCCCGCAGGCCAGCGAGAGAAAATAGCGGCCATATTGCAGCATCTGCTGGGCATCGTACCGGAAGACGAGGGAATCCCAGTTGGGGAGCCAGTTGGCCATTTTATAAAAGTGCGCGAGCAGGCCGAACCCGAAGGCGGAGAAAAACACGAGCCGCCATTCGGGCCGGAACCTGCGGGCAAGCTGCGCAGGCAGCTGATCGGGGTGTACCATAAAAAACCTCCGAAGGTCGGAATGGAACGAAGTTTGGATATAGTATAAACCATTTGAAAACGATACGCCAGCCCATTTTTATGCGTTTCCTTAAAAAATTGAGGGTAGATCCCCCTGTTTGCGGAAAAAGAACGCGGACAGGGGGATTTTTATGCAGCAAAATTGTACATAAAGGAAAATGCTCGCAAAAAACTACAGAGCGGGCCTGCAAAAGGTTGCACTGTTGCGAAAAGATAATTGGTGGTATTGTGTTGACAAACCAAAACGAAAGGATGTGAAATGAACCGAATGGCGCAGAAGATACGACCTTCGGCGGGCAAGGGGCTGGACAACCTGCACCGCGCCACGGACACGCTGAGCACGATGCTGGCGCAGGAGGTGAAGGAGCTGAACACCCGTCAGAAAGCGGCTCGCCGCGACGGTGCAGAGGCGGCCGGGACCATGAAGGGCCTGAAGGAAGCCACTGCGGTGCTCAAAGACCTGGCCGCTGTGGCCAAGGCGCTGAACGAACAGGGCGCGGATGCGGAGGGCCGGGAATGCGGCGTGGTGCTGCTGCCGCCGGTGGAGGATGTATGAAGACAGGAACGAATGCGCCAGTCGTCTGGCGGCCCCAGCCCCGGCAGAGGGAGTTCATGCGCAGACCGGAGCCGGAGGCTCTCTACGGCGGCGCGGCAGGCGGTGGCAAGAGCGATGCGCTCATCATCGAGGCGCTGCGGCAGGTGCAGATCCCGCACTACCGGGGGCTCATCCTGCGCAAGACCTTCCCCCAGCTGAGCGACCTTGTGGACAAGAGTCTGGTCTACTACCGCCGGGCCTTCCCGGAGGCGCAGTACAACGCCACGAGCCATGTGTGGGTCTTCCCCAGCGGGGCAAAGATCTACTTCGGCTCGATGCAGTACACCAAGGACCGCACGAATTATCAGGGCAAGGCCTTTGATTTCATCGGCTTCGATGAGCTGACCCACTTCGAATGGGAGGAGTACAGCTACATGATGAGCCGCAACCGCCCCACCGGGCCCGGCACGCGGGTGTACCTGCGGGCCACCACCAACCCCGGCGGCGTCGGCCACGGCTGGGTCAAGGCCCGGTTCATCACCCCGGCCCCGCCCGGCACTCCCATCGTGGAAGCGTTCCCGGTGCGGATGCCGGACGGGACGGAAAAGGTGCTGCAGCGGGCGCGGGTGTTTATCCCATCCAGCGTCTTCGACAACCCGGCCCTGCTGGAAAACGACCCGGATTACCTTGCAAGTCTGGCCTCTCTGCCCGAAGCGGAAAAACAGGCCCTGCTCTATGGCAGCTGGGACAGCTTCTCCGGTCAGGTGTTCACCGAGTGGCGAAACGACCCCGCCCACTATCAGGACCAGCGCTGGACCCATGTGATCGCACCCTTCCCCATCCCAAAGCACTGGAAGATCTACCGCGGGTTCGACTTCGGGTTTTCGAAGCCGTTCTCGGTGGGGTGGTACGCGGCGGATGAGGAAGGGCGACTCTACCGCATCAAAGAGCTGTACGGCTGCACAGGCCGCCCGAACGAGGGGCTGCGGATCGACCCGGTGGAGCAGGCCCGGCGCATCCGGGAGGTGGAGCAAAACGACCCGCAGCTGCGCGGCCGGGTCATTCAGGGCATTGCAGACCCGGCCATCTTCGACGAGAGCCGGGGCGAGAGCATCGCCGCCATGATGGAGCGGGGGCCGAACTTTCTGCACTGGATGCCCGGCGACCACACCCGTCTGGCGGGCAAGATGCAGATGCACTACCGGCTGAATTTTGACGGCGAGGGCAGGCCGATGCTGCAGGTGTTCAATACCTGCAAGCACTTCATCCGCACCATCCCGAACCTCGTGTACGACGAGAGCAATGTGGAGGACATCGACACCCGGCAGGAAGACCACATCTACGATGAGTGCCGCTATGTGCTGATGGAGAATCCCATCTCGCCGCCCCGGCATACATCGGCCCCGCCGGTGCTGGATGACCCGCTGGAGCTGCATCGGAAGGCGAAGTTTTATCGGATATAGAGCCACTGGCGTGACGGGCAGGTCTGAGCTGGATGAACAAAGCCCGACAGAACGGAAACGATAGCGCCCTGCAACAGAGGGCAGGAAGGAGAAAAACGAATACTATGGATGAAGCAACAAAACTGACCATCGGGCCGGAAGAGGTGGCTGAGGCTGCGCAGATCTTGCAGCGGTACAAGGCGGGCAAGGCCGCGCTGGACAAGCGCCTGGTGGACAACGAACTGTGGTTCCGGATGGGACACTGGAAGAACTACCAGAACCCCATGATGGAGGGCAAACCCCAGCCGTCCAGCGGCTGGTTGTTCAACTCCATCGCCAACAAGCATGCCGACGCGATGGACAACTACCCCAGTCCCAACGTCCTGCCCCGTGCCGAGGACGACGAGGCAGCGGCACAGGCGCTTTCCAGCGTGCTGCCCGTGGTGCTGGAACAGGCTGACTATGAGCAGGTGTACAGCGACACCTGGTGGCGCAAGCTCAAGCAGGGAACCGGAGTCAAAGGCGTGTTCTGGGATCCGGAGCAGCGGGGCGGTGTAGGCGAGATCGCCATCCGGCCCATGAACCTGCTGATGCTCTACTGGGAGCCGGGCGTGGACGATATTCAGGCGTCGCCCCACTTTTTCTCGCTGAGTCTGGCCGACACGGCTCAGCTGGAAAGCCGCTGGCCCCAGCTGGCCGGACACACTGCCAGCGTGCTGGACGTGCCGCATTACATCCACGACAGCGGCCTTGATACCAGCGACAAGAGCGTCGTGGTGGACTGGTACTACAAAAAGCTTTCCCCCGAGGGCAGGAGCGTTCTGCACTACTGTAAGTTCTGCAATGGCGTGGTGCTCTACGCCAGCGAGAACGACCCGGCGCTGGCCGAAAGAGGCTTCTACGACCACGGCAAGTATCCCTTCGTGTTCGATGCGCTGTTCATGGAGGAGGACAGCCCGGCGGGCTTCGGGTATATCGACGTGATGAAGGAGTGCCAGACCGCAATCGACAAGATGAACCACGCCATGGACGAGAATGTCCTGCTCTCGTCCCGCCAGCGGTATGTGCTGAGCGACACGGCAGGCGTCAACGAGGAAGAGCTGACCGACCTGTCACGGGACATCATCCATGTGGTGGGACGCCTGAACGACGACAGCTTCCGGCCGTTGCAGACGGCGGGCCTGCAGGGCAACAGTCTGAGCTACCGCAACAGCCGCATCGAGGAGCTGAAGGAGATCAGCGGAAACCGTGACATGACTCAGGGCGGCACTGCAGGCGGCGTGACGGCAGCTTCGGCCATCGCGGCCTTGCAGGAGGCGGGTTCGAAGCTCAGCCGGGATATGCTCAAGAGCGCTTACAGGGCATTTGCCAAAGAGTGCTGCCTTATCATCGAGCTGATGAGGCAGTTCTACGACGAGGAGCGCATCTTCCGCATCACCGGCAAGAGCGGCGAGAGCGAGTTCGTCCGCTTTTCGGGCCAGGTGCTCCGCGCCCAGCCTGCAAGAGTCGTGGGCGGCGTGGAGCTGGGCAGTCATGAGCCGGTGTTCGACATCGTGGTGAGCGCGGAGAAAAAGTCCACCTTCTCACGCCTCTCCCAGAACGAGACGGCCAAGGAGTGCTATCAGCTGGGCTTTTTCGCCCCGGCCAACGCCGACGCCGCGCTGGCGGCGCTGGAAATGATGGACTTTGAGGGCATCGAAAAGGTGCGCCAGCGGGTGCGCCAGAACGGCACCCTCGCCCAGCAGCTGGCGCAGATGCAGGCCCAGATGACTCAGCTGACGGGTCTGCTGGAAGTGCAGAAAAAGTCCGAAGCCCCCAAGCTCAGCGGCCCGGCACAGGAGCTGAGCACGGCCGCAATGGCGAGGGCGATGAAGACGCAGAAAGGAGAAATGAGATGATAAAAGTAAACTACACCGAGCTGGACGGCCCGGCAGGCCCCACCTGCCGGCTGGAAGCTTCGGGCCACGCGGGCTATGCCCCCGCCGGGCAGGACATCGTGTGTGCGGGGGCCAGCACCCTGATGCAGACGCTCTGCGCCCTGCTGGCGGGCGAGGAAGGCACCAAGAGCGGCGTGTGGGACGAGCCGGACGGCCCGAGTCTGGCCGTGACGGCGGCAGCACCCCAGAAGCCGTGGGTGGAGGGGGCGTTCGAATTTGCAAAGGCGGGCTTTGCCTTGCTGGCAGAACGCTACCCGGACAATGTCCGCTTCGCTGATTTGAGCGGACGGGGAGAACAGTCGATGGTGGATCTGCAGCTCTTTGCCTCGGAGGGCGGCGATGCCGCCGCCCCCTCCGCTCCTGCCCTCAGCCATGCACAGGCTCAGCAGGCCATCGCCTCCGGGACTATGAAGGCGGATGAGGGCCGGGAAGCTTCGGATGTGCCGACACCGGCGGCAGTGCAGGAGCCGGAAGAGCGTCCTGCACCGCCCGAACGCCCTGCGCCGCTTCCGCTCCCGCCGGTGAGAGCAGGCGAGGACCCTGTCCGCGCCCTCCACGCCCGCTGGGCGGCGGAAGAGGCGATGCTTCGCCGGGATATGCCGGATTTTTCGCTCAAGCAGGAGCTGGCGAACCCCGAGATGCGCCGCCTGATGGAGCTGCCCGGGATGCGGATGGGTGACGCCTACCGTCTGGCCCACTACAACGACGCTCTGCGTCAGACCGCCCAGACCGTGGAGCAGGGCGTTGTGGAGCGCATCCGCCAGCGTTCGGCCCGCCCGGCGGAAAACGGCACCAGCCCCGGCGGTGCGGCCATCACCCGGGCCGATGTGGCCAGCATGACCCGCGCCCAGCGTGAGGCACTGGAACGCCGTGCGATGCACGGGGTGAAGATCAGTTTTTGAAAATTTTGATACAGAAAGGACAAATGACATGAAAACCTACAACCTGAAGATGAACCTCCAGCTCTTTGCCGACCCTTCTGCCAGCCTGCAGAACACCACCGGCACCATGACCAACGAGATGAAGACCTTCTACGAGAAGCGCCTTATCGACCAGGCAGAGCCCCGTCTGGTGCATGACCAGTTCGCGGACTACTATCCCGTACCTCAGAATGGCGGCAAGACCATTGAGTTCCGCAAGTACGACAGCCTGCCCAAGGCCGATACCCCGCTGACCGAGGGCGTGACTCCCAACGGCCAGACCCTGAACGTGACCACCATCACCAGCGACCTGCACCAGTACGGCGGCTGGACTCCGCTCACCGATGTGCTGCAGATGACGGCCATCGACAACAATGTGGTACAGGCCACCCGCGTTCTGGCAAGCCAGGCGGGCCGCACCATGGACAGCATCACCCGCGATGTGCTGGCCGGCGGCACCAACGTCATCTATGCGCCGAAGCTTTCCGCAGACGGCACCGAGACTGCCGTCACCAGCCGCAAGGCGCTGGACAAGAGCTGCACCCTGACCCCGAAGCTGTTCTTCCAGGCGGCGGCACAGCTGGGCGCGATGAACGCTGACCCCATCGGCGACAGCTACATCGCCATCATCCATCCCTACGCCGCCTACGACCTCAAGACCTGCAAGGAGTTCATCGAGGCCCACAAGTACGCCGACCCCGACACCATGTACCGCGGCGAGATCGGCAAGCTGGGCAACATCCGCTTCATCGAGACCAGCGAGGCAAAGATCTGGAAGGACGCTACCTGTCCGGAGGGTCTGGCCGTCTTCGGCACCCTCGTGCTGGGCGCCCACGCCTACGGCGTCACCGAGCTGGAAGGCGGCGGCCTGGAGCACATCGTCAAGCAGCTGGGCTACGGCGACGATCCGCTGAACCAGCGTGCCTCTGTGGGCTGGAAGGGTATGCGCGCCGCCGAGCGTCTGGTGGAGCAGTACATGGTGCGCATCGAGAGCGTGTCCAGCTACTCTGCCACCGCTGCCGCCAACTAAGGAGGTGCCCATGGCTGAAAAGAATGTGCGCATCCGGCTGTTCAAGGACAACAGCCGCTACAAGGGCGATCTGTTCGTCAGTGTCAACGGCGTGAACTACAAGATTCGCCGTGGCGTGGAAGTGGAGGTGCCGCCCGCTGTGGCCGAGGTGCTGGAGCACAGCCAGCGTCAGGACGAGCTGACCGCTGCCCGCATTGCCGCTGCGGAGAACGCAGCGCAGTAAAATCTGCAATATCAACGCTGCCCGGCTGGGAGAAATGCCCCCGGCCGGGCTTTTTATAAAAAGGATGTGATGAGATGACCATAGGAGAGGCTTTGGAGCGTGCCGAGCAGCTGCGCCCCAACTGCCGCATTGAAACCGAGACCCGGCTGCAATGGCTGCGGGAGGCGGACGCCCTGCTGCGCACAAAGCTGTTTGACTGCGCCGCCGCCGGGGCGTTTGACGCCGTGGGCGCAGACCGTCCGTGGGAGCAGCCGGTGCAGGACGACCAGACGCTGCTGGCACCGCCGCCCTTTGATGCCCTGTACCCGCACCTGCTGTGTGCGCAGATGGATGCTGCCTTGGGCGAGACCGACCGCTACGCCGGGGAGCAGGCACAGTACAACGCCCTGTATGCAGAGCTGGCGGTCTGGCTGCGGCAGAACTACCCACCCCGCAGCCGGGCGCAGTGGCGCTGGTAAGGAGGTGAGGCGATGGTACTGGCGGACAGAATGCGGCTTGCCAACACCCGGCAGCTGCTGCGGGCTTTTGGCGGCCTGAACGAGACCTACGGCTGCTCGGAAGCAGAGTACAGCGCCGGAGTGAACTTTTCCACCCGGGATTTCCCCGCACTGAGCACCCGCACCCCGCGCCGCAGACTGCGGGCACTGACCGGGCTGAACGGGATGTATCACCTGAATGGTCTGCTGACCGTCTGCGGACGGGATGTCGTTTATACCCCGGACGATGCCGCCGCCCCGGCGGTGACGAAGCTGGACGCCGTGACCGACGGCCGCAAGGCGCTGGTGGGCATCGGCACAAAGATCCTGATCTTTCCGGACAAGCTGGCCTTTGATACGGCAGACGGCAGCGTGACCGCACTGGGAGCACTGTGGACGGCGGCGGGCAAAAGCGTGACCTTTGCCCCCTGTGATGCCGCAGGCAAGACCTATCAGGTGGAGGCCTTTGGCCGGGAGGAGCCCGCCGAACCGGCAGACGGGCAGCTGTTTTTAAAGGTAGAGGATGCCGACCATCCGTGGCGGTACGACAGCACGCTGGAGATGTACAGCAAAAACTCCGGCAGCTGGACAGCCATCCCGCTGGAATACTGCCGCATCACGGCGGCAGGGCTGGGCAAGCTGTTCCGGCAGTGGGACACCGTGACCGTGCAGGGCGCAGCCGCCGAAGCGGCAGGGCAGAGCCCGGAGCTGAATGGAGACCAAATCGTGTATGACGTGGGCGAGGACTGGCTGCGGGTGCGCTGCACCCCACAGGGCGAGTATTTCTACGGCACACTGGTGCAGAACGCCGCCGCCGCCCAGTGGCAGAGCATGGACGGCAAACAGCACCGCAGCGTGGAAGCCGCCCAGACGGTATCCATGGAGCGCCGGGTGCCGGAACTGGATTTTGTGACCGAGTGCGACAACCGGGTGTGGGGCTGCAACAGCAAAGAAAACGTTATCTACGGCTGCAAGCTGGGCGACCCCACCAACTGGTTCAGCTACCGGGGCATCGCCGCAGACAGCTACGCCGTCACCGTGGGCAGCGATGGTGCCTTTACCGGAGCAGCTTCCTGCATGGGCTATGCGCTGTTCTTTAAAGAGAATACCCTACACAAGCTGTATGGCTCCAAGCCTTCGGATTTTCAGCTTTCCAGCCTGCGCTGCCGGGGCGTGGCAAAAAACGCCGCCCGCAGCCTGTGCGTGCTGAACGAGACGTTGTATTATCTCTCGCCGGACGGCGTCATGGCGTGGGACGGCAGTCTGCCCACCAAGGTGTCCGGCGCGCTGGACGCTGCAAAGCTTTCCAACGTGCAAAGCGCTGTGGGTGGTGCGCTGGATGGCCGGTATTACCTGCACATCTCCCGGGAGGATGCCCGGCTGCTGGTCTATGATACCGAGAAGGGGCTGTGGAGCGAGGAGGACGTCTGCTCCTGCGATATGACCAGCACCGGTGGGCAGCTTTATCTGTGGGACGGACAGGTGCTGTGGGCGGCAGACCCCACCCGCGAGCCGGACTGGCAGAGCACCGACGGTGTGGAAACGGACATTCCCTTTGAACTGGTCACAGGCGATGTGGGACTGGACGGCACCGAGCAGCGGTACCTCTCCCGGCTGACTTTGCGGCTGGACGCTGAGTGCACCAGCACAGTAGAAGTGGCGGTGAGCTATGACGGCGGCGCGTGGGAGACAGTGGCCTCCCTTGCCGCCCAAGGCAACCGCCGCAGCTATGACCTGCCCTTTGTACCCCGGCGGTGCGGGTCGCTGCGGCTGCGGCTGCGCGGCAAGGGGCAGATCACCCTGCGCGGACTTGTGCGCACCATCGCCCCGGCAAAGGGAAAATTATGGGAGGAGGATGCCTCATGGCAAGCATGAACGGCCTGAGCAAGCTGGGCCTGCCCAAGTTCAGCGATCACATGGATCCGGAGGATGCCCGGGCACTGCGCAGCTATCTGTACCAGATGCAGGAGCAGCTGCAGTATGTACTGACCAATCTGGATACGGAAAATATGTCCGACACCCTGCGCAGCAAGCTGCAGGGATTATAAGAACGAAAGGAGAATTATATGGCATCCAAAAAGAAGGAGGAACTGCTGCAGCCGGAGGTGCAAACGCAGGCACAGCCCGCTGCGCAGTCCACTTACAGCGCCGAGGGGCTGAACAGCCGCGCCGATGTGGAAAAGGCCATGGCAAACGTCAGCTACCGCCCCGGTCAGCAGGTGACCGATGCGGCCGACGCCCTGAAGCAGTGGCAGCAGAACCGCCCCGCAGACTACCAGAGCAGCTATCAGGATAAGATCAACAGCCTGCTGGGACAGCTGCTGGAACGGGAGAATTTTCAGTACAGCTACACCCGTGACCCGCTTTACCGCCAGTACGAGCAGCTGTATACCCAGAACGCCCACAACGCCAGCGCGGATGCGGCGGCGCAGGCCGCTGCCCTGACCGGCGGCTATGGTTCCAGCTATGCCACCAGTGCGGCGCAGCAGGCCTATCAGCAGCAGATCGGCGGGCTGGCCAGCGCCATCCCCACCCTGTACAATCTGGCGCTGGATACCTACCAGAGCGGCGGCGAAGAACTGGTGAACCGGCTGGACCAGCTGAACGGACAGGAGCAGAACGCTCAGACCCTGTATGACCGTCAGCTGCAGGACTACTACACCCAGCTGCAGCAGAAGGGCGAAGCGTACAACGACGCCTATGCCAAGGACTACGGCCAGTATCAGGAGCACCTGAACCGGCTGGACACCCTGCACGGCTACTACACCGCGCAGGAGCAGGCGGAAATCAGCCAGCGCCAGCAGACCTTCAATAACATCATGACGGTGCTGGGCGTCATCGGGGACGTGGTGCAGCTGGCCATTACCGGCACCACCGGTCTGGGCACGTTGGCGGGCAGCCTGATGAACACCGGGTACAACATCTACGCCGGCAACCGCGCCTACGAGGCCGAGCGCGCCGACACCCAGTGGAGCCAGCAGATGCAGGAGAAGCAGCGGCAGGACGCACTGACCCAGCAGCAGTACGATAACACCGCCAGCGAGCGCGCCTATCAGGACGCGCTGAAGCAGCAGGCCTTCAACAACAATGTGACCACCCAGAAGCTGAACATTGCCAAGGGTGAGTGGGCACTGAAGCAGGCTAACGCCCAGCAGAAGGCAGCACAGGCCGCCAGCAAGGCAGCGGCTGCGGGCACAAGGTCCGGCAGCGGAAAGGCCACCGGCAGCAGCGGTTCTGCTTCCGGCGGCAGCCGCTCTGCTTCCGGTGGCAGCCGCAGTGCCGTCAGCGCCGGGGTGCCCTACACGGCAGCGCTGCTGCGCAGTCAGGGCAAGAGCAATGTGGCCATCACCTCCGCCCTGCGGCAGGAGGGCTATACCCCCGCCCAGATCGCAAAGATTATACAGGAGATGAATAAGTAAGAGAAAAGGCACCCCGGCAAAGCAGCTGCTTTGCCGGGGTGCCGTACTTTTGTATTATCCTGCCAAAAGAAAAAGTCCGCTGTTTTGAACAGCGGACTTTTTGGTGGGGTGCCCAGTGGGACTCGAACCCACGGTCTCCAGATCCACAATCTGGCGCGTTAACCGACTACGCTATGGGCACCACATCAATGCGCCCGAAGGGACTCGAACCCCCGGCCCACTGCTTAGAAGGCAGTTGCTCTATCCACCTGAGCTACGGGCGCACGTTGTTATCCCAATGGGTTCCATTATGGCGGCAGTTCTGTGTCGGCACAGGCTGCGAGAGAAATAATACCATACCCATCGCATTCTGTCAAGGAAAATCTGAAAAAAGTTTCAACTTTTTTGCGCTGCGGGCAAAAATGACCGTTCCAGCGTGTAGGAATGGCCTTACAGCAGCCACATTCCGGCACAGCCCAGCGCAAAGCCCAGTGCAAAGCCGCACACCACGTCCCGCACATGATGCACCCCGGTGAGCACCCGCAGACAGCAGATGAGCAGGGCGATGCCCACCATCACGCAGCCTGCAGCGGGGTAGAAATACAGCCACACCGCCGCCAGCACGGCGGCGCTCAGCGCGTGGCGGGAGGGCATGGAGTGTCCACGGCTCTCCTTTGCTACCAGCGGGGTAAAGCCGGGCTGCTCGTAGGGGCGGGGGAAGTGCAGCCGACTGCGCAGCAGCGTGCCGCCCCAGAACACCAGCCCCGGTACAAAGACGGAGCTGGCGATGAGCACCATAAAGTCCAGCGCGGCCTGCTTCTGGGTGAGGAACAGCCGCGAGAGCCGGATGTTCAGCAGGCACAGCAGCACCGGATAGCACACAAAGGGCACCAGCGGCAGCCACCGGTCCAGAAAAACGACCAGCCGCTTTACGGCCGGATGGGCGCTGAACCAGTGATAGATGGGCTTATACTGTTCTGCGGTCAAAGCAGCTCTCCTCCTGTCGGGACGGACATCAGAAACAGGTGTCCAGATAGTTTTCCACATCAAAGGGCTCCGGAGTGGAATCCTTGCGCAGATACAGCGGGTGGTGCGGGTGTCCCTTTTTGCTGCGCTTGCCAAAGGTGACCCACGGGATCTCCCGCTCCCGCGTCAGAGCTACCATCTCCCGCATCAGACCGGGCAGGTAGTCACGCTTTTCGATCAGGGTGCCCCATGCCGCCCACATGGTGGGCTCGGTCTGGGCCAGAACGGCCTGCAGCCAACGCAGGTTTTCATCGCACAGGGCGCGGTCGGGGGTCTTGTCCATATCGTTGGGGTCGGTGGCGCGCTGGGGGTAGACGTTGAACATGATCCAGCTGTCAAAGCCGTTGGCGGCGGCCAGCCGCTCCACACTTTTTAAGGTGGGGTCCAGCGCACCGGGCTGGGCGGTACTGGGATTGATGCCGATGCACACCAGCGGGTGCTTGCCCACCCGCCCCAGAACGTAACGGTAGCTTTGGTAGGTGTGGGGCTCGTAATACCAGATGCCGCCGGCGTATTCGCCCGCCTCGAGCACGGGCAGAGAAATGGTCTGCATGATCGTAAACTCCTGTCGGTTTTGAATATCATTCTTATCGTACCTGAAACCACCGGGAAAATCAACCGTTTTAGCCCTAAAATACTGCCTTATTTCTGTTTTTGTGGTATACTGGAGGTGTTCCGGTGCGGCAGGGGGACTGCGGCACCGCGCTTCGCTTACAGAAAAAAGGAGTTCTTATGCTGGAAGATTATAAAAGTGCACTGCGCGCAGGGCAGCGCGCCTATCGTGCCCGCATAGCCCGCGGCCAGTCGCCCTATCTGGCTGTTCTGGACGATGTGCTCAAGGGCGTGGATATCGTGGCGCAGGAGCCGCTGGGTCTGGTGGAGATCCCGTCGGACAGCCTTGTGGGCACCAAGACCAGCGGACGGCACACCGCTTTTTCGTATGACTTTATGCCCTTGCTGGAGCCGGATACCGAGTTTGCTGCCAAGTGGTCGAACCTGTGTGACGCGCACTTGGAAGAGGGCATCCATACTCCCATTATTGCCTTTGAGTATATGAACCGGTTCTATGTGCAGGAGGGCAACAAGCGGGTCTCGGTGCTCAAGTATTACGGCGCCGTCAAGATCCCGGGCACGGTCACCCGGCTCATCCCCGCCCGCACCGAGGATCTGGAAAATAAGATCTACTACGAGTTTCTGGATTTCTATAAGCTGTCCAAGGTGAACTATGTGCATTTCTCCAAGCTGGGCGGCTACAGCAAGCTGCAGACGCTGGTGTGCAAGGCCAGCGGCGAGGCATGGTCGGAGGATGACCGGCTGAACTTTGCCGCCTTCTACACCATGTTCCACCAGCAGTTCGAAGCCTTGGGCGGCAGATCTCTGGGGCTGACCACCGGTGATGCGCTGCTGGTGTACCTGTCGGTGTACCGCTACTCCGACACCTACGACGCCACCCCGGCGCAGGTGCGGCAGAACCTGGAAAAGCTGTGGAACGAGGTGAAGGTGCTCACCGAGCCCCATGGCGTGGAGCTTTCGCTGGAACCGCCCAAGAGCCCCGCAGAGCCGCTGCTGTCCAAGCTGAATATCTTCAGCCCCAGCAAGCAGCCCAGCGAGCTGCGGGTGGTGTTCCTCCACGAGTACAACGCCAAGATCAGCGCATGGGTGCGTGCGCATGACGAGGGGCGCGATGCGCTGGCCAAGGTCTTCCCGGACAAGGTGTATATCAGCTGCTACGAGGATGTGAACCCGGAGGTGGACGCGGAGCAGATATTGGAGGAGGTAGCCCACAACAATGCGGACGTGGTGTTCGCCACCAGCGTGCGGATGTACAACGCCTGCCTGAAGGTGGCGGCCCAGCACCCCAAGACCCGCATCCTGAACTGCTCGCTGAACGCGCCGCACCCGCTGGTGCGCACTTACTACCCCCGCACCTATGAGGTGACCTATCTGCTGGGGATGCTGGCCGGTATCATGACCAAGACCGGGCACATCGGCTATGTGGCGGCAAACCCCGTGTACGGCGTGCCCGCTGCGATCAACGCCTTTGCGCAGGGGCTGAAGAGCGTGCGCCCGGCAGGCCGTATCTGGCTGCGCTGGGCCTGCCAGCCCGATACCGCCCACCCGCTGGATTTTGCTGACTGCCCGGAGATCGACATGGTCTACGCCCGGGACAGCCGGGAGCCTGCCGACACCAACCGGGACTACGGCCTGTGCCGCAAACTGCCGGACGGCAGCTTACAGCCGCTGGGTCTGCCGATCTGGCGGTGGGATACCTTTTATGTGCAGATCGTGCGCTCCATTTTTGACGGCAGCTGGGACAATGCAGCCACCACCCGCGCAGTGAACTACTGGTGGGGTCTGCGCAGCGGCGCAGAGGATCTGGAGTATCAGGAAGCGCTGCCCAGCGGTACGCGACAGCTGCTGGATCTGCTGGAAACGCTGCAGGGCTCGGACAATGTGCACATCTTCCCGGAAAAGCTGTATGATAACGAGGACAACCTGCACTCCCCGGAGAATAGAGTTTACAGCCCCAAAGAGCTGATGGAGATGGATTGGCTGGATGCCTGTGTACACGGCAAGCTGCCCCATTACGATGAATTGGACGTCAAGACCCGTACCGTGCTGGCGATCAACGGGCTGGACAACGTAAAGGGTCTGGAGAAATGAGCCGGCCTGACCGGAAACAGAATGGAGCATACGAACGTGAAAATTCTTGCCATTTCAGATGTCCCGTCCAAGGCGCTGTGGGACTATGACACCCGTGCCCGGCTGGAAGGCATCGACCTGATCCTCTCCTGCGGGGATCTGCCCAAAAAGTATCTGGAATACCTTACAAACTTTACCGCTGCGCCCATCCTGTATGTGCACGGCAACCACGACGGCAGCTACCAGACTCAGGGGGAACCCGGCGGATGCATCTGCGTGGACGATCAGGTGTACACATGGAAGGGGCTGCGCATCATGGGGCTGGGGGGCTGTCAGCGCTATAATAAAGAGGATACCTATCAGTACACCGAGAAGGCCATGCGCCGCCGTGTGCACAAGCTGGAGCATCAGGCGCACAAAAGGGGCGGCATCGACCTGCTGCTGACCCACGCCCCGGCCAAGGGACTGAACGACGGGGACGACTGTGCCCACAGGGGCTTTGAGTGCTTCAACGAGATTTTGGACGAGTACCAGCCTAAATGGTTCATCCACGGGCACGTACACCTGAATTACGATGCAAAGCTGCCCCGGGTATGCACCCGCGGCAACACCACCGTTATCAACGCCACCGAGCGTTATGTATTCGAGATCCCAGACCCGGACCCGGCCGAAGAGCGTAAGACTCTTTGGCGGATGCTGGGGTTCTGAGCCGCTGCCTATGCAAAAAAGACACCGCACAGCTGTGCGGTGTCTTTTTTTGTTGGTGGAGCCGTATTGTGGGAATGGCGGGCGCGGCAGCAGTGCGGTGCTGTCGGCGGCCCTGTAAAAGTTACAGTTCCAGCTTGCCGGAGAACTTATTGATGACGTAGTAGGCTGCGCCTTCCTCGGGCTTGACGTACACCTTGCAGGACTGTACGCCGACCTTGTGGGTGGTGCGGTAGTCTGCCTTGGCGCGGTCAATGATGTCGGTGATGTTGTACTGTTCACCGCCCATCTCTACATACAGCTCGGGTGCCAGCGGCGGGCGGCCGCGGCGGGCGGGAGCCTTGGTGGATTTGCGGGTCTTGCCCTCGGCAGCCGGAGCATCGGCTGCGGGAGTAGAAACTTTCTTTTCAGGCATGATGCATAACCTTCCTTCTGTATTTGATCTGGTACAGCGGGGCTGCACCGGCGGGCTCCAATGATCTATCGTAAGGCAGAAGCAGTGCAAAAAGCACAGACCCGGCTGCCCCATACGAACCGGTACGAAACTATTTGCGTAAAGAAGTTGAACCTATAATTATATAATATGTTTTTGAAATTCATTTGTAAAGCCTTTTTTGCAAAAAACATTGTAAAATCGGTAAGAAACGGCGGAATAAATGGCCGAAGCAGTCTTCCGGTGCTTTTTCCCGGGCAGAGTACGACTTTTCGGCAAAACAGGCAGCCATTCTCGGGAAAGCCGGGCCACAAATGCGGCGGGCAAAAACGCCCTTTCGCAGAGGAGGAATAAGGCGGAACGGAACTGTCGGCACACGCAGGGGACACAGCAAATAAAAAGCAGAAGCTGCCGCACCGTATTTTTGTGCGGCAGCTTCTGTTTTTCGGTTTTGATATGTACCCCCAATACTGGACACCTAGTATGGGGGTATTTTTATGCCCTCGATCTTCTATCGCAAGTCAAGAAATTAGCGCAACATTCAAACAGCATATTTGCGATATTCAATTCGCAGTTGTTGCCGACGAATCAAATATGCGGATTGCTATCGTACCCGAAGAAAACGAAAAATCCGAACCCTTCTCCAATCGGAAACAGGTTCGGATTTTTCTTGTTTGGTGGGCGCGGGTGGATTCGAACCACCGAAGCTGAAAAGCAGCAGATTTACAGTCTGTCCCCATTGGCCACTCGGGAACACGCCCATATACAATTCTTCGCAGTCGCGGACTGCCTGTATATATTACCACTTGGGGGCGTATTTGTCAACTGCTTTTTACAGCTTTTTCAGAAAAGAAGCTGACCGCACGGCTCAGTCGCGGGGACGGCCATAGCGGTGGACTTTTTTGGAGGAATGGCGGGTGTGGGGGGAGTTGAGCAGGACCCACGCCACATAGATGATGGCGCAGATGGCGCTGACGACGAGCACTACCTTGAGGTAGAGGCTGCCGAAGAACTCCTGCAGCTTCGAGAAAGAGTAGAGCAGGCTGCTCCGGCTCACGTCCTGCCCGGCGATGAGGTTGACCATGCCGATGGTCTCGCCGGCCAGCTTCAGCTCCACGGTGCCGACAACATCGCCCTGCTGGATGGGGGCGCAGACATAGTCGGGCAGATGGAAGTATTTCTGGGTCACGGTGCCGTCGCCCGAAGAGGGCAGCAGGGTCATCATGCTGTTGTCGGGGTAGAGCTTGAGGGTGTCGGTGTCGGAGGAATACTTCACGGGGATCTCTGCCAGAGCAAGGTCGGTGTCCAGCGCAGGCTGGATGGAAAAGCTCTGGAACACCCAGTCGATGAGGCGGGTCGTTTCGTAGAGGGCCGGGCGGCGGTTGGCGTAACCGTAGGTGTCACAGGTGTCGGGGCTCTGCATGATGCAGAAGATATAGGTGGAGCCGTCCTGATTGGCCCACGAAACATAGCTCTGGTCGCCGTGGTCGTTTTTATAGGCCATCACATCGCACATACCACCCTGCATAGACTTGCGGTAGAAGCTGCCGCCGCTGGTCTTGTTGAGGGCGACGTTCTGGTTCAGCAGCACGAAACTCTTGGCGTGCTTTTCCTTGGCGGGCATGGTGAAGGTGGGGGCCGACGAGATGTCCACGAAGGAGTCAAAGCTCATCAGATACCGCAGGATAAGGTACATATCCACGGCAGTAGTCACATTGCCGCTGTCGAGGCCGCAGGCGTCCGTCCAGGTGCTTCCGGTGGTGCCGATGCGCTGGGAAAGGGTGTTCATCTGGCTCACCCAGCCTGCAAGGTCGCCGCCCGAAAGACTATAGGCGAGGCCCATCGCGGCCTCGTTGGCGTTGCGCAGAAGCATGGCGTAGACAGCTTCCCGGTAGGTGAAGGCCTCATTGGAGCGCATATCGGCATTATCACTGTTGTGGACGTAATCCGAGATGGCGAAGGGCATCTGGAAGGTGTTGTCGAGCTGGTCGGCGTAATTCGTCAGCAGCAGCGCGATGGTCATATATTTGGTCAGGCCCCCGGCAGACACCTGACGGGAGCTGTCCTTGTCGTAGACGATGATGTTGGTGTCGGTGTTGACGATGTAGGCGCTCTTGGCCTGCACCTCGTAGAAGAGGCTGGGGTCGAACATGGCCGAAGCCGGCGCGCACAGGCAGCTCAGCAGCAGGACAAGGCTCAGAAATAGGGTGACGATACGTTTCATGTGGACATTTTCCTCAAAAAGCGATAATATATTAGAGTATCGGACAAAATGTGCTGTCCGTTCTTACGGGACAAAAACAGGCTCAGCGAAGGGCCTTATACTCTATAATAACAGGTTTGGCGGGGCGTGACAAGGCTTTTGGGTCGATTTCACACTCCGCAAAAGGAGGCAGAGGATGGTATATCTTACGGGCGACACCCACGGCGAGCTGGATCGCTTCAAGGACGGGGAGCTGCGCCGGGCCGGCAAGGGCGATCTCGTCGTTGTGCTGGGCGATTTCGGCTTCGTGTGGGACGGCAGCAAGGCCGAGCAGAAGAATCTGGACTGGCTGCGCAAGCGGCCTTACACCATCCTTTTCCTCGATGGCAGCCACGAGAACTATGACCTGCTGGAACAGTACCCCACCGAAGAGCGGTTCGGCGGGCTGGTGCAGCCGCTGGGAGGCAATGTGTACCACGTCTGCCGGGGCAGCGTACTGGAACTGGAAGGGAAGAAGTACCTCTGCTTCGGCGGAGCGGAAAGCCCGGACAAGGAAGAGCGGGAAGCCCACGTCAACTGGTGGCCGCAGGAGATGCCCTCGGACGAGGAATACGCCCGCTGCGAGGCCGCGCTGGAAGCGAACGGCTGGCAGGTAGATTATGTGCTGACCCACGACGCGCCAAGCAAATTTCTGGATTTCAGCGTGCTGGCTGAGGGCGAGAATAACCGGCTGCACCTCTTCCTCGACAAGGTCGTTATGAAAACGACTTACGAGAAGTGGTTCTTCGGCTGCCATCACAAGGATGTACAGCTCTCTACCAAGAGCCGCTGCCTCTTCTGCGATGTAGTGAGCATCGGCGAGAAGAAGCCGTGGTGGAAGAGAAGATAACGAAAAAGGACTGCCGCGGGCAGTCCTTTTTCGTTACTCAATTCATGGTTCCGGCTTTGTCGAACATCTGCTCCACCTGACGGGCCAGCAGGGCGTGTTCGGGCCGCTCGAGAAGCGGGTCTTCGGCCAGAAGGGCCACAGCCTCGCTCTGGACCGCGTGGAGGGTGCGGGTATCGTTCATCAAATCGGCGATCTGCAAGGTCGGCAGACCGTGCTGGCGGCTTCCGAAAAAGTCGCCGGGGCCGCGGGTCTCGAGGTCGTACTGCGCCACGGCGAAGCCGTCTGAGGTGGAGCAGAGGAACTTGAGCCGCTTCTGCACCGACTCGGAGGCATTGTCGCTGACGAGGAAGCACCAGCTCTCCGCCGCGCCGCGTCCCACACGCCCGCGCAGCTGGTGCAGTGCGCTCAGGCCGTACCGCTCGGCGTTTTCGATGACCATGACCGTCGCATTCGGCACGTCCACACCGACTTCGATGACGGTGGTGGACACGAGGGCGTCTAGACGTCCGGATTTGAAGTCATCCATCACCTCAGCCTTTTCCTTCGGCTTGAGCTTGCCGTGCATCAGGCCCACCCGGCGGTCTGGCAGATAGGCTTTTGCGATGTCCTCATAGTAGCTCTTGACGGCGTTCAGGCCGCTGCCGCCTGCATCCTCGATGGCAGGGCAGACGATATACACCTGTCGTCCGGAATCGATTTCTCTATCAAGGAAGCCGTAGAGGTCGGCCCGCTTTTTGCCGGTGATGCAGCGGGTCTTGACGGGCTTGCGGCCCGGCGGCAGCTCGTCGAGGATGGAAATGTCGAGGTCGCCGTACATCAGCAGCCCCAGCGTCCGGGGGATGGGGGTGGCACTCATGACCAGCAGGTGGGGGTTCGCGGCCTTTTCGGCCAGCAGGCCACGCTGGCGCACACCGAAGCGGTGCTGTTCGTCCACAACGGCCAGACCCAGCCGGGCGAACTCCACGCCCTCGCTGAGGATGGCGTGGGTACCCACGATGAGGTCGGCCTCGTCGTCCCGGATGGCGGCGAGGGTGGTGCGGCGTGCGGCGGCTTTCATGCCGCCGGTGAGCAGGGCCACCCGCATCCCAAAGGGGGAGAGCAGGCGGTTCAGGTTCTCGGCGTGCTGGCTGGCCAGAATTTCGGTGGGAGCCAGCAGTGCGGCCTGATACCCGGCCCGGATGCAGGCCCAGATGGCCGCAGCGGCCACCAGCGTTTTGCCGCTGCCCACGTCGCCCTGCAAAAGGCGGTTCATGGACGTTTCGCCCGACATGTCGGTCAGAATCTCTTCCACGGCCCGCCGCTGTGCGCCGGTGGGGGAGAAGGGCAGGGACTCCCAGAACGGGGAGGCGTCGGCTTTCTTCATCGGCGCACCGGTGGAGGCCGCACCGTGGTTCTTCATCCGCCCGATGCCCAGTTGTAAGACCAGAAGCTCTTCGTAGATGAGCCGCCGCCGCGCCGCAAAGGCTTCCTCCTCCGTGGCGGGGCAGTGGATGGCCCGGACGGCGTCGGCCTTGGAGAGCAGGCGGTATTTTTTCAGCATCTCAGGGGGCAGCGGGTCGGGCAGAAGCTCCGCGTGGGGGAGGAGCTGGCGGACGCACTTGGCGATGGCGCTGCTGGTCAGCCCCTCGGTCTGGGGGTAGACGGCCTCGAAAGGCGACGACTTCACCTGCGCGTCGGTGCGCACCTGCGGGTTGACCATCTGACGGCGGAGCATCCCGCCCGTCACAATGCCCTGAAAATAGTATTCCTGCCCCAGTTCCAGCTTCTGGGCGGCGTATGGATTATTGAACCACGTTATCTCGAGGCTGGATACATCGTCTCCGGCGGTGATGCGCTCCATCCGCCGCCCGCCCGGCAGGATGCGCCCGCCGGGCTTTGCAAACACTTCGGCCTTCACGACGCACTCGGTGTCGGCGGGGGCCTCGGCGATGGAGTAGGGCTTTGAAAAATCCAGATACCGGCGGGGATAGTGGCAGAGCAGGTCGCTGAGGGTCAGGATGCCCAGCTTCTCGAACCGCTCGGCAGTCTTGGGGCCGACGCCCTTGAGATAGCGTACCGGGGTGTCCGGCGTGAGGGTGGTGTGAAGTTCGGCAGGCATGGCGCGGCCTCCTTTCAGGGAAAATGATAGTATGCCCATTGTATCACGGCAGAGGGCAAAAGAAAAGCGCCCCGCCGGAGCGGAGCGCGGAAAAGCATTCAGACTTTACTGTCCTTCCTGAACGAGCCTTTGAACCCTTCCCAGAGGGAAACGACCCGGGGCCGGGGCAGAAAGTAGTTGACCAGCAGCGCTGCGATGACGCCAATGGCGGTGTCGAAGATGCGGTTGAGAGCGTAGCTCATATAGGTCTCAATGGGGGTGCTGAATAAAACGATGCAGAGCACCACGCCGCCGGGCTGGACGCCGCCTGGCCAGAAATACTGGCACAGCAGGATGAGGACAACGGTTGCAAAGCCCAGCAGCACGGCCAGAAAAACGCTGTGTCCGCCCTGCGGGTAGAACAGCAGGTAGATCCAGAACACCACGATGGACAGCAGGCCGCCGATGAGGGTGCCGAAGAGTCGATTGCCGCCGTTTTTGATGGAATCCTGCATATCGACGCCCATGCCGAAGATGACGCCGATGCAGGCGAAAGCCGGGTTGCGGCCGATGAGACAGTACACGATGGCCACCAGCATGGCACTGACGGCGGTCTTGATGGTGCGCCAGCCCACATGGAGCCGGAAATCTTTGCGCGGGAACTCTGGCATGGGTCTGTATCCTCCTCTGGACTCTTAGCCGGTTCTTTACTGACTCTTTTAGCATAGCACAGAGCGAAGAGGGGAGACAAGCTTTTTCACATAAGTAGATTATTTAACGAGCAAAACAACAAAAAATCCCGGATGCCTCAGCACCCGGGAATCTTTTGGAGGTGACGACCAGATTTGAACTGGTGGATGAGGGTTTTGCAGACCCTTGAATTGATATAAAAATATAACGTAGGTGCAATAATAAGTTGAGAGAAAATGAATTTAGTGTCCTTATTGGTAACCTTATTGCCTGTAAAGCTCTTTTTCAGAACTTTTTTGATTTTATTTAACATGACGAATTATAGAAATAATCAGCATAAATTTATTGTGCAAAATGTCATTAAATGTCTTGACAGCTCGTAAACGTGTCGCTATAATATTACCCGTACAGAGCCGGTACAGACCGGAAGAAACCCAGAATACGAGGTAAGATTATGATTGATGCAGCCCCAGAAAGCAAACTGACAATGAGCGTACAGGAGATGGCATATCAGCTAGGTATTGGACGAAACAAAGCCTATGAGCTGGTTAAACAACGTGACTTCCCAGCCGTGAGAATTGGCGGCAACTATCGCGTGATAGCCGACAAACTTCCCGATTGGCTCAACAAACAGGCCGGGAAAACCTACTATTTCTAAGACCCAGACCGGGCAACTACACAACAACCATTTAACACAACAAAATCTTTCACTAGGTACATGACCTAGATTCACTATACATTATGTTACATAAGAACTTTTGAAAGCTCGGTGCATTTTGCATCGGGCTTT
>OGLT01000474.1_pt1 | contig 30917 bp, 17 predicted proteins | sample 1572911 | NCBI WGS metagenome assembly OGLT01 (sample SAMEA2582014, study PRJEB24529) | metagenome | biome: Human gut stool | place: China | collected 2011 | reverse complement strand
ATAATGGTTTCATTAATTTGCCGCAAAAGTAGCAAAAAAGAACGTGAATAAAGAGCAAAAACAAAAGGAATTACGGAGAAATTTCCGTAATTCCTTTCGTTAACGAACACGATGGTAACAAGAGCAATCAGCAGCTTCCCAAACACCCTTCACAATATCCTCTCTCTTTCCGCAATATCCCTATCTACACAGTCAAGAAAAAGAAATCATCCATACTATTTGGTTATTAAAGCATTACAAGAAGTTAAGAGTTTGTCGACAAGGAATTAACTTCTTGCTGACAAACTCTTAACTTCTTGTTGACCGGGTATTAATTCCCTGCTAAGAAAACAAATATTGTTTAATTTTCTTCCGCAAACATAGGATCCCAAGCCGGCAGACGAATAGGTTTCTGTTTGAATATATCCATTACCTTAGCAGGCACATACTTAGTTTCCAAAACCAAACGGAACATATATTCATCGAACCATTCATCCGTCATGATCAAATGCCCCTGATAACCGCTTGCAGGCCCCCAGCTATTTTCCACCATCCACTTCACAGGCTTTCCGTCCTTATTCAAATCTACCGCCATAAGAGTCATGGCATGAGAAGAACCGCTGGAAAAAGTCTGGATACGTTGTTTCTTATCCATATTGAAAGTAGTGCCCATAAGCGATTCGTAATCATAGTTCTTCACATCGAGCAAACCACGTTCGGAATTCAGGAACTTACCCACATCACAAGAGAAATACATCATGGTACTGTCCTTCAAAGAAGCAATAGCCATTTCTTTGATATCTTCTACAGGCAGGTTTACATATGTCCAGTTTTTACCGTCGTAACGGTGGCGGTCATAGTCTATCTCATAGCATTTGTAGTATTCACGGGAAGGGTCGTTCATTACCATCACATAATTACCCAGCAGATTTTCATCACCATATTTCTTCAGGAAAGACATCGGAGTGTGATGTTCGGTCTCCGCAGGATTGCCCTTGGCATCCTTACGTACATAATCGAACTCTGTAGGTGGAACACCCAGATTCAGCACCAACATACGATAGATAGTACCGAGCATCGTTGTTTTCTCTTTATCCAATGCTGCCGGTTTTGCTCCTTTAGCAGCAAGGTCACGCAATTGCAAGCCGTATTCCTTCAATTTCAAAGAAACCAGATTTGCCATACGCGAAGTATTATCACTGCTATTGGTTTCCGGCATAGCTTCTTTAGGCACCAGACCGTATTTGCTGACAATATCGGCAACTCCCGTAAATGTTCCTCCATCACTCAAAGGATGTTGAAAAAGCCATTCCACTGTTTTGTCGCTCATAGGCTTTTCACGGGTGTCGATAATGCCTTGCAGGAAAAGATTGGCTTTCTCCAGCTGATCCCAGAAGAAAGGGTAAATCTCCGAAAATTCAAAAGATTGAAAATCATATTTGGCAATAGTCTTGGCACGCATCACGTTCAGTCCGGTGAAGAGCCAACAACGTCCGGACGACTTCTGATCTGTAATTCCCTTGGAGTTTACCTTCACAGAAAAATGAGTATCCATTCCTGTCAGATTCTCCTGATTCAGTGCAAGTTTACGAATGTCATTGTTTCCGATGGCATTACGAAGAGCCTTATCGGCAGTGGTGCCTTGATAGCTCTGTTTAATCTGGTTCAGCATAGTTTCGCTGATTCCCCCTTTTCCGTCTTGTGCCTGCATGGAAAATAAAGCGGCACTGAAAACAAAAACTGATAAAATTCGTTTATTCATAATACATATGGTTTGTATAGTAATTGGTCTATTTTTCCTGTCTTCTACAGGCCTGCCATCTATCAAGTCCGTACTTGCTCCGTGTCTAAGAACTTGGACTTGGTACGGCTTTGGTATGGACCAGACACGGACCGGGTACGGGGATGGTCTTATATTGGTCTAAATGTCCGATACTTCGAAAAAAGGCCATTGGCAATTCTCACTGTCAGCTCTTTGATTAGATGCAAAATTAATGGCTTTTTTGAAACTTTTAGTAAAATCTTTAGATTTATTGTCTTTTGAATTGAAAACTAATTCAAATTTATTAGTTTTCTTTGCACCCTCATTCGTATGATATGAAAAGATATATAATAGGTATTATTACGTTACTGCTTTCAGTAACAGCACTTTCCGCTCAGGAAGGAATGAATTTGATTATTACTGGCAACGATACGACTCCTGCATTGACTAAGCGTGAATTGCGTAAACAAAAAGTAGCAAAACGAAACTTGCATTATAATATTTTGGGTGGTCCGAGTTATACTCCCGATTTTGGTGCAGTACTTGGCGGCAGTGCTTTGATGACTTTCCGCATGAATCCCAGTGACACTACACAGTTACGTTCCGTGGTTCCCGTAGCCATCGCTTTCTTGTTCAATGGTGGTATCAACCTCTTTTCCAAGCCTCAACTCTTTTTTAAAGGTGACCGTTTCCGCATCTTCGGAAAGTTTGCTTATAAGAACACAGAAGATAATTTCTACGGTCTGGGCTACGGTACAAATAAGAATTATGTTCGTAGTGACAGCACCAGCCAATACCGCTACAGTGGTATCCAGTTCAATCCTTGGTTCCTTTTCCGCTTAGGCAACAGCAATATATTTGCCGGACCACAGATAGACATCAACTATGACGATATTACAGAACCTGCCAAATATCTGGTAGACGAACCGTCCTACAAGGCAGCCGGAGGTACCGAGAAAGGTTACAAGAATTTCAATTCCGGACTTGGTTTTCTGCTGACTTATGACAGCCGTGATATTCCCTCCAATGCCTACTCGGGCATGTACCTCGATTTTCGTGGAATGATGTATACCAAATTTCTCGGGAGCGATGAAAACTTTTATCGCCTGGAGATAGACTATCGGCAATATAAGACTGTCGGTAAACGTAAAGTCATCGCCTGGACCGCACAAACTAAAAATGTGTTTGGAGATGTACCTTTGACACAATACATGCTAACCGGAACTCCTTTCGACCTGCGTGGTTACTATATGGGACAATATCGTGACAAGTCTTCCCATGTGGTCATGGCGGAGTATCGCCAGATGATAAATACCGATAAGAGCACCTGGCTGAAGCGTATGCTCAACCACATAGGTTTCGTAGCCTGGACGGGTTGCGGATTCATGGGCCCCACTCCCGGCAAGATAGAAGGTGTACTTCCCAACTACGGTGTTGGATTACGTATTGAAGTACAGCCCCGTATGAATGTACGCCTTGATTTGGGTAAAAATACAGTCAACAACCAAACGCTGTTTTATTTCAATATGACAGAAGCGTTTTGATTTATATTTTATTTCGAGATTTATGATTTATAATTTATGATTTATGCCCCATGATAAATCATAAATTATAAATCATAAATCTTCCCCTTTTCTTGCATCAGTAAAAGATTATCCATACTTTTGAGCATTATTATTTGTTTACCTTAAACAACTTCATAATGAGAACTTTCGAGATATTATTCTGGATAAGCCTTTTTATTGTATTCTACACTTATATAGGATATGGAATTGTATTATACATCCTGGTTAAGATAAAGGAAGCTTTCCGTAAGCCGATCCACTACCCCATGCCTCCTGATGAAAAGCTGCCCGAACTCACACTCTTTATTGCAGCTTACAACGAAGAAGACGTTGTAGACGAAAAAATGCAGAACTGCCTGGATTTAGACTATCCTGCAGAGAAACTGCAAATATTCTGGGTAACCGATGGCAGTAACGACCATACCAACGAGCGCCTCTCACGTTGGCCTCAGGCCACCGTACTCCATCAGCCCCAACGGCAGGGAAAAACCGCTGCCCTCAACCGGGGAATGAAGTTTGTCAAAACGCCACTCGTCATATTCACCGATGCCAATACACACCTGAACCGGGAAGCTCTGCGTGAAATCGTTCATGCCTTTGTCAATCCCAAGGTAGGTTGTGTGGCTGGCGAAAAACGTATTGCCGTACAAAGCAAAGATAATGCCGCTTCAGGTGGAGAAGGCATTTACTGGAAATATGAGTCGACTTTGAAAGCACTCGATTCACGCCTTTATTCAGCCGTAGGAGCTGCCGGAGAGCTATTCGCTGTACGCAGCGATTTGTTCGAAGACATGAAAACGGATACTTTACTCGATGATTTCATCCTCTCACTTCGTATAGCTATGCGCGGTTACACCATCGCTTATTGTGCTGCTGCTTATGCCACTGAAGGTGGCTCTGCCGATATGCAGGAAGAAGAAAAACGTAAAGTACGCATCGCAGCCGGAGGATTACAATCTATCTGGCGATTGCGTCCATTGTTGAATCCATTCCGCTATGGCTGGCTTAATTTCCAATATGTATCCCATCGTGTTCTGCGATGGTCTATCACTCCTATCCTCTTATTCTTGCTGTTACCCCTTAACGTTATATTACTCTTTACCAGCAGTTGTCCGCTATTCTATGCTGTCATTTTAGGACTGCAGATCCTATTTTACCTGATGGGCATCTGGGGATATATCCTCTCAAGAAAGCATATCAAAAACAAAATACTCTTTATTCCTTATTACTTCCTCTTTATGAACGTCAATGTAATAAGGGGATTCCGATACCTGAGTAAACGCAAAGGCAACAGTAGCGGAGCTTGGGAAAAAGCACGAAGGGCAGGAAAATAAAACATATGCCCAACAATAAATCTAAATACACAGAAAGACATGAAAAGCATACTGAAAGACACAGATAACTCCGAAAAACTATTGAACATGATATCAGATACACTGATACTCATGGACAAAGACGGTGTATGTGTAGATATAGCCATCCATAATGTAGATTTATGGTTCATAAAAGAGGAAAAACTACTTGGCAAGAATTTACTTGCCCTGTTACCCCCCAGTACATACCGTGAATTTTATCCGGAATTCAAGAAAGTCTTACTCCGGAAAACAAAATCAACCCGCAATTATGAACTCACATTGCGGGGTAGAAATTATTTCTTCAAATGTATCATGCAACCCTATGGTGACCTGATATTATGCCAATACCGTGACATCACGGAACGTAGCCAACGCAAATTGGAACTGGAAAGAAGAAACCGGGAACTGTATGAGATACAAAAAGCCGCCCTTATAGGCAGATGGATATACGATACCAGTACTAAAGAATTTGGTTATACAGGGCAGACAGGCATCATGTGTACGGAAGAAGAACAGAATATTCCCCTATCTGACTACCTGAATCTTATTCTTCCCGAAGATAGAGAAAGTTTCAGCAACTGGCTCACCCAGAATGTGAAAGGAAACATAGAAGAAAGCATAGACTATCGTATATCCTTAGATAAAAAAGTTTTCTATATCCGCCTGAAAGCTTTTACTCGCGAACGTTACAAAGATGGCAATGTCACCCTGGAAGGATATATACAGAATATCACCGACATACAGCAAAGGCGTAACGATATCAACTTGCTGACGCATGCCATCAATAATTCTACGGAAGACATCTTTGCAGCCCATGAAGACGGTACGTTGATATTCGCTAACCGCCAGTTTAAACAGCACCACAATCTGAGCAATACGGACGACATCACCCAACTAAAGATTTATGAAATCGGTTCGTATGCCCACAACAGAGAAGAGTGGAAAAAGATGGTTGTTTCCATTAAGAATGGAGACAAGAAACAGAGTACCACCATGTATAACCCTCTACCATTATACCCCGAAGTGCTGGCATATGAAGGCAATGCATATTGTATTATCAGCGATGAAGGCGAAGGAACGATCTGGGCATTCGGCCGGGATATTTCCCAACGCATCAGTCACGAGCAGCAAATCAAACGCTTTAACCAGATATTGGACAAGATCATTGAATATCTGCCCGCAGGCATTGTCGTAAAGGACATCAAAAACGGCTTTAAATACTTATATCGCAACCGTGAGTCGTACAACCGTGAAATTACCATGCAAGAGGCCCTGGGGAAAGATGACTTCGATTTCTACCCTTTGGATATTGCACAGGAAAAACGCCGTCAGGACATCGAAATAGCTTCTACTGGACAAGAGATGCACTGGATAGCAGAAGAACGTGATGGCACCGGGCAGCCTCTTTTCCTAGACAAACGGAAAATGAAGATAGAGAGTAACGACTTCTCCCCCATCTTATTGAATATAGAATGGGACATCACCGACATGGAACTGATGAAACGGGAATTAATGGTTGCCAAAGAAAGAGCGGAAACTTCCGATCAGCTCAAATCAGCTTTCCTTGCCAATATGAGCCATGAAATACGTACGCCACTCAATGCTATTGTCGGTTTCTCACGCATCATCGCCGAAAGTGAAAATACAGAGGAACGCAAAGAATATTACAACATAGTGGAAGCTAACAACGAACGCCTGCTGCAACTCATCAACGAAATACTGGATTTATCAAAGATAGAAGCCGGAATTGTTGAATTCAGCATTGCTCCCGTACGCCTACATCCGCTTTGTAAAGAGATTCATGATGCCCATGTATTCCGTTGTCCTTCCGGTGTAGAGTTGGTATTTGAACCTTCGGATGAAGATATTCGCATCGATTCGGACAAGAATCGTATTTTCCAGGTTATATCAAACCTGATAGGAAATGCATTCAAGTTCACAACTCGTGGCAGTATTAGTTATGGATACCACCAAGAAGGGGGAAATATCATTTTCCATGTAACTGATACAGGAACAGGTATTGCTCCCGAAAAGATAGGAAAAGTATTCGAACGGTTTGTGAAAGCAAACAATTTTGCACAGGGTACAGGATTAGGGTTAGCAATCTGCAAGACCATCATTGAACGTCTGGGCGGAACAATCTCCGTGACTTCCGAATTGGAGAAAGGTACTACTTTCACCTTTAACCTGCCTGCAAAGATTGCCAAAGAGGAAGAAAAAGAAATGCCTGAAACTGTACTTGAAGAGAGTGGATCGACAACCAATGAACCAAAAGAAACAACTGAAAAGGAGCAAGCTACACCTGAAAGTTCTCTAATGAAAACAATCCTGATAGCCGAAGATACCGACAGTAATTATATCCTGATCAAAGCCATCTTAGGAAAAGAATATCACTTGGAACGTGCCAAAGATGGAATGGAAGCCGTCAATATGTTTGTGGAATTAAATCCGGATATTATCCTGATGGATATGAAAATGCCGAACCTCGGCGGACTGGATGCAACAAGAATCATCCGTGAACTATCACCCGATATCCCCATCATCGCCCTGACTGCTTTTGCCTATGATCATGACCGTAAAGCAGCACTTGAAGTGGGGTGCAACGATTTCCTGACTAAACCTTTCACACAGGAGGTACTAAAGGAGACGATAAAAAAGTGGGTTAATAAGTGATTAACGGTAAGTGATTAGTGATTAGCTCCTGCGGCATCATAGCGCAGCCTGCTAATCACTAATCACTTACCGTTAATCACTCACTAATCCCTAATTACGCAAAGATATCGCTCCTCTGGATATAAGCGATCACATCGCCCTTATTCACAGTATCACCCTGCTTGGCACATATCTCTACGACACGTCCGGTAAAGCCGGTCGGTATTTTCTCGTATTCTCCCCACGGAGTGGAAAGGTAGCAGAATACTTCATCGTGCTGGTATTTACGCCCGATGAACGGAGCAACAGAAGGACCTTCAACGGATACTTCCCACAGTACCTGTCCTTTATCCGGAGCAAGTATCGGGTCAGCTTTGGCACGTTTCAGTTTTTTTATTTCTTCTTCCGAATATCCATTTTTCACCATGGCGGCATCCTTAGCACGTTGTAACTCATCCTCAAAACGCTTCTTGGCAGCACCTGACTTATAGTCACGATACTGGCGGTCGTGCATGGCTAACTCAAAGAGTTCTTCATCATCGTCACCATATTCCCAGTTATTATCATCCATTTCCTTCCGGAACTCATCCAGTGCATCCGGATAATTCAACTGCGGATCTGTATCTACAAACTCATAACCTTTGGACTTTGCGAGTTCTACAATCTCAGGATCCAGTTCACCCGGCAGACGTCCGCTCTTACCCAGAATCATATCCCAAGTATGATTATCTATCATCGTCCAGCGCTCCTCACCTTTCACCAGTTGCATAACGTTCATCAACGCAACATTCTTCACATATTGGCTGAAAGGTGTCACCAGTGGTGGATAACCTAATTTAGGCCATACATATTCCACTTCGTCGAAAAGCATCACCAGTAAATCATCGATACTAAGTTCAGGTTCGTTTTTCCCTCTCAATATCATATTTATTCCTGAATGTACCCCCTTCAGATCCGCCATCATAGAACCCATCATACCACCGGGAAGTCCACATTTCAGCAACAAAGAGGACATATGTTTATTCGTAGGATCCATGAAATAACCCAGGAAATCATCTATAAATTCCTGCGTCATGGCACGCGCTTTCATATAGGCTTTCATATTGATGTCCGGCACCTGGAAACCCAGATCTTTCAACATAGCCTGCACCGAAATCACATCCGGATGTACTTTACCCCAGGACATCGGTTCCATAGCTACATCAATGATATCAGCTCCATTCTCACAGACTTCAAGAATAGATGCCATCGACAGGCCCGGCCCACTATGACCATGATATTGAATGATCACTTCCGGATGCCTCTCTTTAATTGTTTTCGTCAATCGCCCCAGCATACCCGGACGACCGATACCTGCCATATCTTTCAGACAGATTTCGGGTGCTCCGGCTTCAATCAGCTGATCAGCAACATGAGCGTAATACTCCACTGTATGTACAGGCGAATGCGTGATACACAGTGTAGCTTGTGGTATCATACCTGCTTCCAATGCATATTTTATAGAAGGAATGATATTGCGCGTTTCATTCAAGCCACAGAAGATACGAGTGATATCTACTCCCTGTGCATGCTTCACATGATACATCAAACGACGTACATCGGCAGGTACCGGATACATACGCAGAGCATTCAGACCACGATCCAGCATATGTGTCTGTATACCTGCTTCATTAAAAGGTTTAGTAAAAGCACGTACGGCCTTGTTGGGATTTTCGCCATACAACAGATTCACTTGCTCAAAAGCCCCTCCGTTAGTTTCCACACGGGCAAAACACCCCATTTCAATAATCAAGGGGGCGATACGTACCAATTGGTCTACACGAGGTTGATATTTACCGGAAGATTGCCACATGTCACGGTAAACAAGACTGAATTTAATTTCTTTTTTCATCGCAGTCGGTAGTTAGCGGTTTAACATATATGAATTAGTAAGTTAACTTAATAAGTACAAATATAGGGGTTTATTATGACATATAGTCAAAAATAAGAGCTAAATATTTATTATAAAAGTTATGTTTTATATCATATTGAAAGCAAAACTTCATTTCTTCACAATTCAAGCAGTCTTCACCAATGCGTACACATAAATATACCCAGGGCAGTGCCCTGGGCTATTCGGTTAAAGCCATATAGGCTTAATTTACAGAATCACACTGTAAGAGGCTCATAGTCAAGCTCGCAGCCTAACCTGTAGTTTTTAAACAAAGTCTTTCAATTCTTGTTGTAGCCGCTGGCGGGTAAAGAATATGCGGCTTTTGACAGTTCCTAAAGGCAATCCGAGCCGATCAGCTATTTCACGATACTTGAAACCGGAAACGTGCATGGAGAAGGGGACTTTATAATCTCGGGGTAATGAATTGACAATGCGGTGCATCTCTTTCAAATCATAAGTTCCTTCGGCGCTTGCAAAACCAGAGTTTTGCGGCAGGTTTAAATGATAAAGGTTATCTGTCTGGTCCACGAAAGTTTGTTCGCGAACGATTCTGCGGTAATTATTAATAAAGATATTCCGCATAATGGTGTACATCCACCCTTTGAAATTTGTATCGGGCATGTACTTGTCTTCGTTATCCAACGCTTTGAGTGAGGTTTCCTGCAATAAATCATTCGCCTCCTCTTTATCGGCTGTCAACTTATATGCAAAGCGAAGCAGTTCTTCTTGCACACTAATCAAATCCTTCCTAAAACTGTAGGTATTCATACTTTGCTCTTTTAAATAGTTAATAATTATTTTAAATTCACGATTGCAAGTATAGGGAAGTTTCAAGTTTCCGAGGGGTCGAGTTTTGTTTTTATTTAGGGCAAAAACTATCAAATGACAGTTTTCACCCCCATTTTGAGAGTTTTCTGGTGGTCTTTTTAAAAAAAAGCGTATCTTTTTCCGAAGATTTCGTAAAGTGTTTGTGATTTTTTTATAGTTTTGCCTACATATAGCAAAAACACTTTATTTAAAAACACTTTATTTTATGAGACGAATTATTAATTCCATTATTCTTCTGGCTATCATGGCTATCGCTCTGCCGTCATACGGTCAAGGGCTGAAAGCATTCAAGCTGAAGAATGGCCTTTCCGTATATATATGGGAAGACAACACCAAATCGGATGTATATGGTATTGTGGCCTGCCGAACAGGCTCAGTGAACGATCCGGCAGAATATACCGGACTGGCACACTACCTGGAGCACGTAATGTTTAAGGGTACCGACAAGATCGGGGCTCTGGACTGGGCTACTGAAAAGCCGCTTTATGATAAAATCATTGCCAAGTACGATGAAATGGCGGATGAAGCCGATCCCGTAAAGAAAGAAGCCCTCGCTAAAGAAATCAATGAACTGACAGTAGAAGCCGCTAAAGTAAGTGTATCTACCGAATTCATGAATCTGATAGAAAGTATGGGTGGAAAGGGATTGAATGCCGGAACAAGTTTCGATGTGACTTATTATCACAACTCATTCCCCCCTTACCAAATCAATAAATGGCTGGAAATCTACTCACAACGTATGATCAACCCGGTATTCCGTACTTTCCAGACCGAATTGGAAAGTGTATACGAAGAATACAATATGTATAAGGACGATCCAGGAAGCGTACAGCAGGAATTTATTTCCAGCAAAGCATACGAAGGACACCCTTATGCACGTCCTATCATCGGATTGCCGGAACACCTGAAAAATCCACGTTTGAGTAAGCTGATTGACTATTATAACGATTGGTACACTCCGGAAAACATGGTGCTCATCCTCGTTGGTAACGTAGATGCTAAACAAATCAGCGGACGTATCAACGCTACTTTCGGACGCCTGCAAGCTAAACCGACTCCTGAACGTAAAACTTATCCCGATCTCGAAATCAAAGGTCGTAAGCAATATAATGCAAAGGTTGGTTATTATCCCAATGTATGCCTCGTATATAAAGGTGTACCTTCCGGACATCCCGATGAAAAACCTTTGGATATCGCCATGTCTCTGTTGAGCAATAACAGCAACACCGGTACACTGGACAAACTGACTATTGACGGTGAGTTGACTCAAGGTTATGCTTATTCAGACAGTCGTCGCGAACAGGGCCGTAATATAGTACGTTGTATCCCTCTGTACGATGAAAACCAACGTCGCTTCGAATCAAACAAGAGCGCTGAAAAGAAAGCTCTGAAAGCTATCGAAAAAGTAGCTAACGGTGAATTTGAAGAATGGCAAATCAATTCTATTAAGAACAATATGTGCCGTGATTTCGACCGCAGAATGGAATCTAACACTTACAAGGCACACATGTTGATGAATGCTTTCATCAGCGAAGAAGACCTGGGACAAGTTCTCAACTACAAAGATGAAGTAATGGCCATCACAACAGAGGATATCAAACGTGTAGCTAAGCAATACCTGACGGATGATTATCTTGCCATTTACATTGAAAAAGGAAAGCTTGATAAGAGTACCAAAATTAAGAAACCGGGATATAAACCTATCGAACCTCCTGTAGGCAAACAATCACTGTATGCTACGCAATTCAAGAACATGCCTATCGGACAAGTAGACGAGAAGTTCATCAACTTCGCTGACGTACAAAGCAAACAATTGAACGACCGTTCTAAGATGTACTATACACAGAATCCGGAAAATAATGTATTCAGCTTAACACTGCGTTACGGTGTTGGTGAGCGCGAATTCCGCAAACTGGGTATTGCAGCAGACTTGATGAATAATGCAGGTATCATGGGTGCTTACGAACCTCAACAATTAAAAGAAGAGCTTGGTAAACTGAATGCTACTTGTGAAGTAAGTGCTAACAGCAACTATCTCTACATCACCATGGAAGGTTATGAAGAAACTTTGCCGCAAGCCTGCCAGCTCCTCGCCCGTCAGATTCTAATGCCGAAACTGGACGAAAAGCAGCTGAGCCGTATCAAAGGTTCTATGTTGGGTAGCCGTCAGCAACGCAAGGAAAACGTAAACGCTTTGTCCAGCGCACTTATGCAATACATGATTTACCAGGATAAATCATCCTACATCGATGAACTGACTGATAAGGAAGTTTACGAATTGCAGATTTCCGAGCTGACAGGTGACATCAACCGTGCAGCTAACTATGAAGCAGAAATCTTCTATTGCGGAACAATGCCTTTCGACAATGCTTATGAAGTTCTCAGCAAAAACCTGCCGCTGGTTGCCAACGAAAAACCGACCACTTCACCGCAGGACAAACCTATGGCTACCGTAACGGAGAACACTGTTTACTTCCTGCCGAACTCTGATGCTGAACAGGCTCAAATCTACTTCTTCATGCCAATGGAGAAATTCGACAAGAAAGATGACGTGATTCGCGATGCATTCAATCAATACTTCTCTGGTGGTTTCAATGGATTGGTATTGGATGAAATCCGTGGAAAACGTTCTATGGCTTATTCAGCCGGAGCATATATCGGTACACCTTCATTGCCTGGTAACCCGACTTATTTGTTCGGTAACATCGGTACACAGAATGATAAAGCCAACGATGCATTGGATGTATTCATGGGGCTGATTACAAACATGCCAAAGAATGCTGACCGTATAGACAACATCAAGAGCTACATGCGCCAGGAGATGCTGACTACACATCCTTCTTTCCGTAACAAAGCCGAGTATATGAGATCACTGCAACGTGTAGGCTATAACGATGATCCTACCAAAGAGAATCTGCCTAAGGTTGATGCGCTGACTTTCGATGATATCGTGAAGTACTACGAAGAAAATGTCAAAGGTAAACCATACTGTATCGGTATCATGGGTAACCCGAAAGATATCGACGTGAAGAAGCTGGAGAAATACGGCAAAGTAGTAAAACTGAATGAAAGAAAATTGTTCAACACGAAAGACGCAATGTTCTAACAAGAATCTCCTTTAATTAAAAAGGGTATCACCTGAAACGAGGTGATACCCTTTTCTTTTTCCATTCGCTTTTGCAATTATTCAGTTTGTTCTTGGAACAAAGTCTTTAATTCTTGTCTTTATCTTCTACTTCTGCCGCACTTCCCGAGAGAATAGGCAGACAGATATTATACTTCACAGCCAGAATACGTGTGACGAATACTGAAATACCGCCTGCCACCTGACATCCATATGAATGTATCCCGATAAGATCGCACATCCAGTAAACCGTACCACCTACCACGCACGCCATAGCATAAATCTCTTTTCGGAAAATCAGTGGAATTTCATTGATGAACACATCACGAATCACACCACCTGCAGCACCTGTAATACTACCCATAATGATAGCTACCCAGAACGGATATCCCAGTGCAATGCTTTTTCCCACACCGACTACTGTGAACAGCGCCAAACCAATGCTATCGAATATAAAGAAGGTGTTATGCAAATGAATCAGATGTTTTCCAAAAAGAATCACCCACAGCAAGGCCAGTCCCGTACAAATCAGATAGATAGGATCGGTCATCCATCCTGGAGTGACACCCAGCAATACATCACGTATCGTACCGCCACCAATGGCAGTTACAAAACCCACCACGTACGCCCCGAACCAATCGAAGCGCTTTGCCGAAGCCAGCCGAATGCCACTGATTGCAAAAGCAAACGTACCTATAAAGTCGAGTATTTGAACAAATGTTGGCATGATAGTCAATGATTAACGTTAAATGTTTAATGATTTATAATTGCTATTCATTAAATTTATTGGCAAAGTAACGAATAATTTCCCTAAGAAAACGTATTTTTGTCTCATCAATTTATATGCAATGAAAATAACAATCGTATCGGGTGCACGCCCTAACTTCATGAAAATAGCTCCTATCACCCGGGCTATTAAAGCCGCACAGGAAGCCGGAAAGAAGATTTCATACCGTCTCATTTATACCGGACGGCAAGACGATACCAGTCTGGATGCCTCTCTGTTCTCTGATCTGGACATGAAGAAACCCGATGGTTATCTTGGAGTCAGCGGACATGACCAATCAGAAGTGACAGCTGCCATCATGCTTGCCTTCGAAAAGGAATTGAACACACATCCCGCCCAGGTAGTTCTTGTTGTAGATGACCTTACGGCCACCATGAGTTGTTCTATCGTTGCCAAGAAGCGCGGGCTGAAAGTTGCACACCTCATTGCCGGTACCCGTTCGTTCGATATGAATATGCCTCGCGAAGTGAACCGTACCATTGTAGACGCCATTTCCGACTATCTGTTTACCGCAGGTATGGTGGCTAACCGCAACCTGAATCAGGAAGGCATGATTCCCGAATACATCCACTATGTAGGTAATATTCTAATAGATACCGTCCGCTATAACCGTCACCGCCTGTTGCAACCCGTATGGTTCTCTACCATGGGATTGAAAGGACACGGCTACCTATTGCTCACTCTCAATCGTCACGAGTTGCTGAACAAGAAGAATGTGCTTAAATCTCTGATACAAACATTAGTGGATAAATCCGGAGGTATGCCCATTATTGCTCCGCTGCACCCATACGTGCAGAAGGCTATCAAGGCGCTGGAAATTCCTGCACCAAACCTACACATTCTACCGCCTCAAAGTTACCTGCACTTCGGATATCTTATTAACCATGCCAAAGGTATCATCACAGATTCCGGTAATATTGCAGAAGAAGCTACCTTCCTCGATGTTCCCTGCATCACACTCAACTCTTATGCCGAACATCCCGAAACTTGGCGTGTAGGTACTAATGAATTAGTGAACGAAGACCCCGTTGCATTTGCCGCCGTACTTGAAACGTTAATGCATGGCGAATGGAAACATACCACGCTGCCCGACCGTTGGGACGGACGTACAGCGGAACGTATTGTGCAAACGTTGATTAATGGAGAATTAAAGTAATAATAAAAAATCAGGAAAGAGATAAACGGCAGAAATAGCCCAATTTATAAAAAGCGAAAAGCCATAGAGAAGGATGTTTCCCTATAAGGTTCTTTTCCAAAAAACTTTCGGATACACGGAATAGAAAAGCGGTAAGTGCAACGGCATGAAGCCGCTTTAATTTATCATACCAACGCAGCAAACGAACGTAAGAAAGTAACTCCTGTTCATGCCCTAACAAATTTCGTACGGAGCGACGCGTCTTGTCTAAAAAAGCACATGCGTCTTCCTCTACCAAATGCCAAACCGGATTATCAATATGCAATACAGGAATGCCTGCTTCTTCCAACCTCTTTCCGAAAGCAGCATCTTCATATCCGAAATGAAGTGTTTCATCAAAAAGAACACGTAGAAACAATTCCTTTGAAATAAAAAAATTCATACCTATAAAGTGTTGATGAGGATGCTTGCAACGTTCTGCTACAGGTTGCGATTCTACCTGCATTCCATACTTATACCGTAAAACAGAACCATTTGTTTTTTGATAATAAAAACCTCCACAGACCGCTTGTTTACTTGCATAACTGAGGTACAAAGAAAGAAAGTTATCCCTTATCGGCATAGTATCCGTATCCAAAAAAAGCAAATAAGGGTAACACGCCTTTTCTGCCAGATAATTTCGGGTAAATGCCGGCCCATAATTAGTTTCCAATTCAAATATACTGCATTCATCCAACTGATTTAACACCCTATTTTCATTTTTGATTCTTTCGTTAGATGCATCATCCGCCAATAAAATCTCAAAAGGGGATTTCAACAGTAAAGCCATCTCGTGCAGTTTCTTAACTAACGAAACACAATTTATATTATACACAGGGATAAGTATGGACAGCATATCACGTGAACTTTATTTGGCAAATATAACATTAAATTAGGCAAAAGCGAAATACATATAAACATTCCTCTTATTTCTTTAGATTATATTTACTTCTTATTTAATGGTAATTTGCTACCTTTGCAGCCTCATACTGACTTAAATATGAAACAACAATATACAACTATCATCCTTTTTCTGCTGTCACTATTTGTTGCACATAGTGCATCCGCACAGATAAAAGGTGTCGTTACCGACTCCCTGACCAACGAACCATTAATGTACATCACCGTTCAATACGAGGGAAAAGGTGTAGGTGCTATCACCAATGCCGAAGGAGAATATACAGTAGAAACCCGCAAAGGTTGGAATGAGCTTACATTCTCTGCCATCGGATATGTGACCAAGAAAGTCACACTAACCCCTAACACCAAAGTGCTGAATGTGAAAATGGCGCCTGCTGATGTCATGCTCTCCGAAGTAGTGGTAAAACCTCAAAAGGAGAAATACTCCAGGAAGAATAACCCTGCCGTGGATTTCATGAGAAAAGTCATCGAAAATAAGAAAGAGCTGAAACTGGAAGCCAATGACTTTTATCAGTACCAGAAATACGAAAAGATGAAGATGTCCATGAACGACGTCACTCCAGAGAAGATGGAGAAAGGCATCTATAAAAAATTCTCATTCTTCAAGGACCAGGTAGAAATATCGCCCAAGACTAACAAAATGATTCTCCCTATTTCCATCAAAGAGACGTCTTCAAAAACCATCTATCGTAAAAGTCCCAAAAGCGAAAAGACTATTATCGAAGGTATGAATTCCAGCGGTATTGAAGAGTTCTTTAACACTGGAGATATGCTGGGAACCATTCTTACCGATGTATTCTCTGACGTCAATATCTATGATGACGACATCCGCCTGCTGCAACGCCGTTTCGTCAGCCCTATCGGACGAGGTGCTATCAGTTTTTACAAGTTCTATCTTATGGATACTATTATGGTGGACCGCCAGGAATGTGTACACCTTACTTTCGTTCCACAGAACTCGCAGGACTTTGGTTTTACAGGGCATCTCTATGTCGTGAAGGACTCCACCTATGCAGTGAAAAAATGTACCATGAACCTCCCTAAAAAGACTGGAGTAAACTTCGTGGACAATCTTGATATTGTGCAGCAGTTTGAACAGATGCCGGATGGTAACTGGGTACTGACTGATGATGATATGACCGTAGAACTGCAATTCGTGAAAGGTTTGCAGGGGCTTGAAGTACAACGCACTACAAAGTACAGTAATTACAAATTCGAAGATATAGAGCCCCGTCTTTTCCGTCTGAAAGGTAATGTCATTAAGGAAGCCAATATGCTTAACAAGAGCGATGAATACTGGGCTTCGGTACGCCAGGTTCCCCTCACCAAAAAGGAGAGTAACATGGACGTATTCATGAATCGCATCGAACAAATTCCAGGCTTCAAGTATGTGATCTTTGGTGCAAAAGCCCTGATAGAGAACTTTGTAGAAACAGGAAGCAAAAAGCACCCCAGTAAGTTCGACTTCGGCCCTATCAATACCAGTATCACAAGTAATTATGTAAACGGTACACGTTTCCGCCTCAGTGGTATGACTACCGGTAACTTCGATCCACACTGGAGTTTCAGTGGATATGGTGCTTATGGTACAAGAGATAAGAAATGGTTCTATAAAGGTCAGGCAGCCTACTCATTCAATAAGCGTGAGTATGTGTTATGGGAATTCCCTAAACATTATATCGCTTTCGATTACAGCTACGATGTCATGTCTCCGATGGACAAATACCTCTCAACAGATAAGGACAATATGTTTGTAGGCTGGAAGTGGACAAAGGTAGACCAGATGTCATATATGCGCGATGCTACCCTGACGTATGAGTTGGAAACGAATGCCGGTTTCTCCATCAAAGCTATGGCACGCCACCGCAACGACGAACCTGCCGGCGGTGTATTGCAATATTGGAAGAACGACGGCAACATAGCCGGTTCATGGGATGATACAAATACATTCGTCAAAGATATCACTACAACCGAGCTTGGCGTTACCCTACGTTATGCTCCGGGGGAAACATTTGTCAATACGAAGCAACGTCGTGTTCCGGTATCTCTGGATGCTCCGATCTTCTCTCTTTCCCATACCATTGGCCTGAAAGGTGTGCTGGGTGGCGAATACAACTTCAATCTTACAGAAGCCAGCATCCGCAAACGTTTCTGGTTTGGCTCCTGGGGTAAACTAGACATCACCGCCCGTGCCGGTGCACAATGGAATACGGTACCGTTCCCTTTATTGAACCTGCCCATGGCAAACCTTTCATATATCACCCAGCACAATGAGTCTTTCAGTCTTATCAACAATATGGAATTCCTGAATGACCGTTATGCCTCTCTTGCCATCACTTATGATATGAACGGGAAGCTGTTCAATCGTATTCCCCTCATTAAAAAGCTGAAATGGCGCGAAACCTTCCGCATCCGTGGCATGTACGGAACACTTACGGATAAGAATAATCCATATAAGAGCCACAATGACGAATTGTTCCTCTTCCCTATGCGCGACGGTATGCCTACCAGCCATGTAATGGGTAGTACTCCTTACCTGGAAGCCAGCGTAGGTATCTACAACATTTTCAAACTGTTGCATATCGAATATGTACGCCGCCTCACTTACACGGATATTCCAGGTGTAAAGAAAGGAGGCATACGCTTTATGATATTAATGATATTCTAACATAGCAACTTAGTGATGAATGATTAGCATGGTTACTAAACACTAATCACTAAACGTTAAACACTTATTCACATGACCCCCTTAGCAGAAAGGCTTCGTCCTAAAACTTTAGATGAATACATCGGTCAGAAACATTTAGTAGGACCAGGTGCAATACTACGCAAGATGATTGATGCGGGACGTATCTCTTCATTTATTTTGTGGGGGCCTCCGGGTGTAGGAAAAACCACACTGGCACAGATCATTGCCAATAAACTGGAAACTCCATTCTATACATTGAGTGCTGTTACCAGTGGGGTGAAAGATGTACGAGAAGTGATAGAACGCGCCAAGAGCAACCGCTTCTTCTCACAAGGCAGCCCCATACTGTTCATTGATGAAATCCACCGTTTCAGTAAATCGCAACAAGATTCTTTGCTTGGTGCTGTGGAACAAGGTACAGTGACATTGATAGGCGCCACTACAGAGAATCCCTCTTTTGAGGTAATCCGTCCATTGCTGTCACGATGCCAACTCTATGTACTGAAGTCTTTGGAGAAAGAAGACCTCATGGAATTGCTGCAACGTGCCGTCACCACCGACCATATTCTGAAAGAACGTAAAATCGAACTGAAAGAAACGACTGCCATGCTCCGCTATAGTGGTGGAGATGCACGCAAACTGCTTAATATTCTGGACCTTGTAGTTTCTTCTGAAGCCAGTGATCCGGTGGTCATTACTGATGAGATAGTAACCGAACGCCTGCAACAAAATCCTTTGGCTTACGACAAAGATGGAGAAATGCATTATGATATCATATCTGCTTTCATTAAGTCTATTCGTGGCAGTGATCCCGATGGTGCCATATATTGGCTGGCTCGTATGGTAGAAGCCGGAGAAGACCCTGCCTTTATTGCCCGCCGACTCGTTATCTCCGCATCGGAAGACATCGGACTGGCAAATCCAAATGCTATGTTGATTGCCAATGCTTGCTTTGATGCTGTAATGAAAGTGGGCTGGCCCGAAGGACGTATTCCACTGGCAGAGGCTACTATTTATCTTGCTACAAGTCCGAAGAGTAATTCCGCCTACATGGCCATCAACAATGCCTTGGAACTTGTACGGGAAACAGGCAATCTACCCGTTCCTCTACATTTGCGCAATGCGCCCACCAAACTGATGAAACAGTTAGGATACGGTGATAACTATAAGTATGCGCACGATTATCCCGGTCATTTCGTTAAGCAGCAATTCATGCCCGATGAGTTGAAGAACCGCCGTCTTTGGGAAGCACAAGACAATGCTGCCGAGCAGAAACATGCAGAACGCATGAAAGCATTATGGGGTGAGGATAAGTTTAAGAAATAACCCTTACTTGATATCCCATACTACCTCTTCCAACAAACACACCAACCACAACAAAATATACCATTATGAGTATAATCCTAAATCTTTTCCCTAAATTTGCGTACTCACTTTAAACATAAACAGAATGAGAACTGTAGTATTAGACGGTTACACCGCGAATCCTGGTGATCTTTGCTGGGACAAATTGAAAGAGTTTGGCGAATGCGTAATTTATGATCGTACCGCCCCCGCCGAAGTACTGGAACGTGCTGCCGGTGCAGAAGCCCTCCTCACCAATAAAGTAGTGATTAACAGCGAAATGATGGTTGCCCTGCCCGATCTGAAATACATCGGCGTGCTGGCTACAGGCTACAACGTAGTAGACATAGCTGCCGCCCGTGAACGTAGCATCATCGTCACCAACATTCCCGCATACAGTACCCCCTCTGTTGGACAAATGGTATTTGCCCACATACTGAACATTACTCAGCAAGTACGCCATTACTCCGAAGAGGTCAGCAGAGGAGACTGGAGCAAGAGCCCCGATTTTTGTTTCTACAATACTCCACTCATTGAACTACTTGGCAAAAAAATAGGAATCGTCGGTCTGGGGCAAACTGGGTATAACACTGCTCGTATAGCCATCGGCTTCGGAATGAAGGTATGGGCCTATACTTCTAAATCGCGTCTGCAACTCCCACCCGAAATCAGAAAAGCAGATCTCGACCAATTATTTCACGAATGCGACATCATCAGCCTGCACTGTCCGCTGAACGACAGTACTCGCGAAATGGTCAATGCCAGCCGTCTCTCTTTAATGAAACCTACCTCCATCATTATCAATACCGGGCGTGGGCCACTCATTAATGAACAAGATCTCGCCAATGCCTTGAATACCGGACAAATATATGCCGCCGGACTGGATGTTCTTTCCGAAGAACCACCTCGTTCAGACAATCCGTTATTGACTGCACGAAATTGCTTCATTACCCCACACATTGCCTGGGCCAACTTTGAAGCACGCCAGAGACTGATACATATAGCAGTTAGTAACCTGAAAGCATACGCGGAAGGGAAACCGGTAAATATTATAAAATAACATTCCTTTTAATAAACATGGGAAAATCAGAAATTCACAGTCTCTTCCGCAGTATTCCGGTGATCCTGACAATCATTCTGGCTACTGTTACTATTATCTCCGCCTTTTCCGGGAACTTTGATCCTGCTAATTCCAAATATATGCCTGTGTTGGGATTAGCTCTTCCAGTATTGCTGATATGCAATCTGCTGGTTGCTATCTGTTGGGCATTTGCCCGCAGTCGCTGGATCCTCATCCCTTTTGCGGCATTGGCCTTCAATTACGGTTATATACTTTCCGTTTTTCAATTCAATTTCACAAAAAAAATCCCTGAAGGACATTACAGTAGTAACTATGCCGATGGATATCTAAAAGTAGCCACTTATAATGTCGGCAATTTTGGTACCGAGATCACCGGCTACTCCTGCAAAGAGATTGCCCGCTACATGAAACAGCAAGAAGTCGATGTACTCTGCTTCCAAGAATTCGGCGACAATCAGCACTTTCCGATGGACAGCATCCGCAATGTATTTTCCCACTGGCGATATGCCCTGATACCCACTGAAGACTCCATCAGCGGAGTGCTCCCTATCGCCATATTCAGCCGTTACCCACTCATCAATCCCCGTTTTATTTCTTATCCGCAAAGTGCCAACTGCAGCATGCAGTGCGACATCATATTAGGAAGAGACACTGTCCGTCTGCTCAACAACCACTTGCAGACTACCAGTGTCAATCAAAACCGTCGGAAATGGGAACGTGGTCTTAACAATACGAATGACACCCGACGTGAAGTGGAAGTTGTACAAGGTGCTATCAACACTTTGCACGACAACTTTGTGAAGCGTGCCGAACAGACAGACAGTATCCGTCAGCTGGCCCTTGCCAGTCCTTACTCCGTAGTAGTGTGCGGCGACTTCAACTCTTTGCCATCTTCCTACACCTATGCAGAATTAAGTGATATACTTAAAGACGGGTTCCGCACCAGTGGACGGGGTTACATGTATACCTTTCGCTACTTCAAGCGTTTGTTGCGTATCGACTATATTTTCCATTCACCTGCCATTCAGGGGTATCGCTACTACTCGCCTGATCTGGACTTATGCAGTGACCACAACCCGGTACTGATGGAAATGAAAATAAAGAAATAAATCTAAATCATTCATCTAAAACATTTGCTTATGAAAAGACAACTACTCCTATTTATTCATTTATTACCTGCATTGCTGTTTGCACAGCAAGAAGTTATCTTCCCTGATGATTTTAAAACGAACGCTTTAGATGGGAAAGAAGTGACTATTACTAATACACTGACGCTGACAAACAATTACAGCTATGCCTACGGTTCAATCACTCTTTCTGACGGTCCGCTATGGACTCCCACAGAAAAGAATCTACCCGGTGTAGAGATGTTCAATCAAAAGAATAAAGAGAATCAAGATAATCAGATCACTGTAAAGCAAGGAGTTTACTCATTCACTGATGCAAATGGTACCTGCCGCATCGGACAGACCGTAGCAAAACTAACCGGAACCGCCAGTTACAGTAATGGTAAATACACCATTACGTTAACAAAGAAACCGGAGTTTCAAGGCAATGAACGTCCCATAACCTGTGAGATTGAAGAAGATTATAATTTGAAAGTTGTCAGTTTTAATGTTGAGAACTACAAGGGAACTAATGACGTACAGCGAACCAAAATAGTAGCTGCACTGAAAGCCATGGATGCCGATATCTATGCCCTACTTGAAGTTTTCGGTAACTCTTCACTAAATGATCTTTGCAATGCATTGAACACTGCCTGTCAAACAGACCAATATAAGTACATTGAGAATTCAACAGCTAATCAAGGCATGGCCTGCTTCATTTATAACAGTAATACGGTAACTCCTTTCAGAGATCTCCAAAAAAACAAACTAGCTGACAACGGATATCTACCTGACCGAAAGATAGCACAGGCTTTTGATCTCAAGGCTAATAATGAGCGTTTTATCGTTTGCTTAAATCACTGGAAAGCAAAAGATAATAGCTATAATAAACCAGATGAATATGCCGATACAGGTGATGGTCAAGGTAGTCATGTTCTGCGCCGTGTGCACGAAGCTGAAGCTACTCTTGAATTTATCAAAACTGTTACTGCCTATTTTGAAGATGAAGATGTCCTCATAGTTGGTGACTTAAACTCATACTCCAAAGAAGACCCCATCCGAGTACTGGAAGAAGGCGAATTGATAAATGAACTTCAAAAATATGCACCTAATGAATACAGCTATGCCTTTTTTAGCAACAATAGCTACGCAACCGGTTATTTAGACCATAGTTTTGCTACTGCTACATTGGATGCTCAAATACGTTATGCTCATCCTTTTCATATCAATGCCGATGAGCCTGATGCACTTAAAATTGGAGGTAAACCGCAAGAAGACAATATGTACCGCTGCTCCGACCATAATCCCATCGTTACTTTCATAAAGCTGGGTACTACTACAGGTATTGAAAGTCCAAGCTCTTCACACCCTACCATTCAGCTGATTGGTGATCCACGTAATGGTTATCTTACTTTGGTGAGTAATACCGATCTTGCTCTCACTCGTGCCGAAATCGTCAATATCAGCGGGCAAATCATTGCTGCATACGACACCAACAACGCCGGAAATACAAAGCACTTCACACTGCCTGTAAAAAGCCTAGCGTGTGGCTTCTACTTGTTACGTGTTTACGATACACAAAGCAAGTGTACAACATGTAAGATAGTGCTTCCTTAAGCCTCAAACAAGTTCTCACAGTACAAACACGAAAAACTACCTTAAATACCACACCTTATCACCCTGCATGCCACAGCTAAACGAATATGACATGTGGCTTAGAAAGTGATAAAGTGTGGCATTCGAAATGGAGGTACACGAAATTACAATTCAGAACGGGCTCTCTTGTTACCAGAAGGGAGAATCACTGGAAGGTTGGTCTCTCCTCGCTACAGTCAACAACTGTTAAGCCAGCAACAGCAGCCTTTTCTTTTTCTTCTGCTGCTATTATATCTTTTATATTCTCTTTATTAGTTGTATACAATTTGAGGCTAACATCATTGATCTTCAGCGATTTATCAAAATAAAGTCTTCTTTTACCTCTTCCACTTGGAGCATCTGGGCTTATTTATCGATAATTTTCGCTCATTTTTAAACGTTTGTTGAATCTATTTCTCGCTTTGTTTTGCATCACTTGTATTAATCTCAATATTCTTTTTTGTCCGTTTACGTACCGGATTTAAATTTACAAGCATAAAGTAACCGCCTTTTTTAAAATCAAAATATTGGTATCTGAGGATGATTTTCTTGATATAAGCAAAAGAAATTTTATGAGCTTTACAGAAAAGACACAGATATTCCATTTGAGCACGTGCAGCAGCGCCAGTTTCTCAAGGATAAACCAGTAAGCACCAAGTCCTTTTATTGTTTCTTGGACCACCAGATTCAGAATTCTGGAATCTTGCATCACCATTAGCAAGTGCTAGAGGTAAAAAGTTATCTTCATATTCACTTATCTTTTATTGGACTCTACAAAGATAAGCATTGAGAAAGTCATGAGTAGGTGCACTTTATCCAACCTTTTTTTGACTCAGAAGGCTTGTGGAAAGGGTTCTCAATTTTAAACCACACTTAATTTAAAATATCATATTTATAGTTTTTTCACTATATATCAGTAGTTTCTTACACACTATCTTTTTTGATAAAAACACATATCACAAAGCATACATTTACCAGCAAAAAAGGGGCTGGAAATTCCAGCCCCTTTTTACATATAGAATTAATATTTACTTTATCTTACCAACTATGATATTATCTATTTGACAAGTAGTGGTGACATTATTTCCATTACCTACATACTTAAATGCGAAGTAAACATTCTTCCCGACATATTCATCTAAAGAATACACACCAGCATTCACAAAATTGGAACCTTCCACATTCACAGGATCCCCAAAGGAGGAAGTAATATCTGTCCATGTAGCAGTCTTTACTCCATCTTTTGTTCCATCAAAATCTGTAGAGACCCAAACGGTTAAACATTTACCTTCAAAATAACGCAACTGGGCTTCAAATGTAAAACCTAAGCCTGCAGATTCAGGAGTAACTTTTGGCAGAACTAACCATCCTTCACAAGAACCACTTGTCTTATACGCAGTAAACTGCACATACTTATTATTATTATAGCTCTTATAAATCCAATAACGCTCTACCTCTCCAAAGCTATAGTTACCCCAGCCCTCAATTTCTACATTCTTGTCCACAACATATGCATCATTATCGAAGCTTTCACTTACCAAATAGTTAGGCATAATTCTGGTAAACTCCCACTTCTTATCATAGCCTTCAAAAGTATATTCAGCAACTTGTGTTCCGTCTCCTTCTTCACCCAAAAATACGTTGTCAAGCTGAACAGTAGTTGTCTTACCTGTTTCAACATTACCTACATATTTGAAAGCAATAGTAACAATCTTACCTGCAAAATCAGCCATATCATGTTCACCTACATTCTCCAATGTACCATATGCTGCTTCAGGAACAGGGATATCAAATGAAGAACTAATATCAGTCCAAGTTGCAGCTGAAGGATTGGAACCGTCATAATTTTCAGAAACCAAGACATAAAAGTACTGACCATCTGCCCACTCTCTATAGTTACCATAACAAGCATCAAAAGATAGTTTAGCCCCTTCTCCAACCTCTGTCGGTTGAAAAATAACCCATGATTCCATTTCACCTCCACCAGCATCTTTATAAGCCGATGCCTGTATATATCCATTACCATTATAGGTTCTAGCTTCCCATTTATTCTCACCTTTTGTAGTGATAATATCTATAGCACCAAGTCCTTTCTCAAAATCTTGAGAAATTGAAATATTCTGGTATTTATAAGTAACTGTAGCTGTAGACCCTTTGTCTACACTAAAATATTTTCCCCATAACCAACTAGAAATTACAGCTGTCGGCTTATTTGCAGGAGAAAAATATCCGTCCTTAGGATAATCTCCATCATATTCAAGGGTATATTTAGCCTCATTTTTGGGTTCAGACATTTCATCTAACCCCTCAAAATTCTTTTCGTTATAATCACACGCAGCAAATGTTAACGAAATAGCAAATATGAAAAATAGATTTTTTCTCATCATAAAAATTCGTTTAAGTGATTAGAAATTTAATTTAAGCCTTACGCTATAAGTACGTCCGAACCCATAGAATATACCATAAGCATTCTTCCAATCAGATTCTTTATTAGCATTAACAGTAGCATCTGTGATATATTCTTGATTAAACAAGTTATTTACATTACCATATAACACAGCTTCCACATTACCAATCTTAAATTTATAACTTGCGTTCATATCAACTACACCAGCAGATGGAATCTTCCAAGGAGTATAGAATGCAATATCTTTATTAGCACCTAAACTATTGGAGTTAATGGACCAGTCAGCATAATTACGTCCAAAATAAGTAAAATCAGCACCTACACGCAAACCTTTTGCCACATGTACAATTGCACCTGCTGCTGCTGTAGTTTGAGCAGATCCACCAACTTTTACATCTTCCAACATTAGTTTAGAATAAGCATGATCCTCAGCCAGAATACCTGAAGCAAGAGTACCTGCTAAATCTTTCAATGGTTGGCCTTGAGAGTTATAAAAGTATCCAGTAGGATTACTAGTCCAACGCCAATTACCAACAGAAACCATACCGGTCAATTCTAGCCAATTCAATGGTTTAACCACCAAGTCCAACTCCACACCTTGGTGAGTTGCATCTACTCCACTCATATTGATAGTTGCACGATCAATTTCAGCACCTGTAGTTTCATCTTCAATAGATATGGAACGAGTCATCGTTTTATCCATCCATTGTGTATGATAAATATTCAAGTTTGCAGTAACATATCTAGAGCGATAACCATAACCTATTTCAGCAGAAAAGACTTTTTCATTAATAGCATCAGGATTCGTCGCATTACTTGTAGTAGATTGTAAAAATGCACCACCCGAAAAGAAAGGAGCACGACTAATATAACCGATATTAGCAAATACATTGTGATTTTCAGTTATATTGAAATTCAGACCGCCTTTAATAGTATATCCTAAGAAATGTACCTTTTCTGACTCTGCATGAGCTTTGTCATAATAATAACGGTCATAACGCCAATAAGATGTATTAGATAAAGAACCCGCTATAAATGCACTCAGTTTATCTCTGTTATATTCTGCCTGAGCAAACACTCCTTCAGACAATGTGAAACCATCGTAATCACGATACACAACATCACCTACTTGAAGCTTTTTATAAGGGAAAGAGGGATCGCTAGCAGCTACATTATTCACAGCCTTTACATCTTCACGAGACTCATCCAAAAAGTAACTACCCCCATAAAGATCAATCAGCTCATTAGTATGTACCCCTTTATAATAGCGGAAATCAATACCACCATACAAGTCTATATAATCTCCTATTTTAGTCGTATAAGTAGAAAGTAATCCATACCAATTATGAGAGTTTACAGATTGAGACATCGCCATCTTAGAACCATTTTCACTCTCAGCATTCATCTTATAAATTTCATCATACGCAAAGGATCCATCTTCATGACGAAAATATGTATTCAATGTACCATTATAAGAACCATACCATTGATTACGATAATTCGTTCCATTTGCATCAGCTTTATAACCTTGGCCACTATAGCCATATCCACGTCCTAAAGAAACATAAAGAGCTGTGCTCAAACTTGATTTTTGATTAATTTGCCATAAGTGATTCAAAGAAATTTGAGGCTTGTGATATACATTACGAGCCGAAGTCTTACGTTCACCACCAATACCATAACCAAAAGTCGGATTATATTTATAAGGAGAATCTCCGTTCATATAACGTTTGCCAACAGTCTGCCATCCTTCAATTGTTAAACCATCATTCTTATTACGTTGATTATGTGACTGAGGAGCTCCAAAAGCAGTTAAAGATAACTGATGATTTTCATTAAAACGTTTAGATATATTCACAAACCAGTTATATCCTTCAAAATCTGTTCCTTGAATGTAACCATCTCCCCAAGTTTTTGAGCCCAAAAGAGTTAGAGCCCAACCTGATTTAGAAAGTCCAGTCGATACATTGAATAGCACTTTATTATAGCCATTATCTCCCATAGCATAAGAAACAGATCCACCTTTTTGAGCATCAATAGATTTCGTAACAATATTTATTGAACCTCCAACAGAAGGTGCAGATACTTTAGAAGCACCAAGACCACGTTGCGTTTGCATAGAACGGGTTACATCACTCAAACCAGCCCAGTTACTCCAGTAAACGCCACCCCATTCCATATCATTCATAGGAACACCATTTACCATTACTGCAATATTCTCTGTCTTAAAACCGCGCATTCTAAGTTCTGAATCACCATATCCACCACCTTTCTTGGTTGCATACACCCCCGGAGTAGCTTTCAAAATTTCAGGGAACTCTTGAGTTCCTAACTTTTCTTCAATAAATGCAGTGGGGACTGAAGACATAGCAACAGGAGTTTTACGCGCAATAGCAACTGATGAAGTGATAGTTACGTCTCCTAACATTACTGCATCTTGCTCCATCTTAATAACTCCCAAATCAACAGAAGCGCCCTTCTGTGTTATTTTCTTCTTGAGGTCTTTAAAACCTACATACTTGAACAACAAGGTTCCGCCTTGAGCAACATCTTGCTTAAAATAGCCATCAATGTCGGTTACCGTACCTTGTGAAGTGCCCTCTACCATAACGGCAGCACCCACCAACGGTTCGCCTGTTTCTGAGTCAACAAGCTGCCCCTTCACTGTAGTCTGGGCAAATGCCGCAGCACTGAATACAGACAGCACAGCCACTAACAGGAAATGAATTAGATGTTTTTTCATACTTCTGTTTTTTGTTAATTAAATGTGTTAATTAAATATTAAATACTGTTTTAAGACGCAAATATAATTAATAAGATTTAGATTTGTATTACATTTCTGCTACAAAATTTCAGAGTAGATAGGAGTTATTGAGACTTTTTATAACAATAAAGCCCTACAAGTTTTTTGCAGGGCTTTCTATTTGTCACTAAAATATAATTTATGCTGTCAGATTCCTATCAATCATCAGTCATTCATTAGCTTTCTATAACGAACACGGGTAGGTTCTTCTTTTCCTAAACGTTTCTGTTTATTTTCCTCATATTCTGAATAAGAACCTTCGAAATAGAAGACATTGGAGTCTCCTTCGAACGCAAGAATGTGAGTACAAATACGATCGAGGAACCAACGGTCGTGACTGATGATTACGGCACATCCGGCAAAATCTTCAAGACCTTCTTCAAGAGCACGAAGAGTATTTACATCTATGTCATTGGTAGGTTCGTCCAACAAGAGTACGTTACCTTCCTCTTTCAACGCCATAGCAAGATGCAGACGATTGCGTTCACCACCGGAAAGCACACCGCAAAGTTTCTCCTGATCACCACCGGAGAAGTTAAAACGTGACAGGTAAGCACGCGCATTTATATCGCGTCCACCCATACGAATCAGTTCCGTACCACCAGATATAACCTGATAAACACTCTTATTCGGATCGATATCACTGTGTTGCTGGTCTACATAAGCCACCTTTACGGTCTCTCCTACCTCAAACTCACCTTTATCTACGGTTTCCAATCCCATAATCAGGCGGAACAGCGTAGTTTTACCGGCACCGTTAGGACCGATAACACCAACGATACCATTGGGAGGAAGCATGAAATTGAGATCATCGAACAGTAACTTATCACCATAGGCCTTAGCCACATGTTTCGCTTCGATAACTTTATTACCAAGACGCGGACCATTGGGAATGAAGATTTCCAGTTTTTCTTCCTTCTCCTTGATGTCTTCGTTCATCAATTTATCGTAAGAGTTCAAACGTGCTTTTCCTTTTGCCTGACGTGCCTTAGGGGCCATGCGTACCCAATCCAACTCACGTTCCAATGTTTTACGGCGCTTACTGGCTGTCTTTTCCTCCATTTCCATACGCTTGGTCTTCTGTTCCAGCCAACTGGAGTAGTTACCCTTCCAAGGAATACCTTCACCACGGTCGAGTTCAAGAATCCAACCTGCTACATGATCAAGGAAATAACGGTCGTGAGTAACGGCAATTACTGTACCTTCGTATTGTTGTAAATGTTGCTCCAACCAATCAATAGATTCAGCATCAAGGTGGTTGGTAGGCTCATCCAGCAACAGTACGTCAGGATTCTGCAACAGCAAGCGACAGAGTGCCACACGACGGCGTTCACCTCCAGAAAGATGTTCCACACTTGCATCTTCGGGCGGGCAACGAAGTGCATCCATAGCACGCTCCAATTTACTATCCAGATTCCAGGCATCAGTGGCATCGATAATATCCTGCAACTCTCCTTGACGTGCAAATAACTTGTCCATCTTATCAGCATCCTCGTAGTATTCAGGCAGACCAAACTTCTGATTGATCTCTTCATACTCAGTCAATGCATCTACAATGGGCTGCACACCTTCCATTACAATCTCTTTTACAGTTTTTGTAGGATCCAGATAAGGCTCCTGAGCCAGATAGCCTACTGAGTAACCCGGTGAAAATACCACTTCGCCCTGATAAGACTTGTCCAACCCGGCGATAATCTTCAGCAAGGTAGATTTACCGGAACCGTTCAAACCGATGATACCGATCTTTGCGCCATAGAAGAACGAAAGATAGA
>OGLT01000466.1_pt1 | contig 31207 bp, 36 predicted proteins | sample 1572911 | NCBI WGS metagenome assembly OGLT01 (sample SAMEA2582014, study PRJEB24529) | metagenome | biome: Human gut stool | place: China | collected 2011 | reverse complement strand
TTATCCGGAAAATAGACCGGGGGATACATATGTGATTCCAAGAGATGTTAGAAGAATAGCAGGTAACGCATTTTATATTTCTAAAAATTTTTTTTGCTTTGTTTCTAATAGATTTGGGTATAATCCTAATGAAATTCTTTTTCAACACTTCGTAATCTCCCAACTTTCAACTATTTTTATAAATATAATTATATAAAAATTGTATCTTACTATATCTCAAATTTTTTTGAATTCTATAAAATACATCATTAGATAAAATCGCCTTTAACAATAACATTGTAAAGATTTCAAACGAGCCATCTTTTTCTTTGTACAGCAAAGAATTTTTTAAATTTATCTTTTGATAATTTTCCTCAGCGGCAAAACTCAAACATTCTATTAAATCATTCTGCATCCTAATCCATGGTGTTTTTATAAGGTAGCTGCAATACAGCTTAATAACATCGCTATTATTACAATTCCATGGTTTTAAGTACCCAGCAAAATGCAAAACTGCCTTTGTTTTTATTTGTTTTGCCAACTTTTCATCAGAGCCTTTTTGTAAATCTATCAATAGGTTATATTTTTTATCAATGAACTTAACTTTGTCCTTTAATAATGCATTTAACACATCTTGGTCTGAGAATTTCGTACAAACGCTCAATAATTTCATTGATTCCTTTGAAAAATCAATATTCAAATTAATGTTTTTTAAGTTAAGCAACAATATACCCGCATTAAAATATGCACGGTAATCTATTCCCATATTACGATAATACTTAGTATCCACATACATTTTTGCCATATCTTTATCGTCTGATACTACTGCAGCGTAATATTCCGAAATATCTTCGTTCCACAATGTCCTGATATCAATATTTACCAAAACATCTGAATCTAAATAAATCACCTTTTCTATATTTTTTAAAATATTCGGAATAAATAATCTATATAGCGCCCCTATAGTTATTCTTTCTACATTTTTTTTAATAATCGTTATATCTATTCCATGACAAATAATATCTGTCATCAATATTTTATGAAAAACAATTTTATTGTTATAACCATAAACTAACTCTTCAAATTTTTCTTTATTTTCTTTTGTCAAAGTATCATCATGAAAAATATGTACACAAATACTACTATGATTATATACAGACATATTTTCAAAAACTGAAAGTAAAGTAGTCCCAACATATTTGCTGTAATGCCCACTTTGATCATGCAATACTAAAGCTAAATGTATATTATCCATTAATCTACCTCTAAACGTTAATTTTTCTTAGATTATTTTTAATAAAATTCATAACAGGCAGACAATATTTGATCAAATTATAAGGGAATAACAATTTTGTATCATCTATCTTCTTACTGCTTTTGAGAGTGCAACCATAAAAATACTGATAACTTATCCTAAATTTTGCCAATAAACCTATTTCATCATATTGAAATAAATTTTTTACATTCCAAATATATTTTAATAAATAACCATCAATATTTTCCTTTTTATATTCTTCCTGATTTTTTGTAATGCCATCTGTAAAATACTCCTTATATTCTACTGCTTTATTAAATCCTAACAACTTATATTTCATTCCTATCTGGTCTGTAACATAATCTTCGGGAATAAATTTAGTTTTAATAGTTTCTGGCCAAGAATATTTTTTCATTATTTCTGTTTTTATTGCTTCCAAACAATCGCTATAACCCGTATGAAACAAACTCAAACCACTTCCAAAATGGACATCTAAATATGATGTAATAAATCCATCTTTCGGAAATGGTTTGCCAATCATTTTTCTTGTATCCATATGACTGCAACGCGCAATAATACCACAGATATCCTCACTCTTATTTATCATTTTGCTTTTGTTATAAAAAAATTCTAAGCAATCCTCGCTAAAAATATCATCAGAATCTAAAATAACAAAAAACATACCTTTCGCATTTTTTATACCCAAATTCAAGGCGGTATGTTTACCACCATTATTCTTATAAAAATATCTTACATTCATTTTGGTGGATTCAATGTATTTATCCATAAAAGCGGCTGTATCATCCGTACTGCCATCATCGACAACTATTACTTCAAAATCTTTAAATGTTTGATTTTCCAAACTTTTTAACGCTCTAGATAAAATATATTTTCTATTGTATGTAGGAATACATATGCTGAAATACAATTACTTCACTCCTGACAATAATTCAAACACTTTGCTCAACAACCATATCGCTGGTAATAGATTGCAAGCATTTTCTTTCTTTGCACAGCAAATACATATCTGTTCCATAGCAGTATTTACAATCACAGACAAATTCTATAAAACTTGCTTGATTGGAATAGGGACCAAACACCTTCGGATCAGTCGGCCCAAAAATCGATAACGTTCTCGTCCCAACTGCGGCGGCAATATGCTGCATACCAGTATCTACACCAACTAATAAATCACATTGCTGTGCTATTTTTGCTGATTCTGTAATGCTTGTTTTACCAACATAATTATATATATTGGGATCTTCCAGTATTTCTTTTAAATACTGTAATTCATCTATTTCATCTTTACCTCCCAATAAAACTACAGCGCAACTTTTTTTTAAAAGTGCTTCTATAATCGTCTTAAATTTATTTATTGACCACTTTTTAGGATAAACTCTTTTGTTATTTATAAACAAAGCAGTTCCTCCACCAATACATACGCCAATTATTTTATTTGCTTTTGTATTTATATCTAAGCTGTTATCCGTTGTTTCTAACTGCAATCGTGGCTTTAACTCGCATTGTGGCAGTCTGCAAATTTCGCTCAGCAAATTCAAATTTCGCTCAACCATATGCCGCCCATGTTCAAGTACACAAAAACTTAATTTCCGATATTGTTCGCCAATACATCTTTCCGCACCAGTCAACATTGCGAAACATTTTGCTTTCCATTTTGTGGTAATTGGCGATAAAATAAAATAATCGAAACCTTGATGATGTAAATCCAATATTAACCCTAAAAATTTTCTTGTTGTCATTTTTGACATATCTAAATAATAAAATTTATCAATCGTTACTGGAGACAACTGTAATAGTTCCTTACTTGCTTTGTTATTTACAATTACAGCCAAATAACTATCTGGATAATTTTCTTTGATTATTTGTAACATTGGTATGATTTGGACACAATCGCCCAATCCGTGTTTACTGTCAATTAAAAATTTCAATTTATATCTTCTTTCTTCTTATTCACCCAAAATATTTTTATGCTTAGTTAATCCTAAATGAATATAGAACAACATATAGTATATACTTTGCAAAAAATTTAATTTTTGACTTTCTCTATACACTTTCCAAGTCCATATGGCACTTTTCAGCTTATTTGCAGATACAGAATCTTTACTGTCCACTCGATACCTGCCCAAATCCCTCTGCAACCCATAAGCCGCTATTTCGTTTTCTTTTAAGATATTAAGCCAGGCAATATAATCTTCATGTCTCTGCGCTGGCATAATAAATGGTTTTATTTTGCTTTTATCGAGGCATACTGTCAAACATCCTATGGAATTACCTTTTAGTGCATCTTTATAATCAAGTTGAGATGGTATCTTTACAATTTCCCCAACCTTATCACTACTTGCAAAATGACGATATTGATGATAAGTAAATACATAGTTATTTACTTTCATGAAATCTATTTGTTTTTCTAATTTTTCGTGCAACCATATATCATCACTATCTAAAAAAGCTAAATACCTACCTACTGCATTTTTTATTGCTGTATTCCTTGCATTGGCAACACCTTGATTTTTAGTTAAAGAACAAAGTCTAATACGCTGATCCTGTTCTTGATACTTTTTTATGATCTGTTCTGTCTTATCGGTTGAACAATCATTAACAATAATCAGTTCCCAATTTGTGTATGTCTGCTTTAATACGCTTTCGATAGCTTCTGCAATATATTTTTCTGCATTATAGGCAGGCATTATTATGGAAACTAAACCATCAATCATTTTCCCTGTACTCCTTCGGTACTGCTTTTTGTCAGCAGAACTTTGAATGTCTGTAGCATGATCATCAGGTCTGTTTTGACGCTGACGTCCTGTATATAAAGCAAGTCGTATATCAGCTTGTCATAGGCACTGGTGTTGTATTTACCTGCTATCTGTGCCAGGCCCGTGATGCCTGGTTTTACGTTGTGGCGATAGTCATATTCAGGTTTTTGGGCAATAAACTGCTTAACGAAGAATGGTCGTTCCGGCCTGGGGCCGACGATGCTCATTTCGCCTTTCAGCACATTGAACAGCTGCGGTAGCTCATCAAGTCTGGTAGCCCTCATAAATCTGCCGAATTTTGTGATCCTGGGGTCCCCTTCCGCAGCCAGTACCGGCCCGCATTTGGCTTCCGCATCCTGCTTCATGCTGCGGAATTTATGTACAAAAAATGTCTTACCGTATAGCCCCACGCGCTCCTGTGAATAAAGCACCGGCCCTTTACTGTCCAGTTTTATCATAACTGCTGTTATCAGCATGACTGGCGATAGTATAATCAAAGCAGTTCCCGCTACGGCAATATCTAAAATCCGTTTCAGTACTCTCTGTTCTGCTGTCAGCAACATACGTGTTACACGCTGCATCGGTATATCATCAACCAATAAAAAGCCTGTATTCTTGCATGCCAGTTCATACAGTGTCGGTACAAAAAATATTTGTTTCTTCGTGCTGCGTGCATAACGCAGTATTTTTTCTTTGTCTGCTATCGGCAGTTCCGCGCCAATAAAAACATAGTAGTTAGCGTCGATAAGCTGCTTCCAGTTGGCCTGTTGACAGCTGTCACAAACAGACTGCAGCGCCTGCTCCAGACCATAAGTTTTGGCAAGTTTCTTCTGGATACGTGCTGCTTCTTCACCGGCTGCAAATAATACAGCCGTCTGTTTGGGAAAATACTTCCATTCCCACTGGTGACAGATATATTGCCAGATTGCCAGCAACACAAACGAAAATACCGCTGAATAAACAAGTACAACACGTGAATAATCAAATTGACGAAAAAAGAAAGTCATGGCCATCGCTATGATGTAAATATTAGTCACCGCTACCAATAGATTAAGAAAAATATCTACCAGCTTTTTGCGTATCAGACTGAACAAGCCATAGACGTTGAACATAAAGAACATCATGATGACCAGGATCGGTAAAAATTCCAGATGGAAAGCTATCTTATCCGTTTGTTTATTCCCTAGCTCCAGCGCCATAGCAATGCTGGTAGCCAGATACAAACAAATTATGTCGCCTATGATCAAAATTATCTTGCGCAGCAAAGAATTATATCCCACTAGAATTCACCTATAATCAATACTTTTGTATTTTTTGTTTATGCTAAAATATTTCACCTATAATTCATAATTATTGTACCACGGTTGTACCCCCCCCGCAAGACATAAGCACGTTTTATTTTATATTTCAGTCTCATTTTTGCTCTTACTTATATTTTCATCGTACCTGTGCGGCAATATTTACAATCTCACTTGCCAGCACCTGATATACAACAACAAAAAGCCTGACTCTATTCCCATAGAGCCAGGCAAAAAAATAACCCCTCTCAACTTCCGCTGAGAGGGGAATATTTTTATCTTCTATCTTACAATCATTATCTGCTTAAATCAAACAAAACTTTCATTAAAATGCGGGTACAACCGCGCCTTTATACTTTTCTTCAATGAATTTTTTTACTTCCGGGCTGGTCAGAGCTTTGTCCAGTTTTTGCAGTTCCGGACGCTTATCGTCGCCTTTACGTATTGCTAAGATATTGGCATACGGCGAATCCTTCGGTTCAGTAAAGAGAGAATCTTTGACTGGATTCAGTTGTGCTTCCATAGCAAAATTGGAATTGATAACAGACAGATCAACATCATCCATGGACCGCGGCAGCAAAGCTGCTTCTATTTCCACGATCTGCAGATTTTTAGGATTATCAACAATATCGCCAGGCGTACCGGAAATACCTACACCGTCACGCAGCTTGAGCAGCTTGGCGCTTTGCAGCAATGCCAGAGCACGGCCGCCGTTAGTAGGATCATTCGGGATTGCAACTTTAGCTCCGCTTGGAACATTATTTAAGTCTTTTAATTTTTTTGAATAAACCCCCATTGGTTCGATATGTACCTTGGTATAAGCAACCAGAGGCAGATTCCTTTCGGAAGCAAATTTCTCGAGATACGGAGTGTGCTGGAAGAAGTTGGCGTCTAATTCTTTATCAGCCAAAGACAAATTGGGTTTAACATAATCGCTGAATTCAATGATCTGCAGATCAACGCCTTCTTTAGCCAGTTGCGGTTTGATCAGATTCAAAATTTCGGCATGAGGTACAGGCGTTGCGCCTACTTTCAGCACCACCTTTTTATCGCCGCTGTTAGCGGCTGGTTTACTGTCGCCGCCACAGCCGGCAACAACTAATGCAATGCTGAACACTGCCAGCAAAGCCAGAAATAACTTTTTCATAAACAATCTCTCCTTTAAAATGAATTTAACACAGTACCTATCTTAGCTCGGTCGGACTAACAAAAAAGCTCTTTCCGAGGAAAGAGCGCTTGCTTCTGCTTTCCTCTCATCTATCAAGAATGTTCTTGCAGGATTTAGCACCATAGCTAGGCTTGGTTGCCGGGTTTCACAGGGCCTGTCCCTCCACCGCTCTCGATAAGAGTGTGTTATTCGATTGGCATTATGATAGCTCAACTAAATAAGCTTGTCAAGACTTTTGCAAAAAATAAGGAACTGCTTCTGCAGTTCCTTAAAGATTTGTTAAATTTGTTACTCTTTACTGTATTTGGCAATGCCAACTTTATAAAAATCGTTGCCTTCGCTGTCGATACAAACGATAGCAGGAAAATCTTTAACTTCATAACGGCGAATAGCTTCAGGCCCTAAATCTTCATAGGCAATCATTTCTTCGCCTTTGATAGATTTTGCAATAACTGCTGCCGCTCCGCCAATAGCAGCAAAATAAACAGCGCCATGCTCCACGCAGGCATCAATAACTTCCTGCGACCGCAGTCCTTTACCGATCATCCCACGCATCCCCTGTTCGATCATCGTCGGGGTATATTTGTCCATACGCCCACTGGTCGTCGGTCCGGCACTACCAACTACTTCACCGGGTTTAGTAGGACTTGGACCTACGTAATAAATCACCTGATCCCTTACATCGAAGGGCAATTGCTCTCCCTTGGCCAGTGCTTCTGTCATACGCTTATGTGCCGCATCACGGGCAGTATAGATGTAACCGCTGATACGTACTACATCACCTGCGTGCAGGTCTTTGATCGTAGCTTCGCTTAACGGCGCATTTATATATTTGATAATCGCTTCACTCATCTCAGGCCCCTCCTTACAATACCATTTCTGCACGGCGTGCAGCATGGCAGTTCAGATTAACGGCAATCGGCAGGCCGCCGATATGGGTCGGTGCATATTCAATATTAACAGCTACGGCAGTAGTGCTGCCGCCCAGTCCGGAAGGACCTACGCCAGTCATATTGACACGTTTCAGCAGTTCTTTTTCAAGTTCTGCATACTGAGGATTAGGATTGTGCTCCCCTACCTTACGAGTAAGAGAATACTTTGCCAAAAGTGCAGCTTTTTCCATATTACCGCCAATACCGACACCTACGGTAACAGGCGGACAGGGATTAGGGCCGGCATTGCGCACGGTGTCGACAACGAATTTGATAACGCCTTCAACGCCGTCAGCCGGTTTAAGCATTTTTAGTGCGCCCATGTTTTCACTGCCGCAGCCTTTAGGCGATACGGTTATTTTGACCTGTTCACCGGGCACTATCGTTGTATGAATGATCGCCGGCGTATTATCACCGGTATTTTTACGTACAAATAAAGGATCATCAACAGAAGATTTACGCAGATAACCGCCAACATAACCATCGGCGATACCGGCGTTGACCGCTTCATAAAGATCTCCGCCTACAAAATGTACTTCCTGTCCGATTTCCATAAAGACAACTGTCAAACCGGTATCCTGACAAATCGGCACGTCTTTGGCTTTTGCTAGTTCGGCATTCTCAACGATAGTCGTCAATATTTCCTGCCCCAAAGGAGATTCTTCGGTGGCGATAGATGCTTTTAATTTTTCCAGCAGCTCTTCCGGCAGGTAATAGCAGGAATCTTTACAAAGCTTACTGACAGCAGCAGTTATCTCCTGAACTTTTATCTCGCGCATGATAGCCTCCTTATCTGCCGACACGTTTCATAGTGTTGGCACGCACTTCTTCTGGATCGACTTTAATGCGGGCAATGCCTGTTTCCATAGCAACACGGGCCACTGCGGCCGCAACTGCCGGCGCAACACGCGGATCAAATGCATCCGGAACAACATAATCGGCACGCAGGTCTTTCTCGTCAATCAGTTCGGAAATTGCATAAACAGCAGCTACTTTCATTTCTTCAGTGATTGCTTTAGCGCGTACATCAATAGCGCCGCGGAACACACCCGGGAATACCGTGACGTTGTTGACCTGATTCGGACTGTCACTGCGGCCGGTACCTGCAACAGCAGCACCAGCTTCGATAGCGTCAGCATAAGAAGTTTCCGGAACCGGATTGGCAAGTGCAAAAACTATAGCTTTATCTGCCATGCTGGCGATGATTTCTTTCGTAAAGACGTTAGGAGCGGAAACACCGATCAAAACGTCAGCGCCTTTGGCTATATCCGCCAAAGTGCCTTTTTTATGTTCTTTATTAGTGACTGTCGCTAGATAAGACTGGATGCGGTCAAGATTAGCGTCAATGCCTTCATACAAAGCGCCGAAACGATCAACCATGGTTACATTTTCAGCACCCATGCTGATAAGCAGACGGCCGACAGCAGAGCCTGCTGCGCCGCAGCCGTTAACAACAAATTTAGCTGTTTTCATATCTTTTTTCACGAAACGCAAAGCACCGATAACTGCTGCCAGACAGGCAATTGCAGTACCGTGCTGATCGTCATGGAAAACAGGGATATCGCAGATTTTCTTCAATTCGCATTCGATATCATAGCATTTAGGAGAGGAAATATCTTCCAAATTGATACCGGCAAAGCTGGGCTGCAGGAAACGTACAGTTTCAATAATTTTAGCAGGATCTTTAGTATCGATACAGATAGGTACAGCATCTACATCGCCAAAGGTTTTAAATAGTGCTGCCTTGCCTTCCATTACCGGCATTGCTGCTTCCGGTCCGATATCTCCCAGGCCGAGTACACGGGTACCGTCGCTGACTATAGCGACCATGTTGCCGCGGCAGGTATATTCAAAGGACAAGTCTTTATTTTCTTTGATTTCTTTACATGGTTCAGCAACACCAGGGGTGTATGCCAAGGCCAAATCTTCGCGGGTTTTAATGGGAACCTTGCTCACAACAGCAAGCTTGCCATGGTTTTCTAAGTGGAGTTTCAAAGCATCGTCACGTAATGTCATACATTATTACCCCCGTAATTTCAATTTAGTATATACTAAATATTGTAAATGAATTATACTGCTTTTTCAAGTAGCAAGCGTCAGAATTTTAAGTTTTTTTACAAATTAAAAGCTTACCTGACACGATGGCACTATAATTTGTAAAGCTCAGCTTCCGGGCGTTCTCCTTCTTTAACAGTTAATACAGCAAACGTAGCTCCCATTTCGCTGCGTGGTAAAACAGGGCTGCCGGGATTAACAAGCAGTACATCACCGAACCATTTTACCAAAGGTACGTGCGTATGTCCGAAAACCACAATATCAGCTTCCAGCTTACGTGCCCACCAGGCCAGTTCGGATACCTGATACCCATGCAGATAACGATGTCCATGCGTCAGCCAGATACGCTGCCCCGCCAACGTAATAAATTCGTCTACATTTGCTTTCCCTTCGCCGAGATCTGTATTGCCGCATACTGCCAGTAACGGCAGCTTGGTTTCGGCAACTAAAAAACGTCCATCCTGACTGTAATCTCCGGTATGAAACCAATATTCAACAGGCGGCACAGCATGCAGAACCTGCCTGATGGCTTGTTTGCTGCCGTGAGTATCGCCGGTAATACCGATTTTCACTTCATTTTCCCCCAATTCGCAACAAGTTTTTTAATAGCTTTGCCGCGATGGCTGATTTTATTTTTCTCCTGCATCGTAGCTTCGCCCATACCCTTATGCAGTTCTGTTGACCAAAACAGAGGATCATAACCAAATCCCTCTGTCCCTAACGGCTCATGCAGCAGCATACCGTCACAAATGCCGTCGCTTTCCAATAAAATTTTTCCGTTAGGAGCTGCCACGGCTAATGCACAACGGAAACGGCAAGTACGTTTTACCTGAAATTTCATCGTCTGCAACAGCAGTTTGTTGTTTTCTTCGTCCGTAGCTTCCTCGCCGGCATAACGCGCACTGCGCACGCCTGGAGCCCCCTCCAGCGCCAGCACTTCTAATCCTGAATCATCGGCGATACATGGCAGCCCTGTTTCTTTAGCATAATAAACAGCCTTCAGTCGGGCATTGGCCATAAAAGTTTTCCCTGTTTCTTCTGGTTCAGGTACATTCGGCCATTCTTCCAATGAACGTAATTCCACCTCCAAATCTTTCATCAATACTTTGAATTCTTCAAGTTTACCGGGATTACGTGTTGCAATAACAATTTCTTTCATTAGTTTTCTTTACTCCGTTTCCTAATCTTTGAAGGCATCAGCCTATTTTAATTACAAACTTTCTATTTCACCATCAGCTATGTGCTGCACTAAAACATACTGCCATTTGCCATTACGTTTTTCCAGCTGTGCTTCGTCATAAGCAGTTTGCCGGCATTCACTGCAGGTATCGCGTTTCAACGAAATGATAAACGCGCTCTGATCTCCGAAACGTGTTCCCGCAGCCGCAGTCCTGATCGTAAGATAACCGCTGCATTGCCTGCAATAATGAGCGGTCTCGATCTGTTCTTCTCTGATCCCTTCTTCATCATAATAAATGCTTTTCTTCCTGCTCCAGCTATTACCGCATTTTGCCAGCAGCTCTTTTCTGGTGCTAAACCGACTGCGCCACAATTCACCTGTTTCAGCAATCAGCTGATCGACACGTTTATTACAGCGCTCATCCTGCTGCCGCAAATCGCTTTGGTCAGGTTCTACCACCTTGCTGTAGTCCATATCCGCCATTGCCAAAATGATACCTGTATTAACATAGGGCAGCGCAGCCTCTACAGAATAGCCGCCCTCCAGTACTGCAATATCAGCCTGCAATTTATCGGCTAATTTGGCATATCCCTGCGCTGTTACAGCCATTGAAGCCAGAGGATCACTGAAATGATTATCCTGACCTGCTGAATTAATGATCAGATCCGGCTCAAAATCATCAAGAATATGCTGGATCAGACCATCATATAATCTGTGCAGTCCCTCATCACCTGTGCCCGGCAGCAACGGCAGGTTGATATTTGTACCCCAGGCTGCCGGACTGCCGGCTTCATCAGGAAAACCCGTACCGGGATACAAGGTCCTGCCGTCCTGATGAAAAGAAATATATAAAGTATCAGGATCATGATAAAAAATATCCTGCGAACCATCACCATGATGTACGTCAGTATCGACAACAGCGATTTTTTTGATTCCATAAACACTGCGCAGATACTCCACCATCACCGCTTCGATATTAACAGTGCAAAAACCGCGGATTCCGTGAACTACGCGCATTGCATGATGCCCAGGCGGCCTGACTAAAGCAAAAGCCCGCTTTACTTCACCTGACATTACTGCATCAGCTGCGGCTAAACAACCGCCTGCAGAAGTAAGGTGCGCCGGTGTGATAAAACGTGCAATGGACGGCACACCGATATGTGCACGCTGCAAATCATTGATTTCTGCCAAACGGGGGCGGTATTCTCTGATCTGCGGCAAATCAAAAAGCCCCTCTTCCAGCAGTTGATCACGCGTATATAACAAACGCTCCTGCCGCTCCGGGTGTGTAGGCGATATCATCCAGTCAAAAGCCGGAAAAAATATCAAGCCAAGCTTCGATTTCAAAATGCCACCTCCCTGCCAATGACAGTTTGCAGGATACCAGGCTTCAACTGCATCCTCAGTGAAATAATTTCACCACTGTCGTAATAGCCATGGATAGTTCTGAAAAACTCTTTACTGATCACTTCAGCTTCCTGCCCCGGCAGCTGCCAGGCTTTAGCCTGCTCATGCAGCCAGGCTGCCAAAAGTTCTTCCGCCATTTTCATACTGAAGCCACTGGGCAGCCGTTCACGCTGTCCGCTCTCCGGGATCAGATAATATCCTTCCGTAGTATCGGCCCGCAGACTGGCAGCTAAAGTCGGCCGGGCCAGTGCCGCTCCGACTGCATTAGCAACAGTTGCGCCAGCCGGTATTTCCACAGGCAGTCCCATCCGTTCTCCCAAAGCCATAATCAAACCTGCTGCGCCACCGCCGACTCCTACAAGCAGCTCCGGCTCAAATTCAGTCCCTTTAATAACATCGTTGACAGTGTAAACAGGCTGAATACTCCATTCATGCAGCATTTCATTAATCGTAGCTTCAATAACAGACACTGCCGCTTCGACAACCTGCATGGCAACCTCAGCTGCTGTCTCACCCATCAGGCACAGCTGCTGCATCCCCTTATGAGCCGCCGCCTTATCACCAAAACCAACGCGCCCAGCTACTATCAAAGCATCTGACAAAGTCGGTTCACAGCCTCCCACTGCCATCGCCGGACCAATACGTTCAGGGCCAACCTCAAAACCGGTTTCTGTCCGACGGATACGGCTATCACCGCCAATGCCAACGCTTCGCATATGGAACGAACGTACAGCTGTCGGATAGCCGGCAACTTTAGCTCCATGTCTGGCTAGCAAAGGCAGTCCATTTTCCCAAAAAGCAATATCAGTAGTCGTCCCACCTACATCCAGCGAAATACTTTTCACCTGCGGTGCGCCCAGGGCCTCTATACCCAAAACGCTGGCTGCCGGTCCTGTAAAAATAGTTTCCACAGGCTGTTTCAGCGCTATATCTAACGGCAAAGTTCCCCCGTCAGCCTTTAACACATGTACCGGTGCAGTAATATTGCGTTCCTTCAGGCTGTCTTGTACCTGACGGCAAAAATTTTTAAAGGTTTTATAAACAGCAGCTGCAAAATAAGCAGAATTAGTACGCCGCACAAAATTCAATTCGCCTGATAACTCCGAACCGAGAAAAATTTTCTCATAACCGCAATCTTTCAGTTCCCCTGCAAGTGCATATTCATTTTCAGGATTACGTACCGAAAATTTTCCGGACACAGCCGCCATTTTGTTTTTTTCCTTAGACAGTAAGCCCTGATGCTTCTGCCAGTCAATACGAGCTGTTATTTTACCGCGATGATCGACATAGCCGCTCACATAATAAGGCTCTACAGGAAAGCTCTTACTAACATTCATTCCTGGTCCTGTCATCACAGCCAAAAATACCGGATCAGTTCGGCCTTCTGTTAAAGCGTTAGTTACGATTGTGCTGGAAATCACTACCCGTTCAATATTATAAACTTCCTGCTCCTGCAAAACCTCATCCAGAGCTTCTAAAATACCTTGCAATACTGCTTCATGTGTTGTTCTGCGTTTAGCCTGCGCTATTATTGTACCTCTCCCTATCAGAACGGCATCTGTAAATGTCCCGCCGACGTCAATTCCCAGTAGCATATCCTCACCCCGCTTTTCCGTACATTCATTAACATTTTATAATTCCATATCCATACTGAAAAAACCTGCCAAAAAGAAAAATTATTCCAAAAAGAAAAACCGCCTTCCGGCGGTTTTAATTGAATTTTTATATTATGCCAGCAAAGCCTGCAGCTCATCTTTATGCAAAGTAATAATTTTTTTGACAGTGTAGAGCGCAGTTCGTCCACGGCAATCCAGAAACAGCGCAATGTCCACATCAGGCATGCCTTCGACAGCCTGCTTCAAAGTAACGCCATGTTCCGGCACCAGCTCAAATTTTACGACCATCGTCTTTTTTACACCAGGTCCAAGCAGCATTGCTTCGAAATAGTCATCTTCACGCGGCGCTTCTTTTAAATTGACGCGTCCGCGCAGCTGGGCATCAGCATATTGTTCCTGCGGCAGATACACACGGATAAATGCATCCAAGATAATGCCTTCTTCTTTGCCATCGTTATGCATCGGCAGCTCAACTTCAAACTCCAGCTTATTTTCGCTGCGTTTAATCAGTCTGGCTTTAGTACGCTGAGTAACTTCAAAAAACATTTCTTCCTTGCCCTGAAGCAAGATATATATTCCGATTACAACAACTGCCAATAAAATCAGTGCTGCAATAACTTTTAAAATGAAAAGCATTTTTTAGCCTCCTTAGCGTGCCCTGCGATAGTTTTTTATAACAACGACCGGTGTTTTCTGACTGCCATTACCAAAAGGATTATCAATCAAAATCTGTGCCACTTCATCAGCATTAACACCCTTGGAAACCCCCAGAACACAGGAACGCTTCAAATCGTTAACATCCGCTACTGCCGCTCCAAAAGCACCTGTGCCGCTGGTAATTTCCTCGGCTACTTTACTGGGGTTATGCGGTCCGTAAACAATATGCTTGTCATATGGAGGCATCGTACCCGTAACGTCATCGATCAAACGTGCCTGTTCTCCTGCCATACGATAAAATACACCGGAAACACCCACGCATTTTGCCGCAAAGCCACAGATAACAGCAATCAAAACCCTCATTCCGCCTTCAGCATCGATCAGAGCCTGCATACTATGCCAGCCAGAGATACTGCCCTTGGACGGAAATAAACGGCACAAAACCTTTGCCAGCAAACCTGGCTTAAAATCCTCACTGCGTTTGGCCCCGCCCTGTGTAATAGCCACAACGCTTTCAGCAACACAAACTACATCATCAGGTCCAATCTTGTCTCCGCCATATTCAACAATGGCTTCTACGATATCGTCGTGATGGGTCAGGATACGTGTCGGAACCGGCACGATTTCAAATTTTGTTTCCATCTTCTCACTCCTTGGCTGTTTCCTGCTGAAACAGCGCATTGATTTTATCAAAATAACAGGCATCTAAACGAATAATCTTTCCCTGTTGGTTGGTAAATAAATTACGGGTCCTGCCTTCAACCAGCACCACGCCATCAGCAAGCCGTATCACCTTGTAAGCAAAATCCATTTTAGCCCGGCTGAATTCAGTCATTATCGTCTGTACTTCAAACTCATCATCAAAAGTACAGGAATTTTTATATTTCACATGCACTTCTGTAATCGGAAAAATAACACCGTGTGCCATTAAATCCAGTAATTCAACACCTGCGGCACGCAGATAAGCCACACGACCCATTTCAAACCAGCGCAGATAATTGGCATGATGCACCACGCCCATCATATCTGTTTCTACAAAACGCACCCGGTCACGGATAGCAATCATTTCGGCTTTCTCCTTTACTTACTTTCTTCAAACAAAACTAATTTATATTATACCACTTTTTACCATCAGGCTTCAACCAAAGTCAAAATTCTGCTTACAGCCTCTTTCACTAACGAAGCCAGTGGCTTAGGCTCCACGCCAACTATTTCAAAATGATTTTGGCTCACGGGCAAAAGAACTTTTTTAGCAGCAGCGCTGCCGACTGCTTCCGCAATACGTGGAGTGATCTCACCCATCATAGCATTGGGTATGATGATGCCGATAGGGCCGACGATCAAATCTGCTGCTGCCGCTGAAATACAGATCGCATTTTCTCCTGTGGCTCCGCGCTTGACTCCTGCTTTGAGCATTGCTGCCGTTGCCAAAGCATTAGTGCCCAACCCGATAAGCTCAACCTGTTCCGGAAGCTTGCCGGTCAGTTGGCTTACGACCTGTGCGGCAAGTCCGCCGCCCATTCCATCTATCACAGCGATACGCATAATCTTCTCCTCACTTACGTCTTATATTTGCTTAATATTATAACAAAATATCTCTTTAATGAAAAATTTTCATAAATTTTACTTTGAAACACGAATTTCATCAGCTGAAAACATTGAAATTATTGCTTTAATAGTCGATAATTATAATATAAGATTAAATTTTTCATTATTAAGGAAGTGAACATCATAGATACTTTACAGGAACTTTATGCTAAAAAGGGCTTTATCTGCGATATGGACGGCGTCATCTATCACGGGAACCGTTTACTGCCCGGAGTAAAAGAATTTGTCGACTGGCTTTATAAAGAAGAAAAAGAATTCCTATTCCTGACGAACTCCAGTGAGCGTTCTCCCAAAGAACTGCAGCAAAAATTAGCGCGAATGGGACTTGACGTTGATGAAAGCCATTTTTATACCAGCGCTTTGGCTACTGCTAAATTTCTGGCAAGCCAGTCTCCAAAATGCAGTGTTTATGTTATTGGCGCACCAGGACTTGTCAATGCTCTTTATGATGCCGGTATCACGATGAACGATACTAATCCTGACTACGTAGTTGTCGGCGAAACCCGCGCTTATAATTATGATATGATTTTAAAAGCTGTAAGCCTCCTACAAAAAGGTGCACGTTTAGTAGCTACAAACTCTGATCTGACGGGTCCCACTGAGACCGGTATCATTCCCGCCTGCCGTGCTTTGGTTGCTCCTATCGAACTTGCTACAGGAAAACAGGCGTACTTTGTAGGCAAGCCCAATCCTCTAATGATGCGTACCGGTCTGAGAATGCTTGGCGTCCATTCAGATGAAGCTGCCATGATAGGCGATCGTATGGACACAGATATAGTTGCAGGAATGGAAAGCGGCCTGACTACGGTCCTGGTACTTTCAGGTGTTACTGACCTTGAAAATATGCAGGTTTTTGCTTATCGTCCCCGTTATATTTTAAATGGTGTTGGTGATATCGTCCCCAAATAATATAGTAAAAGAAAAAGCTCCTGCAAAGCAGGAGCTTTTTTTATTGATTGACACGCTTTTGAAAATTACCAACAACAAAAACATTTTCTTCTATAATTATAAAAACTTCAGGATCGGCAGCCAAAAGCAGACGCCGCAGCTGCAGAAATTCACTTTTGGAAACTACGGTCATCAGAATTTCTCTTTCTTCATTTCTATATGCACCATAAGCATTCCATTTTGTAACGCCACGATTGACTTTTTCGAAGATTATCTTTTCCAATCCTTGCTTTTTCGTAATGATCAGCATCGTCAGCATTATATTCTGGAAATGTACCTTATCCAGCACATAATAAACGATACCCGTAAACAAAACTGAATAAATTGCCTGGGAAATACTGAAAATTACCGCACATGTCCCAAAAATAAAAATATTCAGCATCGCTGAAACCTTACCGACACTCAAATTTGAATGCTTCTGCATCAGTAAAAGTCCCAAAATTTCTTCACCGCCGCCGCTGCCGCCAGAAAGCAAAGTCATCCCGGCACCAATACCGCAGATCACACCGCCTGCTACACAGGCCGTCAAATGTTCGTCGACCAGTAAATGATCTGCAATCGGCACTACAGTCAAAAACAAGCTGTACCAGCAAACACAGTAAATGGTTTTAGCAAGAAATTCCTTCCCAAAACGTTTCACGGAAACCGCCAGCAACGGTATATTCAAAATAAAATATAAAATACCGGCGATATTGGTATTGCCAAAACTGATACCGAACCAGCTTTCCATGAAGTGTCGTATGAGCTGGGCAATACCTAAAAATCCCCCATTATACAGACCAACAGGCACTATAAACTGATTCAAACCTACAGAATAAATCAAAGAACCGATAACAATCAATAACGTCATTCGCGGCGTCAATAACAATCTGCAGTAGCTCATAAAGCTTTCCTCCGCCAATATTATCTAATGATTTGATTATATATAAAACGCAGAACTAAGTAAATCCCTTAGAAAAAATTTAATATTTATTTTACTGCACTTCCTGCTTCTTTATTATATTTTTTATTTCATCAACCCAGTATAAAACTTGCAAGAAGCTTGCCGTTATGCTATAATTCGCTATGGTGCATTGTGCACCAAACACTATGCGCCCGTAGCTCAGTGGATAGAGCATCGGCCTCCGGAGCCGTGTGCGGTGGTTCGATTCCACTCGGGCGTACCAATAAAAAAGTGCCGTCAAAGCCTAGTTTTCAAGAGCTTTGACGGTTTTTATTTTGTTTCAAAATTATTTTTCAACACGTCGTAAGAGGTCGCGAAATGGTATTAAAAAGCACTAAAGTGCGACCAAAACTGCGACCAATTTTAACATATTAATAATGATGTTTCCCAGCTCTCCACAGATAAAAAACTTTACCTGCTCCGGCATCAGGATCATTGATATACGCTTTAGCAAATTTAACATACTGAGCGACATCTTCTCCCCAGAGATTAGAATAATCACTATGCAGCATATTCATTAAATAATACCAGTCGTACTTATTGGCATGTACACCGTTCTGATCCATGACACGGGTAGTCTCTTCTACCGTCCAATGTTCACCGATAGTACCGTCAACATTTTTCATTTCCGAAACGGCTTTTTTAGCAAGGGGTTCGTCAAAGTGCGGGCCATAAGCTATACAATGAATTTTCATCATTATAGCTTCGTAATCTTCCTCATCGATGACTTTGATTTTTTCTAATGCACAGCAAACAATATCGTCAACCTGTTCTTCTTTTAATTGGTCACCGTCAATATGCTCTGCATAATGATCGTACTTATGCATTATCTTCACCGTCCTTCTTTTTAGGTTTTTCCGAAAGATTTTCAAGCACTTTCTTTGCAACCTTTTTAGCTATTTCCTGACCTTCTCTGCTTGAAAGAAATGCAATGGTAAAGCCAATCAATAAGTTTCCCATTGACTTCACCTCATTTCTTTACAGTAATGGATGAAGCGGAAGCTGTAGGCGGTGTAATTTGTGGCCATACAAAAGCTGTGCAGCAAAGATTGTTACTGCGTACTACCGCCAAAGCCGGTTCTGTCATGACACGCACATTATAAATTTTTCTGCTGCGGATTTGATCTGCTCTTACTCCGTCACCACAACGGTTAATCATTTGAATTACTGTACCGCCTGTACCATTTAAAATAACTACCGGCAATGTATCAGCACCTGCAGGGATTGCCTGGGCAATTAACAAACAAATCTTTTCATTATTATTTATTGTCATCGCCGGAATTGTAATTTGCAATTCATTAGCAGCAACTGCCACCTCAGTACTGGCAACTAAATTAGGACATACTTTACATCCATTATTTCCACACATATTATCATCTCCTATAAAAAATAGGGCGGATTTCTCCGCCCTGTATCACGTCTTACGACGGAGCCTTACTTTTAAACTCCTTTAAGCCATGTTGCAACCGCCGTTCAGGCTATTAATGCCCAAACCATTGATAATGCCGGCATTCGGGCAAACTGCGCCGATACCAGTAACCTCAGGTTTCGGAAGCATACGGCAAGAGATAGAAGCCAGTTGAGCTTCTACAGCGTTGAATTTAGCATCACTGTATACACGGTTTTCCAGAACGACATTTTTCGTACGTTCCTGAGCAAGTTGATCACGCAGGTTTTGATACTCATAAAAGTCAATCTTCGTACCGAGTGCAGAGAAGCCAGCCATAGTTTGCTCTTGGGTTTGACGAGCAGTATTCTCAATCAAATATTGAGTACGTGCGCTGTCGATGATCCCCTGTTTTTCTACCTGGCAATTAGATACGGCATTGCAACCATATGCAGGAGCAGCACCGTTATTGTTCCAACCACCACGATTGCCTAAAAAAGCAGCAAACAGGATAATCAAGAAGATAGCAATCCCCCAAGTGTTAAAACCGCCATAATATTTTTCGTCCATCTGCAAACAACTCCTTTCTTGATATTTTATTTATCACATCAGCGTTTAAGCTGTTGTAACCCTGCACGTAACCTTGCTAAATTATCATTTGGCTGCTGCCCTTGATTAATATCAGGCTGAACAGTTCCGCCGGTTCCCTGTAAATCACCGACTATATTTTTTACTTTGTTAAGATCTACACCAGCAGCCTTAGCAATAAATCCAGCCATAGGATTATTTAAATATCCATTGACCTTAGTAACAATGTCTGAACTAACACCATTCTTAGCCAAAGCGTTTAGCGCATCACCCTTACTATTAACCTTGTTCGCTACATTCATCGCCGTCGCCCATGCTTCCGCAAGGCGGTTCGTGTCCTGCTGGTTTAGTCTCAGCATTTGTGCTACAGCTTGTGGATTGATCATTTTTAAGCACCTCGATTTCACGCTTCATATTCTGCATTTCTTTCAACATATCTGCCATAAGCTGGGTCTGTTCCTGCTGTATCTCTTCCGACGTTTTCGGTGGAGTGATTACTTTAAGTTCAACAAGCTTGTTATAATATTCATTACTGATTTTTTCTAACTCATCATACGCACTTTGAGTAACTCCAATCCTCTGCCGGTTTCCGTAAAAATCAACCTGAATAATATTTGTTCCATCTACAATGCAAGTCATCGTTTGTGGATATGTAGTAAGTACAGAACTGCTTGTAATTCCTAAATTCATATTGCCACTCATAGTCTTGCCTCCGTTCATTTATCTTAACTATATTATCCGTTAAATCGGCCCTTATAATCCGTCAACATTCCCTCATAATTCCCTAATATGGACATAAAAAATAAGGCAGCCACAACTATTATGTGACTGCCTTTAATGCTCTCTTAACTGAATTATACGCCTGTTGCAGATCTCTTTCGACAGTTTGCACTGACGTATCTATTTTCATTGCTATTTGATAATTTTTAAGATCGTGAATAAACTTGAGTTCTATAATTTCTATTTGCCGCGGCGTTAGTTTGGCTTCTGAAATGATTGCTTCAAATTCCTTTCGTGTGGACTGCGAAAGCCAATCTCTTGCCTGCAAACGGCAAGTATCCATATAATCACCTGCTCGCTGCTATTGTCCCAACTAATACCCCTCCGATAAATCCCCATAAAGCCTTCTGTTTTTGTTTCAATTCACTTTTGGATTGTTCTTTCTTTATTTGTTCGCTCAACGTCTCTAAGGATTTGTTTTGCTCTGCTATTGTTTTTTTGGAGTTCGACAATGATTCCTGCGCAAGCATTAGCTCGCTCCTTATCTTCTGATAAGATAAACGCTGCTCTTCGATTAGCTTCTTCCGCTCGTTCGAGTTCATCTGCTGCAGTTCCAACGTGTTCGACAGCTCGGTCAATAGAAATTCCTGTCTGTCGATTATCGTCTGCAATTCGCTGAACTGTTCCCTGGACATCGTTATTGTTTCCGGAAGTTCCTCCGCAAAACAATTTAAAGAAAATGATAAGCACAGCAATAAGGGCAAAACTAATAATAAGATACTTGCTATACCTGATTTGTTTTTCTTCATTCACTTTCTGCCCTTCTTTCAAATTAAATTCTATTTCATTACCATTAAGATAGTTCTATTTTCAATATAATCAACCTGTGCGCCGTTTTCTATACTCCTACTTATATTTCCTAGTGTTTTGGAGATAAAACAACGCACAGGCTAATTCTGCGGCTGGGTTTTATCTTACAGATTGTAATAAGTAATGCACCCTACCAAAATCGTAAGAGCAATACCAGCCCAAATCAAAATACGCTGTTTTTCCATATTAGTCACCTCCTTATACAATCTTTACCAATTATGATGCCACCAGATCGCCTTACAACGAATAACATCACCGCCGGGTTTCAGTTCTCCGTCGCCTGGCACATCTGGCAATTTCCACAAGTCCCAGCGTTCAAAAGTAGTTGCCGGGCCGTAGTCGTCTAAGTCTGCTGCTTCTGCATGTGTCATTACGGTATCGGCATTAATGTCCAATCCAAGCTCCTCACACAGTACAGCTACAACTTTTGCCATACTATCTATCTGTAACTCTGTCGGTGGTACATTACCAAAGTCGATATGCCCATCAGCATGAGCTACAGCATCTACGCAGCACGCTAAAGCGATACCTACAGCCCCTGTATTACGCCGCCATGTATGAGCCTTATATTCAGTTAAATCATCGGTAGTCGCCATAACAGCTCCGTCGCTGTCAATGTTTAAATGATAGTCACTGAAAAACTGGTGATAATTACCAGCTGACCAGTGTAGATAGATCTTATCAATATTACCTTTAGCCCTTGCTGCTAACTGCCGCAGCTCATCTAAAGTGATTCTTTTTGTCACTGCCCCCATTATTCTCTGCCTCCTTTTCAAATGGATCAGGCACTCCATTCTCGTTTTTGTCTACTAAACTCGTAGCTATAAAGGTCACAAATGCAACCATAGCCGGGCCTATAACCTCTCTTATCAGTGCCAGCAGGTCAGACATAACAATCTTATCCAACCACAACCACATATACATCCACGCAGCGTAATAGGTTAGCACCAGCAAAACGACTGCAATAAAATAGCCTACAATGACAGCCATTATTTTTGGCGACATTGAGGCTACTTTATTTCTGGCACTCACTATTAAGTTTTTTATTTTCTCAAACATTTATTACACTCCCCACGTTCATTGTCAGGAGATTTTTGCGGCAGCTGTAATGCTTTATGGTACAGCTCTGTGATTGCTCCATTACCGCCAAGTGCTTTATAACAGCTATACATATCAGTTATATTTTCCAAGTTATATAGCGGTATAAATCCATCTTCCTCAGACTTATGATAAATTCCTATGATCTCTGTCCTGAGCAGACTGCGTGTCGCATTATGAAGGGCTTCTGTTTTCTTACCTCGTTCCTCTACCTGCTTTTTGTAGTTTGAATATATCTTCCAAGCTACACCGATAAATCCGCTCTGTACCAACAGACTTATCACCATAAATACATTTGCTTGTAAATCCATTTCACACCTCTAGTCTAAGGTAATAGCGTCCAATTCCTCTTTGCTTAATGCTGCGGCTACCTCTGCCTGCTTACTCCAACCTTGTTGTTTACAAGCGCCCACGTGGGACGATAAGTCAGCACACCATGTATATACCTGCGAAGCGTTAAGATACTGTATTGTTTTAACAGTTTCACCTTCTTTATACCCCCGTACCGGACAGCCGTCAGGATATTCATTTTTAAAGCGTTCAGTGCTTACGTTCAGCGCAATCCCCTGCATCGTAATCTGCGTGTCCTTATCGCTATCATATCTTACTATCTCACCAGTGCATTCAGATATAAAACCGCCTGCGATTTTTCTTTCAGTCCAAGCGTCTACCTCTGACAGCTTGATAGCTTTAAGTTCATCAAACGTAAGAGCTATATATTCACGTGCTGCTTTTTTAGCAATCAATTCATCAATACTTTTTAAAATATCTTCACAAATTTCATTTGGGTATTGTTGGAATGCTACTCCATTAAGCCAGCAACTCTCCGTTCCACAATTATAGTCAATAGACTTATACTCTATTTCTTTGCCATAATCAACAAAGAAATTATTTATTGTATCCATATACACTTTTTCTTGTGCTTGTACAATAACTTTATCGTTATTCGTATCTAAAATAATTATATTTTGCATTTTTATTCTCCTTACTCAATTCTTTCCCAACAGTAATATGTTACATATGGCGGCATATTATTATGCTCCGCACTACCACCAGTATTATCAATACTAATATCTGAAGCAAACGAAGAATTTAAATTAAAAGTAGTAATAGAACCGCTCCAATCTGTATTTCCACAATAAGCATTACTTGTATTGGTGTGGCTAAAAGCTCCACTACTACCAACATTTTGAAGTCTCCCAACAGTTATAGAACCACTCACGGTAGATGAAGTGGCACTAGCAGAATGCTTGTGCATTGGAATTTGATCAATCTCTAATGTAACATTTGCTTCACCTCCGTTACTCCCTGCTTGATAAGTATCTCCTGCAGCTAAAATAAATTTATCTTTTATCTGTGTCCACGTACCACCAAACAGAGTTCCTGGATCAGTAGGTTGCGAACTCCAATAAAGCGCTCCTACAGGATATGGATTTGGCGGCAAATCGTCATAAAGAGCATTGATTGCTGCTCTTATTTTTTCAACTGTTATTAGCCCAGTAAGCTTCATTTTTCCTCACCTCAAATCGTCAGAACAAAGCCTGCAAACTTCTCCGTACTTTGGATTATGATATTACTGCCACTTTCAACTACGTCTACCATAACACTCTCGTAGGTACTGTCATTAGTACGATACATACCAAGGAAGTGTTTTCCTGAAGCTGCTAAGGTAAATGGATAGTAGCCGTTTGATAATGTTCCCCAGTTGGCGCTACTTGCTGTAAATTCAGTTTTGGTTACTGACGCAGCACCGGTAACAGCTTTTGTAACTTCATCTTTTGTAGCATAAGTAGATGTGATGACATTGCCGCTAGCATCTTGAGTTGCTTTAGTAGCACTGGTCGCATTAGCTATATTATTTATCGTAATAGTGGTAGTTGTACCGCCAGTATTTACAGATATCTGATCAGCACTGTCTCCAGCTGTTACAGACCTTACACCTGTGTTTACGATAGTTGTGTCAGATACACTGATACCTGCGCCGCCCGTATATGTTGTATCCGTAAATACAGCATCAGCCGGTACTGTTTTGTTAAGTCCATAAGTACAAGCTTCAGGCACACCACCATCAAAATATACAGGCTGTGTTGTACTGCCGGCAGAAGTCGTTAGTTTAGCGGCAGCAGCTGCAGTTTCAGTTTTACCGAGTTTATCGGCTATAGCTTCAATCATAGCTGCCGCACCCGTTTTATCTTCTGCAATGTAATCGGCAATTTCTTTTAACGTATCATAACTAGCAGGCGCTCCGTCAATCAGCTCATCTTTTACTGCCGACTTTGCAGCCTCAATAGCACTGTTCATATCAGCAGTCTTTGCATAACTCGCAGCTGCTACGCCACCTAATTTGCTACTGTCAGCGGCAGTTTCGGTCTTACCGAGCTTGTCGGTATCCAACGCTTCAAAATTAGCATTGATCTTAGCGTCTCTCTCTGCTAAAGTTCCAGTGACAATTTTTTCTACACTCATTCTAAGTAACCTCCATCTAATATTATTTTCCCTGTGAACGCTTTGCTCACATTTATAACAACGTTACCGTTATTATCTACTCCGGCATTAGCATAGTAAGGATAACTAACGCCATCAATTATTTGTGTTAAGCTGACAATGACCGGACTGTTTCCTGCCTGGTGTTCCTCAGCAGATATGGTTAGTACGAAATCACTGCCAACCTCTGCAAAATCTTCCTCCGTAAAGTTTTTGACATAGACCTTATCACCAGTCTTTTTTGTCAGCGACGCCAGTATAACGATGCCTGCAAACTTTTCAGGAACTTCAATAATCACATTTTCAGCGTCCATATAAACGCCGGTTAGTACCATTTCATACTGAGGCTTCTTGACTTCCTTGTAAACGCCTATAAGCCTGTTGTTACCCATTGCCATTGTAAGGCGCCACATGCCGTTGTTTTCAGTCCATCTGTCATCTGTCGCAGTAAACTCTTTTGTTATAGTTCCGCTCTCAAAACGTAGTAAAATATCTTCTGCACGGTCAGCTGCATCTTCTGCTTTCTCTGCATCTTTTTTTGCAGATTCTGCACTTTCTGCTGCATTCTTCTCTGATGCCTTTGCTGCGTCAGCGCTCGCCTGCGCCTGCTCCATAGCAAATTTAGGATTAGGCCCAGCAATAAGTTTTTTACCGGTTTCATCCCAATAAAAACTCTCATTTGGCATTGGTTGTGGCAGAACTGTAGAAATATCTTTAGGCGCTGAATCTGATAAACGAATTGCTCTTGTTACACCGTCCCACAGCTGTTGGCAAATTATCGTTAGTTTATCCAATGCCGCTTCGATAACATTAAATGGCCAATGAGTATCCAACTGAGATTCCTGTGTTATAGGAACCTCACGATATAAAACAAGCTGCCACCCTTCAGGTAATATTGGTGGTCGTTCTGCCTCTGGTGGTTCTGCTCCCGGAGAATAGCCAGGATAAAACACTACTGACTTCTCCATATCAACGAAATAATCTTTGGTTAAAACAGTTTCTTTTAAATCAGGATCAACAAGTACTACATTAATATCGGTCTTTTCCAATATCTTAAAAGAATATCCAAACTCTGTAGCAACTCCATTCCCATTGTATGTAATCCTATTTTCACTACTGCCTATCAAAGTTTTTCCTCCTTCCAAATAAAAAAGCGCCTACCGAAGTAAGCGCTTTCTATTAAGTTCTAACTAACTTTATGATACTATTTTAACTCATTTTTATAGTGGTTTTGTCGGATACATTTTTAATTTTTTAACACCGCCTCTGCTCTCAAATCCAATAACCTTACATTACTATTTTAACTCTTGTTAAAGGGTATTTTGTCGGAAACTTTTTTATTTCTTCATTCCCCCTTATTAAAACCTAATAACTTATACAACTATTTTAATACTTTTTTATAGATGTTTTACACAATACTTTTTATTTTCGTTTATAAATGTGATATAATTGTGAAAAATATTCAAAAGTTTTCTGTTTCCCATAAAGCAAAGGAGGATTTATTATGTTAAAAAAAGTATTGTTAATGAGTATGGCTTTATTGGTAGGTATCAATACGGTTAATGCCTGCGAGGTAGAACACAAGGGGGATAACAGTAGAAGGGAAATTATTAAAGACCTCAAGCCTTGTATGAATGAAAGTTGCCCAATTTATAAAAAATATAAAGAGTTGGAAACTATCATCGAAATTGAATTAAAAGAAAAAATGTCTGACGAACAATTAGCGACAAGAGTAGCCAGACAGGATTTCGTAAAAACTAACACTAGAAGAATTAATAAACCGACAAAAATTATATACAAATAAAAGAATTGAGAGAAAATCATGAATGATTTCTACTATGAGGAAGAAGGAACATCATGCAAAGAGTTCTTGCTTTATTTATAATATTTTTATCCATATTTATCTTTGGATGCACCACTGAAAAAAAACAAAATAATACTATACATCAAAGTAATATACACACTTCCTCGACCCTTGTTGTTGATCCATATAGCACATCAAAGTTTGAAAGCTTAAATTTTGGTGATTCATTAGAAAAAATTAAAACTTTACCCACCCTAATATATTATGATGAATATCCCAACAGTCTTATAAAATCTCCAAAACATAAAAGTTATTTGTTTCAAACAAATGCAAATTCTTATTATAATATACCGTTGATATACGATGCGCCTTTATTAGAGCTCTCTTTTTTTGATAATAAATTGTATAAGATAACAGCCAGATTGGATGTAAAAGACGAAAAAGATGGATTAGAAAAATTTGAAAAAATAAAAAAAGAAATCAGCAAAATATATGGAAAAGGTCAAAATACCTCAAACCAATTCCTTAAAACTTTTTCTTTGGATATAAATAATACTCATTTTTCAATTATGTTTATCTCAAGACCACCAGTAATAACCAAAAACTTGGGTAGTTCGCCATTTGACCTATTAGTTGAATCTTGGGATAGAAAATTACACAAAGCCTTTTTAGATGATGATTTTAAATATTTTGAAGCTTCTAATGACAAAGAAGCGAAAATATAACCCCCTCAAATTTGAGGGGGTATTTTTATTTTACCGTTCTTTCTTCGGTCGACGTCTAAAGATGTCGCCAACTTCCGGATCCATACCATTGAACAAGATATCATATCCGTTAAAGAATAATTTGTTTAATTGTGCAGGCACGCCTAATGCTGTTCCAACAAATGTTGCAGTAGGCTCAACCAATTCGTCATAATCTGCTTTGCCCTGGTAAACCTTTTGCACTTTACCGGCAGCACGCTCCATCTGCTCTATCGTGCCTTGTACTGCGGTCATTCTATACCCGTAAGTCTGCATGCCTAAAGCTCTACTCCAAATAGCATTACCAACCTGCCCAACCGGTCCGGCTAAACTCATAGGGTAAGTAAGCAGTTCTTTTGATATCTTTTGATATTCATCCTTATCTTCTTCAAATGGATCTTCGGCCGACAACATCAAGTTTATAAAAGCAAACATTACAAACTTAGCTCCCACAAACGAAGTAAGACGCATTATGTCTTTTTCTTTTAAGAAGATGTTATACTCTCTGGCCCACTGATTATATTGTGTATTGAAGAAGCCTTGGAAGGTAGTAAACAGTTTAAGCATAGGCCCGCCACGCAAAAGCGGTGCAACATCCGTAACTCTGCTGCTGCCAAGTGTACGTCTAATAACCGTATTGGCAAAGTCCACAGCTTCTGTTTCGCCTGCACCAGCCCTTATTTTTTTGCCATACGCCTGCATCCATACCGGAATAGCAGAAATATTATCAGTAGCGACCAGCAATCTTGTGCCAAATTCAACAGCTTTCTTTTCTATAGGATTCAGGCTTTCCATTTCTTTCATATCCCGCAGGGAAATATCAGGAAGCACAGACCTTTCTTTCATCCAAGGAGATTTACTGTAAACAAATTCCTTAGCCGATTTATAGCCCTCTGCAAGCTGCATATTCATACTGTAATTGCTCACAGCGGCAACGACATCACTATATCCAAAACCATCTACAGCATTACCATACAGCAAAGGATTACCCAAGTTCTGAACGGCAGTTTTAAGGTTAAGCATAATAGCAGCGTTTACAGTACGAGCCCTAAGCCAGTTAGCAACACTGCCCATCCAACTTTCACCAACAGAACCGCTGTTAGTACCTTGAGGATTTGCCGCACGTTCAAGATATTCTTTAAAGGCAGAGAAATCGGCCAAACCTAATTTTTCTTTAATCAGAGTATACATTTCCTGATCGTTCATAATTTTACGGAAATCCCCCATAACCTCACGGAAGCACAGATCATGTATCGCATCCATAGCAACATTAAACTCTGCTCCACGTTTTAGATTAACAGGATATTTAGCCTTAACACGTTCTTTTAAATGGCCTCGTCTGGTGCTCATTGTTCTAATATTGCGGCCTTGTCTGGGATCAGTATCAGAAATAACTTCTTGCCCAGCGTGTTTAGAACCAGTATCACCGTCACGCATCAGCGGGAAATAACCGCCACGCATAACAACAGTCTTACCATCTGATAACGTCAGCTCTACAGGCGACGCTTCTACTTTCTTAGGACTAAACCCTGTCCAACGAGTTTCAAGAGCTTCCATTTCAGACCAGTACATCTCTGCAATGTCTATCTTAGCCTGTGCATATTTTATATCCGCTTCAGTAAGATTACGCCCTAAGAAGTCAAGCAAATTGATTTTAGTCTGTACGATATCGCCATCTACCCACAAGGCAGAACTTTCAAAGCCTACCGGTCTAGTGCTGCACAATACTCTAGCACTGCTCTCGTTGCCTAAATTCATAAGCATTTTTACTAAAACGTGCTTATCTACAGAAGTACCTAGCTCGTCATATTTTTCCTGATAATCGGCCGCCTTTTCTGCAGCTTTATCCGGTAGCCACTCCCTGTAAACCTGCGCTGTTTTTTCTTCATATTCTAAAATTTTTCTTGTTTCATTATCGGCTGCTTCTCGAATAGCTGCGCCAAAATGTTTGCTGAAAAATCCATACTGCCAGTCGTCCATCATTTCAAAAAGATTGTCAGTACTGCGTAAAGACGCTTTTAGCTTCTCCATTACTGTAGGCTGCTGTGTAACGCCAACCTGCGGTTTCCATATAGTTTTCAGCTTATTAAGTGTTTCCTGTGCTTCAGCTTTAAATTCAGCATAGGTAACACCTTTCTGTAAAGCGTTGATACTCATTTCCTGTTTAGCGATCGCCTTGATATTTTTAAGCGCATTTACTACATCTTCAAGCTGACTTGCCGTCATACGTTCACGAGGATTTGTAATGCTAACATCCTCATCCATTATCCAATCGGCAACTGCAACATTGTCATAAAGATCATCCATATCATTCAGATAGTCTGATAAAGTTTCTGTCTTTTCAAAATCAGAATAATCTTTACGCTTATAACCGAATCTTTCCATAATTGCTGCCGCTTGAATAAAGTTTCTTTCATTACCCCACGTTTCCCTTTTAGCTTTAGCCTGTTTCCTGAAATAATTCTGCCACTTAGCATACTGATTACGTAGTCTTACGCTTTCAACTACACAAGCATGATTAAACGCCTGGACGTTTTTATATCGGACCGCAGCAGAATAATCATCATTTTCCAATGCTACAGCAGCTTTAGCCGCAGCGTTTCGTTCGGCAGTAATATACTTTTGGGTATTCAAAGCCTCTTTTAATTTCACTCTATTCTGCAGGTCCATCTGTGCCTGGATTTTAGCTGTTTGCCTGCGTGCAACAGCAAGTTTTCTAAGAGTTTCAGCATCACGCTGCCCCTTTAACAAACCTTGTGCTTTATCCTCAATAAGCTGTGCTTCTGTATTTATCAAAAGACCACTCTCGTCATTATACATAGCATCACGCGCAGCTTCTTCAGCAAGCCCTCTCTCTTTGTAAATATCAGGGAAAGCGTCCTGCACCATTTCATCAATATGCCTATTAACCGCACCATTAAAAGATGGTTCTGACATAATCATTTTAGCCAGCTCGTCACCGGAAGTAAAACCATTAGCTTCAGCTATCATATCAAAAGTTGCCATTTTACTTTCATCAAAATTACCTTCTAAATATCTGTTAGCTACGCCCTTCGCTGTTTTTAAATCAGATGCAATATCAAGTATCTGCTCCGAAGCCATATATAACGGCTGTTTTGCAATCGCTTCTTTGACCTGCGGCTCTACATCTTCACGATATTTTTGAATTCGGTCTTTACGCTCCTGATTGAAATTAACAAGGCTTTCTTTTGTTAATAACTGTACTGCCTTATCGTGAGCTTTAGCAGCAAAATTACGCAGCATTTGCTTACGTGGTTCTGAAAGTGCATCTAACACAACATCTGGCAAAGCAGAAAAATAACCGTCAATACGCTCCATTTCTGATATTTGCTCTTCACTGGCCAGCATCCTGTCAAAAACCTGCCTTACTTCATCGTTGATTGGAACAGCATTTTTACTGCGCTTATCCGAAAAAACGGCGTTATAAACAGCAAGCAGCCATTTTTTGAACCTGTTAAATACCGGCTGCAACTCTTTTGAAGGTGCCTTGCCTTCAAGCATATAAGTTTCTGCGGCCTCTGCCCAGCGTTCATGTGCTGCTGTTTTTTCTTCCTGCGACAAGCTATCCCAGTCTTTAGTGACACCGGCATAATCAAGCATAGTCTGACGGTCTTTTTTCATCTGCTCTGTAGCATTAGGGAGTGCTCCTTCACGCATGAGGTTCTCAAA
>OGLT01000461.1_pt1 | contig 31615 bp, 30 predicted proteins | sample 1572911 | NCBI WGS metagenome assembly OGLT01 (sample SAMEA2582014, study PRJEB24529) | metagenome | biome: Human gut stool | place: China | collected 2011 | reverse complement strand
CTTGGTAACCAATTTTGAGTTCTTCTAACAGGCATCATAATTTTAGTCTCCTATCCTTTAAGTTAAACATTCGGTTAGTTCTGAACTTCCGATCTTGGACTGCTTTCGGGAGCCGTTTCTTAATCACTCCCATGCAGTTCCTGAACCGTTGTTCACAAACATAATCGCAAAACGTATGCCAATTGATTTTAGTTTCGTTGATTAACAAAATGTCACTAAAGTTCTGACAAAATTACTTGTTTTATGCCGTTTTGTACATTTATTATATAAAATTGCTTTCGAATACTATGAATGTGAAATGTTTCGCCTCCGGCTTATTCGTTTCCCTGATAGTCGAAATAATCAAAGTCAGCCTGTGCCTTTGAAGAAGCGGATACGGCATACAAGCCCAATATGATACCGGTAAATCCGCCGGCAGTTTCGGTGCTGAGATAGCGCGTATTCATCTTGGCTATTTCCTGGAACTTATTTCCGGCGATGGAATAGCCGAATGAATAGAACTCATTATTCCCTTTGACCTGAAGCTGCACTTTTCCTTGGGGGATATTGATTTCCTTTTCTATATGTTTCAGTTCTCCCAACTGATATCTCAAGACGATAGACTGCTGTCCCTTAGCATCCTGCCTTATAAAAAGGTCATAGTGCGAATGATTCTCCATGAATACCGTTATTCCGGCTTCGTCCTGTGGTTGCCCTTTCTGTAGTTCAACGGATGTTGCGGCTGTGAAGTCGATATGTTGCTGTCTGCGGCCGATGAAAGTGGGAGAGTCCATACTGTTCAGATTGACGGGAGTTGCTTTCAATCGGAGTGCCTTACCGTTCAGGATGTAGTTCTCCTGTTTGGGATTGCGCAGATAGATCCATTCCGGTCCCAGTTTCTCGGTGTTGAAGGTAGTGCGGGGAGCTTTCGAGTCAAAAGGCTGCTGTGGAAGGGTGGGGACATCCATCTGTAAGGCTATGCTTCCATCTCCATTTACCACAGGCCAGGCATTCTTATCCCATCGTACAGGTGCGATAAACGTTTCGCGCCCCAGCAGATGATGCGAGCCGGTTTGCGGACGGAATGCGAGACATACCATCCACCACGAACCATCGTGAGCTTCTATCAGATCGGCATGACCGGTTCCCTGTATCGGACTGTTCTGTGCGTTTTTGTTTATGTGTGTCAGGATGGGGTTGGCAGGATTACTTTCATACGGGCCGTCAATATCCCGGCTACGGGCAATGGTTACCTTATGACCATATTCAGTACCTCCTTCGGAAATCAGCAGATAATACCAACCATCTTTCTTATAAATATGTGGCCCTTCCGGATGGCGTCCGCCCGTACCGTTCCAGATACGTTTGGATTCGCTTAACTGTTCTCCGGTCATCGGATTTATTTCGCACAGGTAGATGCCTACATCCGGATTGCTGACCAAATAGCACTTTCCATCTTCAAAATAAAGGGATGGATCAATACCTCCTTGCTTTATCCAAACCGGTTCTGACCATTCACCACGTGGATCAGTGGTGTGAACCAGGAAATTCCCCTTGTCCGAAACATTGGTGGTAATCATGTAAAACACTCCCTCATTGTATCGGATGGTAGGGGCATAGATTCCGCCCCATGTGCCGGCATTGGTTAACTTTACCTGTGATTCCCGTGCCAGGCAATTCCCTATCTGTTCCCAGTTGACCAAATCCTTACTATGAAACAGGGGTACTCCGGGGAAATAACAGAAACTACTGTTGACCAGATAATAGTCTTCGCCAACGCGGCAAACACTCGGGTCCGGATGGAAGCCCGGAATGATTGGATTTTGATATCCTTGTTGGGCATGCGAGAGATTTGCCAGTCCCATCATAATAAAGATGGATAAGATGATTTTCTTCATATATGTGCCTTTTAAAATGATATTATTAGATTTTGCTGTACCTTCACAGGCAAAGGTAAAATCTTTATAGGCAACAGGCAAATGGAAATTAGCACTTTAGGTGTAAATGCAACATTAGCATACCCAATTGGAAACAGATGAGAATCTTTATTGTAATTTGAAACGCATTCTCCATCGTTTGGCTTCTTCATTCCAGTCGTGGCTGATGACTTTGAAGGTTCCTACTTCAGAGGTGTTTTTTACGTGCGTTCCCAAACAAAGACATTCGTCATAATTGCCTACTTTCACTATGCGTACAGTTTCCGAAGCATCTTCAGGCAGTCGTTTCAAGTCAAAGCGTCCTTGTGCTTCTTCCTGCGTGATGAATTCTGTGGTAACATCCAATCCTTGCGCAATCACTGCATTTACATCTTCTTCCAGTCGTTTTACATCTTCTTCGGTAGGAGCAGTTTTCAAAGCATAGTCCAGCTTACTTTTCTTTCTCTCTATATGTGCTGATACTGACCGTCCACAACCGAAAAGATTCATCATGGTACGGTTGACTATATGCTCGCAGGTGTGCATAGGAGGATATTCCTGTTTGTTGTGGTCGTTGAGTTGAATTTGTTGTTCCATATTATTTAGTAACTTTTTATTGTATTCCTATTTCTTAGCTAATCGAAAATAAAAAACATCTTTGACTTTTTAAGATGCCTGTAAAGCATATCTAATCTTCATTATTTACGTTAATGATTAATATCATAAATCTTGCCATAATAATATTTTTGCGTAAAGGTAGGGCTATATTCTGATATTGAAAAGATTTATATTGTAATTTGTTTAGGCTGTATTTAATTAACCTGTATGCATGGATGAGTATTTTTTGTTTGTTGTAGTCGTTGGTTTTGCTTTTTTCTAAACCCTTCGAATTCGAGAGGTTTAAAATCAGAGTTATATAATATCTCTCACAATTCTGAGTATCCGGTTATTTTTTATATCTCTTATTTTCGTTTTAAATATAAAGACAGCAGAAATTGCGTCTAAACAGAACATCCACTCGAACAATAGAGATTAAACTGAGGGAAACTCTATTAAGCCCAATGAAAGGCAGACGGAACTCGGCAGTCTAAACGGTCTTACGCTTTCTAAACAAGAGAATACCACAAGAAATAAAATGTCTCTTTCCCCTCTTATCGATTGCCTGTTCGCATTGTGTATGGCGAGTTGATTTTTTAATGAACAGAAGCCATTCTGCCTATTCGTTTACCACTCCATAATTGACTTTATATCGGACAATCTTACTGCCTTTGCTTGCAGATTGCATGGCACTCCTCACAACGGAAAATGCCGGTTGAGGTGTTAGGCTCTTATACTGAATAATACATATATTACATTTATTATTATATATTTATGCTTATTTATTGAAGAATTGAGTAACAAAATAATCACGAATGGCAGTGTAAAACAGAGGGAAAAATAGAATTGTAAGCAGAGGATAAAAATTCTTTCAGAGTCAGTGAAAGCAGTCCGACATCCTAAAAAATAATATGTCAGAAAGAAAAACTTCATGTGATGATAATTTTCATAGAGAGAATTGAAAAAAAACATTTATTCCATTTTACTTTTATTCCTTTGCAAGGTCTTTTATATAGAACGTCTATTCGGATGAGCTCATGAAAAGGTTCGTGAAACATGAATGTATAACGAAATAATATTGTACAATGAGAAAATGGAAAACAGGAATACTGCTAATCGCGATGATATTGCTTTGCGGCTTCGCAAACGCACAACATTGGCATCGGCATTATCGTCCCAACCGGGTTGTTACCATTGTAGTTCAACCTGGTATGATATCCCATGTCAGTAACCGTTTCAACCAAAAGGAACGATTGGCGATGGCTATAGCTTATCTGGAAACGCATGAATACCTTACTATCAGGCAATATGCAAAAATGACGCATCTTAGCATGGCATCGGCAGAAGCTGAACTTGACGCTTTTGTCATGGATAAGAAAAAGCCCATACGGATTGTAATCAAGAGAAAAAAGAAAGTGTACATCAAAAGGCAATAGGATATGAAGAAGAATTGGAAACTACTAATATTGGGAGTGACCGCTATGTGTTTGCTACAATCTTGTGTAACCGTGCGCAAGGCCCGTCACCACCGACATCACCCTCACAGACATTGTATGCTTCTTTACCAACGTCCTACAGGTACGGATTTGTTGAATGTGCCTGATACTTATATGGCAATAGAAACCCCGATAAATTATGAACGTAAAGGATGACAAGGAACTTGTGTGGCTGACTGCTAAAGATCCGGAGAAAGGCTTCCGTTATCTGATGGCGAAATATAAGGAGGCGGTTTACTGGCATATCCGAAGACTGGTCGTAGCTCATGAAGACGCACAGGATGCAACGCAGGAAACGTTCGTCAGGATATTCCGGTCTTTATCCGATTTCAAAGGTGAATGTACTTTTCGCTCTTGGGTATATCGGATTGCTACTAACGAAGCTTTACGTCTGCTTGGGAAATATAAAAAAGAAGAATTGGTATCATTGGATGACTCTTTCAGCGAACTAAGCAACCTGATGGCTGATGAATATGTCGATTACAGTGATCTGGAAACCGTCAAGCTGCAAAAAGCCATTTTGTCCTTGCCTACCAAGCAACAGCTGGCTTTTAACCTGCGATACTATAATGAATTGGGATATGACGAGATTGCCGGAATTATCGGTTCAACAGTAGATGGAGCAAAATCCAACTACCATATCGCCAAAGATAAGATTGTCAAATATATGAATGTTAACAATTAGATGTATGAAAAGAGATTTTGATTTCGACCGCATAGGTAAACGTCTTCCCTATACCGCACCAGAAGGTTTTCTGGACGATATGGAAAACAACGTATGGGAAACTGTAAGACAGGAGATGTTGCCTTCCAAACCCAAACGTCGTTTTCGCCTTTGGTATTCTTTGACAGGAGGACTTGTGGCAGCAAGTATTGCACTATTGGTTGTCTTCAATTTATTGCCTGATAATTCAAGAAGTAATTTTGAAGATGTTGAAAAGGCTTTTGCCAATCTGAGCAGTAGTGATCAGGATTACCTGTTTGCAACTTATCAGGATGACTTATTTATGAAATTTTGAACGAGTAAAAAATAAAAAGACATGAAGAATATCATTAAAGTTCTTGCACTTGCAATCGCAATGGTAACTATCGGCACAAGTACCTATGCCCAAAAGAATGAACGGCAGCGCATGCCCAGAGAACAGTTGGCCGAAACCCAAGCCCGTTTTATAGCCAAAGAGATGGCTATGGATGATTCGACAGCCACGCAGTTTATGGAAACTTTCTGCCAATTCCAGAAAGATATTTGGGCACTGGGCCCCCGTCCTAAAAGAGATACCTCTCATCTTTCGGATAAAGAGGCTGAACAGGCAATGAATGAAAGGTTCGCTCATAGCCAAAAGATACTTGACCTGAGGAAGAAGTATTATTTGAAATACTGCAAATTTTTAACACCCAGCCAAATAGAGAGGGTATATGAACTGGAAAGAGGAATGATGAACAGGCTGTTCAACCGTTCCAAAAACAAAGGAAACCATAAATAGAACAAGATTATGAAAATGAAAGTATTTGGCATATTTTGCCTGTCGTTTCTGTTGACTACAGCCTTCTCTTCATGTGACAGTGAAGATATTATAGACCAACAGGAAGAAGTGTCCGGTAGTGGAAATCCAACCCTGACAGTACTTGCCGAACAGGGGGCAGGAACGAAGGGGTATGATGAAAACGGAATCACAGTAACGAATGTCCCGAGTTCACAGGATTTACACAGCATATCCAGCGGATTGAAACTGAACTTCACTTTGCCTGGAATCACAAAAATAGAGTTGGAAAGTGTAGATGGCTATGCCTTGTCCGGAACTGTCGGCATCCAATGGGGAGAAACAGTGGAAACACTTGTCGGTGAAGTGGAAAACGCCAACTCCATTCTGGTGTTCAATGCCCCGGATGAAAACAGCTTGACTGCCGGAAAAGACTACTACATTTTTACCTTACCCTGCGACCTTTATGGAGGTTACCGCTTGTCAATCTATCGGGAAGGACTCGTGGCACATTATTTTGGTGTACACCAGACCGTAGAATTAGGCTCGTTCATAAGTCCCGTCGATTTGGAGGAGAATGAACTGGAATTTGACGATCCGGATGCACCGCTCGTGGAAGAAGAACGACCGGAACTGGATGCCACGACAACGGCACTTCTCCGTCAATACCAGCAAAACCCTATGGAAGAAAACAAGCAGGCGTTATTGGATCAGATGGGTATTCGTTACGACAAGGTAGTAGCTCGTAAGAAAGCTAAACTCCGTGAACTGGAGAGGGAAGCCTTGACTTTGAACGTGGTGGAAGAAATGCAGGAGATTGTGGATGAGATGGTAGAGAACCGTGACATCCGTCTTGAACAGCAGTTCCTGCGTCTTATCGACCCCCGGAATGATGACAACCCCAACGATGCGTGGATGGTACTGCGCGGTGCATCTGCTCCCAATGCCTACATTGGTTATGCCCCTGTAACCAATGCGGAATATGCAGTCTTCAAGTCAAATTTTACCTATGAAGCCGGACAGGATAACTATCCGGTAGTGAATATCACGATTGCGGATGCCACGGCTTATTGCGATTGGCTTACGGCACAGGATAATTCGCATAGCTATCGTCTGCCGACCGACGAAGAATGGATTCTTGGTGCCGGACACATGCCGAAGGACGTTACGATGAATGCCGGTCGTGTGGAGACGGGACTGACAGCAGTAGATGCTTACAGCCAGACAATGGGGGCTTGTGGCGGTATCGACTTTTGGGGTAATTGCTGGGAGTGGACTTTATCCACGGATTCAAACGGTCAGTATATCATTAAAGGCGGCAGTTGGGATTCTGAACGTGACGATTGCCGTAGCGAGAAATCCGATGTCGTAAGAATTGGTACACAAGGATATGCCAATGTCGGTTTCAGAGTCGTAAGAACTGATTCTATTTAATTCTCCAAATAATATACAAATATGAAAAAAATGTTTTTAGCAATGGCTGTTGCCATTGTGACGGCCACCGCTGTGTCCGCACAAGACAGCGACAAAGAAGATAAGATCGTGGTTTCAACCCACCAGACGGATAAAGCGGATGGATACGAGGGAGATTCCGCCAACCGATGCGGTATCAAATTCAAATTCCGGCTTACAGGCGTGACAAAGGTAGAACTGGAAAGTGTGGATGGACTTCCATTGGCGGGTGCGGTAACCATTTGTAAGGATGTTCAGGGAAAAACTGCAATCGGTGATATGGCACATACAAGTACTATCATTACATATAGTGCGAGCAATAAGTCCGGATTTATACCCGGAAAAGACTACTATATTTCCACCTTGCCTTGCGACCTTTATGGAGGATACAGGCTCTCCATTTACCGGGACGGACTTGTGGCACATTATTTCGGTGTGCATCAGAAAGTGGACTTGGGAGAATTTATCAGTCCCGATGATTTGGTGGAAAGTGAACTGGAGTTCGACAAGCCCGGTGCCCCACTCGTGGAAGAAGGACGCCCCAAAATGGATTTCAAGACACATAACCTGTTCGTCCAATACCGGAAGAATCCGACGGAAGCCAACAGGCAAGCACTTCTGGATCAGATGTGTGTGCGGTATGACAAAGTTGTGGCAAGAAAGAAAAACAAACTCCGTGAACTGGAACGTGAAGCCCGGACTTACAGCATAGTGGAACACATGCAAGGTATTGTGGGAGAGATGGTGCAGAATAGAGATACCCGCATACAACAGCAATTTCTTCGCTTTATAGACCCTCGCAGAGATGAGAATCCCAAAGATGCATGGATGGTTCTGCGTGGTGCATCTGCTCCCAATGCCTATATCGGCTACGCACCGGTAACCAATGCCGAATATGCCGCATTTAATCCTCGATTTGCCTATGATGCAGGTAAAGAAAACTATCCGGTGGTAAATATCACCATTACCGAAGCCAAGGCTTATTGCGATTGGCTTACGAAGCAGGATCGGAAGCACATCTACCGTTTGCCAAGCGAAGAAGAATGGATTCTTGGTGCCGGACATATGCCTAAAGATGTGGCTATGAACGCCAACCATATTGAATCAGGATTGACGGCAGTGGATGCTTACAAGCAGTCTACCGGAGCGTGTGGAGGCATTGACTTCTGGGGAAACTGCTGGGAATGGACTACCTCGACCGATGCCGATGGGCAGTATATCGTCAAAGGAGGAAGTTGGGACTCCAAACGTGACGATTGTCGTAGCGAGAAATCGGATGACATAAGAGTCGGTACACAAGGTTATGCCAACGTAGGTTTCCGAATTGTAAGGACAGATGTCTCCAAATCCATGAAATCAAAGCTATAATCAATTTAATAATCAACCCGTAAAAGAAAATTCAGTATGAAAAGATTGTTTTTAGTTATGGCCATTGCCATTGTTACAGTCCTTCAAGTGTCTGCACAAGACAACAACCGTCAGATGACCGCACAACAGCGGACAGAACAGCGTATCAAGCAGATGGATGAAAAATTGAATCTGACCGATGAACAGGAAACAAAAATCCGTGAATTGTATGCAGACTTCAACAAGCAAAAATATCCCCGTGAGAAACGTAAAGAAGCCATGGAGAAATTGACAGCAGACATTTCTCTTCTCTTGACTGTCGAACAACAAACCATTTACAAACAAATGACGGAACAGGCGATTGCTGAAATGAAGAAAGGCAGACATAACAAGGTTAAAGAATAGAAGTTAGTCATTGTGTGTTTCAAAGTCTGGACTTCTTAGTATAGGGAGTCCGGACTAATGACACAATTTTTATTGAAACTGAAGTGTAATGAATCAATTTAGAATAATGATTAAAGTCCTATTGCTTTGCTTATGTATAGTTGCTTGCAATGATAATGACAAGGGATATTCTATAATACCTTCGGAGCAAAAAACTGAAGTTGGAGTTTCATCTGATTATACAGAACTCTTGAACAAAACAGCACCCGTCCCGTCTGAATATAATCAGGAATTTGCATTAAAAGGGAGTGTTGTGCAAATTGATTATGACACCCAAAATTACGTGGAAGGAAATGGGGAAATGCGCAAGAATACTGCCTACGTCTATTTACCGTATGGTTACGAGGAAGTATCTGACCAATGCTATAATGTATTCTATTTCGTACATGGGCATGGGGAAACGGCTGCTTCCTTCTTTCAAAATGAAAATGGGTTGCTACTTCAATTATTGGATCACATGATAGGTAATGGTGATATGGCTCCGACTATCATTGTCTCAATAAGTTATGTTTACGGAACTCCCGTTGATTACTATCCTGATGCAGACCCTTATTGCAAGGCTCTGCCACAAGAACTGGTAAATGATTTGATTCCAATCGTAGAGAGCCGTTATCACACGTACACTGAGAATATCGATATTGCCGGAATAAAAGCATCAAGAGAACATCGGGCTATCGGAGGCTTTTCAATGGGGGCTGTAACAACTTGGTATGCATTGGAACACACGTTGGATTGTTTCAAATACTTTATGCCGATAAGCTCTGATAGCTGGTCATTAGGACGTTTTGCAGGAATGGATTATCCCGACGAGACAGCCGCCCATCTGGCCAACATTATCCGCTCTTCTGCCTTACCAGAAAACGATTTCTACATTTGGGTATGCAGCGGAACGGACGATGTTGCATATGATAGAATTTGGGTACAAGTTCAAGCCATGGCACAACTCACGGACGTGTTTTCTGTCAGCAATCTGACTTTCCACGAACAAGATGGGGCTCGGCATGAGTTCCGTTCTTTAGCAGAGTATTTATATAATGCGCTACCATTCATGTTTCCAAATTGATGAGAATATAATGCTGGATAATCTCGATTTTCGATTGTTTTAATCATAAATGGTAACATCTGTTTTTGGTCAACAAACAAAAAGAGTACTTTTAACTTCTACTTTCGGGAAATAAAAAACTATCAGCCAAAAGTATTGCAAAGCAAATAGGAAGTTCACACCTTTCTTTTGCTTCTGATGAAGATATGGAAACACTCCTTTTTACAACACCCGGAGCTGTAAGTATTCTCGGACTTATTTATGACAAAGAGAATAAGGTTAAGTTATTAATTGATAAAGACGTTATCCAGGCAGATTATATAGGCTGCCATCCATGTGAAAATACTTGTAGCCTGAAACTAAGAACAAAAGATATATTAGAAGTTTTACTTCCAGCGATTAATCATGCTGATTTTGAAGAAATAAATACGGAACTATAAATGAATGTAAAGAAGCGGGGAGTAGCTCAATAAAAATAGTTGTTTACAACATTATCAAACAGCACTTTTGTATATTTGCAAATCGCTATAAATATGTATGCATTAAAGACATTCAAAAAGTATGGATTATATAATATTCTACTCATTTTATAGAAGAAATACCCTAAACTTATGATTATTCTTATTGCAGGAGATACGCATACGGGAAAGACCTTGCTAGCACAAAAGCTATTGGAGAAATATAAATATCCCTACTTGTCAATAGATCACTTGAAGATGGGAGTTATTAGAAGTGGACAATGTAAATTGCCTGCTGATAGTAATGATACAGAACTAACAAACTATCTGTGGTCAATCGTCAGGGAGATGATAAAAACCTGTATTGAAAATTCCCAGAATATGATTATTGAAGGATGTTATATTCCTTTTGGCTGGGAAAAGGATTTTACGGATGAATATGTAGGACAAATAAAATACGTATGCCTTATATTCAGTCAAGAGTATATAAGGCATAGTTTCCAAAATATTCTGGAATATGAAAATGTTATAGAAAAAAGGCTGTCAACAGATGTAACCTTTGAGGATGTAAGTAAAACCAATAGGTATAATTTGGAACAATGTATATCAAGAAAGTATAATTACATTTTAATAGATAAGAACTATCGAATAGATACAGATGATATATAAGTCTCCCTGAGCTCACTCATCATTCAGGAAACCACTTTTGGGTATTATTTGCTATCCGTACCAGCATAAGCATTACCGGAACCTCCACAAGTACACCCACAACAGTGGCCAATGCAGCACCGGATTGTAAGCCAAAAAGAGAGATAGCCACAGCCACAGCCAGTTCAAAGAAGTTACTTGCACCGATCATTCCGGCCGGAGCAGCCACATTGTGAGGTAATTCCCACCATTTTGCCCATCCATAAGCTACAAAGAAAATCAGGACTGTTTGCAGGACAAGCGGGACGGCTATCAAAAGAATATGTAAGGGGTTATTCAATATTGTTTCTCCTTGAAAAGAGAACAGGATAATAAGTGTCAAAAGTAATCCTCCGACCGTATAGTTATCAAATTTACGGATAAATACATGGTTGAAGTATTCTATCCCTTTTTGCCTGATAACCCATGTCCGTGTTATCACTCCCGCAGAAAGCGGAATGACAACGAACAACAATACTGACAGAAACAGTGTATCCCACGGAATTGTGACACCGCCGACACCTAATAATAAGGCAACAATAGGAGCAAAAGCAACTAATATTATCAAGTCGTTTACAGCTACCTGAACCAGCGTGTAGGCGGCGTCACCTTTCGTTAAGTGACTCCATACAAAGACCATCGCCGTACAAGGAGCTGCACCAAGCAAGACCGCACCTGCCAGATATTCCTTAGCCAAATCTTCGGGTATAAATACCTTGAAGATGACATAAAAGAATAGATAGGCTATTCCAAACATCGTAAAAGGCTTTATAAGCCAGTTCGTAACGCAAGTAACGATTATTCCTTTAGGGCGTTTACCCACATTCTTAACGCTTTGAAAATCTACTTTCAGCATCATAGGATAGATCATCAACCATATTAGAATTGCCACAGGTATAGAAACATTGGCGTATTCAAATTTGCTCAAGGTTTGCGGTATTGCCGGAAGCCATTGTCCCACGGCAATTCCGGCAATAATACACAAGGCAACCCATAGGGTAAGATATCGTTCAAAAAATCCAATTCCTTGCTTCTTTTCCATTATATGTTTCTCCATTCTATCAGGGCTGTATTTCCCTGTGATAATTGTTCTACTTTCTTGATCCAAACTAATTCGTTTTGCGCTTTCGCTTTCAGGAACGAATTTTGAGTATCTGTCAATGAGAGGCAAGCATTTACCACCCACCATTTATTGTTTATCCCGGCACGTTGTAAATCCATTTGAAGGCGTTCCGCTTCAAAGACAGGGGTTGCTTCGGGTAAAGTAACAATCACTACTTCCGTCTCCTTTGAATTACGTAGGCGAGGTAACAGGTTGGCTACTGCTCCCGTGACTTCTCCTTGGGTACGCTCAACCTCTTTATGATAACTTTGAGTGGCGTCCAAAAGCAATAAAGTATGCCCTGTTGGTGCGGTATCAATCACAACAATCTCGGTTTCAGCCTTATCCACAATCTCGGCAAAAGCTTTGAATACTGCAATCTCTTGTGTGCAGGGAGAACGTAAATCTTCCTCTATGTACTCCATGTCTTCAGCAGTGACTGCTTCGGCTGCTTTGTTGCGGACTTCGTTTTTGTACTTCTCTAAAACCTCCGCTTCATCAATCCGGCTTACCGTGATACCGGCTTTTACGGCAAGTTCATAATTCAGATGGTTTGCCGGATCGGTAGTTGTCAAATGCACTTTGGCGCCGAGCTTGGTTAATTTTAAAGCAATCTCAGTAGCTAATGTAGTTTTGCCTACACCACCTTTCCCCATTGTGAAAATAACCCTTTTGCCAGATGTATAAAGATCGTCCACCATCTCGTCCACACCTTTGGGGGATGCCACAGGTTTATAATTTACTTCACTGGAAAGGCTGTCGCTATACAGCATCCGCCGGATATTCGCTATACTGGATAAATTGTATGACCGTAAGGGAACATGATACAACGGATAACCGGATAGTTCTGCAGGCATACTTTGCAGGGCTTTCTGTTGCCTCTCATGCAGCTGACTGGAAACACTGTCGTTTTTATCCAACTGTTGCAAGACACCGTTTATTATTAGTATCTGATTTTTAATTCCTAATAATTGCAGTTCATGAGAAGAACGGGCAGCTTCTTTCAATGGCGCGGTTTCAGGACGGCTCACCAACATTAGCCGGGTTGCGCCCGTATCGGAAAGTGTTTCAACAGCCTTTTTGTATATTTCTTTTCGTTCTTCCAATCCTGACAGCTGACCTAAACAAGATGCTCCATGGGTACTTTCACTGATGAATGTGCTCCACGCTGATGGTAGTTGCAACATCCGTAAAGTATGCCCTGTGGGGGCAGTATCAAAGATTATATGGTCGAACTCTGATTGCTTTTGAACATCGGTAATGAAGTCCGAGAACTCATTGAAAGCGGCAATCTCAACCGTACATGATCCTGACAGTTGTTCTTCCATGTTTTGGATCACGCTTTCAGGCAACTTTCCTCTGAAAGGTGCGATCACCCTTTCCCGATATTCTGCCGCTGCTTGTTCAGGATCAAGATTGACAACCGTCAGCCCCGGAATTTCTGCAATCTCTGAACCGTGTCCGTTAAGCGATTGGTTGAAGACGTCCTGCAAGTTGGAAGCAGGGTCGGTACTGATAAGAAGTATTTTCTTGCCCTTGTCTGCTAATCCCACAGCCGTAGCGCAAGCGATAGATGTTTTTCCAACCCCTCCTTTTCCTGTGAAAAAGAGATATTTTGTAAGGTCAATGTCTGATAAATTAAATGCTTTCATTGTGCTCTAATGCTTTTTTGTTTCAAATATCATTTTGTGGGCATGAAGTCTAAATTTATGCCGGTCCATTCACTCATCTGCCGGGTGGTGGGGTAGGTTTTAGATACCGCCACTTCACCATCCACCAGGGTGATGGGTAATGCTTCCGCACCGTGTTTTTGAAGATAATTGTTTACGGTCTGATTGCTAACATATATCTGGGGCTCGTCCCTCAGATTATGACGGATAACTGTTACCCCTTGTCTTTTTAATGTTTCTATAGCGACAGCAATCCGCATTAATTCAGGATTGATGTTTGTTCCGCACAAACCCGTAGGACAACACATTGCCGGGTCGAAAATTTCTATCTTTTTCATCTTTACTGTTGATTTTGATTGTTAAAACTTACTTTATAGATAATACATGACTGCATAATAAATCCCCACCGCAATAAAGAGGATGGCGATCACTTTACGAAACCATTTTTCGAATACTTGTATTCTGTTATAGAGCTTGCCTAATCCGGCAACACTATATGCCAATACCCAAGCTACGAGGATAACAGGTAATCCGGTTGCAATCGCATAAACCACTGGCAAAAGATAGCCGCCTGTTTCTGTTGCCGACATTGGCATAAGCATACCGAAATAGAATATTCCACTTGTAGGGCAGAAAGCAAGGGAAAATAAGATTCCTAAGAATAGTGCACCCCAGCTTCCTTTTGTTTTTCTCTTCAGATTATTTCCGCTAAAGTTGATTTTAGGTAAATTGAGCTTGATGATGTCGAGCATATAAACACCAATCACTATTAATAGCGGGGCAATTAGCATTTCTCCATACTTGCTTACAGCCTTTTGTACGGAAAACATACTTGCACCTTCGCGGAGAATGGGAATAAGGATAAACCCAAGAATCGTATAAGTAATTATTCGGCCTAAAGTATAAAGCAAACCATTAATAAATATCCGGTGATGGTTTTCAATATCCTTGCCGATAAATCCTATCGCCGTTATATTGGTAGCTAACGGGCATGGGCTTATAGCTGTTAATATTCCAAGTATAAAAGCTGTGATGGCAGGAATGGAAGTATTGTCTAATATTGATTGAAGAAAGTCCATTGATATCTTATTTTAGCAATTCATCAATTTTATCTTTTATGCCGTTCTTAAATTTGTCGGGATGACTTTTTGCATTGGCAAAACTAAACTCTGTCATATTATTGACCTTCTCCTGACCGCTCTTCCATCCATTTACAAACAAGGATGACCATGTCACTTCGTACTTATCTGCAATCGGCCCATTCTTCTTTTGAGAAATATCAATTATCCTATAGACGATTCTTCCCGATGCTATTTCCTTTGAATAAAGATTGTCTAAAAGTGCTTTTGTGTTAGTTTCAATAGCCCGACAGGTTATGCATCGTTGTGCTCCATGAAAATAAAGCACTTCCACACGGTCATTCTGCATAGCTTCGCTATTTGCTGTTTCTGTTTTCTCTTTGCCTCCGTTTCCGCAGGAAACTAAAATAACACCTGCAATAAATACATGGAATAACTTTTTCATGGCATGTAATTATTGGGTTAGTAATTCTTTTACTTCTTTCAATGGCAACCGTTTACCTGCCGAAACGACTTTCCCGTCTATAACCAAAGCCGGAAGACTTAATATATTATATTCGATGATTTTCAATAAATCTTCCTCTTTTACCAAAGTGGCATCACTTCCTAATTCTGCAATAGCTTGTTGGGTGGTTTCGTACAAAGTTTTGCAACTGGGGCAACCTGTACCTAATACTTTAATTTCCATTATCAGATAGCTTTTAAATGAATAATATGTATAATCGTAGTTCGTAGAACAACGAACATTGTTTATAAAAAAAGGTGCTGTTTATTCACAGCACGAAGTACATTTACATTCACCGAAGAATCCGGTAAACAACTTACGGGCAAGTTCCCAGTTTTCACGGTTAATGCAATACTTGACTTTCGGCGTTTCTATTTCACCTTGAATCAGTCCGGCATCTTTTAGTTCTTTCAGGTGTTGAGAAACTGTCGCCTTGGCTATTGGCAGTTCTTCGTGAATGTCTCCGAAGTAGCAACTTTCCTGTCTGGCTAAAAAATTGAGGATAGCCATTCTTGCAGGGTGTCCCAGTGCTTTTGCAAAGCGAGCTATTTGTTCCTGCTCTGTGGTGTACTGTTTGTTTTTCACTTTATATCTCCTTTTTTTGTTTGTTGTTCGCAAAACAACGAACAATATTTGAAACAACAAAATAAATACGATTATTTTTTAGATTAATTAAATGAATGTTTGCCTTGTGGGGATTTTCATAGCAGAAAAGTAGCTATGGGAAAACTGGTTTGTAGTACTTTTCTTCCTAAAATGATATGTATGTTATCTTTCCGTTTTTAAAGAATATACTTACTTACATGTACATGTCAGCACTGTCTACATGTATATGTTATCCTTATTTACATGCACATGTTGATGTTGCTAACATGTACATGTAAGCATCTCCATTCTTTAAAAAACTATCGTCTTTACTTTAAAGATATTGTGATTTAAGTGCTATCCGCATGGGATTCTATCAAATTTTACTTATTTTTGCATAGAACTTCTTGTAGAAGTAACCTTTAACCAATCGAAACTCAGATGAAGAAAATAGTCACATCCTTATATCTATTATGTTGTGTATGTATGTGTCAGCTCCATGCCGCCAACAATGTTGTAGACTCCCTTTTATCCCAACTGGACCATGTAATTCAGAACCGCCCTGTATACATCGAGCAAAAAGAAAAGAAGCTGAACGACCTGAGACAAGCCTTGAGACAACGCATTTCTGACGAAAACCGCTTTACCCTGTTGGGGAAATATCTGGATGAATACCGTTCCTACAACACCGACTCTTCGCTCTACATCTCACGCGAGAGATACCAGGTAGCCCTGCGAATGAAAAACAAGGAACATCAAGACAACGCCCTCATGAATACTGCCGAGATTATGGGCACAGCAGGCATGTATAAAGAAGCAGTCGACCTGATGCACAACGTACAAATCAATCATCTACCGGATGACCTGCACCCGTATTATTACCATATTTACCGTACCGTCTATGGCCTCATGGCCGATTACGCCGTTACGGAACAGGAGAAAAAACTCTATGCCGAGATAACGGATAGATACCGTGATTCCCTGTTGCTGGTCAACAAAGACAATCTTCTGGTGTACACGTTGATTCAGTCCGACCAGCACAATGTGCGGGGCGAGTTCGATAAAGCCATCCAGTTATTGACCGACTACCTGGCGGGACAGATAGACAATGTGCACGATGTGGCAATCTGTGCCTACACTTTATCAGAATCATACCGCCTGAAAGAAGACACAGAAAAAGAGAAGGAGTATTTGATTCTTTCCTCCATTGCAGACATGAAGTCCGCAGTGCGCGAATATATTTCTTTGAGGAAACTGGCTGTGTTGCTCTATCAGGAAGGAGATATAGACCGTGCCTATTCGTATCTGAAATTGTGTATGGACGATGCCGTGTTCTGCAACGCCCGGTTGCGTATTCTGGAAATCCTGCAAATCTTCCCCCTCATCAACGACACTTACCAGCAAAAGGCCGAAAAGCAACAGGAACAAATGAAATGGGCGTTAGTCTCTATCAGCTTGCTGTCCATCTTCCTACTGATTGCCATCTTCTATGTGTATAAGCAAATGAAACGCGTAGCGGCCGCACGCCACGAAGTGATAGATGCCAACAAGCGTCTGAAAGAATTGAATGAAGAACTCCACCGCTACAATCTGCAACTGAAAGAAGCCAACCACATCATTGCCGAAAACTCCTACCTGAAAGAGGAATACATCGGTCGCTATATGGACCAGTGTTCCGTATATCTGGAAAAGATGGATAACTATCGGCGTTCACTGGGCAAGATAGCTGCTACGGGCAAGGTAGATGAGCTATACAAAAACATCAAATCTTCCAAGTTTATAGAAGAGGAATTGAAAGAATTTTATGCCAATTTTGATAATACCTTCTTGCAACTGTTTCCCACTTTTGTAGAAGACTTCAACACCCTGCTTGCCGAAGGGGAGCAGATTTACCCCAAGGCCAACGAACGAATGAGTACCGAACTGCGTATCTTCGCCCTTATCCGTTTGGGAATTACCGACAGTGTGAAGATTGCCCAATTCCTGCGCTATTCTGTGACTACCATTTATAATTACCGTACCAAAGTTCGCAATAAAGCTGCGGGCGACCGTGACCAACTGGAACAGGAAGTAATGAAAATAGGTAAGTCGAGAGACTAAAACCACACTTTTAAGGCATATAAGTGTCTTTTTTACGCTTATATTTTTACTACTTTTTTGGAACAATGCATCTTCTTGATAGCATTGATTATTAGTGTTTTATATCTTATAAAACGCCTAAAACTACTACTTTTTCACTCTTTTCCCCCTTATTGCTTCCTCTTATCAGATACATTTGCATTGTTCCTTCACAGAGGGGACAAATGCATGTGAATCTATATTTTTATTACTAACTTTAAACTCTTATATTATGCAAAAGTACAAAATGCCGATCAGGCTTCGAATCATGGTTTGTCTGATAGGAATGTTACTTCCGATGTGCATGTTCGCACAGCAAATCACAGTACAAGGTGTAGTGAAAGACCAGACCGGAGAAACCGTTATCGGTGCCAGTGTGGTGCAGAAGAACACAACGAACGGTACGATAACGGGTATCGATGGCGATTTCTCGCTGAATGTGCCTTCGGATGCCGTTATAGTAGTTTCATTCGTGGGTTATAAGTCTTTGGAAGTTCCCGTGAAAGGACAGAAACAGATTATGGTAACACTCTCGGAAGACAGTGAAATGCTGGACGAAGTAGTGGTTATCGGTTATGGAACCATGAAGAAAAGTGACCTTACCGGTGCTGTTTCCTCTTTGGGAAGCAAGGACATCAAAGATGCTCCCGTTTCTAATCTGGGACAAGCCATTCAGGGTCGCATCTCCGGTGTGCAGGTAGTGGATGCCGGAAAGCCCGGTGACAATGTATCTATCAAGATTCGTGGTCTGGGTTCCATTAACAACTGCGATCCGCTGGTGGTGATTGACGGTGTGCCCACCGACCTGGGTCTGTCTTCACTGAACATGGCGGATGTGGAACGCCTGGACGTATTGAAAGACGCATCGGCTACAGCCATTTACGGTTCGCGTGGAGCCAATGGGGTAGTGATGATCACCACCAAGCGCGGAACGGAAGGGAAAGGCAAATTATCGATATCGGCTAATTGTGCTTTCCAGAATGCCACGAACATTCCTTCTTTGCTGAACGCAAGCCAGTATGCCGATTTGAGTAATGATATGATGGTGAACAGCGGTCGCAACCCGAACCCGAATTGGGCAAATCCTTCGGAACTGGGTGCAGGTACCGACTGGATGGACGAATTGCTGCGCACGGGTGTGATGCAGAACTATACGGTAAGTTATTCCGGAGGAAATGAGAAGTCTCATTATTATGTATCCGGTGGTTTTCTCGATCAGTCGGGTACAGTGCGCAGTGTAAACTATCGCCGTTTTACGTTTCAGTCCAACAGCGATGCACAGGTGCTGAAGTGGTTGAAGTTCTCCAATAATATCACTTTCAGTACTGATACGAAGGATTCGGGCAGCTACAATATCGGTGATGCACTGAAAGCTCTTCCCGTTCTTCCGGTGAAGAATGAAGACGGCTCATGGAGTGGGCCGGAAGGTAATTCGGAATGGTACGGTAGCATCCGCAACCCGATAGGGCCTACGCAACTGAACAAGAGCCAGACGAAAGGTTATAACTTCCTTGCCAACCTGACGGCGGAACTGACTTTTACCAAATGGCTGAAATTCAAGAGTACTTTCGGTTACGATGCCAAATTCTGGTTCATCGATAATTTCACGCCGAAATATAACTGGAAGCCTATTCCGACGGAAGAAACTTCACGTTACAAGAGCGATAATAAATCATTCACTTATCTGTGGGATAACTATTTCCTGTTCGACCATACTTTTGCAGAAAAGCATCGTGTGGGAGTGATGGCAGGTTCATCTGCACAGTGGAATGAGAATGATTACCTGAATGCACAGAAGAATGTCTTCATGTTCGACAATGTGCATGAAATGGATAACGGTCAGGAGATGTACGCCATTGGCGGCAGTTCCAATGAATGGGCATTGCTCTCTTACATGGCACGTATCAACTACTCTTACGAAGACCGCTATATGCTGACGGCAACTGTCCGCCGTGATGGTTCCAGCCGTTTCGGTAAAAAGAACCGTTGGGGTACTTTTCCTTCTGTATCTGCCGCATGGCGCATTTCGCAGGAAAGCTGGTTTCCGAAGAATGACGTTGTGAACGACCTGAAAATACGTGTAGGATATGGAGTGACGGGTAGCCAGGCAAGTGTCGGCAATTATAGTTACCTGGCATCTTACAACACCAGTGTATATCCATTCGGAACAACGAGCGGCAATCAGACCGCATTGGTTTCCTCTACGCTTGCCAATCCTTACATCCATTGGGAAGAGGTGGCACAGACGAATATCGGTTTTGATGCTTCCCTGTTCAATTCACGGATCGTATTCTCGCTGGATGCTTATCTGAAAGAGACAAGGGATATGTTGGTGAAGGCATCCATCCCCATCACATCGGGCTTTGAAGATACCACCACCACTTATACGAATGCCGGTAAAGTGCGCAACCAGGGCTTGGAAATGAGTCTGCACACCATCAACCTGACCGGAGAACTGGGTTGGGAAACAAACGTGACCGCCACTTATAATAAGAATAAGATTAAGGACCTGAACAGCGCAGTTCCTTACTATATCAACCAGATCAACAACTCGTATGTCACGATGCTGGCAAAAGACTATCCGATTAATGCCTTCTACGGCTACGTGACGGACGGCTTGTTCCAAAACCAGGCGGAAGTGGATGCGCATGCCGTGCAGCCGGGAGCTGAACCGGGTGATATCCGTTTCAGGGATTTGAACAACGATGGTGTCATCAACGACAGTGATCGCACTGTGATTGGCAATCCCAATCCCAGTTGGTTCTTCTCAATGAACAATAACTTGTCTTATAAAGGATTCGAGCTTTCCGTATTCCTTCAGGGGGTGGCCGGCAATAAGATTTATAATGCCAACAATATCGACAATGTTGGTATGGCTGCCGCATACAACCAGACAACTGACGTGCTGAACCGTTGGCGCGGAGAGGGGACAAGCTACTCCATGCCGCGTGCCGTGTTCGGCGATCCTAATCAGAACTGCCGTGTATCCGACCGCTTTGTAGAAGACGGATCTTACTTGCGTGTGAAGAATATCACTCTCTCTTATACCTTCCCGAAACAATGGTTGCAGAAGTTGCAGATAGAGAATGCACGCCTTTCCCTTTCTTGTGAGAATGTGGCTACCATTACCGGGTATTCCGGTTTCGATCCGGAGGTGGATATCAACGGTATTGATTTGTCCCGTTATCCCATTTCCCGTACATTCAGTGTAGGATTAAACTTTAACTTTTAATTGATTTGGATATGAAAAAGATAACAAACTTACTATACGTGCTGGCTGTATTGATGCTGGCATCATGTAACGACTTTCTGGATAAGTCGCCCAAATATGCCGTTGACCCTGAAACAACCGTGACCGATGATGTGGCCGTGGCACTGACAAATGCTTGCTACAAGGCGCTTCAGTCTTCCAATCTCTACAACCAGCGTATGTGGTCGCTGGATATCGTTGCGGGCAACAGCCTGGTAGGTGCAGGCGGTGGTACGGACGGTCTGGAAACCATACAGGCATCCAATTTTATCACGCAGAGCGATAATGGTATGGCCCTGTATATGTGGCGTTCTCCGTGGGTAGGCATCGGGCAGTGTAACATTGTGCTGACCAGTCTTCCGCAGGCCGAAGCCGTATCGGAAAGCATAAAGAACCGTTGTATGGGTGAAGCATATTTCCTTCGTGCCCATTACTATTATATCTTAGCCCGTTTGTATGGCGGCGTTCCTTTGCGTCTGGAACCTTATAATCCGGGTGAATCTACTGCAATAGCACGCACTACGTTGGATCAGACTTATGAGCAGATCATTTCGGACTGTAAGAATGCGGTCGATTTGCTTCCGGCGAAAGCGGAATATAATGAAGAAGAAAAAGGACGTGCCTGTAAGGATGCCGCCCTTGCCATGCTGGCGGATATTTACCTGACACTGGCTCCCAACCATACGAGTTATTATGAAGACGTGGTGGAACTGTGCAATGAGATTACAAACCTGGGTTACGACCTTTCCACCTGTAAGTATGAAAATAACTTCGATGCTACTATCAATAACGGTCCCGAATCTCTGTTTGAAGTGCAGTATTCCGGAAGTACGGAATATGATTTCTGGGGAACGGACGGTCAGTCTTCCTGGCTTTCCACTTTCATGGGGCCCCGCAACTCGGACTTTGTTGCAGGCAGCTACGGCTGGAATCAGCCTACGGAGGAATTTGTGAGCCAGTATGAAGAAGGTGACAAACGGAAAGAACTGACGGTGCTTTATGCAGGTTGTCCGGACTTCGACGGGAAGACTTACAAGAGTTCTTATTCCAATACCGGATATAACGTACGCAAATTCCTGGTGTCCAAGACTATTTCACCGGAATACAATACGAACCCCAATAACTTTGTTGTGTACCGCTATGCGGGTGTCTTGCTGAAGAAAGCGGAAGCGCTGAATGAAATGGGACAACCCGGCCAAGCTGCCGCTCCCCTGAATATAGTTCGCAAACGTGCCGGACTGCCGGAAGTTTCGGGCCTGTCACAGGAGGCGATGCGTGAGAAGATTATTCACGAACGACGCATGGAACTGGCTTTCGAAGGACATCGTTGGTTCGATATGATCCGCGTCAATAATGGAGAATATGCCATCCGTTTCCTGCAATCCATCGGCAAGAACAGTGTGAACAAGAATCGCCTGTTGTTCCCCATTCCGCAGACGGAAATGGATGCGAATATACTGATGACACAGAATCCGGGTTATTAATCACTTAAATCAGAAGAAGAATATGAAAAGATATATTTCACATTTAGTATTTGCATTACTGGGTTGCATGGCACTGTCTGCATGCGTGGACAATGACTATATGGAACTGGACAAGGGGCACAATGAACTGGCGCTTTCCACCAGCAACACGGAAGTCGTTTTGAACGAACAGGCGCATGGCGATGATGCCTTGGAACTCTCCTGGACAACGGGCACGAATTATGGTACGGGAAATAAGATTTCCTATACACTGGAACTTGCCAAGGCGGGCAGTAATTTTGCCGCTCCTTATGTGGCTTTGGAGAATGTCGTGCAGGAATATACCTGGAAGAAGAACGTGGAGGAATTGAATAACATCCTTCGTGAGCATTTCGGTGCGGAAACTACTGAAAACATCTCTCTGGAAGCACGCCTGACAGCCAAAGTAACGGATCGGGAAGAGACGCAGGTGGCCACCACCTCTTTTAATGTCACTGCCTACAAACCGTTGACTTCTACTCTTTACCTGATAGGTGATGCCACTCCCGGCGGTTGGAGTGCGGACGATGCAACGGAAATGACCCGGAAAGACAATGGTATATTTACATGGACGGGAAAAATGACTGCGGGTTCCTTTAAGTTTATCACTACGCTGGGTTCTTTCTTGCCGTCGTATAACAAAGGAACTGACGGAAAACTGGTGCTTCGTACCAGTGCCGATCAGCCGGACGAATCGTTTACGATTGAAGAAGAGTTCAACTATATTGTTGAAGCGAACCTGTTTACCGGTGTTATCACCTTGACTCAGACCGAGAACCTCAGACCGGCTTACGATCAGCTTTATTTCGTTGGAGGTATGAACGACTGGGGATTTGTGCCGATGAAAAAGGATGTGCTCGATCCGTTCCTGTTCCGCTATGCCCGTTTGTTTGATGCAGGCCAGGGCGGGGAATTCAAGTTCGGAACTTCGGAAGGAAGCTGGGAGAGCATGTATAAGGCAAAGAATGCCAATGCCGCTTACACCGATACGGAAATGGTATTTGTGAAAGGGTTCGATCCTGACAATAAATGGGTGCTGAAAGATGCCGAATGTGGTAAGGCCTATAAGATATGTGTCGATATTCGTGCAGGGAAAGAGCGCATGATGATGAGCGAATTTGTTCCTTATGAGATGATTTATATGGTAGGGGATGCTGCGCCTGCGGGATGGAGCATTGGAGATGCCACGCCGATGCAGGCCACGGATAATCCGTATGTATTTACCTGGCAAGGTGTACTGAATGTGGGTGAGTTGAAGCTGACCTGTGATAAGAAAGAGGACTGGAACGGTGCCTGGTTTATGCCGACCGTAGCTGATAAGCAGCCTTCGGGCGAGACGGAACCGATGTTGTTTCTGGATAAGGCCAGTGATGCTTTCAAAGCTCAATACCTGGATGTAATGATTGGAGGTATCGACCTGAAATGGAAGATTACGACGGCTGGTTCTTATAAGATTACTCTGAATCAGTTGGAAGAGACAATTTCGATAGTAAAACAGTGAAACGATGAAATATATAATTTATGCAATGGCTGCCATGTTCTTTTTGGCTTCGTGCAGCAAAGACAATGATGAAACCGGCGGTGGTAACGGCGGTGGAGGAGAAACCGGAGGAGTGACTGATGTCACTCCCGTTACCTCCGATTTAACCGTGAACCTGACTACTGACAAGGCTTGTTACAAACCGGGTGAAACCGTTTCCTTCACAGCCGATGCCCTGCCTGCGGGAGCCAAGATACGTTACCGTACTTTGAATAAGGTAATCTCCGAACAGGCAGTCGCAGGCAGTTCCTGGACGTGGACTGCGCCTGCAACGGATTTCACCGGATATCTGGCGGATGTCTATCGCACTAAAGAAGACGGTACGGAAGTCATTCTCGGTACTATTGCCGTTGATGTATCCAGCGATTGGACACGCTTTCCGCGTTATGGCTTTGTCGCCACCTTCGACGCTTCTAAAACGGAAAGTAAAATTCAGGAGGAAATGGCTTTTCTGAACCGTTGCCATATCAATGGTGTGCAGTTTCAGGATTGGCACAACAAGCACCACTGGCCGTTAGGCGGTACGCGTGAACATCTCGATGCGGTATATAAGGACATTGCCAATCGGGATATTTATACACAGTCGGTAAAGGATTATATCCGCATCCAGCACTCGTTTGGAATGAAGGCGATGTTTTATAATCTTTGTTTCGGTGCGCTCGATGATGCAGCCGGTGACGGTGTGAAAGAAGAATGGTACATCTTTAAAGGTACAGGACATACGGATAAGGATGCGCATACGTTGCCTGACAGTTGGAAGAGCAATATCTATTTGCTTGATCCGGGTAATGCCGAATGGCAGGCATATATTGCCCAGCGCAACGATGATGTCTATGCCAATCTTGACTTTGACGGCTATCAGATAGACCAGTTGGGAAACCGTGGCGACCGCTATGATTACAAGGGGAATAAGGTGAATCTGCCTAAGACTTATGTTTCGTTTATTGAAGCTATGAAGGGGAAACATCCAGATAAGAGACTGGTGATGAATGCAGTAAGCAGCTATGGTGCATCCCAGATTGCAGGTACGGGGAAAGTGGATTTCTTGTATAATGAAGTTTGGGGGGATGAAGCTGATTTCACGGATTTATATACGATCCTGAAAGCGAACCATCAGTACGGAAATCAGGCTCTGAAGACGGTGTTTGCGGCTTATATGAATTATGAAAAAGGTTCCGGCGAGTTCAATATGCCGGGAATCTTGCTGACGGATGCGGTGATGTTTGCTCTGGGAGGTTCGCACCTGGAGTTGGGAGGCGACCACATGTTGTGCAGTGAATATTTTCCAAATACCCGTTTGCAGATGAGTGATGCTTTGAAGACGGCTGTTGTGCGCTATTATGACTTTATGACTGCTTATCAGAATCTTCTTCGCGATGGCGGGGAGGAGGAGAAGGTAACTTTGGTATGTACGGATGCAAGCAAGAATCTGAATCTGAACACTTGGCCGCCACAGAAATCAGCCATTACTTCTTTTGCCAGAAGGGTGAACGGCAAACAGGTGGTTCATCTGCTGAACTTCCTTAGTGCAAACAGTTTAAGTTGGAGAGACCTGAACGGGACAATGCCCGAACCACGGTTGGTGACTAAAGTGCCCTTGAAGCTGAATGTTGCGGGAAAAGTGAGCAAAGTGTGGGTGGCTACTCCCGATGTACATGCCGGAGCTTCGCAGGAATTAGCTTTTGAACAGAAAGACGGAGCGATAACCTTTACGCTTCCTTCACTGAAATACTGGAGCATGATTGTAATGGAATAAATTATAAAAGATATAGAACCATGAGAAAATATATATATTCATTTTTAATACTGTGTTGCCTGTCTCCGCACTTATATGGCGGAAATGTAACGGGAAACTGTACTTCTTATTCGCAGGAAGGAAGAGACGTTACGTTTCATTTAGACGATAATTCGGCTGTGCAGTTGCAACTTTGCAGTCCCTCCGTTGTGCGCGTCTGGTTTTCGCCGGACGGTAAGTTGCAGCGGGGAAATCCTTCCTTTGCGGTGATTAATGAAGAATTGGAAGATGTAGGCACTGTCCGGGTGGACGAACAGAATGCCTGTTATGAGATATTTACGCCTAAACTGCGTATCCGCGTCAACAAGGCTCCGTTCAGCTTGCAGATATTCGACAAGTATCAGAAGCTCCTCTTCAGCGACTATGCCGACAAGGGGCATATCAGCGATGGAGAGCGTAAAGTGGAGTATAAGACTCTGCGCCGGGATGAGCATTTCTTTGGTTTGGGTGAAAAGACCGGCAAGCTGGACCGCCGAGGCGAATCTTATAAGATGTGGAACAGTGATAAGCCTTGTTACAGCGTTGTGGAAGATCCCCTGTACAAGAGTATCCCTTTCTTTATGAGCAGTTATCGCTATGGTATATTTCTGGATAACACGTATAAGACAGAATTCAAATTCGGCACTGAAAGCCGTGATTATTACAGCTTTGAAGCTCCTGGTGGGGAGATGATTTACTATTTTATCTTCGGTAAGGATTATAAGGAAATCATGAAACAGTATGTCGCATTGACCGGACAACCCATCATGCCTCCGAAGTGGGCGCTGGGCTTTGCACAATGCCGCGGCCTGCTGACTACCGAGAAGCTCTCTTATGAAATAGCCGAAGGATACCGCAAGCGTGGTATTCCTTGCGATATCATCTATCAGGATATAGGCTGGACACAGTACCTACAGGACTTCAACTGGCGGAAAGAAAACTATCAGAATCCGAAGAAGATGCTTGCCGACTTGAAAGGGATGGGCTTCAAGGTGATTGTTTCGCAAGACCCGGTTATCTCTCAGGCTAATAAAAAACAATGGGAAGAAGCGGACCGCTTGGGTTATCTGGTGAAAGACTCCACTACGGGTAAGAGCTATGATATGCCTTGGCCGTGGGGTGGCAACTGCGGTGTGGTGGACTTTACCATTCCCGAAGTGGCGGACTGGTGGGGAGCCTATCAGCAGAAACCGATAGATGACGGCATTGCCGGCTTCTGGACGGATATGGGTGAACCTGCCTGGAGCAATGAGGAACAAACGGAACGTCTTGTAATGAAACACCACCTGGGTATGCACGATGAAATTCATAACGTGTATGGTCTGACCTGGGATAAGGTGGTAAAGGAACAGTTTGAGAAACGGAATCCGGATCTTCGTGTCTTCCAGATGACACGTGCCGCCTATGCAGGATTGCAGCGTTACACCTTCGGCTGGACCGGAGATTGCGGCAATGGAGATGATGTGCTGCAAGGCTGGGGACAGATGGCTAATCAGATCCCGGTACTTTTATCTGCCGGACTGGGTGTGATTCCTTTCGTGGCGTGTGACATTTCAGGTTATTGCGGGGATATTGAAGATTATCCCGCTATGGCGGAACTTTATACCCGTTGGGTGCAGTTGGGAGCGTTCAATCCTCTGAGCCGTATTCACCATGAAGGAGATGTGGCGGTAGAACCGTGGCTCTTTGGGGAGGAAGCGGAGAAAAACGTTAAAGCTGCCATAGAAATGAAATATCGCTTACTGCCTTATATTTATACTTATGCCCGCGAAGCGTATGAAACGGGTTTGCCGATTATGCGCCCCATGTTTATGGAATATCCGGCGGATTTGGAAACAGTCTCTACGGATGCACAATTCATGTTTGGCAGCGAACTGCTGGTAGCTCCGGTGGTGAAGAAGGGGGCGACTAATAAGAATGTTTATCTGCCCGAAGGTACCTGGATTGATTATAATGACAAGCGCACGGAATATAGCGGCGAACAGTGGACTACGGCAAATGCTCCGTTGAATACCATTCCTATGTTTGTGCGGAAAGGAAGTATCATCCCTCAGATGCCTGTGATGAATTATACGGATGAGAAAGCGGTTTATCCGATTACATTTGAGGTATTTCCGGCTGCGGCGGGCGACGAAACGTCTTTCTCCCTGTATGAAGATGCAGGAACTGATCTGGGGTATCAGCGTGGGGAATTTATGCGTACTCCTGTATCTTGCCGGACAACGGAAAAGGGATATGTGCTCGAAATCGGGGAAAGGGCGGGAGAGAAGTATGCCCTTCCGGGAGAACGCAACCTGATGTTTTGCATTTATACCGGGCAGATGCCGAAGGAAGCGCTTATTGACGGACAGAAAGTAAGGAAGATGAAAGCGGAAAAACTGAATGAAGGAATGGAAACGGAGTTCAAGGTTACCGCATGGTGTCCGGATAAGAAACAGAATCTTTGTATGTTGAGATTGCCGGATGACGGAGTGAAACACACGATTGAATTTATTTATTAATACCAACCATAAAAAGTATAGTTATGAGAAAGTTAATGCTTAGCGCAATTTGTCTTCTTTTTGCCTTAGCGGGGAAAGCGGAAGGAGTGTCGTCTCCTTCGGGCCAAGTGAAGCTGGATTTCGAATTATCAAAGAATGGCGCTCCAACCTATCAGGTGGAGTATAAAGGGAAATCCGTGATTAAGCCCAGCACCTTGGGATTGGAATTGAAGAATACCAATAATCTGCTGGATGGTTTTGAAGTTCTGAAAGCTTCTACCTCTACCTTCGACGAAACCTGGCAACCGGTGTGGGGAGAGACGAAAGATATTCGTAATCACTACAACGAATTGCTGGTTGAATTGAAACAGCCCACCACGGATCGTTATATGAACCTTCGTTTTCGTGTATATGATGATGGTGTAGGATTCCGTTATGAGTTTCCGCAACAGAAGAACTTGGTTTACTTCGTGATTAAGGACGAACATACCCAGTTTGCTATGACGGGCGATCATACCGCCTGGTGGATTCCCGGTGATTACGATACTCAGGAATATGATTATACGGAATCCAAACTTTCGGAAATTCGCGGTTTGATGCAGGGAGCCATTACTGATAATGCGTCACAAAACCAGTTTTCGCCGACAGGTGTACAGACTTCCCTCCAGATGAAAACAGCTGACGGGATCTATCTCAATCTCCATGAAGCTGCTTTGGTGGATTATTCGTGCATGCACCTGAATCTGGATGATAAGAATCTTATCTTTGAATCCTGGCTGACACCGGATGCACAGGGCGATAAAGGGTATATGCAGTCACCTTGCCACACTCCGTGGCGTACGGTGATAGTCAGTGATGATGCCCGTGAAATGCTGGCTTCCAATCTGATACTGAATCTGAATGATCCTTGTAAGTATGAGGACACATCCTGGATTAAGCCTGTGAAGTATGTAGGCGTATGGTGGGAAATGATTGCGGCAGGCAAGCCGTGGGCTTATACATTTGATCTTCCTTCCGTAAAACTGGATGAAACGGATTATACGAAAGTGAAACCGAATGGTATTCACCCCGCCAATACGGAGAAGCGGATTTCTCCAAACCAAAACCGAACGGCAAACATTCTGCCAACACAGCCAACGTGAAACGTTACATTGACTTTGCAGCCGCTCACGGATTCGATGCAGTACTGGTTGAAGGCTGGAACGAAGGCTGGGAAGACTGGTTCGGCAACAGCAAGGATTATGTTTTCGACTTTCTCACTCCATATCCTGATTTTGACATCAAATACCTGAATGAGTATGCTCACTCCAAAGGTGTCAAACTGATGATGCATCATGAGACATCGGCTTCCGCACGCAACTACGAACGCCACATGGAGGCTGCCTATGACTTGATGAATCAATACGGTTACAATTCCGTGAAAAGCGGTTATGTGGGCAATATCATTCCGCGCGGCGAATATCATTATGGGCAGTGGATGAACAACCATTACCTGTATGCCGTGACCGAAGCTGCCAAGCATAAGATTATGGTGAATGCCCACGAGGCTGTACGCCCCACTGGTTTGTGCCGTACGTATCCGAACCTTATAGGAAATGAATCTGCCCGTGGCACGGAATATGAAGCTTTCGGAGGCAGCAAGCCTTTCCACACGACCATTCTTCCTTTTACCCGTCTACAAGGCGGACCGATGGATTATACGCCGGGTGTCTTTGAAATGGATATGAATAAACTGAATCCGAATAGTCACGCTCATGTAAACTCTACATTGGCGCGTCAGTTGGCACTCTATGTCACGATGTACAGCCCTCTGCAAATGGCAGCTGATCTGCCTGAGAACTATGAACGCTTTATGGATGCTTTCCAGTTCATTAAGGATGTGGCTCTGGACTGGGATGACAGCCGATACCTGGAAGCAGAACCGGGACGCTATATCACGGCTGCCCGCAAGGCGAAAGGTACGAATGATTGGTTTATAGGTTGTACCAGCAGTGAGCAGGGACATGCTTCTACTCTGAAACTGGATTTTCTGGATGCTGATAAACAGTATATAGCTACTGTTTATGCGGACGCAAAGGATGCTGATTATAAAACAAATCCGCAGGCTTACGTAATCCGCAAAGGGATTGTTTCTCCTAAGACCGTGCTGAATTTGAAAGCGGCTCCGGGTGGTGGTTATGCCATCAGCATTATGGAGGTGAAAGATAAGGCGGAATTGAAAGGATTGAAAAAGCTATCCGGTAATATCTGATAAACCGGAATATCTGATAGATAAAAATCCCCTTCCTTAGCTCTCCGATCACCAAATACGGTAATTAGGAGTGGAGGAAGGGGATATTTTTATTTGAATAAATCTTTCATATAGTCCAGTGAGCGGCTGATATCGAAGTAAATTTGAGTGCCCTCATAGTATGGACTGCTTTCAAATTCCATCAGGTCGCACTTGTTCACCAATGATTGTTGCTTCAGGCCTTCTACTTTGAAGACATTGTTTAATATCTGATATTCATCATTGACGCTGATGACTTTAAATGCTGTATCTTCGCTTGTGCCATCTCCACTGGAGATGATGGCAGAGGAAAGTTTTATGTATTTATCTATATAAGCCTGAACTTCTTCTTCTCTTTGCAGCTCACTCGCCAGATTCACGGCATAAATGAGTAATTTAAGAGATACAGGATTCTTTTTCCGGCATTCTTTTAATAAGGTATAGGCTTCTTCCCATTTCTTTTCTTCCATTAGCGTCTCAAGCTCTTTCCAAAGCTCCATACTCCCTTTGTATTTTGGGGTGAAAGAATGACCGTAGTAGATTAGCGCGTAATCGTTTAAGGATAATAAGCTGTCATTAGCTTCAAAGCGTTCAATCAGCTGTTGGTAATCATCCGACTGGTTTTCCACATACTTTTTAATAGTAGCATAGTTTACTTCGATATTCTCTTGCGGGAATACACATACAGAGAGTAGAAGAAGATTGATGAGTAACAGTGTTCTTTTCATGGCATTATTATTTTAAAGCATTACCACAAAGAAAAGCCTTTTGCGAGGATATTCCAAACGTATGGACATAAAAAAAGGAGTACCGCTGTACTCCAACCTTTGTTAACCTTAAAT
>OGLT01000445.1_pt1 | contig 32856 bp, 27 predicted proteins | sample 1572911 | NCBI WGS metagenome assembly OGLT01 (sample SAMEA2582014, study PRJEB24529) | metagenome | biome: Human gut stool | place: China | collected 2011 | reverse complement strand
GGTAGATAGCGGCCAGCCCCTTTCTGGTTGGTTTTCTCTCAAGTCAATTTTACCATAAAGGGGCTCCGCTTTCTATATCATTTGAGTGATTTTCGGTTTCAGCCATGGCCGGGAACCATTGCAATTACTGCGTTTCTTGCGTTTTGCTCATGGCTGTTTCCCCATGACACAGGAGGTGATGAAGATGCCAAACAGAGCCATCAGGATCATCTGAGCTACCAAAATGACAATCATGGGCAGGGCTATGTCAATTGGTTTCCACAGCTTCGTGGACTACTGCCGCGAAATTGATGAGGCAATCGTAAGGGGCTTTAACCCGACGCTGCAGTTTGAGTGTATGCAGAACATGCACCTGACCCATTCCTGCGACTTTTACTATCACGGAAAAGAGATTACCGCAGATTTCATGAGCACCTACTCTTCCCGTCTCGTCCCCGGTGTAAGCACAAAACGCAAGATGGCCTATCACTGTGCGGATATGTATGATATGTATTGCTATGTGATTTGTTCTGTGCTACCTGACCGTGCACAGGATATCATATCTGCCGTACGCGGTCGGCTCACAGAAAAGTACGGGTTAGGCTTCCTGCCGGCACTGGATGCCTACCAGAGTACCGACTTCAATCAAATTTAATCTCTCTTCTTAAAGAGGCAGAGGGCAGAAAGAGTGAGGAACGCAACATGAATCCGAAAGCAAGAGGTACCGCTTATATTTTGATCTCTGCGGTTGCATTCGGTCTAATGCCACTCCTGGCCTTAAAGATTTATGGCTGCGGCGGAAACTCTCTTTTTCTGTCTCTCTGCCGTTTTGCATTCAGCATTCCGCCGCTCTACTTTATGGCACGCAAAGAGAAAGTGGCGAAGCATCCACATCTAGAAGGCAGCTTTTTCGCCATCGCAGCTGTCTATATTCTCACGCCCCTGCTTCTTTTTGTCTCCTATTCCTATATTGCCAGCAGTCTTGCCTCAACGATACACTATGTATATCCCGCACTCGTCCTGCTGATTTGCCAGCTGTGTTTACACCAGAAGATTCCTGCATTCAAATATGCAAGCTGTCTTGTCTGCCTCGCTGGTGTTTGGAGCCTCTGCCTGTCTGAAACCTCGCTTCATCCACTCGGATTCATTTTTGCGTTTATGTCTGCTGTTACATACAGCTTGTATGTCGTTTATCTCCCGCGCAGTGGACTTCAAGCGCAGTTCTCTCCCGCTTCATTAACGCTGAGGCTCAACATTGTTGGCACAGGCGTCTTGTTGGTTCTTAATGCAGTGTGCGACACATGGGCTTTTTCCATGAGCGGCGAAGGCTGGTTCTACACGCTCTTGATAAGCTGGGGCACTGCAATCGGGGCAACGATCCTTTTTCAGGCAGGAATTAGACTATGCGGATCAGAAAATGCAGCCATGCTCAGCACGTTTGAACCGCTTACTAGTGTAATCGTCGGCATTTCTGTTCTCGGCGACCCCATGTCGGTGCAGACCGGCATTGGAATTTTCTTAGTGCTTGCGGCTGTTGCAGCTTTATCAGTTTATGAAAAGGGGAAATAAAGACTAGCGACTTGAGTTAGTGCGAACATACAGACATTTTGGAGCGATGTCCCGGTCATGATTCATGGTTGGGATTTCTGTTTGCCCTCACGCGCTTGTCTAGCCAAGGTCGGATTCATCGCTGATACTGGGCATAACATCAAAGTAATCCAGATTGAAAGTCAGATTGATGAGATCGTCAATGTCGCTGACATCATCACATTCGGCTTCCATAATGACAACGAGCTTTTCCTGATCGCTCAGGGAAAACTCGTCAGTCAAGACGGCAAGGTAGTTGAGCTTATCAAGGCTTTCATACTCGCCAAGCATTTCCCGAACGCCATAGATTGGGCATTCATAGCCAGTGATAAGCCATTCCTCATACTCCTGTACGTAGCTCCGGGCATTCCTCGGAGAGGTGGGATTCCCGTGATGTGCGCCAGCACAGTTCAAGTTGCCGCCCTCGCCTGGGGGAGTAGTGTCGAATACAAGCAAACAAAGCTGTAAAGTTTTTTTGGTCGCTCCGGTGGCGAGAGCAGATGCTCTCGCCACCGGAGCGACCAAACTCTTGCGGCAGAAGCACAGGAGCAATCCAGCCCCTTTAACACATTTTATTTGTAAGCGTCAATTCTGACAACGTATAAAAATCTCCACCTTGGTGCGAATGCGCTGAGGTGGAGATCAATCATTAAAAAAAATCCTCATTGAGGAACATGACATTCTTGTGGGGCGTTGGCTGGCAGAAGTTTTTCAGCCCAGAATTCGTCAGCTTGGCTCAGCCCCGGCGCACTCTGCAGAACCCAAAGAAGGTATTTGTACGGGTCAAGTTTGTTTTCCTTCGCCGTTTCAATCAGACTGTAGATCATGGCGCTGGCCTGCGCGCCACCGGGCGTATTGGCAAAGAGCCAGTTCTTCCTGCCCATCACAAAGGGCTTAATGCTGCGCTCGGCACGATTGTTGCTCAGCTCCAGACGGCCATCCTCCAGATACCTTGCCAGGTACGGCCACTGCTCCAGCAGATAGTGAATGGCCCTGCCCAACGCGGATTTCGGCGCGGTTTTCGCCTGCATCTCATTTGCCCACGACAACAACGCGTCTAAAACAGGTTTCTCCTGTTCCAGCCGCTTTTCATATCGTTCCTCCGGCGTCAGCTCTGCAAACGCCTGCTCCAGCTTGAAAAGCCGGGAGCAATAGCATTCGCCAATCGCTGCCGGCGAGTCCTTTTGCATCTCCTTGGGCAGCGTTTGCAGAGCCTCATCAAATTTTCGCCTCGCATGTGCCCAGCAGCCCACCACACGGATGTTGCCCGGCAGCTTGTGGTATCCCTGGTATCCGTCTGCGTGCAGCCATCCTGAGAAGCCTTTCAGGAAGGCCACCGCATGCTCCGCTTTTCGGGTGGGCTGGTACTCATACAGCACAACCGCCTGTTTCGCGCAGCCGCTGGTGCGGTACAGCCACATGTAGGACTTGCTGGTGGAGGAACGTCCCGGCTCTTTCAGCACCTGCAGCGTTGTCTCATCGGCGTGCAGCATCGGCTCCTTACAAAGCTGCTCGCGCAGCGTATCGTAGATGGGCTGCAGCCACTTCTCCGAAGTGTTCAGCAGCCAGTTGGCCATCGTCTGCCGGGACAATTTCAGACCATGACGCTCAAACTCCTGCTGCAACCGGTACAGCGGGGAGTACATGACAAATTTCTGCGCTGCCAGATACGCCACTGCCTCCGCGGAGGCAAAGCTGCCGGGCAGCAGCGCAGGCTCTTTCGCCGCCTTCACAATGTTGGCTTCACCGGTCTCCTGCTCACAGTTCTTGCAGGCGTAGGTGTAGTACACGTCCTCACGCACCCAGAACTCTGCCGGCTTCATCATTAAGCTGCGGCGGACCTCTTTGCCGATCTCAACCATCTGGCTGCCACAGGCAGAACAAGTCAGTTCGTTCTCCGGCAGGCGGTGCTCCACTACCTCGGTGGGAGTACCCTCCGGAACAACATCCAGCACATTGCCGGACTGCCGTTTGTGCTCGTGCGCCTTCACGGCGACGGGAGCTTTCCCAGCGGAATTCATGCCGAAGATGTAAGCCTCCACCTCGTTCATGGTCAGGCTCAGCTGGTCCATGACCATCTGCTCCGCCTGCTCTGAAGAACGGCCAAACAACTTCTTTTTGGACAGCTTCAGCTGCTCCAGCAGCCACTCATTTTGCAGCGTCAGGCTGGTGATGACCTGTGCCTGTTCCTGGTCACGGGCGGCAAACTTTGCTTCCAGCTGCGCATTTTCCTGCTGCAAGCGCTCATATTCCGCACGGGAAATGGTCACCATTTCTTCCGTGTTGCTTGTCTGCACCTCTCTGTTTTCCATAAGGAAATTATACCACAAGGCAGAGAGAAGAGCCAGTATTTTCAATGGTTTTTGGACATTCTTCCTTACTTAGACTGCGCTCAATCCTGTCACCGGACGGTGGGCTTTCGGCTGCTCGATTTGCAGTCCCTCCATGAGCCAGCGGTACTGCTGCGGCGTTAGCGTCTTTACCTCGGATTCAGAGCGCGGCCATTGATACGCGCCCTGCTCCAGTCGCTTGTACAGCAGGATGAAGCCATCTTTTTCCCAGTACAAGCCCTTGATACGGTCTCGCCGCCGTCCGCAGAACAGGAACAGCGTGTTGGTAAACGGATCCAGTTCAAACTGCTGCTGGACGAGCCGCGCCAGACCATCTATGCCCTTGCGCAGATCCGTGTAGCCGCAGGCGATATAGACTTGATCTGCACCGGTGAAATCGTTCAGCATAGGCGCAGGAGCTCCACCAGCAGTCTCAGCTGTTCCGCGTCACAACCGGGGTAAATGTCCAGACTGGCGTTTCCAATATGCAACGTTGCGGAACGTTCCGCAACGTTGCGTGATACCTGTTTCGGTGCCGAAAGCTCTGCAAACCTGACGGCCGACACGCTCGAGCACGGCTCTGTTTCAGCCAAAGCCAGAAATTCCCGTTCCCAACGGTAATAGGTTGTTGCGTTGATTCTTTCTTGTCTGCACCACGCCCGCACTGGTAGCCCGCTGCTGCGGCAATCCTGTATCCGCGCCGACCACTCCTGCAGCTTCGCTCGGTGTTTCAACTCTGCGCTTGTCATCCTAACACCCCCACAATACAATAGTAGCGGAACGTTTCGCAACGTTCCGCTACTATTGTCTCATGCCTGTCCATGCGCAGGGTGGTTTGACGGTTACAATTTAGGGGTGAGTTTCCCCTTAAAAAGCACAGACTATCTCTTGCCGTATAAAAAGCGGCCAGCAGTTTACTCTGCTGGCCGGGAAAACTTTATATTTTTCACTGTCCTCTTGACGGGTAGCAGTTCAACTGAACCGCTGCGCTTATTTTGGTATTCAGAAATTGCGCTGGATGAAGCGCCGCAGCATCGCCGCGACCTGCGCGCGGGTGGCGTTGCCGGTGGGCTCCAGCTTATCGCCGGTCCCCTGCATCAGCCCCTCGCCGACGGCCCAGTTGAGCGCCGAGACAGCGTAGGCGCTGATGGCGGCCTGATCCTGAAAGCTGGAGAGGTTTTCGCGCAGTGTCACGGCATCCATGCCGCGATAGGCCGCGAAGCGGAACAAGATGGCCGCCAGCTGCTCACGCGTAATCGCCCGGTCAGGCGCGAAGGTGGCCGCGTCGAAGCCTGTGACAATACCGTTTTCGGAGGCCCATGCAATCGCCTGCTCATAGTAACTGCCGCGGCGCACATCAGCAAACGGGCAGCCATGCTTGGCCGCGGGCTCGTTTTCCATGCGCCAGAGGATGGTGACGATCATGCCGCGTGTGGTGGACAGATTCGGGCCAAACGCCGTGGCCGTCAGGCCGGTCATCAGCCCCGTGTCATAGACATACGCAACATCGTCATAGTACCAGCTGCCGGACGGGACATCTGCAAACGGCAGGCCGCTGCCGCTGAAGCGGACATAAACGTTTGCCGCGCCGTTCGGCATGGTGAAGGAATACGTGCCGTCGCGATTTTCGGTGAGCTTGAGGCGCTGGCCGTCTTCGTCCGTGACCGTGATGCGCTGCACAGTGGCGTTCCGACCGGGCGTGACAGTGATCGTGACCTTGGCGCCCGCGCTGGCATAGGACTTGTCGACCTTGGCGACACCGTCGCCGCTGTTCGAAATCTTCACAGGGAAGCTGGGCTTGGCGGGCTCGCCGCCGCCGGACGAGCGCTGCTGCACCTTCACGGTTGTGAAACCCGTCTTCGGCGCAATGGTCTGGCAGCCGTCATAGACAGCTGTGAAGGTATAGGTCTGCGTCTTGTTGGGAAGCGAAACCGAATACGTGCCGTTGTCGTTGTCCGTCAGGGTGACGGCATTACCGGCCTCGTCCGTGCCGGAGACCGTCACAACCGCGCCATCCGGCAGATTGCCGCGTTCAAGCGTCAGCGTGACCTTGCCGCCGCCCGAGAGTGTGTCGTGGTCGGCAGTCAAAATGAACGTCGGCACAGTGCGGTTCTTTGCCACAAGGTTGATGGCCAGTGTAACCGGCTCATAGTTCTGCGAGGTATACTGGACGGTAATGGTGCCGACCTGTCCCTCTTTTGCCGTCTCGTTTTTGAGAATCGGAATCGAGACGCCCTGCTTGCCGCCTACCATTTTCAGCGTTGCGCCGGAGCTATAGTACCCGCTGGCCGAGACGACCGGCGCGCCATAGACCGCGCTATCGCCGAAGCGCAGCCCTTCCTCCAGCGTCGGAAGATCTGGGAGCGCAGCCTCATAGGTGCCGGCCCAGCCGTTGTAGATCGTGAGTGTCACGGGCGCGGGGTCTGTCAGTCTGGCCTGTTTGACGGTGATCGCGGCCGTTCCGGAAGCTTCCGCGTAGGTGTAATCGACTGGGATAAACTTCCAGCCAAGCTCTGTGTAGGTACCGGCGTCCAGAATTGCGTCCGGCGTCCGCCAGGCGAAGGTTCCTTCAAGCTCTGGGGTTGTCGTGCCCGAAAGCGTGATGGTGCCAAGCTTCTCGCCGTAGGTAAGCTCTGTTTTGCTCGGTGTGGCGGACGCTGTGACCGTGGTACGCTCAACAAGTTTCAAGCGAATTTCAATCGAAACATTTGCGTAATTCTGGCTGTTGACAGGAATCGTGATTCCGCCGAGCGAAGTCTCTGAAGCCCAACGGATCGCGCTCACGGGCAGCTTCAGCGTATGTCCCTTCAGGACAGGCGTTCCGATTCCGTTCTGCAAACTATGAGGCTCAGGCATGCCATAGCTCATCGTGCCAAGATCGTCTTTGATCGCAGTCAAATACGAATCCAGATCAAATTTATACGTATGCGCTGCAGAATTATAGATGTTCTCATACACAGAAATCGGTTCACGGGAATCTGTATTCTTCGTAATCGTGCCGGTCGCCTGGAACGTTTTCTGCTTGTTCGCGTCATAGCCGAAGCAGTAGTTGTGGTTCGTCAGCGTGACCTTGACGGTTACGTTTTTGTTCTCCTCGGCGTTCTTGTCTGCAAACACAGCCGAGAGCGTGTACGCGCTTGCGGGAACAGTCAGATTGCCAAGGGTAAGGCTGCTGCCGTCCTCAATCTTTGCGCTTGTCGTACCGTCGTAGGCGCGCGTCTGAATGGTGGCCGAGAGGACCGCGTCGGACAGATCAATCCGCTGAACGGTCAGCTGCACGGTGTTCGACGAAAGCATATAATCTTCGCACGTAACCTGGCAGAGATACTGATAGGTTCCAACCGCTTCGTTTACTGTCAGCGTCGCGCCAGTTGCGCCTTCAATCGCGGTTTTCGTCCCGTCACTTGCGACCGTATACCACTGGTAGCTCAAAGTCTTACTGGAGTCGTCTCTGGTGACCGTCGCTATGAACGTCACAGGTTTGCCGTAATCGACTGTCCAGATGGTCGGTGTGACAGCGACGGAATCAAACGGCGGCTTCTCTACCGATTTCGGTGCATTTGTGCTCGTCACATCGAAGCTCTTTCCGGTGATAGAAGTCTTCGACTCCCACGTCGACTGATGCTTAAAGGCGCGGTTTGTCGCAAGCAGTTTGCCGTAGTTTGCGTAGGTCGAGTCCGTTACGTCGATGGCGTAGTATTTACCGCCGTTGAGCGTGAGCTTGCCTGTGTCTTTGACTTTCAGACGGTCAAACGTGCCGTCCTTAATCGAGATTTCGCCGCCGCTTATAACAAGCGCAATCTGATTTTCGCTATTCGCGCAACGCAAGCGCTTTCCGCCAAGAGACAGTGCAAAATTACCTTCGGAAATAGTCGTATCGCTGTTCAGTGTAATATCCTTCAGCAATACCAGGCACGATCCCTGCGTCTCCTGCGCTTTATTCAGCATTTGCCATATCGTACCATATTCATACTTATTGTAATTCCCATCTTCGGGGTACAGCTTTGCTTCGGCCTGCGTTTTGCAGATGGAGCAAATACCTTTATCATCATAATTGTGCTGTGTATGGCGCACAATCGTAATGTATTTACCTTCGCCCGCAGTAAGTTCAGCCTCATTTCTTGCGTGCGGCAGGTAGACGTCACCCATTTTAAACATATCCAGGGTGTTCGGCATAAAGCTTCCAAGCGTTCTTCCTCCATCCACTTTCAGATGCTTATAATTACCGCCTTCCAGCGTTGCCCCGCCCTCACTTTTGATTTCAACAGTTCCGTCAAAAAAATATCCCGTACCGTTGCCAGCATAAAACCATGCATTCTGGTTTACGATAACATTTCCTGTAAATCTGCCGCTACTAACAGTCAACCGGCCACCTGGGGAAGAAACTGTCGCATTTTTAAAAGTACCACCATGCACAGTCACCTGGCCGCTCATGATCAACAGATTTCCAAGATCAGAATCTTCGCTGGCATAAATAGTAGCAATGCCGGGAGTGTAATATGTGCCATAGCTTCCATGCACCACAATGCTTGCGGCAGTATCTGAATACGTGTTCTGGATCGTATATTTTCCGCTGCCAATTTCAAGGGAACCACCCGACTGCACATAAATCGCCCCCCAATCCCGCGATTTTCCAATCAGCGTGCCACCAGGGCTATCGCCTACTGCCCTGAAATTCAGCTTCCATCTGTCCTTTGGGACAGAGAACACCACACTACTACTCGTAAGCGTTTTGCCGTTCATTACCATGTAGAGTGTATGCCCACCGGTGACATACTCGTTGTTAAGGGCACCTCCAACATTTGCGTTTTCGAACATGGTAAACCAGCAATCGCTGGTTTTCAGCATATCCCAAGCTGCGTTCATCGCAAGGTCAAAGGTTTCATAATAGGTTCTCTGACCGACAAGCGCACTAGGAGACACGCTGGCCGCCATTTGCGAGTCGCATCTATCACAGTAACCAGTATCCTGATTAACCTGGTCATGCGTACAAGTCTTGAATGTCTTTTCAAGTTTCTTTATAACATAAAAGTCACCGTATTTAATCTGCGCACGAATGGTGCATTCAGACACTTTTGGGGTATAAGCAGTCGTAAACGTTTGATTGGCATCAAGATTAAATGTTCCGATCCGCTCACTATTCGTCGTACCAGAACTCGCAGAAGTATCAACATAATAATCGCAAGTAGCTCCACTACCGTCCGCGAGACCGTTCAATTTTACAGAAAGCGTCACCTTTCGGTTTACATAAGTATCTTCCGGAGTGACCGTAATATCAGAGGTTGAGAAGGGCGCCTGCTCAACCGTGACATTTTCGATAGTTGTACTGTAAAGTTGGCCCAAGGTCACCCAGTTCGTCTCTATTTTATATCCCATGTCAGGGCCTAAAATATATCCGACGCTGCTATCGCTCATTATTTTAGCATACTTACTGCCTATCGTAAGCGACAACGTAGCTGTTTTGCTTTGCAAGTAAAATCTGCCGTTATAGTCCGCACCAGAACGATCGTTTTTTACGGTCAAATTGGCCGTACCGCCGACCCCAAAGGAATTTATTTGTTTTAGCGTATGCCCATTAAAATCGAGCGTAAAGGTGCCCTTTTGAAGTGCATACGTATTGAGGCTGCAATCAGCAAGCAGCTTCACAGTGCAGCCCGAATTTGCCTCTGTCTGCGCTGCACTCAGTGCTTCTTCCAATGTATCATAATATGTGGCGGAGCTGGACGCGCCAGCGGTAAGCTCCGCCACCAGTGCGGCGCCGCACTCGGTACATTTATTATTATTGTTGTTAATGCCCGGATGTGGGCACTTTGCGAACGTTAATTCGCGTGCCTTTACAATATCTGTCCCACTAATAGAAAATGTAACGCTATGGTTTTCTTGGGTTGGCGTGAAGTAACAGTATGCATACCATGGGCCATTTCCATCGCGACCGCCAACAACGTTATAAGGCGTACCATCGACTGTAATACTTATGGACTTAAGTAGTGTTCCAAATGCTTGTACATCATCATCCAAGCCAGAAATTATAACACGTATTCTTATTTCTTCTCCAATGATGCCCTTATCTCCAATTTCTACCCCATCACGCTCTGCAAGAATATCACCAACCGTATACGCAGGCGTTTCGTCTGACAGCGGCATGAGCAGCTTCTCTGCCGTCATCAGTTCCGACTGTACTTTCTTCTCCGGCTCCGGGGCCGGCGTTTCATTTTCTTTGGCTCTCGGCTCGGGCTGCGGCTCGTTCATAGACGGAGCGGGCCCCTCCGGCGCCTGCACATCCTCTGCCAGCGCCGCCATCGGCAGCATCGACAGGCACAGCGCCAGACAGAGCAGCCAGCTGATCACACGTTTTTTCATAGATGCCTCCTTTTATCCTTTAATCAAACGCCCTTCGGGCGATTCCTGCATATCCTTCGGCACCAGCCACAGCTTCTGCGCCGCGGTTCTGGCCTCGCTGCGGCGGTGAAATGTCCCACCAGATCAGGCGGCTTTTCGCGTGCTTGCGCACCGCGTTTGTGCAGTCTGTATGCAAAAAGTGCAAAAGCTTTACTTATCTTAGTGATAATTGTAACAGTTTTTTGACTATTGCGTAAATCAGCACAAAATATAAAAATCATGATGCTATTTTGTTGATATTTCCAAATTAGCTGATTATATGCCGCCGGATTTTCAGGCCTTTCCGCAAAAACCGCGCATTTTTTCGAGCCCTCATTGCTGGCAGTATCTTATGCTTTAGGCTTTTTCGGGGTGCGCCGGTGCAGAAGACGTATGACCGGTTCCTCTCAAGATAACGCCATATTATAACATTTTCTTTGTGTATTGTGTAGCAACCGGCACCATTTGCAGAAGAATGCATTTCAATGCCTCTCGACGAGCAAACAGTTTCCTGCTATGCTGAAAAAAGAAATATCTCAGGAGAGCGAGTGCGATGAAGAAGATACTCTTTGTGTGCTTGGGCAACATCTGCCGCAGTCCGATGGCGGAGTTCGTGATGAAGGACTTGGCAGGCTGTCAGGGGCTTCTGTATAAAACAGAAATAGAATTTTGCTAACTTACAAATGTGTGGTAAGGTGAACGGAATGGATAACGAGCTTCAAACGAACTATACAACAGAGCAAACCTATCATTCAATCCGCCATTCCATTGTGCCTGCAAAGCGTAGTTTGAGTGCGGCAGTAAACTCCGCAATGGTGACGGCCTATTGGGAAATCGGCGAGCAGATCTACAAAGCCTGCGGAGAAAATGACCGCGCAGGATATGGCAAAAAGCTGCTGCAGCACATCTGACAGCTGAATTTGGAAAGGATTCGACGAGTCAAATTTGCGAAAGATGCGCCAGTTCTACTGCGCATATCCAATTCGAGACACACTGTGTCCTGAATTGAGCTGGTCGCACTACCGACTACTGATGCGCGTTCCCAATGAGAAAGAAAGAGCCTTCTATGCGGAAGAATGCGCGAAATCCGCGTGGAGCGTCCGGCAGCTTGAACGGCAGATCCACACGATGTACTATCAGCGCATCTTGGCAAGCCAGGATAAATCGCTTGTCGCTGCTGAGATACAAACGACGGAGCCAAAACCGGAATATGAAAAAATCATCAAAGACCCCTATGTAATGGAGTTTCTGCAAATCCAACCGGATACACATGTTTATGAGGGAGAATTGGAGCAGGCATTGATTGACCACCTGCAACACTTCCTGCCGGAGCTGGGACGAGGCTTCTCCTTTGTAGCCCGACAGAAGAAGTTTACGCTGGATGGTCAAAACTTTTTCATCGACCTTTTACGCATCAAGATCTTGGCCAGATGCAGATGTACGTCAGCTACTATACTCGTGAGTTGATGAACGAAGGGGACACACCGCCGATTGGCATTGTCCTCTGTGCCGATAAAAGTGATGCTGTTGTAAAGTACACTTTACCGGAGGATAATCACCAGATTTTCGCATCCAAATATTTCACCTATCTGCCGACAGAAGAAGGACTGAAGCGAGAACTGCGGCTGGATGAGTTCCAAAAGCTGTATGAGTAATACTCGTGTTGAATTCGGACGGGGGGGTCGAATTGCGTCAGCGAAAATTTGAAATAATTCATTGTCTTCAAAATAGTGTAGAAAATATTGCGGATCTTTCAGCATGTAATTCACCGCAGGAAGTTTATGTTGTTCTAAAGGCTGGATTCTTTGCAAAGAATAGTGATTTGTATAGGCAAGCATGAAATTTCTTTTACCCTCGGACGTTTCATGCTATACTCTAAACAATAGCAGAGATATTCAGTAGAGGTATTTTAATATGGGGTTGTTTATTTCAAAAGAAACTCTGGACTTACTATCTTATCGATCGACACTTGGGCGAAGCCTGAAACAAATTTCTCTGAGCGCAACACCGATTAATACGATTCTTGATGATATGGCGAAGTACAGAGCAGGGTATATTGATACACTGGTTCAGGAGAATTTAATAGGTTCCCGCTTCAAAAGCGATGACTCCATCATGCGGAAATATGAAAAGACGCTCGCCAACCACGGCGGCTTTAAGCAGTGCTTTAATGATGTGCTTGGATTCCGGCTTCGCTTTGACAAGTATCCTAACGACTTCCCAGACTATTTTAGAGTCGTTGATTTGCGGAACGGAAAACAGGTAGATAATGGTTATCGTGCGATTCACCTTTATTATCAGAGAGATAGTTTAGCATATCCGATAGAGGTGCAGCTGTAGTGTGGAAAGGATTACCACTTTAACCTCTGGAGCCACCAGTATGTCTACAAGTACAAAAGCCCGGAAATCGAGAAAAAGCTATATCAGGAGTATGCTACCGGTGTGATCAAAACCGAGCAGGACTTTCAAGAGAGATTGGAGGAGTGTGACAATGGGCGATAAAAAGATATACATCGTTAATCAATACATACATAACGAACAACCGGTAGATGCCCTGCTGCTGCAAGAGACTTGGAATACAATGAAAGGGTACATTATTACCTGTTTAACAGTGACATAATTGAAAATTGGAGCCCTAAGCGCAATGTTAGTTAATGTAGGTAGTGCGCCGACAAATGATGCACTTAAAACGGGACAAGTGCGTATGATCTAAAAATATTCTTTTTCAAAAAGTTGTAGTGCAACGGAGGGGACACTGATGTTACACCCCGGTCTTTACGAACAAATCATCAACAATGCCTTGACGGGCGAGCTTGCGGAAATTCCGGAGGCTCGCAAGTCTGTTGCGCCCATTGACAAGGCGGAAGCTTCCAAGGTGCTGACGCAGTATCTGGCGGATGTGGTTCAAAAGGGCTTGGATAACGTGCTGGACAACGGCGGGGATATTTCTGCCCAGATCGGGCTGACCAACCAGATCGTTGACCTCATTCAAAGTACAACGAAAGAAGCTGACTTTGCCGCGCTGGGCGTTGACCAGCGGGCAGAGCAGCTTCTTGCGCTTTTACGAGAGACCGACCCACGGTTAGCGGTTGGAAAAACAGCGGAGGACATAGAGCGCCCGGAAACGTCCATCGCACAAAGCTCACTTTTTACCGGAGCTGTGCATGAGCCGCAGATGTTTACCGAGCTCAAAAAGGAAATCGTCTCGGCTGATCAGATCGACATGCTGGTGTCCTTCATCAAATGGAGCGGCCTGCGGCTTATCATGGACGAGCTGCGGGAATTCACGCAAAACGGCGGCGAGCTCCGCATCATCACCACCTCTTACATGGGCGCAACAGATGTGAAGGCCATTGAGGAGCTTCGAAAGCTGCCCAATACGCACATCAAGGTCAGCTACAACACCAAGACGACCCGCCTCCACGCCAAGGCATATATTTTTTACCGCGAAACCGGCTTCACGACGGCCTATGTGGGTTCGTCCAACCTGTCTAATGCGGCGCTGACCAGCGGCCTTGAATGGAACACCAAGGTAACGAAACGCGACCTACCCGAAACCATTGATAAGATCGCTGCGACCTTCGAGTATTACTGGAACGACCGGGAATTTGAATATTATGCGGAGGATCAGCGGGAGCGCTTGGCACGGGCATTGAAGGCGGAAAAATATTTCGACACCAACAATGCCGATGTCTACACCATGGGCATCAACCCCTATTCCTACCAGCAGGAGATTTTGGACAAGCTGGAGGCAGAGCGCACTGTTCGTGGCTATACGCGCAATCTGGTGGTGGCGGCCACCGGTACCGGCAAGACGGTCATCTCTGCGCTGGATTACAAGCGCTTCCGCAAGCAGAATCCGGATCGACCCTGCCGCCTGCTGTTTGTGGCGCATCGGGAGGAAATTCTCAAGCAGAGCTTGTACACCTTCCGTGCTGTGCTCAAGGACGCAAACTTTGGTGAGCTATTTGTGGGCAACTATAAGCCGGAAAGCATTGACAACCTGTTTTTGTCCATCCAGACCTTCAACTCACAGAGCTTCACGGAAAAGACGAGTCCCGATTTTTACGATTACATCATCGTGGACGAATTCCACCATGCCGCCGCGCCGACTTACCAGAAGCTCTTGTCCTACTACCAGCCGCGCATCCTGCTGGGCTTGACCGCTACTCCGGAGCGTATGGACGGCAAGAGTATCCTGCCCTACTTCCATAATCGCATTGCAGCGGAGATCCGTCTGCCGGAAGCCATTGATCGAAAGCTCCTGTGCCCGTTCCAGTATTTTGGCGTTACCGATACGGTGGATCTGGATGCGCTCAAATGGTCTGCCGGTGGCTACCAAAAGAGCGAGCTGGAGCACATCTACACGTTCAGCGGGGCGGTTGCCGACCGCCGCGCCGACCATGTGGTGACGGCGCTGCTGAAATATGTGACGGACATTGACGAGGTGAAGGGCCTCAGCTTCTGCGTGACGGTCGATCACGAGGAATTCATGTGCCGCTACTTTAACGACCACAACATTCCGTCTATGTGCCTCACCGGGCAATCTTCGGACGAGGAAAGAGTGGCGGCCAAGCGGCGCTTGGTGTCCGGCGAGGTGCGATTCATCTTCGTCGTGGACATCTACAACGAGGGCGTGGATATTCCGGAAGTTAATACTGTTCTGTTCCTGCGACCCACGGAGTCGTTGACGGTTTTCTTGCAGCAGCTGGGACGTGGTCTGCGTCTATCTGAGGACAAGGAATGCCTGACCGTGCTGGACTTCATCGGTCAGGCAAATCGAAAATACAATTTTGAAGATAAGTTTGCGGCGCTGCTGTCGAATACCACCCGCAGCGTGAGCCGGGAGATCAAGGACGGTTTTGTGTCCGTTCCCAAGGGCTGCTATGTCCAGCTTGAGAAGAAGGCGGCCAAATACATTTTGGAGAATATCCGCGCGTCCTATGGCAATACGGCTGGGTTGGTGGCTCGTGCAGCCTCCTTTGCGGAGGACAGCGGGCTGGAGCTGACGCTCAAAAACTTCTTGGATTACTACCATCTTGACCCACGGGCGATCTACAAGTTTTCCTCCTTCTCTCGCATTTGTGCCAGAGCGGATGCCATCGAGGACTTTTCAGAACCGCTGGAGGACATCCTGACCAAAGCGTTTGCAAAGCTTGCTGTGGCTGATTCCCGCCGCTGGATTTCGTTCCTGTTGGACATCCTTCCGCGTTTGGACAACCTTGATTTTGCAGCACTTCCGGACGCGGAAAAGCGGATGATGCAGATGTTTTATGTCACCGTCTGGGGCAAAGCTGTGGAGGACTGGGACGACGAAGAGGTGCTTAGTAACCTCTATGCCCTGTCTGACAGCACGGTTCTGCTCGGCGAGCTCCTGGAGCTGCTGCGCTACCGCTTCGAGCAGATCGACTTTATCGACGAGCCGGTTGATCTGGGCTTTGACTGTCCTCTGGATCTGCACTGCACCTATACCCGCGACCAGCTCTTGGTGGCGCTGGACTTTATGAAGCCGTCCACCGTTCGTGAGGGCGTGAAGTGGCTGCCGGAGAAAAATATCGACGTGTTCTTTGTGACGCTGAACAAGGCGGACAAGGACTATTCGCCAACCACCATGTACAACGATTATTCCATCAATGAGAGCTTGTTCCATTGGCAGAGCCAGAGCACCACGGCGGAGAATTCGCCCACCGGTCAGCGCTATATCCACCACAAGGAACGCGGCAGCAAGGTGCTGCTGTTTGTCCGTGAGTTTAAGGCGGACCGTATGACCAGCGGTGCGGAGGCGTACACCTATCTGGGTACGGCGAACTACGTGAAGCACACGGGCAGCAGGCCGATGAATATCACCTGGCAGCTGGACCGCCCAATCCCGGCGAAGTTTTTGAAGAAGACGAATAAGTTGGTTGTGGGCTGATTAAATTCGCACAGAAACGCCATAGCGAACTGGAACAAAAAGACCGTTGTGGATCAGAACCCAATCATTCATATATTCCAGGCGAACATCGAGCCAGCGCCCATCCAGCCAACATGCAAAGCAGTCTCCACAGTGAAGCCCACCATATAGTGTTCCCGTATCGAATATGATATCCGGCCTATCCTGATTCCAAATTAATCGTCCAATCATAATTGTCGTCTCCTATAGGAGGAAGTTTCATGAAGTTTTTTGAAGCGGTTCCTGGTGAGCTTTTTTCACCTTTGGCCTCGCCCAACCGCGCGCTATACGCAGATGCATTGGATGTGCTGTACACCGCATATCGTGAAAACCTAAAAATACGCGAGGACACGCTGTATTCTATGCTCCGCAGCAGATTGGAGCAGCAGCTGGCGGATGCCACATTTGAAGGGGAAGATATTGACGAGGAGGAGTTGCAGGATATCTCCGGCCGTGCACGCTTTTTGATTCGGAAACTCTGCGGTAAAGGCTGGTTTGAAAAAGAGCGAGGTGACGATTTTGAGGAGTATATTACCGTCCCAAGTTACAGCAGCCAGCTGCTGGCACTGTTTCACCAGCTCCGGGATGATCGCCCGGCTCGCGGATTTTCCTATGTGTTTGGCACCTACTCTGCTCTGAAGGTCGCTGATGAGAGCGAAAGCGTTTACGATAAGATGGCCGCAATCTACAGTGCCCATGATAATACCAGTGCTCTCATAAATTTGTTGCAAATGGTCTATCACAATGTGAAGCATTATTTTCAGATGCAGATAGATATGCAGGACGTCAATCAGGTACTGGCCTCTCATTTCAACGAGTTTGGTCAGAAAGTAGTTGAGGCATACATACGACCGTTGAAAATTAAGGACTCTGTCCCAAAGTATCGAGTTCCAATTCAATCTGTTTTGAGAAGCTGGGCTGAGGACAATGCTCTGCTGCTTGCTATGGCGAACGCAGCTTTGCAGGATAAACGAGGAGATACAGTAGAAAACTGCCGCGCCGATCTGCTGCGGAGAATTTTCTGGATCGACGAGCGATATGACAATATGGAGCACGACTATCTCAATGAGATCGATGCGCAGGTTCGCCGCTATACAAGGGCTGCAACGCAGAAGGTAGAGAACCTGACGAATCGAGATCAGAACGTTCGGGGGAATCTGAATGTCCTGCTTACCGCATTGTCCCGCAATCGGCGTGCAGGCGATCTGGTGGACCGGATACAACCGGTGTTCCAGCTCTATGAGCAGTCATTTCTTTCTGAAAGAAGCCTGTGGTACCGCAAACGTCCTGGGAAGCGAACAAAGGCAGCTCCGGTGCTCATCCGGGAAGCGGCACCTGACGCGGATGCAGCCGCACAGGCTGCCCGGCTGCTGCGCTCCGAATATGGCAAGGCGGCAATTGCGGCCTATGTGCAGGGGTGGCTGGGCGATGCGGAGGCCTGTTACTCCAAGGATTTGAAGATTCGGGATGATAAATCCTACATCATGAGTTTGCTGGCTGTGTTGACCAGTGGAGATCCTGTTGCAGGCCATCAGATTAAAGAGCTGGGTGGCACATTCCATGAAAATGGCTATTCCATCCCACAGATGCAGATCCGACGGAAGGAGAAGAAAAATGGATTTTAACTTCATTCGTGGTGCGACCTCCAAGGAATTAGAACAGTTCAAGGCCGTTTGCAACCAGCTTCTTAGCCGGACTTATATTGTGCGAACGCTAGTTCGGCCGGGCAAAGGAAGGGTGAATAATCCGGATTATACGTTTTTATCTCTGCATTATGAAGCGGTGCAAGAATATCTTAGTCTCTTGGATTGGGATCTGCGCAAGGATGATTTAAATGGCTATTTCTATGTGATCAATATGGACGAAGCGAACCGCTGCAACCTGAGCAAAAAAGAAACGGCCATTCTCCTTGCCCTGCGCATGATCTATGAAGAAAATCAGGAACGGCTCGGCCTGGAGCAGGATGCTGTCTGCACGGTGCGTGATGTTTTAGAAAAGGTCGTCACAGATTACGCGATTCTTCCAGCAAAGCCCAATATGGATGAAGTGAAGCGCGCGTTGACGCTGCTGGAAAATCACTCGATTATTCAGCGGATTGAGGGAAAGTTTAATCAGAGCGGTTGTAAATTCGCCATATTACCGACCGTGTTGGCCGCGGTTTCTAGCGAGAAGTTGAACGATGTTGTGTCTGTGCTGCGAAAGGAGGGCGATACCGATGAAGAAACTGAAGAAGATCCTGCTGATTAACTGGCTGTATTTCAGCAAAGAAATCATCGAGGTGGGGGATGTTAATTTTCTCACCGGAAAAAACGGCGCGGGAAAATCTACGGTAATTGATGCCCTTCAGATCGTTCTGTTGGGGGAAACGAGTGCCCGCAACTTTAATCAGGCTGCCAACGAAAAGTCTCAGCGCACGCTGGATGGTTATTTGCGGGCGGATATGGATGAAAATAACCCATATTCCCGCCGAGGGAAAGATTTCTCCAGCTACATTGCCTGCGAGTTTCAGGACGATGTGGCGGGCAGCAGCTTTGTCACGGGTGTCGTTTTTGATTGCCGCAGTGATGGAAGCAGGCAGGAGCGCTTTTTCATTTATGTGGGAACGCTGCCTGAGAACGGTTTTGTTGAAAACGGAGAGGCTATGGAGATTCCTACGCTGCGCCGTTTTTTGAAGCAGAATTACGCTAAGGCAGAGATCTATGACACGCAGAAGGAATATCGCAGGAATATGCTGTCGCGGTGGAATGTGCACAATGAGCAAGTCCTTCGAATGATGAAAAAGGCAGTATCTTTCCGTCCTATCGTGGATATCCAGAAATTCATTACCGAGAACATCTGCGATATACCAGAAAAGCCTGATATTGAGGCCATGCAGCAAAATATCCGGGATTACAAGCGCCACGAAATGCTGGCGCAGCGTCAGGAGGAAAAGCTGACTGCTCTGCAAGAGATCAGCAAACTCTATCGTGAAATGAATCAGGCCATCGACCGCTGGCGGGTGCAGTCATTTTTGGTACTTTGGTCCAAAAAAGAAATAGAACAAGCCCAAATTGACCGATTTGAGCTTGAAAAGAGAGACTGTATCGCGGAATTAACCACAATTGAAAAGAGCATCATGACGATCTCTGATCGAATCACACAGAAAGAGAACCGCAGGCGCGAACTTGACTTGGCCTGTGCGCAGAGCAGTGTGTTTCAGGAGGAAGAAAAACTCCGCAATCGGAAGCAGACGCTGCTGAATGAGCAAAAAAGGCTGACGCAGGACCTCCAATCCTTGGCAATGGAAATAAAAAGGGAATCCCTTCAGCTGAATGGTCTGTGCGACGCAATCTTGAAACAAGATGCAGAAGAAGTCCTCGTGCCTGTGCAGGAAGCGGCCGAAAGCGTTCTGAAGGCTTATTCGCTTTTTACATCTGGAAGCTATGAGATATTTTCCTATTCATCGGCACCTTTTGAGATCGCCCAGCAGGCAGCGGCTGAGCTTGCTAAGACCATCCGAGATGCTCTGCACAAAGCAGAAGATCGTCTGGCGGAGTTGAAGGAGGAACAGGATCAAAAGCGCACCGTCCTCGCAAATCTCAGAAAGGACATTAAAGACTATCCTCGAGGTCTGCTGCAATTGAAGTCCCGCTTGGAATCTGAACTGAACAGCGAGATTGGCAGTCCTGTGAGAATAGATATCCTTGCGGATGTCCTGGAGCTTGCGGATGAACATTGGCGCGGGGCTGTGGAGGGATATCTCAATACGCAGAAGTTTTATTTGTTGGTTGAGCCGACGTATTATAAAAGTGCCTTGTTGATCTTTGACAGGATCAAAAAAGAGTTTGGCTTTGCATCATTTGGACTGGTGGACATCGGTAAACTCCGCGAACGAGAAACGATTCGTCCACGCGACGACAGCCTGGCATGTAAGGTAGAGACTGAAAGTGAACTGGCGCGCAGTTATATTGACTATCTGTTGGGGCGCGTCGTATGTTGTGAGGCGGCTGAACAGCTGCGCAATTTCAAAACCGCTATTACAACAGACGGACTCCTCTACCAGGGGTATGTTGTCCGTTCAATTCAGCGCAAGCTGATGGATGACGCATTTATTGGCCGTTATGCGGTAAGTCTGCGTGTATCTCGATTGGAAGAGGAGTTAACGCAGATTGAAGACCAGCTGCGTTATTGGAATCCTATCCGTCAGCTTTTGTCACAGTCAAAAGAACCGTTATTTACGCACTTTTTTGTCCAAAATACCGTGGCAGAAAAGCAAAAAGCATACCTGCACGGCATGGAGATCACCAAGGAAGTGACTGATATCGAAGATCAGCTTTCAAAACTGGATCTTCTGTGGCTGGACGAACAGCGCCGTACCATTGCTGCGCTCGGGGATGAAATCATAGCGCTGAATAAAGAAAAAGAGCAGAAAGGAATTCAGATTGGTCAGCGTAAGGAGCGTATTCGCCAGCTCGACTATGAGGTACTGCCGGATCATTACCAGCAGCTATCTAATATGGAGGATCGCCTGCAAGATGACTTCCCTGCTGAATATCAGGAAGACATTGGCCTCCCCAGATATCAGCAGGAGCTTGACCGACTGAAACGCGCAGATATCGTTCATAAGAACTTCAGTAATCGTTTGGAGCAGAGCGTAAAGGAGCAGGATACTGCTCAGAGAAAACTCTTCAACGCGCGCAGGGAGTACACAGACCGGTTCAAGCCCTGCTCCTTCCGCGTGGAAGCTGTGGATAATGATGAGTTTGAAGCAGAGCAAAAGCTCCTGGAGGAAAGTGAGCTGCCCAAATACCGGGAAAAGATCAACGCTGCCCGAGAGAGTGCGATGGAACAGTTCCAGAATGATTTTCTGGCCAAATTGAAGTCCAGCATCGACCAAGTGCAGGATCAGGTGAAGAATCTAAATCGCGCACTGCGTCAGGCTCAATTCGGAACGGACAGTTATCAGTTCCGTGTGGAGCGTAATCCGGATTATGCAGAGTATTATGACATGATTATGGATCCGGAGCTTATGGAAGGCGATGTAGGGTTGTTCGCACGGCCTTTCCAGGATAAATATGGCCAGCTGATAGAGAAGCTGTTCAGCCAGATCACTACGGCGGATGATACACAGTTAAATGCGAGAAAACAAAGTGAGCTGCAGGAAAATATCCAACGATATACCGATTTTAGGACATACCTGAAGTTTGACCTGGAAACCACGGATCAAAACGGAACAAAGCAGCTGCTTTCTCAGACCTTGAACACAAAGTCCGGCGGTGAAACACAGACTCCGTTTTATATTGCGGTTCTGGCTTCCTTCGCTCAGCTCTACCGTGTGAACGATACATCCAGTTTCGGCAACACCGTCCGATTGGCAGTGTTTGATGAGGCATTTAACAAAATGGATAGTGATCGCATTATTGAGAGCGTCCGTCTCCTGCGAAGGATGGGCTTGCAGGCCATTATCTGTACACCGCCGGATAAGGTTTCGGATATTATGCCGATTGCAGACCGTACGCTGCTGGTAAACAAGGACAAATACATAATGCATATTCTGCCCTTTGGCAAGGAGATTGCTCAGTGAAAAACCAGAAGATCATTCTAAACCGCCTATTGAATAAATATGAAAACAGTAAGCATCTCCTCAATCCTGGAACATCGCTCAGAAGAGTTATGCTAAAAGTGGAAAAGAAAGACTTTCCTGAGTATATCTACGAAGATGCTGTGATACGGGATGCTTATAACGAAGCAGCCTTGGAACTTGAAAAGAAGCACTTGGTGCAGCTCGAGTGGGTGAAAGACCGCCCGGTACTTTCGGCTATTGTGCTGCGTTTGGATCAGATCTCACAGTGCTATGCTTCTGCTGGAAGAGTGCATCCCAAGGTACGAGCAAGTCAGATTATTCAGCTGATAAACGGCAGCCTGAAGGACGTTGCGATTCCCTGGATTATAGCATGGAAGGTAGATGTTTGCAGATCGGCAGCAGAGCAACTGAAAATTCCTGTCTTCTGCAAAACGGACGATACTCCATTGCAGGACCTGCTCTGCGCTTTCCGTGAGTATTCTGCTCTGTCCGGCAGTATAACGATGCGCGCATTCAGCAGCAAGTGCTTTTCCGATACCAAATACTTTGAGCGAAATGTGCGGGATCTGTTTTTGCGGATCGCAAAAAAATACGATGCAGATTTAGCGAATTCCTGCGATGAAAATGAATTGGGCGAAAGAGAACAGCTGGCATACTTGGGTATCTATGCTCGCCCGGAGTTATACGAGCTTGCAGGAAACTGTCTGGTTCGAACAGAACAGGGAACTATCTGTATTGGTGCCGCACCATACGGTTTGGCCTTACCCAGCACTTTGATCGATTCTATTACAGCAATCGACTTGACGGCAATTCAATGCATCACATTCATTGAGAATAAAACCAATTACGATGAATATGTGATGTCCGAAAAACAGCCAGGAGAGTTGGTGATCTATCACGGCGGATTCCTTAGTCCCCAAAAACGAAAGCTGGTTACAATGATCGCTCATGCGGCAGCGAAAGGCGTTAAAGTGCGATTTTGGGCAGATATCGATGCGGGCGGTTTCCGAATGTTCGACAACTTGCAGAAGCTAATTTCTTCTGTGCTTCCCATGCGTATGTCAGGTGAACTTGTTGAAAAATTTCACGAACATGGTCTCATACGCTCCAAAGAATACTTATCTGAGTTGGAAGCAGATTTAAAAAGCGGGAGATACTCACTGTTCAAAGATGCTATTGAAAAAATCCTAAGCTATGGCGTTACAATCGAGCAGGAGACGTTTTTGAACTGATTAGGGAAACATATTTGCGCAGGGGATTGGATGTGCATCTACCGCTAAAATGCGGCTGATGGGCACAGCTATAATCCAGTGCGAATGTGCGGGGACAACCCATAAGTCAACAGCTCGCATTCTCAAGTGAAAGGATTGCCTATGGACGCACGAAAGCACTTAATCATCATAAAAGGAAAAGACCAGACGGACTCGGTCGCGAGCTTTCAGTTCCATGACGGGAAGTGCGAGGTCGTCTATACCAGTGCGCCCAATAAGTCATACAGCTTTCAGCGTAGCAATGTGGAGATCCTACCCCTGCAAAAGAAAATCGACCCTGCACGAGTGATTGTCACCGTAAACGGGCAAACCATCAGCGGAATTGATGAGATTCTCGACTTCGGTGGGTATTATCGTATTGTCCGCAAGGGAAAGAGAGATTTATCGTTCCACAGGAGCGAAGTGCAGTTCCAGCAGAATTGTCTGGCGGACGGTAAAAATCAAGAAGCATTCCAATATTTCAAGGAGACTGCCGCTGCAATCAGTCTGGTGGCGGAAAACGGTATCAACATTCTAAGCATGCAGTATGACAAGATCCAGCAGGTCAGCGAGGATACCGTGTTGGCAAGCTATCTTGCACCGCAGAAAGACGTCAAAATGCCCCAGATGCCGGAGGCAGTGATCTATCCGTTTGGCCTGAACCAGAGTCAAAAGCTGGCGGTAGAACGGGCGCTTTCCTCCAAAATCAGCATCATTCAGGGACCTCCAGGGACAGGAAAGACGCAGACGATCCTAAATATCATTGCCAATGTGGTTCGGAGCGGGAAAACCGTGGCGGTCGTATCTAACAACAACTCTGCAACGCACAATGTGGCGGAAAAGCTGGAAAAGAAGAATGTTGACTTTCTGACTGCGTTTCTCGGGAGCCTTGCCAACAAGCAAAAGTTTCTGGAGGCTCAGACCGGTGTCTATCCAGATATGAGCGATTGGGAGATGCCGCCGGAGGAACGGCAGCAGTTAGATCAGGAAACAACTACGCTGTCCAAAGAGCTGAATGAAATGCTCAACGCCAAGAACCGCATTGCGGAAATTGAGCAGGAATTTTTGCAGCTGAATCCGGAACAGCACTATTTCGAGGAATATTACGCGACATATAGCGACGCACCGACAGAGAGCCTGGACAAGTTGTCCTCGCAGAAGATCCTTGCGCTTTGGATGGAATTTGAACAGCACGCAGAACATGAGAGCCGCTTAGGACTTTTGCAAAAACTCTCCATCATGTTCCGATTCAATCGCAATGCGCTCAAACTGTTTCTCCGCTCCCCAGAATTGGTCATTCCCTATCTGCAAAGTCAGTTCTATGCCATAAAGAGGCGGGAACTGGAAGTCGAAAAGCAGGAACTGAACCGCAAACTGGAACACTACGCTTTTGATGCAAAGATGGACGAGCTCACAGAAAAGTCCCTGCGGCTGTTCCGGGCGGAGCTGGCAACACGGTATCATTGGCGGAATAATAGACGATGCTTTGAAAAGAATGATTTCCGCCGGAATTCCGAAGAGTTTACCCGCGAGTATCCGGTGGTGCTTAGCACGACCTATTCCATCAAAGGAACGCTGAGCATCGATCATATCTACGATTACTTGATCGTGGATGAAGCCTCACAGGTCGATTTAGCCACAGGGGTGCTGGCATTTTCCTGTGCGCGGAATATCGTGATTGTCGGGGACTTGAAGCAGCTCCCCAATGTGCTGACGGAGGATGACATTCGCACCAGCGATGCCATTTGGCAGAAGTATTCCTTGGATGAGCGTTATCGCTTTTCTACCCACAGTTTGCTGTCCTCTGCATTGGAAATATGGCAGGATGCACCTGTTACGCTGCTGCGGGAACACTACCGCTGTCACCCGAAGATCATCAATTTCTGCAATCAGAAGTTCTACCACGGACAGCTGATCGTTATGACAAAAGACCATGATGAGCCGGATGTATTGACCATGTACCGGACGATTGCCGGTAATCACGCCCGTGGGCATCTCAACCAGCGCCAGATCGATGTCATCCAGCAGGAGGTACTTCCACGGCTGCATCAGCAGAATTTCCAGAGCATCGGCATTATTACGCCGTATCGGGATCAGGTGACAGCCATCCGCAAGCAGCTGGGAGATACTTATGAGGTGGACACCGTCCACAAGTTTCAGGGGCGAGAACAAGATGCTATCATTCTGACCTCAGTCGACAATGTCATCACGGATTTCGTGGATGATCCCCATATGCTGAATGTGGCGGTTTCCCGCGCGGTTCATTCGCTGGCTGTGGTCACATCGCAGGACCCACGCAATGACCAAACCAACTATGGCGACCTAACGCGGTACATCGAATATAACAATTTTGAGGTTATTCAGAGCCAGGTCTACTCCGTATTTGATATGCTCTATCATGGCTATGCCGAGCAACGCAGAGCATATCTGCAAAAACATAAGCGAGTATCGGAGTACGATTCCGAGAATCTCATGTACTCTGTGATTCAAGAGGTGTTGTCTGAGGAGGCGTTTTCCCCTATCGGTTGTGCAGTGCATATTTCTCTTGCGACACTGGTGAAGAACTATGAACCGCTGACAGAGGGAGAACGCCAATATGCCCGCAATCCATTGACCCATGTGGATTTCTTGCTGTTCAATCAGATGGATAAGCAACCCGTGTTGGCGATTGAAGTAGATGGGACTGGCTTCCACGAAGCGGGGAGTAAGCAGGCGGAGCGAGATATAAAGAAAAAATCCATTCTGGAGAAGTGCGCCGTTCCGCTCCTGCGCCTCCGTACAGATGGCAGCGGGGAAAAAGAGAAAATCAAAAATGCGCTAAAGAGGGAATGATTATGCCGAGAATTATCAGGAACGCGATCAGATGCAAGAAATGTGGAGATGTTATCGAAAGCGAAACCGTTCATGATTTCAAGTTTTGCAGCTGCGGTTCATGCGCCGTGGACGGCGGCCTTGATTATCTTCGTAGGTGCGGAAATCTTGAGGATTGGGAAGAACTGTCCGAAGTGGAAAAGCTGGAGAACAACGGCGCATTGACTTGATTTTGAATGATAGAAATTGAGGGATAGAACCATGCCTCTTGAAATCGTAAGAAACGACATAACGAAAATGGCTGTAGACGCCATCGTCAACGCGGCGAAGGAATCTCTGCTGGGTGGAGGCGGCGTGGATGGCTGCATCCACCGGGCGGCGGGGCCGGAGCTGCTCCAAGAGTGCCGGACGCTGGGCGGCTGCCGGACCGGCGAGGCCAAGATCACGGGCGCGTACCGCCTGCCGTGCCGCTACATCATCCACACCGTGGGCCCTGTGTGGAACGGCGGTAAGTACGGTGAGCGGGAACAGCTCGCCTCCTGCTATCGCACCAGCCTTGCGCTGGCGAAGGAGCACGGCTGCGAAACGGTCGCCTTTCCGCTGATTTCCTCCGGCATCTTTGGTTATCCAAAGGATCAGGCGCTTCGCGTGGCGGTGGACACTATCGGTGAGTTTCTGCTGCACAATGACATGACGGTCTATATCGTGATCTTTAGCCGCACGGCGTATCAGATCAGCAGCAAGCTGTTTGCCGACATCGCCGAGTACGTTGATGACCACTATGTAGATGCGCATACCGATTCCCAGCGGGAGCGCCTGCGCCGGATGAGCGTTCTCGAAAGCAGGACGCTGTCCGCCGATGCAGCGGCAGCGCCTATGGCTGTCGGCGGATTGGACAGTCTGCTGGCACATCTGGACGCCGGTTTCTCGGAAACCCTGCTGAAGCTCATCGACCGCAGCGGCAAAAAGGATTCCGAGATATACAAGAAAGCCAATGTCGACCGCAAGCTGTTCTCTAAGATCCGCAACAATCCGGACTACAAGCCCTCCAAGGCAACAGCCATTGCCTTTGCTATAGCGCTGGAGCTGAATCTGGATGAGACGCGTGACCTCGTTGCCCGCGCGGGCTACGCTCTCAGCGCCAGCAGCAAGTTAGACGTCATTATTGAGTATTTCATCAGGCAGAAGAAGTACGACATCTTCGAGATCAACGAGGCGCTGTTCGCCTTCGACCAGAGCCTGCTGGGGGCTTGAGGAATGAAAATTATACTCAGCCGAAAAGGTTTTGACTCTGCGAATGGCGGCATCGTCAGTCCCATTTTTGAAGATGGTACAATGGTTTCGTTTCCCATTCCCAGCGATGATGAGGATACATATGATTCTCTTTACTACAATGGAATTCAGTATTCTCAAATATTGCGAGATCTGCGATATAAGGGCGGAGACCACTGTCATCTGGACCCTGATTTAGATTTAGGGCGACGTAGGGAGCGTATCGACGGATGGTTCCCCGCATTTGGGCAGCGAAATTCCGCGGCTGCTTACTTGAAGAATATCGGTGTTGCGCAGGGAGATATCTTTCTGTTTTTCGGAAATTTTCACTTTGTGGAATATCAAAACGGAACATACCGATATTTGCGGGATCGTAGTGACTTTTACCGGGGAAAAGACCTCCAGGTGATTTGGGGATACCTTCAGGTTGGAAAGATCATCTCTGCGCCTGAAGAACAGAGAAAAGTTTGGTGGCATCCGCATTCGTCTAATGGCAGGGCGGACAACTCAACAAATGTGATTTTCAAAGCAGCAGAAAGACTTTCTTTGAATAAAAGCAAGCCTGGCGCAGGAGTACTGCGCTTTGATAAAAAGCGGGTATTGACTCTGAAAGGTGCCACAAAGGCAACTTGGGCGATGAATGAAGTATATGATGAGACGCACATATACGGGAAGAGATCAAATTGCGCTAAAAAACCTGATAGAGGATTGTACTACGCAGGTATTTGGCAAGAGCTTGGTTTGAAAGAATCTGATGCCTGTACGGAATGGGCAAGAAATATACTTTTGTAATAGAAGGAGCGTGAGTAACAAATGATTACAGATGAACAAATACGCTTATTCTCACAATATTGTTCAGAAAACTTTGGAACAGAGCTAAAAAGCGTTCGTAAAAGCGAGCGTTATCAGTCTCTGCCCATATGTGTTCTTGATTGTGTTTATTCATTGAGGACTAAATATTTTGCAGTGACTGTTCCTGTTCTACAACGGTATGCCGATACATATATGGGAGGTAATCTGTACGCTGGGCAGGATACATTATCTGATTTCATTACTCACATAAAGGAATTTAGCGATTGCTCTGAATTTGCAAAGACTGTATTAAAAAATAATCAAGTCTTAAGCGGTCGAAATAAGGCTGAAGTATGCTATGAGATTGCAACAAAATTACATGAGCTCTTGAACATGAATACATTTGATGATTTTCGCAATTTTGAAAAGGAAGCTCTGCTTGAAATTGTTTTGCGATCAGTGAGAGGAATGGGAGATGCCGGGGTAAATTATATGTTCATGATGGCAGGAGATCCTAACCGATGCAAACCGGATGTTCATATTCACCGCTGTATAAAAAATGCCCTTGGCACCGATGTTCCAAATAACGAGTGCCAGATACTGTTCAGAGAAACTGTCAAAAAACTAAAGGATAGCGGCTATCCTGACTTGACAGTCAGGAATTTGGATAGTGTAATTTGGAATAAATATCAAAAGAACCGGTCGATATTCTAAATGTCGCCTGTCAGGCGACCAAGCCCTCCTTCGGATGCGCTACAATGTGAGCACAGGCAAACGAAGGAGGGCTTTCCTTATGACAGAACTGGTTTTTATTCTTGACCGCAGCGGCTCCATGTCGGGGCTGGAGGCGGACACCATCGGCGGCTTCAACTCCATGATCGAAAAGCAAAAGAAGGAGGCCGGCGAGGCGCTGGTTTCCACGGTGCTTTTCGCCAACGACAGCACGGTCATCCACGACCGCCTGCCGCTGGGCGAAGTGCCGCCCCTGACGGAGAAGGAGTATTTCACCTGCGGCTGCACGGCGCTGCTGGATGCCGTGGGCGGCGCCATCCACCACATCGGCAACATTCACAAGTACGCCCGCCGCGAGGATGTGCCGGAGAAGACGATGTTCATTATCACCACCGACGGTTACGAGAACGCCAGCCGCCGCTACGACTACGAGATGGTTCGGCGGATGATTGAGCGGCAGAAGGAGAAGTACGGCTGGGAGTTCCTCTTCTTGGGCGCGAACATTGACGCGGCGAAAGAAGCGGCTCGCTTCGGCATCGGTGCCGACCGTGCAGTGAACTACAAGTGCGACGAGGTGGGCACGGCGCTGAATTACGAGGTCATCGGCGAGGCCGTGTGCAGCGTCCGCGCCGCCAGACCTCTCAGTGCTGACTGGAAGCACCGTATCGACGAAGACGTGCAAAGACGTGGGAGATGATAAAATGTACGGAGCGATTTTGGGCGACATCGTGGGCAGCCCCTACGAGTTCGACTGCAACAACTATAAGGCGAAGGATTTTCCGCTGTTCAGCCGCCGTTCCGACTTCACCGACGATACGGTGATGACGTTGGCGGTGGCAAAGGCGCTGCTCAGCACCCGTGGGCAAGACGATGCCGCCATCAAAGCAGCACTGGTGCGGGAGATGCAGCAACTGGGCCGTGCCTATCCCGACCGGGGCTATGGCACCCATTTTGGCGGCTGGCTCTATGAGGACGACCCGCAGCCCTACCAGAGCTACGGCAACGGCAGCGCCATGCGGGTGTCGTCTGCCGCATGGCTGGCGAAGGACATGGCAGAATCGCTGCATCTGGCGCAGCTCACCGCCGAGGTGACGCATGATCATCCAGAGGGCATCAAGGGCGCACAGGCTGTCGCTGCGGCGATTTTCCTCGCCCGCACCGGTCACGGTAAGGCGGAGATCGAGGCACATGTGGAGCGCAAGTTTGGTTATGATCTCAGCCGCACCTGCGACGAGATCCGTCCAAACTACCACCATGTAGAGAGCTGCCAGGAAACCGTGCCGCAGGCAATCACCGCGTTTTTGGAGAGTCGCGATTTTGAAGACGCTCTCCGCACAGCGGTGTCCCTTGGCGGTGACAGCGACACCCTCGCCGCCATCACCGGCAGTATCGCTGAGGCGTTCTACGGCGTGCCGGAGGAACTGCGGCAGGAGTGCCGCAAGCGGCTGACACCGGAGCTGGCGGAGATCCTGATTGAATGGGAGAAAGCCGCGCTTTGATGGCATATCAAAATGCAGGCGGTTTAAAATCTGTCTCGCAATAGACAAAGAAAACCGTGTGCTGACCGCAAGGTCAGCACACGGTTTTTCATTTGGATTCCTTCAGCCACTGCTGAAATTCCGCTAACGAGATAATATCTCGGTCACATTTCTGTTTCTCTTCTCTAGCTTTTTCGCTCCATGCATAGAACGCCTCGTCCGTGATGCGCCCCGCCTTGATCCACGCAAAGCGCCGCTTATACTCTTTGCGGTATGCCTTGAAGATTGGGTCATCCGACTGCTTCTTTGTCCACTGCTTGAAAGCCCCGATCTCCCGACAGACCTGCTCTCCTCTTGGAACAGGCCGCTCGCAATACTCCGCGCTGACCCGCCCGGTCTGCGGAAACCATCGTCCGCAGTTCTTGCAGCGCCGCACGGTGATGTTCCGTTCCACGCAACTCCGCAGAGAGTAGTCGATCATGTCCCGGATGCTGGAGGAATACAGCACCGGCGAACACCGCCCCGGCTCCACCGGCTCAAAGCTGAGCGGGATGGGGCGGAACGAAAACAGGTCGGGATCTTTCGGAGAGTCGTGAAAGTAATTTTTTGCCGCCTGTGCCTGCGGCTCCCGTCCTGCGCTGTCTACATTCAGCACCAACTCAAAAAATCGCTGGATCTGCTGCTGATACAGCGGAAGCTGCTCGGGGAGCTGGCGCAGCTCGTCCAGTATCTGCGCATCCTCCGCACTGCCTCGGTCATTTTGAATGTACATCGCTGACTGGCGGTAGCGGCAGTGAACATAGAGAAGTCGAAAATAAATGTGTATGGAGGCTAACCTCCACAGTTTTCTCCTGACATTCTCAAGTGCGTCCCTGTCATCCTCTGCGATAAACCGGCTCCAGTTATCCGTGGCGCTCTGCAGCATCGGCGTCACTTCCGCGCAGTCCAATTCCTGAAAGGAAAGCAGGCTTTCCAGAAAGGGAAACTCCTTCTGGACGTCCGGAACGCCTTGCGTACCAAGGGAATCATACTGGAAAATCTCTCTGCCCTCAGAGAAATACATTTTGGCATACCACATGGCAGATCACCTCAAAATAGACAATCGTAATATAGAAATACAAACAGTCTTGACAAGAGGGTGAAAAGTATGTTACCATACGATCACGGAAAGACTGTCAAAAGTAATTTATAGTTAGTCTAACACGGAGGCTGCGGATTGTCAATGAAAAAGACGGTCACAAATCCGAAAAAGCACCTCGACAACTGAATACCCATCACCGGAGATGATACACGCCGGAGAAGTAACGCCAGGACGCCGCGGCAAAGCGGTCGAGCGTACCAAGGCAGCGAAAACGCCGTGCAGGTCAAACAAGGCCGCAGGGCAGGAACGGGTACGGTGCGTGGCAGAGAACAAAGAAAGGGGGAAGAAACATACATCGTTCCTACAAAAAGGAAAACCGCTGAACTGTTGCAGCAGTCCAGCGGCGCGCCGCGTTTCGGAAAACGCAGACTCCATCTGCAAACAGTCTAACAGAGGGACCTCCGAAACGCAAGTAATTTTTCTCTGAATTCTATTGGAGGTAACGATTTTGAAAATATCAACCTATCACAGCTACGATGAATTGCCGCTGTTCCTCAACGCGGAGCTGGTGGCAAAGGTGTTGGGCGTGTCCATCTCCAGTGCCTACGAGCTGATGCATGAAGAAGTATTTCCGTCTGTGCGCATCGGCAGTCGGTTCGTGGTGCCCAAGGATAAATTCCAACAGTGGGTAGAGCGGCAGACTGGAGGTGCCAGATGAGAACTTGGACAAAGCGCGACCCAGTCAAGAACTATTTTCCTCTGCCCAATGAGATCTATCAGCTGGGTCTGTCTCACGGCGCGATCGCTGTCTACGGTTACCTGCTTCGCATCGAAGACCGCAGAACCTATCAGTGTCATCCTAGCTACGCCACCATCGGCAAGGCGGTGGGCATGAGCAACAACACCGTGCGGAAGTATGTGCAGGAGTTGGAGGAACGCGGGCTCATCGTCACGGAGCGCACCAGCATTATCACGCAGGACGGGCGCAAGCAAAACGGAAGTCTGCTCTACACGATCCTGCCGATCCAGTTTTCCATCGACCAGTTTTATCAGCACCAGATGGATGCTGTGGACAGAGCAAAGGAACGGCAGCGAGTGGCAAGACGCATGGAGCAGACCAGCGTGTGAAACAGCAGATATGTTTCTCTGCGTCCTGTTGCTGTGACCGAAAAAACCGTGGGACCCATCGGTGCGAAGCGAGGTATAGCAGCGGGGCTGCGCGTGCCTGCGGGCCCGCGGCGCCGATGAACTGCGTCAACCTGCCCTTGGCGGGCAGCCGCAGTTCATCGGCTGTTATTCTGCTCCCACGGTTTTCACCGCCTCAAATTTGAAGGAATTTTCACAGATTTTGTGCTTTCGGATGTGCTGCACAGATCAGTTCCCCGCGCCGTTCGCCCTGTATGCCGCTGTGTGCGCGGTTAGGAACCGGGGTGGCGTGTGTACCCGCCAAAGCCCTTTGAAACGAACGTTGCGGCGTTTGTGGGCGATGTGTGAAAGTACCGCTTAAGCACTACTCCGATTTCGGAGAAATGCGCTTTTTCAAGAGAGTTTCCCCTCCCAATTCTGTCCCGTTGCGGAGGCTTTCGCCCCCTATTTACCCGTTCGATAAAAGCACTAGATAAAGGGCCGCAGTCGCAAGCGCCCGCAGCCCGCCCACAAAGCCCCGCAGTG
>OGLT01000408.1_pt1 | contig 35231 bp, 30 predicted proteins | sample 1572911 | NCBI WGS metagenome assembly OGLT01 (sample SAMEA2582014, study PRJEB24529) | metagenome | biome: Human gut stool | place: China | collected 2011 | reverse complement strand
CAAGCACACAAACCACTGCTAAAACTAATGCTATCAACTTTTTCATACAATCAACTTCCTTCGTCAAATTCCGATTTCTCAGTTTCAAAAACTGGAAGTTGTCAAAGAGAATTGTTCCAGTATTCCACAGTATTGCCATTCACATCATAGAATGTAATGGTTCCCGCATTTATAGGCAAAACAATCGCAAAAGGTTTATTGCTGTCAATGTCAAGCACTTGAATTGTGTTGCCGTCATCTATTTCAAGCTGTGTTACCTGTTGCTGATTCATAGAAATAAATGCTCGCTCATTATATCCTTCTACAGTGTACTCGGCAATTCCTCTTTGAACCCCCGAAAGTTTTCCACCCCCACGGAAAAAGTATCCAAAGGAAAGACCAGGGCGGTTGACATAGACGGAAAAAGAATGGTCACTCAAATCCTGAGGGTAAGAAATATATGCAGCCATCGTGTCAGAAACACTTCCATCGATCGCCCAATCCTCCTTGATCTTCTGCGACGAACGAATGTCTGTTTCCAGATTGCCCGACGCTATGCCAATATCGCTGCTTACATAAAGAAAACCGACAAATAAGCTGCAAACAAGAAGAATCCCTATCACAGTTTTAAGAACAATCTTTTTCATAGCTATCAAAACTCCTTAGCAGATTCCCAATTTTTTTGCCCCGGATGCGCCCTTCCTCATTCAAAGCGCTCAACGGTCGTTGCGAGGTCGTAGCTTGCCTTGAGCGCCTTGAGCTTTGCCATCGGCTCACCGGCGGTGTGCTTGTCGAGCGCGGCGCGGTCGCGCCAGTGCTCCACGAGCAGCACGCAGTTTTCCTCGGCAAGAGGCCGGTAGTAGTCGTACTGCATGCAGCCCTCTTCCGCGAGGACGGCGGCGCGCAGGCCGCTTCGCTCCATCTCCAATGCAAAGTCATTAGCCTTTTCGCCGCGATAGAGAACGTGAAGTAAAATGCCTTCCATAAAGTAAGGTTCCTTTCCTGCTTATTCGCATTACGATACGTCGATCATTTCGAGGTATTTGTAGCCGTTTTCGGCAATGTGATCCTTGCGGCCCTGCAAATTGTCGCCGAGCAGCAGATCGAACGAGCGCGCCGTCGCCTCCGCGTCCTCGGGCATGACCTTGATGAGACGGCGTGTCTCGGGGTTCATGGTCGTGAGCCACATCATTTCGGGGTCATTCTGGCCGAGACCTTTCGAGCGGTCGACCTTGTAGCGCTTGCCCTCAAGGGTCTTGACGATGTCGTTTTTCTCCTTGTCCGTGTAGGCGAACCACGTCTTTTCGCCGCAGGTGATCTCAAAAAGCGGGGTCTCGGCGATGTAGACATAGCCCTCGCGGATCAGCGTCGGGCAGAGGCGGTAGATCATCGTCAGGATGAGCGTCCGGATCTGGAAGCCGTCGACATCGGCATCGGTGCAGAGGATGACCTTGTTCCAGCGAAGATTGTTGATATCAAAGGCGTTCAGGTCCTTGACAAACTTGCCCGGCACCTCGACGCCGCAGCCGAGGACCTTCAAAAGGTCGGTGATGATCTCACTCTTGAAAATGCGCGGATAGTCGGCCTTGAGGCAGTTTAGAATCTTGCCGCGCACGGGCATGATGCCCTGAAACTCGCCGTCGCGCGAGAGCTTGACGCTGCCGAGGGCGCTGTCGCCCTCGACGATGTAGATCTCGCGGCGCGAGACGTCGCGCGTGCGGCAGTCGACAAACTTTTCGACGCGGTTTGAGATGTCGATGCTGCCGGAGAGCTTTTTCTTGATGTTCAGGCGCTGCTTTTCCGCGCTCTCGCGGCTTCTTTTGTTGATGAGCACCTGCTCGGCGATCTTGAGCGCGTCGACGCGGTTTTCGATGAAATAGGTTTCGAGGCGGGACTTCAAAAAGTCCGTCATCGCCTCCTGCACGAACTTGTTCGTGATGGCCTTTTTCGTCTGGTTCTCGTAGCTCGTCTGCGTGGAGAAGTTGTTGGAGACAAGAATGAGGCAGTCTTCGATGTCTTGCCAGGCGATACGGGCTTCGCCCTTCTGGTATTTGTTGTTGTCCTTCAAATACTTGTCGATGGCGTAGACAAAGGCAGTCTTCGACGCCTTTTCGGGGCTGCCGCCGTGCTCGAGCCACGAGGAGTTGTGGTAGTGCTCGATGCGCTGTACCTTATTCGAGAAGCAGCACGCGCAGGAGAGCTTGACCTTGTATTCGGGCTTGTCCTCGCGGTCGCGGCCGCGGCGCTCCGTCTCCCAGAAGACGGGGGTGGTCAGGGCGTCTTCACCCGCGATCTCGGCGACATAGTCGATGATGCCGTTTTCGTAGACGAAGTCCTGCGTCTCGAAGTGGCCGGGGAGAGCTTCGTTTTTGAAGCGGAACGTGATGCCCGCGTTGACAACGGCCTGACGGCGCAGCGTTTCGACATAGTAGTCGGCGGGAATGTCGATATCGGTAAACACGTCGAGGTCGGGCAGCCAGCGCGTGCGCGTGCCGGTCTTGCGGCCGCGGTCGGTCGGCTCGATCTTGAGCTCATCGCCCTTTTTGCCCACGGGCTCGCCGCGTTCAAAGTGCAGGGAGTATTTGTTCCCGTCGCGCCAGACGGTCACGTCCATATAGCGCGAGGAATACTGCGTCGCGCACGCGCCGAGGCCGTTGAGGCCGAGGGAGTATTCGTAGTTGTCGCCGTCCAAGTTGTTGTACTTGCCGCCGGCGTAGAGCTCACAGTACACGAGCTCCCAGTTGAAGCGCTTTTCCTTGGCGTTATAGTCCACGGGGCAGCCGCGGCCCATGTCCTCTACTTCGATGCTGTGGTCTAAGTAGCGGGTGACGGTGATGAGCTTGCCGTGGCCCTCGCGCGCTTCGTCGATGGAGTTCGAAAGGATCTCGAACACGGCGTGCTCGCAGCCGTCCAGCCCGTCCGAGCCGAAGATGACGCCCGGGCGCTTGCGCACACGGTCCGCTCCCTTGAGCGACGAGATGCTCTCATTGCCGTAATTCGTTTTTTTTGCTTCTGCCATTGGGGTTTCTCCATTTCGCCGAAATTTACGATTCTGATCTTCAAACACAAAACTTGGTACATTATACGATTTTTTGACCACAATGGCAAGTGGCCGCGGCAGATTTTTCCTTTTGCGGGAGAAATGCACGCAGGCGCGGGAATTCCACCGCTGATTTTGCCGAAACGCGTCGAGCATAACCAATTGTCAACCGGCGGGAACGCACTGGAGCAACAAAGTTATTCACAGTTTCCACAGAGTTTTCCACATCGTTATGTCAACAGAATAACCGCGGATAAACCATGAATGGACATGCTTCCGCTTCCTCCGCACGGTGAAAGAGGGAGAAAGCAAATTTCGTCAATTTGCCCCCTTGACGAAATGGCGCGGACGTGTGCGAAAAAAGAGAGCGCCGCGGCGCTCCTTTTTTTCTCACAGCAGCATCAGAACAACGCCGTACAGGGCGCTTGCGAGCGTGCCGAACACGATGACCGGTCCCGCGACGACGAACATCTTTGACGCCATACCGGTGATGAAGCCCTCTGGTTGTGTCAAGATAGACATACAGTTTTCTCGAAATTTTTTCAGTTGCCTCCAAAGTGGGGGGCGCTTATTGTTTTAGCTTGCCGTTACAAATGCAAACCCGCTCTACAAAATTTCTAATTATTTCTGGATCATACTCTTTAAGCAGGATGATCTGATCTGCTGTTCTTTTTCCCGCCGCAAGATTACCTCGAGACTCATATTGCTCTACCAGAAGCCGCTTGATCTCTTCAGCTCTACTTGAGAGTCTTGCCAGCTTCTCTGAATCTGTCTTCTGGATATCAGCAAATTTCTCTCTGCTTATGCGACCCACTCGGTATTGCTCATATAGTTCAGCCTTTCTACTTTGGAGCCGTCTTGTCATATTGGTGTTAGCATCAAGTTCCGTTTGAATACTTGAAACGTTTCGTTTGACCTACTATTCAATTAAACCGACAAATTCATGAACTAGATCATCTCTTCAACAAACAGTTCAGGATGGTTGATAATGTCACCGTGGCCGAAGTCTGAGAAACAGCGCACCGTCAGCTTTGGATAAACCTTCCGCAGCTTCTGGATGGCTTTCTTCATATGGCCCTCTTTTTCTCCGTACCAGCATGCAACTTTCGCATCAAGCTGTACAGGGAAGTCGGTACGATAGAGATAAAGCCCCGCCTCCCATGTAGCTCGGACGGACTCCAAACTAATGTGATCTAGGATACGGCTGAGCATGGTCTGCATTCCCTGCTCAGTTTGTCCCATGAAACGCAGAGCCCACGCTGGCACAGTTTATTATATCGTATTGCAAATCGGTCTGTAAAGGCGGGATCTATCATTCAAGAATAGCTCAAGACATTTCCACAATGACGGCCTTTTCTCTTGCCATTTACTGTAGGTGCGACTACAATGATGATACTAAACTCAGGAAATTTACTACCAGATATAAAACAAGGAGACCGACCCATGAACACCGCTAATCTCAATACGCTCATCCAGCGCTACGAGGATAACTTTGAGTGGATCAACAATGCGGAACATGACGAGATTTTCAAGTGGCGTGCTGTCCGCTGTTTTCAGGATGTCTGGTTCAGCGAAGAAGTCGAGGATATGACCTTTGCCGAGAAATTCAAAGCCGCCACAAAAGAGTGCTCTGTGTTGCTCGATAATGGGCAGGTATCCCCCACAAACGGGATCGTGAAGATGGCTGAGCAAGAGCCTGATGAGGTAGAGCGTCTTTTTGTCGAAGTCCTCTTCGCCGATGACCAAGGCAATCTTCAGTTGCGGCAAGACCATGTTGAGGAGTTTCTAGATGGGATTGAGGCAGTCCGTGAACGCACATTCCCGAGTTACTGGAAGTACGGGCAGAACCGTCATTGTGCCTTCACCTATTTGGCACTCTATGCCCCGGAAGAGAACTATATTTACAAATACAGTGAAGCCGAGGAGTTTGCAAAACATATCGAGTACGGAATTGATATTGGCTCAGGGCAAACCTTTAAGCTAAGCGCTTATTATGGAATGTGCGATCTGGTTGTTGACGCTTTTCGAACACGCCCGGCACTCCTTGAGAAGCATTGGGCTATCTGTGGTGATGAATGTTATCATGATGATAGTCTGCACCTTCTCGCTTTCGATGTTATCTACTGTTCTCGTGCCTATAATTTCTACCAGGGTATCTATTATATCCCCAAGTCGGAAAGCACCTCTGCCTATAACAAAGAGCAACTCCGCCTGAAGGAAGAGGCGAAAGTGCAGGAAAGAATTGATAGTCTTGAGACGCAGATTCAAGCAAAAGATATTGAATTGGATAAGTTCCGGTCAATCTCCTTACTGAATGTGCGGGTAACACATAAGCAGTATGGGACTGGCATTGTCATCGCCCAGAAGGAAAACACCATTAAAGTTCGCTTCCCGGAGGGTTTGGAGAAGTCATTCATCATTCACACCAAGTTCCCCGCGCGCCCCACATTTGAAGATGACGAACAGGTCGTAGAGGCCTTTACTGAGTATGACCGGCTCACAAGGGAAATCCGGGGGTTGAAAAAGCTACTTGAAATAGAAAAGGCAAAGGTACAAACTACCATATTATAAGCCTATATCAATTAAAAAAGAGGTGAGAGCATGAGCGTAACTGTATCCGACCTGCTGAAACTTCCATCCCTGCGGCAGGCAAAAGTAGTAGGTGGAACAGGGGGACTGCAAAAAGTCGTTTCGTCGATCTCTGTGCTGGAGTCTACAGATCCCACCGTCCTTGTCAACGAAGTGTTTCCGCATAACAAATACTCCGGCAGTGAGATCGTTATCACCGGCTTTCTTAACTGCATCAATGATGTGGAGTGCCAGTGCTCCAATCTGTTGCGGCTCATTGAGGGCGGGGAAGTGGGGATGGTGCTGTATTATGTGGGCGTCTACCTCCCCCGGGTGGACCGGCGATTGATCGAGATCGCTGACGCCAATGATTTCGTCCTGATCTGTATGCCGGAGGGCCAGCGGCATCTCCGTTACAGCGACCTGATCACCGACGTGACAGAGTGCATCTACAAGGACCGCCTGGTCCCGGGCTCCCTTGTGTCGGACATTCTTGCACGGATCTCCTCGGCGCCGCACCACCAGCAGACGGTGGGGACCGCGCTGCAAATGCTGTGCGCGGAGCTTGGGTGCTCCGCGGCACTGACCACCCATGAAGGAAACATCCTGAATCTCGCGACCTGGCCCAGCGGTATGGAGGATACGGTCCGGGAGGGGATAGAACGCTGCCTGCCGCTTTTGACGGAGCAGATCTGCGTACCCTGCCCCTTTCTTGCGGATGCGGAAATGTCCTGCGTTTCTATCCGCTCAGACCTGGCCCAGCCGCTCCATCTGGCGCTGATCAAGGTCGGCGCTCCGCTGGGGGCTTCGTTGGTGGAGCAGGCGGCAGACATCGTGAGAATCTGTATCAATATCTGGGGAAAGCAGCATGGCGCTGTGGCGATCCATGAATTGCTGCGGGCAATTCTGCAGGACGAGCCGCTGAAGATGCGCCGTCTGGCGGAGATCTTTCATGTAGACGTTGCCTCACTTCACGAGCTGTGGATGCTGTGCGGTGCGGATGCCGGGGAAGTGGAGGAGCGGATGGAGCAGGATCTGGCCCTGGCCAGACAGTGTGCGGATACCGTTGTGGGCGCGATCTATGAGGGACAGCCGGTCATGTGCCTGAGCACACCGCATTCTTTGAGGGAAACCGAGAGCGCAATACGGGAGATCCTGTCGTGTGCGTTGAAGACCAGCCCGGATGCTGTTGTGGTGCGATGCAGCGGATTGTCCAATACGACAAGCTGCCGGAGAGCATATTTGTTAACACTTGACAATTTGGAGGATGCCAAGCGTATTTTCCCGCATAAAAGGATGTTCCTGCAAGGGGAACTGGAGCTGGCGGCTTCCTGCCGCAAACGCATTGACGAGGGAGAGACCGCTGCTGTGCGGCGCACCCTGCCGCTGGCGGCTTTACAGGCCGACCGGGAATATCATGATCTCCTTGATACGGCTTGTGTTTACCTTTTGGACTGCGACAGCAGCGTTACCCGAACTGCGGAGATGCTGTTTCTTCATAAGAATACCATCAAGTACCGGCTGCAAAGAATTGCGGATCTGCTTGGCTATCGTCTGGGAAAAATGCCGGAGACCATCGAGCTCTACCGCAGCGCCGCGGTTTACCGGCTCCTTCATGAGGTCCGTTGATAGTTACAATAAGGAATGCTTCGCTGTTTGTCCCAAGGGACAAACAGCGAAGCATTTTTTCTGCCTATCCGACAGTATTCTTCACCGCTTTGAAGTGTTATACTTGCCCCATTCTTTGGTTCGGACTCAGAATATACCCAAGAGAAAGAGGTGTTTTCCCATGCGTGAAAACAACAGCGGCTTTAAAATTGATGAATCGCAGCGCCAGAGCTGGCTGTCCATCGCGGCAGTCTGGGCGGGCGGCATGATCTGTGTTCCCTGCCTGATGATCGGCGGCGTGCTGGCCGGAGGCGGACTGAGCCTTAGTCAGATCGTCCTGTCCATTCTGATCGGCTATGGCCTGATCTGCGTCTACATGATCTGCATCGGCATGCAGGCATGCGATACCGGGCTGCCGGTGTCCGTGATGGCCTCCGGGGCGCTGGGCGAAAAGGGCGCACGCTATATTATCAGCGCGCTTCTTGCGATTGCCTGCGTTGGCTGGTTCGGTATCCAGTCTGCCACCTGCGGCAGCGCCTTTGCCAGCATGGTAGCCAATATGCTGGGAACGGAGGCAACTCCGATTTTTATCTCTATCAGCTCTATCGTCTGGGGCGTTATCATGCTGCTGACGGCCTGCGTCGGCTTCAAGGGCCTCAAGTGGCTCAACTACATCGCCGTGCCGCTTCTGGTCATCGTCTGCCTGTACGGTCTCATTGCCGGTATCGTCACAAATGACGGCGGCAGCGCCATCACAAACTATGCGCCCGAGAACTCCTCCGGTATGGTGTTTGGCATCTCGATGGTGGTTGCCTCCTTCGCCCTGGGCGGCGTAATCTCCGCCGACTACTGCCGCTTTGCCAAGAGCCGCAGCGATGTGGTGAAGTCCTCCGTTGTGGGCGTTATTCCCGCGGGCCTTTTCATGCTGCTGACCGGCGCACTCATGAGCATCGTCACAGGCCAGTATGACATCTCCGCCATCCTTGCGTCTTTGGGCGTGCCGTTTGTCGGCCTTGTGGCACTGGTGCTGGCCACCTGGACCACCAACGTTACCAACGCCTATTCCGGCGGCCTGGCCCTCAGCAATCTCCTTGGCTTTGACGAGAGCAAGTTCAAGGTCACCACCGGTGTGGCCGGCGCCATCGGCACGCTGCTGGCAGCCTTCGGCCTGCTGAATGCTTTTCAGAGCTTCCTGTCCCTCATGTCTGCGCTGATCCCGCCGCTGGCCGGCGTGCTGATCGCCTCCTACTGGATCGTGGGCAAGGGCAAGCGGGAGAATTTCTCCCCCCGCCCCGGTTTTTCCGCCGTCGGCGTCATCTCTTTTGCTATTGGCGCCGTCTTTGCCTGCATCACCGGCGGTACCTTCGCCAGCTTCCCTGGTCTTGTCGAGGCTCTGCCGTTTTTGAACTGGCCGTTCTTTGTGGGCCCGGTCAACGGTATTGTGGTTTCTCTGGTCCTCTATGTGGGCCTCGCGAAGCTGACGTCCGCAAAGCGGATGCCCGCAAAGCAGGCTGCGTAATATCTGCCGCAGGAGGAGCGGGTATCTGCCCGCTTCTCCTGCATACTGCAATTATAACGAAAGAAGGAAAAGGTCATGCGAAAAATCGGAATCCCTGAGATCGAAGATATTGCCACCGGCGCGGCGCTGCTGGGCGCCGGTGGTGGCGGTGATCCCTATGTAGGCAAGCTGGTGGCCATCGGCGCCGTACAGGAGTGCGGCCCTGTCACGCTGCTGGACCCGGAGGAGGTGCCGGATGACGCCCTTGTTGTCCCCATCGCCATGATGGGCGCGCCGACGGTACTGGCGGAGAAGGCCATCGGCGGCAACGAATACAAAAAGCTCTTTGATATGGTCTCCAAGTTCTTCGGCAGGGAGATCTACGCCTTTATGCCCATCGAGGCCGGCGGCGTCAACTCCATGCTGCCCATCGCTGCGGCGGCCCGGCTGAATATGCCGATGGTGGATGTGGACGGCATGGGCCGTGCCTTCCCTGAATTGCAGATGGTGACCTTTACCATCGGCGGTATCAAGGCAACGCCGATGGCGCTGGTGGACGAGAAGGGCAACAGCTGCATCTTTGAGACCATCACCAACAAATGGACGGAGGAGTTGGCCCGGTCGGTCACCATGAGCTGCGGCGCTTCCGTCTCCGTGTCTCTTTATCCCATGAGCGGCAAACAGATGAAGGAATTTGGCGTCCACGGCATCGTCACCCGCAGCCAGCAGCTGGGCAAGGCCATCCGCACTGTCAAGGACTGCGGTGACCAGACGCCGGAGGAGCATTTCCTTGAAATGTCCGAGGGCTTCAAGCTCTTTAAGGGCAAGATCGCGGATGTGCTGCGGGAGACCCGGGCCGGCTTCAACTTCGGCAAGGTCGTGCTGGAGGGCATCGGTGAGTACAAGGGCCATACCGCCTATGTGGAGTTCCAGAATGAGAACCTGACCGCCACGGTGGACGGCAAGATCCTGGCTACCACCCCCGACCTCATTTCTCTGGTGGATACGGAGACCTATATCCCCGTTACCACAGACGGCCTCAAGTACGGCAAACGTGTCATGGTGGTCGGTCTCAAGTGCTTCCACCTGTGGCGGACGGAAAAGGGCATTGAGCTGGTAGGCCCCCGCTATTTCGGCGTGGACACGGATTACATTCCTCTGGAAGAGCGCTGCAAGGGAGGTAACTGATCATGTATAAACTCGGAATTGATGTGGGCGGCACTAATACGGATGCCGTCCTGGTGGACGAGAACCGCGCGGTGGTGGCGGACATCAAGTATCCCACCTCTGCGGATATTTACGACGGTATTCTGGGCGCTATGCGCACGGTGCTGGAGGTCTCCGGTGTGGATCCCGCGCAGATCCATCAGGCAATGCTGGGTACGACCCAGTGCACCAACGCCATTGTGGAGCGCAAGAATCTGGCCCCCATCGGCATCCTGCGCATCGGCGCGCCTGCCACCACCGGCATCCGTCCCATGGTGGACTGGTCGGAGGATATTCAGAAGGTGGCCGTGGGCAGCACCATCATCGGAGGCGGCTTTGAATATGACGGCAGGGAACTGGCCCCGCTGGATACCGCTGCCGCCAAGTCGTTCTTTGAGGAGATGAAGGCAAAGGGCGTGAAGTCCATTGCCATTTCTAGTGTGTTCTCCACCGTCCGCAATGACCATGAGGTGGAGGCGGCCAAGCTCTGCCGGGAGATCATGGGCGAGGACGTCCATATTTCCATCTCCAGCGAGATCGGCTCTATGGGCCTGATCGAGCGGGAAAACGCCACGATCCTGAACGCCGCGCTGTGGCAGGTAGCCGAGCGCTTCACCGAGGGCTTTGCCAAGAGCCTGCGGGATGAGGGCATTGTCAATGCAGACGTGTATCTCAGCCAGAATGACGGCACGCTCATGACCATGGAGCACGCCCGCCGCTATCCGATCCTGACGGTTGCCTGCGGCCCCACGAACTCCATTCGCGGCGCCAGCTACCTCTCATCCTTGAAGGATGCCATCGTGGTAGATGTGGGCGGTACGACCACAGATCTCGGCGTGATCCAGAACGGCTTCCCCCGAGAATCCAGCGTGGCCGTCACCATTGGCGGTGTGCGCACCAATTTCCGGATGCCGGACGTTATCTCCATCGGCCTGGGCGGCGGCTCCATCGTGCGTGTCAGGGATGGCGGCAGCGTGACCGTCGGCCCCGACAGCGTGGGCTATGAGATCACAAAAAAGGCGCTTGTGTTCGGCGGCGATGTGATGACCGCCACTGATATCGCCGTGCGGCTGGGCATGGTGGAGCTGGGCGACAAGTCCAAGGTGGAAACCATTTCTCAGGAAGTGGCGGACAAGGCCATGGCTGCGATCCGCGCACTGGTGGAAGACAGCGTGGACGCCATGAAGGTCTCCAACGCGGACGTAGATCTGATCCTTGTGGGCGGCGGCTCCATCATCCTGCCGGAGAAGATCAGCGGCGCGGCAACGGTCCTGAAGCCGGAGCATTTCGGCTGCGCCAACGCCATCGGCTCTGCCATTTCCAAGGTCAGCGGCACCTATGAAAAGCTGATGAACTACGACGAGCTGCCACGTGAGCAGTCGCTGGAAAAGGCCAAGAACGAAGCCATTGAGCTTGCGGTCGAGGCCGGCGCCGTGCGTGAGACTGTGGAGATCATCGAAATGGAGGATGTACCTCTGGCTTACTATCCCGGCAACACCAACCGGGTGAAGATCAAGGCCGCCGGTGATCTGAACTGACAACATGGTATAATCACATCTAACTAAAACAAGAGGGATACCCTTTGCCGGTATCCCTCTTGTCATTTGCGGTCGCATTAGAGTCAGGACATTCTTTTGTAGTCATTCGCGAAATCAGATAATATCTGATCGGTATCTGCTATCATTTGTTCCTGAGCGAGTGTCAGTAGGGCTGTGTGGTCATTTGCCACTCTTTCATCCATAACCGCATCCAAACAGGCTTGCAAGGCATTGCCGATTGACTTTCCCTTCAGCCCGATCGCCATCATGTCGTTTCCATTGACAGCAAGGTCTTTTAATGAGAAGCACTTCTCCTCTTGTAACAGCTCATCTATCATTGCGTTTGCAGTCTCAAAAGTTGCAAGGCGGGGAATGCAAATTGAAGACTGCCCGAGTGTATCTGCCCTGTGCAATTCAATAAGCTGTCTAGAAGCTTCTTCCCCGTGCTTGCTCAAAAGCCGCTTGATAAGCCTCCTGTCTGCCGTGATTGGCATAGGTCAATCCTGGTTGTGTCAAGATAGACATACAATTTTTCTCGAAATTTTTTCAGCTGCCTCCTAAGTGGGGGCACTTATTGTTTTAGCTTGCCGTTACAAATGCAAACCCGCTCGAAGTACGCATATCTATCTCAATCTCTCCTGAAGGGTACACACGAACCCGCTCTACAAAATTTCTAATTATTTCCGGATCGTAATCTTTAAGCAGGATGATCTGATCTGCTGTTCTTTTTCCCGCCGCAAGATTACCTCGAGACTCATATTGCTCTACCAGAAGCCGCTTGATCTCTTCAGCTCTACTTGAGAGTCTTGCCAGCTTCTCTGAATCTGTCTTCTGGATATCAGCAAATTTCTCTCTGCTTATGCGACCCACTCGGTATTGCTCATATAGTTCAGCCTTTCTACTTTGGAGCCGTCTTGTCATATTGGTGTTAGCATCAAGCTCCGTTTGAATACTTGAAAGCTTTTTGTCAATGCATGCCTGCATCAAACAATGCTGCTCAAGGAAGATCCTACTTTGTTCCCGCAGCATCTGAAGAACAGCTTGCTCAATTTGGGCCTGATTGACAAAGAGACCTGCACACTCAGCACCCTTAATACTGTCATTTTTCGGGCAAACAAGGTGTGGTTCCTTTGCTGGATTCTTTCGAAGTTTCCTCCCGCAGCAGCCACAAACAAACAGATTGTTGGCTCGGTTTCCGGCAGTATTCTTGTTAACATTCCGAATACGCCCTTGGAGCGCATTCTGTGCCGCTCGGAACAACTCCTCCGAAATGATTGCTTCATGTGTACCTGGCACTATGATCCATTGATCTCGGGGCAACGACCGCATCTTAGGCTTTCCTACTTCTTCTGTCTCTCGAATATTGGTAATCATCTTACCGGTATAGCGTTCATCAGTCAAAATCTTTCGAACAGCCCCCTTGAGCCAGATTCCAGTCTCTTCCTTGACCACCCCATTATAAAACCCGCCATTTCGCCGTTTATGCTCTAACGGGGATGGAATGCCCATATCATTCAGCATTTGAGCGACCTCGCTCGTGGTCATTCCTGAAACGCAGGACTCGAAAATCATGACAATGATGTCACGAACCTGCTCATCTACGATTAATCTCTTTTTGTTATGAGGATGGACTTGGTAGCCATAGAAGCCGCTTCCTCCCCAGTATTCACCACGCAGATTTCGGGTACGATAAGCTGAGCGCACCTTGGTTGATAGATCTCGGCTATACATATTATTGATGAGATTGCGGAGGGCTAACTCAAGTCCGCCCGTGACACCTAAGTAGTCATCACTATCAAAGGCATCATTGATAGATATAAAGCGGACCCCATAAAGAGGCAGGATCAGTTCGAGGTAGTTTCCCATCTCAAGGAAGTTTCTTCCGAAACGAGATAGGTCCTTCACCATAATGCAATGAATTTCCTGATTGCGAGCCATCTCAATTAGCTCATCGAACTTCGGCCTGTCAAAATGTGTTCCCGTGACACCGTCGTCGCAGAACACGATCACTTTATAACCATGGAGCGATTCATGTGTATCATAGTAATCCTGGAGTAACCGCCTTTGGTTGAAAACACTGTTACTCTCATTCTTCAATGCATTTGTTTTGAGATCTCGGTCTTCACTCGACAAACGAATATAAAACGCCAGCACCTTATCCGGCATATCTCTCCGCCTCCTTTCCTCGGGTCGCAGCGACATAGAGGACCTGTTCAATCTCATCACGATGGCGGAATGCCACTTCAACATGGCCATCGTTAAACAAGGTAAGCGTCTCAATGAAGGCTGCTGCCATTTCAGCGTCAAGGGACTCCTGATCCTTATACTTTTCAATCAACAGTGCCCACTGCATTTTGCCGCCAAATCCCGCTGAGTACTTTTCCTTTTCCTTCTCCAATTCAGCAATAAAGATCCTCAAATCATCCGCCCTCCTAGAGTAGTCCTCGCTCAGATCTGTGTAATCTTGATGGCTCAGAAGCCCATCTGCAAAATCGCCATACAGGGCTGCCTTCAGCTGATTGAACTTTTCAATTTTTCTCTTTGCATCATCAATCTGGGTTTCATATATCTGATAGCGGGTCTGCGAAGAAGGCGTAGCATTCAAGTTGGCAATCAGTCTCTGGGCATCGGAGAATGCTCTTATCTGAGTTTGGATAAGCCGCAGGGCAAGGGACTCTACATCCTCCTGTTTGACCGCTTTCTTGGGACAAATGGTGGCATTGTAATTCTCGTGGAGAGTGCAATAATAGTAATAACCGCGATTAGATTTACTGCGCAAGTACATACTGCGTCCACATTCTCCGCAACGAAGAATTCCTTTGAACATACTTCTTCGTTTACTCTTGGAATCGTAGATAGTCGCAAGGCCCTGTTCACTTTGCCTAGCCGAGAGGATGCCCTGAACCTTATCAAAAAGCTCTTTGGAAACAATGGGTTCATGCATACCTTTATGGATAACCCATTCCTCTTCGGGCGTTTTAACTGTAGTCTTTGTCCCCCGCTCGCACAGCTGGCTTCTGTACTTTCCGGACACAATCCAACCAAGATAGACCGGATCGACAAGAATTTTCTTGATCGTTTGCAGATACCAGATGGCATCTTTGAACTTCTCCGTCTTCCGCAAACCAATATCATACAGATAGCGTCCGGGACTGGGCACCCCTTGCTCATTCAGAGTTTTCGCTATGAAGTGGAGAGTATGATTCTCTGCCACCATACGGAAAATGGCAAGAACGATTGGTCCCGTTTGCGGATCAGGAAATAGGTGGTACTTGTCATCCGGATCTAACATATATCCATATGGCGGAGTGCCAGTGGTCCACTTACCAGCAAGCTGCTGCGTCCGTTTCACCGCCCGAATCTTCTTGGAAATGTCTCTCGCATATGCCTCGTTTGCAAAATTTTTCAGTTGGATTGAAATGTCGGCATCATCCCGCAATGAGTCAAAGCGATCGGTAACGGAGATAAAGCGCACACCCATTCTCGGAAAGATCTGCTCAATATACTCACCGCTCTCAATCATATTTCGCCCCAGACGAGACAAGTCTTTGACAATCACACAGGTCACCTTGCCAGCTCGGATGTCATTCATCATTCGAGCGAATTCCGGGCGCACAAAGCTAACTCCCGAGATATCGTCATCACAATAGAGGTCAAAGACAACTAAATCCTGATGCTGGGAAACAAAGTCCTTCAGCAACGCAATCTGATTACCTATGGTGTCTGCTTCTCGCTTTTGTTCGTTCTCTACCGAGATTCTGGCATAGAGCGCTACCTTGTACTGGACGGGTCCTACAACAACTGCGGGTGTGGCTTGGACATTTTTTCTGCTCTTTCTTGCCATGCTTACATCGCCTCCTCTAGTATTCCACGCTCAGCATACTCCTGCAAGCTGCTCACCAAACGGGCATAGTCCTCGGAATGCTCAAAGATGATTTCCAACTTTTCGTCTTTGTGAATAACAACTTTTTCAATGCACTCCAGAACAACTGCCCGCGTGAGTGATTTCAATCCTCGATGTTCGGTAAATGTCTTCATCCAGTTGTTCGGGGACTGTTCGCCCGAGAGATAGATACTGAGTTCTCGGTCGATCTGCTCCTGAGCAATCAGCGCATCGGCAATTCTTACATCATACTGACCTCTGATGTCACAGAAGTCAGTCTTCGAAATGAGTCCTTCTTTCATATCTTCATAGAGAGATGCCTTCAGCTCGCGATAACGAGCGATTTCTGCCGCAAGTTTTTCTCTGCGTTGCTCACACTTGGCAACATTGATTTTCTGATATGGCACCTGCTGAATTTCAGATAGACACCGATCGAGCTCAACCACTGCGCTGATATGCTCTTGCAATAGCTGAAGGACAGCTGCCTCAACCTGTGCCTCTGGTACCTGCTTGAGCTCACAGCGATCCTCTTTCGTGCGCACGCTGCAGCGGAAATAGCTGTATAACTTATATCCGTTGTTAATTGTGCTTCGAGTAACTGCGTTCCCGCATTCTCCGCATTCCAACAAGCCGGATAGCGGATAAACTGTCGTTGCTCGTGGTGCTGCTCTCGTATCTATCAGAAGAGCTTTTTGAGCAAGATAGAATGTCCTCTTCGTGACAACAGGCTCATGGGCGTCGTGGATCACAACCCACTCGTTTTCTTCTGTTGGTATTGATTTCTTGATTTTATAGTTTGGTCTACGGCGAAGGCCTTGGCGGAGGGTTCCAATATAAATCGGGTTGGTGAGTATCCGGGCAACTGCCTGCGCTGTCCATTCGCACCGTTCCTTCATTTTGAAGCCGGAGAATAACGGCTCTCCCTTGTGGCGCTTATACTCCAGCGGCGCAAGAATTCCGCTCTCTGCAAGCCGAATTGCTATGCCATTGTTCGTCATGCCTTGAATTTTCCAGTTGAAAATATCCTGAACAACTGTGACAGCATATGGATCGGGCTCAATTCGATTGTGGTTTCCCTCGCACTTCTGGTACCCATACGGTGCAAACGGACAAATAAAGTCACCATGTTTCCGCTTCACCTGTAGCTGGCTTCTGACCTTCACTGAGATGTCACGGCTGTAGTTGTCATTCATCAAGTTCTTGAGCGTGATGCTAAACTCGCTACTCTCGTCACGGGTAATCGTGTCGATGTTGTCATTGATAGCGATCAAGCGCACCCCTAAAACAGGAAATAGACGGTGGATATACTTTCCGGAATTGATATACTCTCTTCCGAAACGGGACAGGTCTTTTACGACCACGCAATTGATCCGTCCAGCCTTAATATCGTTCAGCATGCGCTGAAAGGCTGGACGGTCAAAATTCGTCCCTGTATATCCATCGTCTATACGAATGGAGACAATATTAAATTCAGGCTTATCCTTCAGAAAGTCCAGGATAAGCTGTTTCTGGTTGGTAATGCTGTTGCTCTCACGGCCAGATTGCGCCGCAACGATGTCTTCCTTGGAAAGACGCACATAGATGGCGGTATTAAACACAGCCATCTCATTCGCATTATTCTGCATAATCTCACTCCTTTGGCGTGGTCTGTCTGCCTAAGGAGTGAGTATGCTTGATTTAGTCCGAGGCTATTTTACCACATCTATGGCCCTTTATCCAGATGAAAAACGGACCTGGCAAGAATTACATCATATTCTGCTGCTGCAGCAGATGCTTGAACACTTCCTCAAAGGATGGCCCGTCCTCTTTGTACTTCACCTTGACAGCAAAGTTGCCCACTCGGACACAGTATGGATTCTTCACTTGCTTCAGATAACTGAGCACTCTTTCACGCACAGGCAAGGATTCATCAATGTGAACGGTGCTCAAGTCTACAAGCTGAGACTTGTCTACTGTCCGAATATCAACCGCCTTCATCGCTTCCCACTGCTCGGGTGTGATATCTCTTGGATCATCAGGGATTTCAGATGCGATATATGGCACTGTACCAGAAGTAATCTTAGGTTCTTCCATAATACCGATAGCACCTCCTTGGGATATTATCCCTAGTATTATTTGGATTATTCCGGCAGTTCACTCCTCATAATGAATGTAGAAATGAGGGTGTGTTTGACCACCCCCCTCTACTAAAAATTCGTGATCTGCCCAAAAATCATTCCGGTCTCTCTACGCTGAAAAGAGGGATAATATCATAATTCCCATCTTCTGCAGTTTCGAGCCCCAGCTCTTCCAATACCTGTCTTTGAATGTCAGGCTTCAAGTCATCAATATAGATCTCAACGCTCATTTGTCTTCCTCCTGATAAGACTTTTTCAAATCAATCCACTTGCAGTCCGGATAGTTCCCTCGCTTACAGCCAAGGCAGTTGGTCGTAAGGCACTCCTCGAGCCAACATGTGTAGCAGGTATCCATCCCAATATAGTCGCTTGAGGCATACCAAAAACCTGCAGGGTGGCGCTTAACAAGCCAACCGCCACAGACATTACAGTTTTTTTCTTCCCAAACGACCTTTGCAGATTTATCCCACTCAATCTCCTGGCCGCACATAGGGCAGAAGTTCCATCTCGGATGGTCATCATCGCCATCAAACAGAGCCTTCTCACAGTTCGAGCAGGTATAGACTGACTTGATGTTCGGTCGCTCTTGGTTTTCAATAGGAACCATATAGGTTCTCCTCATACGCAGAGGGCTGCAGCTAAAATGCTGCAGCCCAAGTCATAATCATTTGTTCCGGAAAAGGTGCTTATAGAGATCATCTACGCCTTTCCGCTTTTGTGTCCAGGTAATCGGTGCCATTTCAAAACCAGCGGCCGCACCCATCTCAATATAACGATCACGCGCTTTCCGAACTTCCTCTTTGACCTGATAATCAGAATCAACCATTACGTTGATCCTCTTCACGCCAATGGAGTCTAGTTCTTCAAGGACTCGTTCGTACTGAGAATAGCTCGGTATGCCTGTAAGGCCCACGAAACCACACTCATAAGGTGAACCCTGCGCAAAGCTGTAGGCAAGGTCGGACTTCATAACTCCCTCCGTAAGGCAAACCACTTCATCGCCTTCATGAACGCCGACATAATGCGGGCAGCACTTCGACTGTGTTCCGTAGTACTGGTCAACACTCGTTAGGTTATAGAATTTCTGGTTGTAGACCTTATCAAGCCGAACCTGAATGGCTTCAATTTGGCCGAGCAGGTTTCGGTCGGGTAGCATGATTCCCGAACCTCGGATATCCAACACCCATTGGCCAGAGTCCTTCTGGCAATAAAATCCGGGAACCCCATCAAGAATGCAGCCACGCTCCAACAGCTCTGTAACAATCCGTTTTAAACGTGTTGTGGGCGTCGTTCGATAGCATAGCCGCTCCATCTCCTCTGATTTTAGCCCGCGCTCTTTCAAAGCGGATTGATGTGTTGGGCATAGAGTCAATAATGAGAGAAGGTTGGAATACGTATTATCCCGTACCTCAGCCGAGGCAATAGGGAGCTCTACCGTTTCTATGGAGCGAGGCTTCCGCTTGCATTTGCGCACCGGTTCACCTCCATCTGGCCCGAATATTTTGCAGAGTTCTTCGTAAGCCGTATGGAGATTGACATCACAGTACTCCGCGTAAAGGTGGAGGATTCCTCCACCTTTACCACAGCGGTTACACCGAAATACATTATCGCGGATCTTGACATTCATATGAGCCTTCCGATCTGCACAGAATGGACACCTGCAATGCAGTTGAGTCCCGGTATCTCGTATGACTTCGATACCAAGAAGTTCAACCACTTGCTCAATATCACATGGCAGATCAGGTATTCTGCCCATCTAAACCACCTCCCTTAGCTAGGGGAAGAATCAGCTGGCCATCTGGCCTACCGTTTCCAGTAGCTTTGTAGCCCCTGCTTTTAGTGCGAGATTATGGCCGGAATAGTTCTTCACATACCACGCGAGGTCGCCCGGACTCTTCATAGCGATTTCACCGAGAGACCATCCACTAAAACGGCCAAAATCAACCTTAACGGCTTTGGCCTGTTCAATGGTCATGACACGCAAGTACTCATCCAGCGTTTTTGGGGGCTCCGGAGCAGAAGCATGAGACTGCTGCACAGGAGGCTGAACCTGCTGCTGAGCAGGCTGAGTAGATTTAGGTGCCGTCGCCGCCTGAGAGAAGACTGGAGCATCCGCTGTCGGTTGAGCAGTAAAACTCGCCACGACACTACCAGGGTGTCCCGCATCTTCATCGGGAGGCATCTTGATTGGGGCATCCGCGATGATACTGGCCAAAGTCTCACCATTCATACAGAACTGCGTACCATACCCCGCATCCGCCAACGCACGGCCCTTTGCAACTGTTTCGGCGATCTCCAAGAAGCGATCGCCAAAGCGATCTTCCGTTGAGAATCGCTGAGAATACGCCTTCCCAATGAACTGGTCAGCTGGGTCAGCCTTATCGGCATAGATCCTGCAGCATACGATCGCATTCTTCTCATCAACACGGATAAGCTCCGGGTCGATCTTCCCATTCGGATGGTGCAGGCGGAACCAAAGAAGGCGATATTTGACATCAAGATAGAGATCGTTTTCGCCTTCCTCACCCACGGTAGTACGCACGAAATCAGCGGGGTTAAACCCATCGACAGCGTTGATGGCAGGGATCACATTAGAGTTCGATTCACTCATGGTAATTGTCCTTTCACAATAAATGTAGAAACGAGGCAGCTTTTGACCACCCCGTTTCTCAAATAATCACGCTACTCGCCGACTCAGCTCGCGGTTATAATAAGCCACGATTCGATCCGCGAGCACCGTATTTCTTTGACCCACATCGCATTTATGGATCGCAACAAAGACTGCCTGCTTTTGCCCAATCAGGATGACCTTCGCCTTGGCTCTGGTCACAGCAGTATAGAGCAAATTCCGCCGCAGCATGATATAGTGCTCTTTCAAAAGAGGAACAATGATGACAGGATACTCCTGTCCTTGGCTCTTATGAATGGTCGTACAGTAGGAGAACTCCAAATCCTCCAGCATTTCCTGCGTGTACTGTAGTGTCCTTCCATCCAAAAGTCTCACGCATGTGATCGTCTCATCATCCTCTTTCTTCATGTCGGTTATGACGCCGACATCGCCATTTGACACATTGATTCGATTTGCCGTTTGCATAATGCGGTCACCAACTCGAAATACTCGACTGCCGCACTTAACCTCTTTCTTCAAGTTGTTCGGCGGGTTGACAAGGTCTCGAATGGCCTCATTCAACGCATTTGCCGCAACCGCACCTCGCTTGCGGAGAGGTGAGAGAATCTGCACATCCTCAATACCATGCAAAGAGACTTCCTGCAGATAGTTCTTGATGACCAACTGCGCAGCCTCTTCCGAGTTCTGGACTTCCAAAAACTGAAAGTCATCCCCGAACTGAAGATGTGTGTCGTTGTGGTTGATGGCATAGGCGTTTGTGATGATACGGCTATTAGATGCCTGGCGGAAAACAGTCTCTAAGACTGCCGTAGGAACCTTTTCACTTCGAATCATCTCTCGCAGCACATTACCCGCGCCAACAGATGGGAGCTGGTCAGCATCACCGACAATAATCAGCTGAGCGCCCGACTTGATACGATCAAGGAGGATATACGCAAGGCGCATGTCCACCATTGAAAACTCATCAACGACTACCAAGTCTGCTGATAGTAACTCTTTGTCGTTCAGCGGGCTGTCTTCATCCGTCACAAGGCCAAGCGCCGAGTGAAGTGTAGAGGCGTACATTCCCGTCTGTTCTGCCATGCGCCGACTGGCACGGCCAGTAGGTGCAGCCAGTAGGACTTCATTCGCGGGGAACGCAGCTTTATAGATATCCAGTATGAATCGTAGTGTTGTGGTCTTTCCGCTGCCGGGGCCTCCGGTCATGATGGAGATCGGATGCGAGAGGCACAGCTTCACAGCATTACGTTGCGAAGGAGCCAGTCTTTGATGCAAGGTCCTCTCCGCATTGTCGATTTTGCTGTCCAGATCGTCGATCTTTGTAAAGCCCTCTTGGAGTATCATGGACACAATGCGCTTAGCTGACTTAACTTCGCACATGCGCTCGTAACTCAGGTATACACGGCTTCCCTCAACATAGATACGGGATTCCACACGTTCATTTGAGATCGCTTGGCGGATTTCCTCTTCGGAAACCACTTCATCATCGCAGCCCATATTGAGAAGCTCATAGCACTGGCCAACCGTCTCATCAACGGATAGAAAAAGATGCCCAGATACGCGTGCCTCATCCAGCACATAGTTGATCGCACCGGAGTATCGTAAAGGGTGCTTTAAGCTGACTTTTGTTTTACGGGCAATGGAATCGACTGTCATGAAGCCAAAGCCTTTGATCTTACAGAGTTGGAATGGATCCGTTTTCACGATTCTCAGACTGCTATCTCCGAACTCTTCTCGGATCATCGCAACCTTTTTCATCGAAACACCGAAAGGCGCCAAGTATATCATGAGATCACTCAAGGCTTTCGTTTCCCCGTAGGATTTGATGATAGCCTTGAGTTTTTTCTGGGCAATCCCCTTGACGCTAAGCAACTTGTCCGGCTCTTTCTCCAAAACCTCCATCGTCTTATCGCCAAAGCGAGCGACAATGGCCTTTGCGGTCTCAGGGCCAATTCCTTTGATGATACCGCTGCTCAGGTAAGCAAGGATGCCGGCTTGATCTCTCGGCACGACTTCCTTACACATTGAAACCGACAGCTGTAGACCGTGTTTGGAATTCTCCCATGTGCCATCCAGTTCCACTTCCACGGCATCTGTAGCAATCAGATGATAGCCAATTGCCGTGAAATGGATCTTGTCGTCATGGTAGTAAGATCGATTACGGGCTTCCTTTGGAACAGACTCATCAGAAGTACTGTAGGCAAAAATGCAGAAGCCCTTATCTGACTTAAAGATGGTTCTTTCATACCGACATAGCATTTGGTCACTCCTTATGCGATGGCCGATTTGACCACCTTAAAGATTCTTGATTCCGTCTGATCCACAAACTCATCATAGATATCAGGATACTGAGCTCGTAGAGCAGATAAACGATCTTTCGATATTCCTTCCCGATACAGAGGGTTGTAGGAAACTTTGAAGCACTCGCCGCCCTGTTCACAGGTTCCTTTGCACGCAGTACCCATCTCTTCGACGATGGGAGCATAGAGGGATTTGATGCGAGTCTCAAGTGCTTTTACCTGAGCATCTAAAGCTCTCTTTTCCTCTTTGAGGGTCAGAATCTCTTTGAGGTTCACCACAAACTTGCGGTCAAGATATACAGTCGGTTCAGACTTGTCAGCAGGGCCGAAATAGCGACGAAGAGACTCCAGAACCGCATCTGGCTTTTCGACCAGAGGCGGCTCCACACGAGCCATGACGTGATTATTCCAGAATGCCGACAACTCCATGATCGTGTTCTCTTCTTCCTCGAGGTCACGCTCAATCTTTTGCCATACAAAGTCATTCTCATTATTTGAGAACAGGCAGGCAATGAAGGCAACATCGATGTTCATCACCGACATGTAGTGCCGAACCTGCAATTCATAGTGGCGAGGGACTGCTCCGTTCGCCCACTTGAATTGCATGTCATAGTGCGCCGTTTTGCACTCAAGGATGGCCTTGCGCCCATCCGGCAGGGTTACAAAACGATCCACATCGGCAATCAGGAAGGGAAAAAACGGGTGTTGGTACATCCAGTGGTCTTCATACACAGATAGTCCGGTCTTCTTTGCGAAGATTTGAGCTACCACATCTTCGAGCAAATGCCCAATCTGGAATGTGATGCTTTTGTCCGGCCCATCATCTGACATGACGACCCCAATTTTGTCGTAATAAAGATCCCGAGCCGTGCGATATGGGGAGGAATTAAGGGCGACAGCTACATCGCTGCCGCCAATTCCTTTTCGCCTCCAACTGAGCCATTGATCCTCTGTTAGAGTTGTGATGTCCACCAATCTGTTTGGCGTGTAGTTCAGGTTCAGCCCCATAGCCTACACCTCCTCGCAGCGATCAAACCCACAATTGCCGCATTCTGGGCATTCCTGATCATCAGGATCCTCGAACGAGGCAAAGCTTGTTATCTCCCCGCAATGCCGACACTTATAAGCAAGTAGATCTTTTTCGGTGTGCTCTACCGTCCCTGTGTCATCGCAGGTAATGTGTTCCTCAAAACATATTCCCGGCTCTGAGGTCTGGATCATGACAGAAACGCCATCTTCTGCGCAGGCCTCTGAGAGAGTCAGGCACTCACTAGGAGAATTCTGAGGATATCCACCGATCAAGCAACTGTATGCTGACCATGCGAACGACGCGACAAACGAGTAACTTGCTTTGGCATCGACGGCAGGCTCGGAGAATTCTTTCCTAGCCTCATCAATGAATGCCTGTCTTTTCGACTGGATGAAGCTCCGCGCAAAGAAACGCTTGCCTGGAATGGTTGAAGGATCGTCTTCGCTGACAAACCGTTCAATGAACGACTTAATGCCATCCCGTGTACCGGTGACATTTACATACCCAAACGCCCAATTAGGCATAATCTATCCTCCTTACTCTTCAAAATCAGTATTGTAGTGCTCGACGATCTCAGTCGGCTCGTCAGATGCACAGTTGCCGTAGACAACAGTCTGAAGTGCTTCCTTGTTTGGATCGTATTCTACGCAAGCCAGGATCGCTGTAGCGCCATCCTTGCGTACATAGTCGATGAAAACGCCTGGATAGTCTGCTGCGCAGTCAGTCTTATCGTGCTTAGCGTAAATCGCGAGTTGTCCTACTGACGTATCAACAATAAAATGCCGAGTCTTTTCCATATTCAATCCGCTCCTTGTTTTCGGTGATATCTTTTATGACTGAATCCATAGCGGAGAGTACTACCTCAACTCCCTCGAAGATGTGGTCACTATCTAATGCCCACATCATGTCATGGAATTCGCCCTCTGGCGTATAGACAAAGCACTCCCACCAGTTGTTGTGTTCCATATCGAGTCGATACCGTTTATGCGTATCACCCATGGCAGCATATAAGGCATGGTCCGTCTTCAGATATGGCAAAACATCAACGCCAAAACGTCCAAAGTTACTCTTATCTTTGACATAGAGTAATTCTGTACCATCACTCTTATCGTAAAGTGTGGCGTAGATATCTCCGCAGGCGTGAATGGCAAAAACACACCCGCGCACCTTGATAGATACCACCAGGCCGCCGTACCAGAGGGAAGAATACTGCTTGCGGCAAATCGGCTGATGGAATTCAACTTTGATAGGTTGATGTATCTTTCCAATCTGCTTTCTGATCTGCCAGCAAAGGTGTAGACGTTGTAAGGTGCTGATGCCTTCGCAGGTTATATTCTTCATGTGAGATCACCACCTCTTACCACTTAAAGTCACCGGGATGATCATACTCATGCCAATTCACATTCAAGGCACGAGATACAATCTCCTCCAACTGAGCAATCCTCAGCCCAGAGGCACCGTCACACTGCGCAGAGAAGATCACATCGCTCATCTGCATGAAGAGTTCATAGGCCGTGCAAGGACTGTCTCCATGAATTGCTACGAAATAGTCCATAGCTTCATAGGAGGCTTTCTTCGGGGCCTTGATTCTTTTCAGGACACGCATGAGTGTAGTGACGGGATAGCGGATCTCGATGTTCATGAGCTGCACTTGCTTGTCCAGCGCCTTTTCAAATTGCGCATAGACCAATCTGAGCTGTTCCTCAAAATACTGCATATCCACACCATTCTTGTGTTCGGTGCGAATGGAGTACCCCAATGGAACAATACGGCTCTCGGCACCAACCAGAAAGATCGGATAGAGATTTGCGCCGCTCATGCCCACATCGGAGGTGGAAAAGCGCAGCGCAGGAACCATTTTCTCGGTTTGCAAGCCTTTGGCAGCAATCTCCCTATGATATGTATCGAGAAGATTGTCTGCCTGCCCATCCAGACGCCAGATTGCTGTCGCAATGGAGTGATCGAAGTGGGCTGTCATAAAAGTGTTTCCGGGATACTCACGGTTGAGAAAGTCGCTCGTTGCCTTAAATAGAGGTAGCATCTCCATAACGGTGTAGTCTTTCGGATCGCCACCATGTACTGCCGATACCTTCTCATCTGCGACTTTGATCAGGCTGTCGCCGGAGGCAACGCCCATGCAGTAGTTGAGAATCTCAGCGAATACGCTTTTGGAGACTTTGTTGAGGGCATGACCGGAGATGCGAGCACGCTCCAGAACGGTCTTGAGAGCACAGGAACGGACCGGGTAGTCCTTACCATCCACCTTCAACAGGAGGCTGGTATTCTCCATCGTGTCCTCCAGAACATCTGCATCACCGTTGTGGTCGTAGATCTGCATATACAGATTTCCGAGCGTGGATCCCCGTTCCACCGGCTCAAACCGGAGTTCCTTGGACGGAGCTGTCATCCACTTGCTGCGGGCCTGCCGAGCGCTGAGGAACTGAAAGAAGTCCCCCGACTCGCTGAAGCTACGACTGAAGTTGTCCGCGAATACTTTGCTTTCCATCATTTGCTTGTTCCACCTTTCAAATAAATATTTCTCAAACCCGCAATGCGGAATTTTGACAAAAAAAGAGCGCTCTGATCCGAAAACTCAAATCAAAGCGCAAAGAGAGCGGCGAAACAAATTGTCCGCCCAGAAATGCCAGAATGTGTTGGCTCACAGCTTATGAAGCTCCATAACAGAGATGAAATCTAATAAGTACAGAGTCAGAATACCATTGGAGCTTTACTCGTGCCAGAATACCTAATTCTGCTTTCTGGGCAAAAACAACTCACGAGTATTGTGTCATTCCTCCCCTTGAACGCGATCTTCCTTGGTATTTTTACTATATAGCGCTGGTAGGGTTTGCACATTACTCCGAAAACGCAATCACAATGAGCTTTTGCTTGCACCATAAACTTGGGTATGTTATTATAAAAGTGCAATCGCGAGTACGATGTTGAGGGGCTGATCATTTTGCCAAGAGGAAAACTGTTAAACGGTCTGGTAACGCAGCAGAAGGTATTACGGGCGGCGGTGGCGTTGTTCCTGGAAAAGGGCTACACCAGAACTACAACCGGAGAGATCGCAAAGGCGGCGGGCATCGGGCAGAGTTCGTTCTTCCACGTTTTTCCCAGTAAGGAGGCGCTGCTGCTGGAGCTGGTACAGCGGATGTTCAGCGGGCAATTCGCGCTGGCGGGACAGCACAGCGGGGAACAAGACCCTGTGCTCCTGTACGCCGTGGAAACGGCCCTCCAGCTCCACATCGCCGAGCTGACCGAGCCGCTGCGGGAGTTGTATGTGATGGCATACTCTCTGCCCACCATCGCGGCATATCTTTACAAAAGCACAACGAAGCGGCTGCAAGTCATCTTCGGGCCTTATCTGCCGGAGGCACAGCCCAAGGACTTCTACGAAATGGAGATCGCGTCCGCCAGTATCATGCGGGGCTTCATGTCGGTTCCCTGTGACGTGTATTTCACGATGGACGCCAAGGTTTCCCGCTTTTTGGACTGTTCATTGAAACTCTATGACGTACCGAAGGAGAAGCGCGCGGCGATCACAGCAGCCGTTTTGCAGTTGGATTTGCACGCGATGGCAGCAAGCATCATCCAAAAGACCGTCCAACAGGCGGAAAAGGGCTTTGAAGCCCTGACGGAAAAATAAATTTAGGCAAGGGGATATCCCCTTGGTTCCTCCAAAGGAGGAACCAAATGACTTTCATCATGGAGGGATCACGATGAATAGAAGATTCTTTAGCTTACTTGCCGCATTTGCTCTGTGCTTGACCCTGATCCCCACAACAGCATTCGCAGATGACGAGAAAAGAAGAGAAGATGTTTCCCCATGCAGCTGTGAAACGGCCTGCACGGTGGACAACATGAACAAGGAATGCCCTGTCTGTGGAGCGGAGAATGCCATACCGCAGAACTGCGGTCAATCCATCCCTGTTGAGGACAGAACCGGCGAAAACGGCAGCACCGAGAGAGCCGATGATCCGAATGGTCCCATAGAGCTGAGTGCCACAGATCAGGTACAGGCCATGATCGACGGTTTACCGAACGCAGAAGAAATCACTGAAGATAACGCCGAAGAAGTCAAGGCGCAGCTTGAGGCCATCGACGAGGCGAAGGAGAAGCTCTCCGACGAGGAAATCGATGAGCTGGATATGACCCGGTATGCGGAAGCTGCCGCTGCATTGGGGGCGCTGGCTGCGCCAATGCTATTGGCTAATGATTCGCCTGACGAGCAGTTTTCCCTCAAACCCGGCGACACCTATTACTTTGACCTATCCGGCGAGGACATTCCCGGCACAGCAAACAGCGGAAACTCAGATGGTGCGGTTTCTTTGCCGGATACGTCGCTGCACTATGTTCCCTTTACCTATGTGGGAACGATAGAAGCCTACAAACTCACGTCTGCGACGGTAACCACCGAGGAGTATGCACAGCAGAACAAATATCCCCACAGCCTGTTTGTGGCGGACTATGCCGTAACGCATACGGTAAGCTGGGATGACTTAAATACGAAAAGTCTGATTTTCGGCAAAAATTATGCCAGCGGCGGCGTGGACTATACCCTGCGCGCACCGTCTGTGGGAAGTAACTCTACAGGCTCGGGTGAGTCCCAACACGACACGCCGTCAAATAATGAATGGGACAGGATACTGGACAAGAACAGCGGATATATCCAAAACTGGAATAAAATGTATTCGTGGGGACAGGATACTTCTTCTGCCGCCGAGTCGTTCCGGGCGTACCGTGGGTACAACTCGGCCCGCTCCTGGTATTACACCTCGTCCTCGTTTCGGAACGTCTACCTCGGTTTCCGCCCCGTCCTTGAAGTCCTGAACCCTGACACACTGGGCTCTGACGGGATGAAGGTCGTTACCCTTGACCTGAACGGCGGCAAGCTGGGCGGCAGCTCCGAGGCTATTCAGATCATCGTGAAAAACGGCAGCACATTTACCGCTCCCATGTCCGGCGGTTTGACCCGCCCGGACGGAGATACAGGCAGCTACTTCATGTGGCTCGGAAGCAACGGCAAGCTCTACGCGCCCGGTGCCATTGTTCCGGCGGACGTTACCAAGCTCACGGCGCAGTTTGCTTTATCAGAGCAGTTTTCCCTCAAACCAGGCGGCAGATATTATTTTGACCTCTCCGGCGAGAACGTACCCGGAACGGAAAACGGCGATCTGCCGGACAGCACGCTGCATTATGTTCCCTTTACCTACGCAGGAACGATGAACGCCTACAAGCTCACATCGGAGATGGCAACGACTGAGGCATATGCACAGCAGTATAAATACGCCCACAGCCTGTTTGTGGCGGACTATGTCGTAACGCATACGGTAAGCTGGGATGACTTAAATACAAAAAGTCTGATTTTCGGCAAGGACTATGTCGCCGGCGGCGTGGGCTATACCCTGCGTGCGCCGTCCGTGGGAAGTAGTTATACAGGCTCAGGCAATTCAGAGCGCGGTACGCCCCAAAGCAACGAATGGGACACGATACTGAACAAGGACAGCGGATATATCCAAAACTGGAATAAAATGTATTTGTGGGGACAGGATGTTTCTTCTGTCGACGCGTCGTACCGGGCGCGCCGCGGGTACCTTTCGGCCCGCTACTGGTACAGCAACTCTGATACGGGCTCCAACCCAAGCCTCGGTTTCCGCCCCGTCCTTGAAGTCCTGAACGCTGACACACTGGGCTCTGGCGGACTGAAGGTCGTTACCCTTGACCTTGGCGGCGGCAAGCTGGGCGGCAGCTCCGATGCTATTCACATCATCGTGAAAACCGGCAGCACATTTACCGCTCCCGCGTCCGACGGTCTGAACCGCCCGGACGGAAATACAGGCAGTTACTTTATGTGGCTTGACGTCAATGGCAATTCCTACGCGCCCGGTGCCAGTGTTCCTGCTGATGTGACAGCACTGACAGTGCAGTGGACAGCCCCGGCCTATACCGTCACGCTGAACGCGGGCAACGGCACTATCAACAGCGGCAATGTCACCTCCTACACCTACGGCGTGGGCGCAACACTCCCGACAGATGTGACGCGCACCGGGTACACCTTCAAGGGCTGGTATGACAACGAAAATCTGACCGGCTCTCCTGTTACGGCAATCGGCGGTACAGAAATGGGCAATAAGGAATACTGGGCGAAGTGGGAGATCAATCAATATACCATCACAGTCAAACCCGAAAACGGCAAAGCGGATATTACCATAACGCAGGATTACGGCACGGAAATTACCGCCCCTGACAACCCGACAAGAAAAGGTTATACCTTTAAGGGTTGGGATAAGGAAATCCCCGAAACCATGCCTGCCGAAAACATTACAATAACGGCACGGTGGAAAGATACCGAAAAGCCGACGGGCGAAATTATCATAGGCACAAATAAATGGAATGAATTCTTAAACGAGCTTACCTTTGGCATATTCTTTAAGGATACACAGGAGGTAACTATAAATGCCGTTGATAACAGCGGAGTTGTGTTTGTATCCTATTTGGTAACAGATAAGGAGCTTTCCGAGGCTGAACTGAACTCTCTTGTATTCCGAGCATATGAAGAACCGTTTTGCATAGACCCCAACGGAGAATATATTATTTATGTAATGCTTGTTGATGAAAATATTAACATAACATACCTTCGCTCCGACCGTATAACGCTTGATAATATTCAGCCTGTAATCAGCGGTATTGAGAACGGCAAGATCTATTGTGAGGCACAAACCGTTACTGTTAATGAGAAGTATGTTGATACCGTTACCGTAAACGGTACGGTGGTTACGCTTGATGCAGACGGAGGTTTTGTTCTCCCACCGACAAACGGCGAGCAGAAGATAGTTGTCACCGACAAATCGGGCAATAATGCAGAGATGACCGTAACAGTCAACAACGGTCATACCTTTGGTAAATGGGTATCTGACAATGACGGTAAGCATACCAGAAAATGTACCGTGGACGGATGCGATGCTTTTGAAACCGAAAATTGCTCAGGCGGAAATGCCACCTGTACCGAAAAGGCGGTATGTGATGTCTGCGGTAAAGCCTACGGAGAATTTGACGGAACAAACCACGAGGGCGGTGTACAGGAGTGGACGACAAGAACCGCTTTTAATCACGAACAAAAATGGAACTGCTGTGGTGCTGTGATTGTGGCAAGTGAAGCTCATGAGTGGAAAGACGGTGTGTGCCGAGAATGTGGATATGTATGTCTGCATAATGACGCAGATAAAGACCATATCTGCGATTATTGCAAAAAGACAATCTCTGAGCATGTAGATAAGGATAAAGACCATATCTGCGATTACTGCGAAAAGACAATCTCTGCTCATGAAGATGCGCCAACCGAAGAAATCAAAAAGGCTGACACCGTAACGGCTAAATTGCCTGATGATTCAAAGTCCCCTCAGACAGGCGACAACAGCAACCTTATTTTGTGGATTGCATTGCTGATTATCAGCGGCGGCGTTATGAAAGGAGTAACGGCATTCGGTAAGAGTAAAAAACATTCTGCCCAAATTAAAGATAAGTAATATTTTACGCTCTGTCATGGAAATATAGTGAATACGGCACAGTAGGTATAGAAACCGCTGTGCCGTATTTCTTTCAGAATGACTGCTTTTGAAAAACAGGCACTTTCTCGGTCATCATACGATAAGCAAAGACAAAGAATAAATATGCTGTCGGAAATTAAATGTCAATAAGTTCGTATAGTTGCATTTGTTTTTATTTATGATACAATTAAAAGCAACAAACTTAACAGATTCTTATGCAGATAAAATTGCGGTAAAATTCGGAAAATATGTCGATAGCCTTGCACGAAAAAGTAAAATTGTTTCAACTTGCTATTGTACTTTTGTTATTTTTTCTTATATCTCTTTTATAATAAATCAAAATGTGATACAATATGACTGATAATCTGAAAACGGAGTTGATTAAATGAATTTCATCAACAGAAATGAAATTGCAAACGGTGTTTACTTTACAAACATTAAGGACAGCCGTTTTAAAACTATGAAAATCAGCGTGAATATTGTTGTTCCGCTTTCTGTCGAAACAGCGTCGGAGAATGCGCTTGTGGGCGGATTGCTTGTTCGTTCATGCAAAAAATATCCCGATTTTACTGTTCTCAGCAAAAAACTCAGCTCACTTTACGGTGCAGACCTCACTTCTTCGCTTTCAAAACACGGTGAAAGCCAGGTAATTAAAATTTCTGTATCAGGTCTTGATGACAGATATTCTCTTGATGATGTCAGCATTGCCAAAGAACTTTCGGAGCTTTTGTGCAGCGTAATTTTTGAGCCTAATGTCAAGAACAACGCTTTTATTGAAAGCGAACTTGAACAGGAACGCAGACAACTTCTTGATGTGATTGATTCGGAATTCAACGAAAAGCGAATCTATGCAATGGGACAGCTTATAAAGCATATGTGCAAGGATGAGGTTTTTGGAATCAAGCGTTACGGCACAGCCGAAAAAATCAAGGCAGCAACTGCCGAATCACTCTGCAAGGCATGGCAGAATCTTCTCAAAACCGCAAAATTTGAGATTCTCTATATAGGCGACAGCCCTGCCGATAAGGCAAAGGAGGTTTTTGCGAAAGCCTTTGCAAATATCGAAAGAAATGTTGTGACTTCATCTACTGATGTTGTTAAGAATGTTTCAAAAGAAAAACATATTACAGAGGAAATGGAGCTCTCACAGTCAAAACTTGTCATGGGATTCAGAACACAGATTTCCGCAGGTGATGAAGAGGCGGTTGCCGAAAGACTTATGTGTGCTGTTCTCGGCGGTACTGCAAGTTCAAAACTCTTTAACAATGTTCGTGAAAAGCAGAGCCTTTGCTATTACTGCTCGTCCTCCTATGATTCAATCAAGGGCATAATGTACATCAACAGCGGTGTTGAGGGCGAAAATCTTGAAAAAGCCGAAAAGGCTATTCTCAAAGAAATTGAGGATATGAAGAATGGCGAAATTACAGATTTTGAAATTGAGGCAACAAAGCTTGCTGTTGTTAATTCATTCAAGTCAAGCAGCGACAGCGTAAGCGGTATTGAAAACTGGTACACAGGAAGAATCTTTAACGGTGACCTTGAAACTGTTGAAGAAGTTTCCGCTGAGGTTAATGCTGTTACAAAAGAGCAGATTGTAAATGCCGCAAACAAGCTGTTGCTCGATACGGTTTATGTTCTCAAAAATAAGTAAGGGAGGCGGACAGAATGAATATTACAGAAATTAAATCGGAAATTGCAGGCGACAGCTATTATAAAGTTGAACACCCGTCGGGACTTACAATTTTTGTTTATCCAAAAGAGGGTTACACTTCTTCATATGCAATTTTCGGTACACGCTACGGCAGTATCAACACAAAGTTTTCCGTTAACGGCGGCGATATAATTACAGTTCCCGACGGTATCGCCCATTACCTTGAACACAAGCTTTTTGAAAGTGAAGAGGGCGATGCGTTTGTAAGATACGCAAAAACAGGTGCAAATGCAAACGCATATACAAGCTTTGAAAAAACCTGCTATCTTTTCTCATGTACGGACAAGTTTGACGAAAGTCTTGAAATTCTTCTCGATTTTGTTCAGGATCCCTACTTTACGGCTCAGACAGTTGCAAAGGAACAGGGCATTATCGGTCAGGAAATCAAAATGTATGACGACTCTCCCGATTGGCGTGTAATGTTCAATATGCTTGAGGGTATGTACCACAATCACCCTGTAAAAATTGATATTGCAGGTACGGTTGAAACAATTGCAGAAATTACAGCCGAAAAGCTTTATGAAGTTTACAATGTGTTCTACAACCTCAATAATATGATTCTCTGCGTTGCGGGTAATGTAACGGTTGACGGTGTGCTTAAAGTTGCCGACAAAATGCTCAAGCCTTGTGAGAAAAAGGAAATCAAAAACTATTTTGAAACAGAGCCTTATGAAATCAAAGAACCTTATGTTGAGCAGACTTTCCCTGTTTCAATGCCTTTGTTCAATCTCGGCTTCAAAGAGGAAGCAGACAAGCCTCTTAACGAAAAGCAGCTTGCATGCACAGATATTCTTCTTTCGGCACTTGCATCAAACACGAGCATGCTCTACAGAAATCTTATGGATTCAAACCTCATCAATTCAAGCTTTTCTTATGAACTCTTTGAAGGTCCGGGTTATTGCTCGGTAATCTTCGGCGGTGAATCAAGAGCGCCGAAACAGGCGGCTGAGATGATAAAACAGTATATCTCGGATATTAAGAAAAACGGTATTGACAAAGAGGACTTTGAAATTGCAAGAAAGTCTGTTTATGGCGATTCGGTTTCATCGCTCAACTCAGTAAGTGCAATTTCAAATTCAATCATCGACTACGCAATGCAGGGTAACGAAATTTTTGCCTACATTGATGCGGTTGCAAATGCAAAGCTTGAGGATATCAACGCAAGGCTTGCCGAGATGCTCGATGTCAATAACTGTACTTTGTCTGTTGTAAAACAGCCTGATGAGGTGTAATTATGCCGTATCATGTGCAGTTTCCCGGATTTGGCTGGGAATTTGATATTAACCCGATTGCATTTTCAATCGGTGATTACAAGGTCTATTGGTACGGAATAATCATCGCCTGCGGACTTTTGCTTGCCGTACTTTATGCGTGGAAAAGTGCTCCCCGTTACAAGGTTGACGGTTCAAAGCTTGTCAACTGTGTTTTTGCAGGAATGATAACGGGAATTATCGGTGCAAGACTGTACTTCTGTTTCTTCAAATGGGATTATTACGGACAGAACCCGATTGAAATTCTCTATATCAACAACGGCGGACTTGCTATTTACGGCGGAATAATCGGTGCGTTGCTCGGTGGTCTGACTGTTGCCAAAATACAGAAAATGGAAATTATGCCTGTTCTTGACATTGCAATGGTCGGTTTCCTTATCGGACAGGGAATAGGCAGATGGGGCAATTTTATGAATCAGGAGGCATACGGCACTCCTACGGATTTGCCTTGGAGAATGATGAGCGAGGGAACAGACAACATAGGAGTTCACCCGTGTTTCTTCTATGAATCAATGTGGTGTCTGCTCGGATTTGTACTTCTCCATTTCTACGGAAAATATAAGCAGAAATATTCGGGACAGATTTTCTTTATGTACCTTGTGTGGTACGGATTTGAAAGAACAGTTGTTGAAGGACTAAGAACAGACAGCCTTTATCTTCCGTTCCAAGTTTTCGGAGCAGACATAAGGGTGTCACAGGTTCTTTCGGCAGTAATTTTTATAACAGGTATTGTATTCTTAATTATAAACAGAAAAAAGGAGGATTCTTTCTATGCAGATTATCGACGGAAAAAAGGTATCGGCACAGGTAAAGGAAGAGGTAAAGAGGCAGACGCTTGAGTTAAAGAAAACTCACAAAATAACCCCCGGTCTTGCGGTAGTAATCGTAGGTGACGATCCGGCGTCAAGAGTATATGTAAACAACAAGAAAAAGGCTTGTGAATTTGTAGGCTTTAAGTCTGAGGAGTATGCACTTCCGGCAGAAACAACACAGGAAGAACTTTTAAACCTTGTTGAAACTCTCAACAATAAGAAGGATATCAACGGTATTCTTGTTCAGCTTCCGTTGCCGAAACACCTTGATGATAAGGCTGTTATTGAGGCAATCAGCCCGCTTAAAGATGTTGACGCATTCCATGCCGTAAATGTCGGCAAAATTATGCTCGGCGAGTATGATTTTCTTCCATGCACGCCTGCAGGCGTAATGGAGATGCTCCATTCCTACAACATTGAAGTAAGCGGTAAAAACTGTGTTGTAATCGGCAGAAGTAATATCGTAGGCAAGCCTATGGCAATGCTTTTGC
>OGLT01000405.1_pt1 | contig 35625 bp, 35 predicted proteins | sample 1572911 | NCBI WGS metagenome assembly OGLT01 (sample SAMEA2582014, study PRJEB24529) | metagenome | biome: Human gut stool | place: China | collected 2011 | reverse complement strand
AATGCAGATATGGGCAGAACCTGAAAAATCGGCTCTGCCCATTTGTAACTATTCACAAATCTTATATCAGTTTTTAACGTTTACACAAAACTTGAAACGGTCTCGTGACTACTGCTTTTTCTCTGCAAAAATACCTTGCAATATCCCTCACCTGGCGTTACTATCCAATTCCCAAATAGGAAAAGGAGAGGAACACATGGAAAAAGAATTAAACACAATCAATGAAAAACTACAGGATGTACTAAGCTTGCTAATCATTTTAGAAAATGATTTTCAATCACAACATACAGATGAAGTATATCAGCGTACAATTCATATCATCCATGAAATTTTAAAATCAGCATTAAATGATTTAAAAAAGCCAATGCAGACACATAATGGCATTGGCTAAGATTTCATAGTAGCTAACAGTTTTTGTAATAATGCTTTTTGCTCACCAGATAGCATAGAAACATCTAGTGTATTGTCGTTTTCATTTGTCTGAAAACCAAGTAGATAATCAGTAGAGCAATGATACAGATTAGCAAGAGCCATAAGATTTTCTACACTAGGAGTTCGTTCACCACTTTCATAGTTGGAAATAATTGAAGGAGAAGTATTGATAATACTAGCAACTTCTTTTTGTGACAGATTAAATTCTAATCTAAGTTTGTGTAGTTTATCACCAAGACCTTGAACCATAGATAATTCCTCCAATAATAAATATAGTTTACGATTTATATTATTGCTTTAGGACATATGAACAATGCTAAAAGCATTGAAAACTTTGCTAAAAGACGATATAATAAATCCAAATACAGAAGGAGGATTTATTATGGGAGTACAACAGGCGTTAACGACAGAGCAAGTATCTATTTTATTATGGTTGAAGACAATAGATGATTTTAAAGGCGAGGGGTATGAAACAGCCACATTCAATGAAAAATATGATGCTTTTGAAGCGGTAGAGGATACAGGCTTTACAAGAGAAGAATATGATAGTTATGTGGGGTTTTGGAAACGGAATGGAATCATTGATGAAGATAAGCATACACAAGAGTATTCAATTTCAAAGAAAGGCAAAAAACTATTTAAGCAGTTGGATGAAATGAAAGAAAGCAGTGATAAAGAAATTGCTGATACATTGAACAACTTATCAAAAGCAAGCGATTTGTCTGCAATACATACATTTGTAAAAAATCACTCACAGGAAATATTAATGGTTATTGGTTTAGCATTACAAGTTGTGCAGATAGTAGTTGCAATATAAAGATTTTTATTACATGAATCAGTACATTTTAATAAAAATAATTAGTTTTTAATTTGTTCACTTTTTTTAGTTTAGGGGGCATCGCATAGATGCCCTCGCTCATTATCAAAACAGGAGGAACATATACAATGAGTGGCAAGTACATGAAAATCAAAAGGGTAATCATCCCAACACTAACAATGGTTATGCTAAGTAGCATGTTGTTCGGGTGTGCATCAGCAACAAAGCAGGATACATACAACATGCTCCAAGAATCGACAGAAATAGAACTGGAGTATGCAGTTCCCGACTATGACAATGCAGAGGATTCCAAGGTAGAGCTGCTTCCATGGCTACAGCTTGCATCCCTTGAAACACATCCAGAATTAAGAACAGCATTTGAGGAACTGCTTGGAGTCACAGTATCAGAAGATGGTACCAAGACTGGAATCATCTATACCGATGAAACAGGCAAAGCAAATCAGAACAACACATTATTCAATGCTTTAGGAAGCACCTATTTATTTATTGACACAATAAGAGATACAGAAAAGTCAGAAAAAATTGAGTCAATTGCATCTGATAATTATGCAGACATTGAAGATAATCAAGGTTTATCAGCAGTAATCAATGCATACTTCGAGTTATTACCAGATCAGCATGAAGGACAGTTTGATGGCGATTCAACAATCAGCAGAGCACAGGCAATGACATTATTGATGCGTGCCATCACACCAGTCAACGACCAGCAGGCACCAGAAACCGATAGCGATTTCACAGCAAAGGTCGGTGAAACAATATATACCGATTTTGCAGCACCAATGGATAATTATTGTTACATCAATACTTCAAATGGTTTAAATGAAAAGTCCTTTGAAAGCACCATGTCAAGAGGCGAATACATTTATATGTTGACAAAAGCATTCTTCGGTGATGAATATTCAAGTCGCTTAGAAGAAGCTGGCAAAGAAGAAACAGATGTTGACAGTGTAACATTTACAACATTAAAAGATGGTGGAGATGTTACATATCAAGAGGCATTAAACAGTACTGATAAAGGCTTGCCAACAGATATGTTCAACACTTTTAAGAAAGCAGCAGCAATAGGGTTTGTCACAGAAGACAGTCTCAATTGGGATGAAGCAATCACAAAATCCGAAGCAATCAACCTTTTCATAGATGCAGTAGAGGTTTACCAAACCAACACAGGTTCAGTGAACACAGAACCAGAAGAAACTAATGGAAATACAGCAGTGGATTTATATGTACCAACAGAAGAAGATAACCAGATAGAGGATGAAGCTTCACAGGCAATAGCAGAGGCAACGAAAGCAGATGAACAGTTACAGTCAGAAGCAGGACAGACAACATCAGAGGAAAGTAATTATACAGTAACTCCAATGACAGCTACACTGTATGCTCAACAGGCAGTAAACCTTAGACAGGGACCTGGTACAAACTATGACAAAACAGGTAGTTTATCAACGAACCAGTCAGTAGAAGTAACAGGCTATACAGATGTTGCATCAGGAAAATGGTATCAGCTATCAAATGGTTCTTTTGTATCATCAAAATATTTAAAAGATACACAGGTATCAACCTCAACTACAACAAAACCAAGTACAACCAACACGAACAATACAGGCAATAACAATGGAGGTGCTAGTAATAACACCATTTCACAGCCAGCACAATCCAGTGAAGAACAAACAGTTTCACCCAGTGGATCAGGTGATGGTTCAGGTTCAAGCAGAGAAAACCGAAGCGGAGTAACTGAAAATTGGGGTGGAGAAGGAGCTATTACTGGAGGAAACCTACAATAGAATACATCAACTTTAATTTATGGAGACTCACGAAAGTGAGTCTCCAACATTTTTAAGGAGAGATAGGAAGAAATGAGTAAGAGATTAACAAAAATAATATCTTTCATACTTGCAATAATGATTATCATTACACTTCCATTCACAGTATACGCCGAGAATGGAAACGGAACAGGTGACGCTGGTTCTTCAGGAACACATATTATTGCGGGTGGTGCGGCATCCTACAAATCAGCATACCTAATTTACATAGTAGATGGCAATGGCAGTTTAATAACACCAGTAGTAGAGGCAGCAATAGATGGAGCCAAAGTTCCGCCTACAGATGGAAATTTTAATTACGAGAAATCAAAGTTTGGCAACCAAGCCCCATCAAGATTTGCTACAATAAGTGGAGTACCAACACCATTCTCAAGCAGTGGAGATGGAAACGGAGCAGTTCTAAAAAATACATTACTTAATAAAGCAAATAACGAGTTCAGAGCAACAAGTATTATAAGGGACTATTTCGGTTCAGACATGGCTAACAAATTCATAAGCTCTAGTAATGATATGTACCTCATCTTCGAAGGCGTCTACTGGATCACCATGCATGGAGGCAACCTCAACGGACAGGTAATAGTAGCCACTGCATCAGGCTGGGCGAAAGCACATCAGGAAAATGGATATCCTCAATATGGTACAACCATATATTCAAGATATACAAATAATATATTTGCAAACTGTATGAAATTCGAGGTTCCCCAGTTAGGCTTAAATCCATGTCCATCAGGCAAGCAGACAAATGATGTAATCATGAGTTCAGCAAGTGGTATTATTTCAGTTTGGAATAATGAAGTAAATCAAGGGAAAAGTGGGGAACAGACAACCTATGATGAATCAAAAGGAGACACACCAGCACCTCCAGCAGATGAATCAGATGGAGCGTATACAATAGTTAAAAACTATAGATACAGTAACGATGGAGGAAACACCTACATAGATGCAGGCTGCTACAATATAAAAAATATAGCTAGCAAGATTATAATAGAAAATGAGCAATCCTATAAAGTAGTAGGATGGAAGATAAGTAATCAAACATCTACAAATATAAATAGTGTGACATGGGAAGGAAGTATACCAGGCAAAGTAACACAGACAGGAACAACAGAAAAAACAGTGCAACTGTCAAGTGCAGAGAGATGCTTATATGTGTTATTAGAGAAAACATCAGGAAGTAGTGGAGGCACTGGAGATTTTGAGATTTCACAGGCAATCTTAACAAAGAGAGTCCGATTCAGTGAATCATCAAAAACAAAAGGGTTCAACACTCATAGTTTTGCATGGACAAGTGGAGCATTTAGTTTATCAAGCTGTAGTGGACATTCCTACACCGATGGATGTGGAAATATGACAAACCATAGCAACGATAAAAAGAAAGCAGACGGAACAACAGATCACAGTGGCGATACTACATATTGTGGAGGACACACAGATTACTGTAGTAACTTCAAACTATTAGATAACATAATATCAGTATCATTAAAGAATCAAAATGTAAGCACAGCACCTAAGATAATGGTACAGAAGCATGGATGGCAAAATGTAGTAGAGAATACTTCAGCAAGCAGCCTAGCAGAATACTGGCATAAATTTAGACGACCATCTAATGGTGCAGATACACCTAGCAGAAGTGGCTGGGATTACGTATGTGTATTATGGAGAGGCGAAGATGATTTAACAGTTGCACAGTGGAAGAATGATGAATCAACAAATAACTTAATGAGAGAGATAGGATTTAAAGTAGCCAATGCACCACAAGGTATAAGAAAAACATCTGATTTTGTCAATACATTCACAGCAAAATTTAGTGGAGCATATAAAGACAATAGTACAAAGTATGGAGCAGGTACAGCTTCACCACATAGTAATAAGACTTGTACGCAGACAATGAATTACTCATTTAAGTCTGATACGGCTTTAAGTTTAAGCAATATCAAAGTGCTAGTTAAGGTTTATAGTGGGCAGTCTAGCAGAGATAATTCAAATGAAGCACTGAAAAAGAACCAAGCAGAAGCAGGTAGCATCACATTTTATCCATATATCAAAATGAGATATGATAAATACACTTCATCTTATGAAAATGTTAAAAGTCAGACAGCCTATGTACTTGGAAAATATACAAGAACACTTAATTTAAGAAATGGTGTGACAGTAAGATTTGAGTCAGAAGATGATGGTAACACACTTGAAGCACAGAGTAATCAGTGGTCAACACATACATCATTGATAAAAAACATAAATAGTTTATTTGGAACTACAGATAATGCTTATAAAGTGATACCTGGCGGAGCAACATTGAACATTAAAAACAGAGATGATGCAAAGAGTAAAGATGTTAAGGTCATTACCTATCAATGCATACTTGAAGGAGATGGAAAGACACAGGTAGATTACACTGGTTCAGTAAGTGGAGACTTTACAGAAGCAACAGCAGACAGTAATCATAAAGCTACAGTAAATTCAGTAGTAGAGAGCTTAAAAACTTTAAGACTTGAGCTTTTTGGAAACAAGAGTGCAAAGAAAGAGCCATTTAGCGGTGAGAATATAACAAAATCAAAGAAGTTTAATGGTAAAAGCATATCATCAGACAGCAAGTACAACTGGGATGACTTCAATGATTTATATATCAACGTAGCAGAGGGAAATACATCAAAAGAAAAATATGTATTCAGTGCGGATGCTGAAGGAAACATAAGAATGAATGGTGAAGTCATTGTTACAAAAGGTCAGGGTGCTGAAAGCATAAACAACAGAACAGCAAAAACAATCAATGACAAGACACAAGTAGTAACACAGCTGGTAAAAGCTCTTGAGCGTAATACTGGAAGTGATAACTCAACTACATGGAGTAGTGCTGATGGAAAATGGTACAACGAAGCCTTTGATGGTGTGACAGTTCTTGTAAGCACAACAACCATCAACACAGGTTTGTGGGATCCGATGGAAAGAAGTACAGTCTTTGATCCAAAACTTACACCAAGTCAGAGCAGCAAGGAAAGCATTGGAAATAGCTTCTACTCATTCCAGATGAGGACAGCTGCATATAGTGATTTGTATGAAGGTGAAGCAAATAGAGTAGGAAACTTCATGGGAGTGAATGTTTATAGTAGTGTAAACCTGACAGAACTATTAAAAACAGATAAATGGTTCAGTTCAAACATTACAACACAGGATTTGAACTAATATAGAAATAGGCAAGTCACTAGTGGCTTTCCTATTCATCATTTATATAGGAGGGCAAGACCACCTCACCTTAGCAGATTGGAAAAATGGTGGAGCAATATCCTACCTAACAAACCTGGCATATGATTCAGCATATAACTTTAAATCAGCCAACACCCCACAGGGCACACGCAAATCTGGTACCGAGTATAATGAAACCTTTGCAACTAGATTTATAAACAGGTCACCTGATATGTCAACTACTTATAAGGCAACAGTTGGTTCAGCTGGAATATGTTCAACCACATCCTCATCCTACAGATTTGACACCAGCACTGCTCTCACCATTAATGGTATTGTAGTGAATGACCCAGTAGGGTTTATTTTTTTGCACATTTTTAGAACAACAGACACATATAAAATACAATCATAATTCATCAGATAAAATCAATTCACATGTGACAGCTATGGTCATATTCATACTATATTTATATTAAAAACACTTATTTCTTTTTTGCAACAATGGGCTTGGCAAACAGTTCTGCAAATCCCTTATGTGAAACCAGATAGTTTATATCATAAGATTTAAATGGTGAAGGCAGTTTGTCTTTTTTATTGACACTATGAAGCGGATAAGGAATATCATCACTTTGTAGTATCTGACGCAGATATTCATAAGCCATATCAGCTTCTTTTTCATTCCAAGACCTTAGAACAATTTTATTCTGCAAGCCTTTTGAGTTTAGATAGCCTTTTTCGCCCTGCAATTCATCCCAAGAAACTGATTCCATGTTGTCAATGCAATAGGACACTTTTGTATCAAATTCATCATATTTTGTAAGCACAGTATTATGAACAATACCATAAGTCCAGAGGTCATGAATAGTTTTACCAGATACAGTTTCATCAAAATTACAAATCATATGATAATGCCAGTTCTTATTGGTTTGTCGGCTGAACACAGCGAGATACCGAAAATCATCATATTGGTGTCGTATACGTTTGATAAATTTCTGGAATGCTTTATGACAAGTTTGTAGGTCATTTGCATTATTAACTATTCGACTGTCAAAAGTCAGTGTGACAAATTGTACATTTGGAATTATAAAATTGATATATGCAAGGGTTTTAAAGGTAGAGCGTCTTTTCTTCACACGCTTTGCATAGTTGTAGGTTGCATATTTGCCAGTATTCTTTTTGGCAGAACTTTTAAGAGTATTTTGTTTATCGTTTTCTTTATTATCTTTATCATTTTCAGGTGGAAATGGAGTCAGTACAGTCTTTAGTGCATCACTCATGGGTGCAGGGATATAATCGTCTGGTAAGCTATCATCAACCCCTAAGCGTTCTTTGTATTCATTTGCAAAATCGTCTGATACACCAGTCCATGTGGTTATCTTTGTACTTCTGTTTGTAATTTCCAGCTTGAAATGTTCTGCCATACTTTTTCCTCGCTCACAATTTTATAGATTCATAATAGCACAGATTAGTATTGTTTGGAATCATTGTTGATTAGACCGATAAAGTAGGCATTTGATTCAAATTAATATATACACCCACTCAAAGCGAGGAAAACAAAAAAATACTGCTGATAGTATGGAAATACATTTGTTAATGTAATCAATACAGTTACTAAGCAAATTAACATGAAGAAATGCTGCAAAGTAAAAACTCCTGACAGTATTCAGCACTTTATATTGAGAAGAAAGAAAAAATATTTTTGATAAGGAGGAGCAGAACCATGCAGGTAAAATTCAAAGGCTACAAAGAGAAAAGTAAAATCAACATCAAGATGATTATTCCGACAGGCGAGCAAAAAACAGTAATCACAATGGAGATGCCAGAGGGTGGAGACTGGAGGGCAGATATGGAATGCTATGATAAAGTCTTATCTGCGTATGAGGAACGCTTGGATAAAGCAATGCAAATAGCACAGCTACAACAGCCAACAGAGCAATCAAAATTAGAACAGTTAGTTGCAGAGTAGACAAAGTAAGCATAAAGGAGGCAGTTGCTATGGGATTAAGATTCAAGAGTTTCCGAAGAGGAAACATAATAGGTTTAACAATGATATATCCAGATGGAAGGTGTTGCAATGTAATGTTTGCAGAAGTACCAGTAGATGGAGACTGGAGAGCAGACGTAGACTTTTATGATGAAATAGAACAAGCCTACAAAAAGCGTCTCCGCAGAGCCTTTCAAAACTAAATACATTTCAACACAAGCAAAAGCATTGCCCCAGCGGTAGTGCTTTTATTTTTTGCAAGCAACTAAAATTGCTACAGTTTCTAGGACTAGTGAGAAGGGTCTGAAAAAGCAGATTTTTATATCACTTATAAAAATGTGGATTTTTGAAAAATTCAATAAAGAAAAAAATATGGAAAAAACAGAAAAAGTGAATCAATATTTTTGCTAAACAATTTATTTTTAAAAAAAATCAGCATGAAAATAATAGAAAAATAGCAGTTTGGGAGAATAAATAGATAGTGAGATAAAATGTACCTATAATTACCATAGCATAAGTGCCTATAAAAAACAGTAAATAAACACCACCAGCAAATAATTCAAAAAATAACCCCAATAGTTACCGATTCAAAATTGCATAGTAAAAAATTCAGATGATTGCATTAGAAGTTTACTCTGATGCAATTTTCTATTTCAGAGCGTATATATCAAAGAAAATTGCAGCTATTTTTTTGGCGTTCGTCAAATTGCACAACAGACTCATCATGAAAAATGTGCATACACTTATACTTAAGCAGTTTATGACATTTGTTTTTTGTGAATTTTAAGTGTGTAGAATGAAGCAAACAGAGCAGATTTTTTCTACACTCACTTTTGCTTACATTTTGCCATTTGAGTGGTATATTGCAAGTGTAAGGTACCTACAGCAACAAGAGAAAAGCAGTATAAATAAAACAAATCCAAGGAGGAAAATAATATGGACAGTTTAACAACAAACACCCCAGCACCAACAGTAAGCACAGAAGCAACCCAACCAGTACAACAGACACAGCCAGATAAGTCAGCACGCTTCAGGGAAAAAGCAGAGAACCAGACTTCAAAGGTGATGGCAGAGATAGAGAAGCTGCAAAAACTCTCAAACAAGAAATACTACACCTACTCAACAGAGCAAATCAATGAGTTGTTTGGAGCAATCCAGAGCGCACTTGATGAAACCAAAGCAACATTCACAACAAGCAATCCAGAAAAGAAGAAACTGTTTACCTTTTCTGCATAAGCAACAAACAAATGCAGTAGTCAATAAGTAAAAAAGCAAATGGCAGTTTGATGCAATCGGTGTCGGACTGCAAAAGATGAGGTGCAACATGATTCAGTAAAATCCGATAGAAAGGATTTTGAATCATTATGAAAACAGAAAAAGATTATTTAATGGTGAGCGAGAAGTATAATCTCACAATCAAAGAGGCGGTTCAGTACTTCAACATTGGAGAGAAAAATCTTCGTAAACTGGTGGCGAACAATCCGACAGCAGACTACATACTTATGGTAGGAAATAAGATACTTATTAAACGTAAGATATTCGAGCAGTTTATTGATGAGACAGGCTCTATATAAAAGCAAAAAATACCTTGCAAAATATATGTAGTTCCGATACAATCCCCATCCCAATGGTGGGGATTGTATTAGAGGTTGGAGGATAAACCATGAGTGAAAAAAGAAGAGACAATAAGAATCGTATATTACGAATGGGAGAGCAACAGCGAGCCGATGGGAGATATTTATTCAGTACAATAGATCCAATAACCAAAAAGAGAAAGTTTGTATACAGTTGGAAATTGGAAAGGCACGATAAGATGCCAGAAGGAAAAAAGCCAGACTTATCGCTTAGAGAAAAGGAAAAATTGCTAGAGCGTGACTTGGCAAATGGTATTTCGTTATCCGGTGGAGATATGACAGTATTAGAACTGGTAGAGAAATATTTGGAGCAAAAGCGCAATGTCAGACCTACCACAGCCGCTGGATATAAAACAGTGGTTAATGTATTAAAACGTGACAGCTTTGGAAGTCAGAAGATTAATCATATCAACACAATAGATGCAAAGGCTTGGTTAATAAAATTACAGTCGGAGGATGGAAAGAGCTATAGCAGTATCCATACAATACGTGGAGTAGTAAGACCAGCTTTTCAGATGGCTTATGAGGTAGACCTAATCAGAAAAAATCCTTTTGATTTTGAACTGCATAATTTTCTAATTGATGATTCAGTAAAAAGAGATGCAGTAACATCAAAACAAGAAAAGGAGTTTTTAAGGTTTGTTCAACAGGATGAACATTTCAGTGAGTGCTACGATGGGATGTTTATATTATTTAGAACAGGCTTGAGAATAGGCGAGTTTTGCGGACTTACGTTAAAGGATATAGACTTGGAGAAAAGAACAATCAACGTGAACCATCAATTACAGTATGTTGGCAGTAGGGGAAAGTACATAGAAAAAACAAAAACTGAAGCTGGGACACGAGTATTGCCAATGTCGGATGAAGTTTATGCAGCATTCAAGAGGGTAGTACAGAATAGAAAGAAACCTAAAGTCGAGGAAATGATAGATGGTTATACAGGTTTTCTGTTCTTGGATAAGCGTGGAAAACCAATGATGCCCTATCAATGGGAAAAACGCTTTCAGCATGTGGTTGAGAAGTACAATAGAATTTATCGAGTGCAACTTCCAAAGATAACACCACATGTGTGCCGTCATACATTTTGTACGAATGCGGCAAAGCGAGGAATATCTGTAGAAACATTGAAATATTTAATGGGACATACAGATATAAGTGTTACCTCAAATGTGTATACACACCTTAAGTTGGAAGATGCACAGAGAGAAATGGAGAGGCTTGAAAGGATAGAAAAAGAAATGAAAAAGTGTGCCAAGTAAGGAAATAAAGGGTATAGGGAAAAAGTACTGATGAGTACGAATCGGGTTTGTACCTAGATTTGTACTCATTTTACTTACCGAGATATGGTAAAATATGCGATTTTATGCTAGGATAAGACCATTGGGTTAGATGTCGGGAAAATGCGATAAAACCTAGGAAAATCAATGATAAGCAAGGAAAAATGACGATATGCAAGATAAAATAAAAGTACTTTTCATCTGCCACGGCAACATCTGTCGTTCCCCCATGGCAGAGTTCATCTTAAAAGACAAAGTCGAAAAGCGAGGTCTCACCTCACGTTTCGAGATCGCTTCCGCCGCCACCTCCACAGAAGAGATCTGGAACGGAAAAGGCAATTCGATCTACCCGCCGGCGCAGGCAGAATTGAGACGGCGTGGGATTGGCGGGACGGCGTACACGGACTTTAGCGGAAAGCGTGCCAGACAGGTGACCGGGGAAGACTATAAGCATTATGACTATCTGCTCTGTGCAGATACCGCGAATATCCGCAATACGATCCGGATTACGGGAGCGGATACGGAGAGGAAGATCGGGCTGTTGTTAGATTACACGGACAGACCGGGGTGCTTGATCGCAGATCCTTGGCACAGCGGTAATTTTGAGGATACCTACCGGGATGTGGATGCCGGATGCGAGGGATTCCTTGCGTACTTAAAAGAAAAAGGCGCAATATAGAAAAGAGGCCGGCAATGCACGGTGTCGCACATATTTTACAAAATATTTGAAAAAATATCTTGAAAACCCCAGAACGATGTGGTATAAATGTTACAACATTAAATTGTTAAAGCATGAAAGGCTATGAAGGAGACTCTTATCTTCAGACATCGACAGGAATACAGCGTCACCGACTGAGAGCGTTGTTTGGGAGAGAAGATAACGGGAACACTCTGGAGCAGACTGGTTGAACAGGCGCTTATCCTGCGGGTAGAAGTAAGAGTGGGACGGCAGTGGTAAAGTAGGTCAGTACGTTGGTGCGCGTTAAGCACAAAGAGTGGAAGAATGATTTTTGCGAATCATTTTTCAAAGCGGGTGGTACCGCGGGAATACAAGCAGAAGTTGCAGAAGAAGATCCCGCCCCGGAAAGACAGTTTGTCTTTCCGGGGCTTTTTTCATTCATAGGAAATTACGTCCTATGAATGAAAAAGCCCTCCGGGCAGGATCGCACTGCGTCGGAGTAGAATTATGTCGCTGGAGCAACCCGCCGCAGGCGGAGAATCCTGCAAAGCAGGATTCTTTCTTGGTCTATAGAAAATATTGCATCAGGTTAAATGAGAAAGCAGTGCATCCTATAGAGCAGAAGCCCTGCCAGACGGGATATGCATCTTACAAAAAGGCAGAGAGTGCTCTGCATACCGCATCAGGCAGTCAGCCAAGGCTGGCATAAGTGTGCGGCAAATGTACACATGATTTTTGAAAAAGCAGCCGATGCACGAAAGGAATCCCGTCCCGCACCTAGATCAATCCGGCAGCACCGGACGAAAAGGAGCGTACAATATGGAATATGTAACAGGAGTGAGCAAAAAAGAAACGGTGGAAATCAGTGAAATCCTTTCCGGGGATTTCGAGGGAAAACAGGTAAAAGTGAATGGCGCCGTCCACACCATCCGCGATATGGGCGAGGTTGCATTTGTGATCCTGCGCAAGAGAGAGGGATTACTGCAGTGCGTATTTGAAGAGGGAAAAACAAAGTTCGATTTAAAAGAACTGAAGGAAGCGTCGACCATCGAGGTGGAGGGAACCGTGCGGGCGGAGCACCGAGCGCCGAATGGATTTGAGGTACGTCTGGATACGATCCGCGTGTTGTCGGAACCGGCGGAACAGCTTCCGTTTGCGATTTCCAAGTGGAAACTGCCAACGACGTTGGAGACGAATCTGGATCACCGTGCGATTGCGTTGCGCAACGTCAGAGAGCGGGCGAAGTTCCGCATCCAGGAGGGCGTGGTCAGAGGATTCCGTGATTTTCTGTACAGCGAAGGGTTTACGGAGATTCACACACCGAAGATCGGAGCGAAAAGTGCCGAGGGCGGTGCGAACCTGTTCCGGTTGGAGTATTTTCACAGACCGGCAGTGCTGCAGCAGAGCCCGCAGTTTTACAAGCAGATGATGGTGGGTGTGTTCGACCGGGTCTTTGAGACCGCGCCGGTGTTCCGCGCGGAAAAGCACAATACCAAGCGTCATTTGAACGAATATACCAGCCTTGACTTTGAGATGGGATACATCGACGGATTTGAGGACATCATGGCGATGGAAACCGGATTTTTACAATATACGATGAAGCTTTTGGAGCGGGATTACGCGAAGGAATTAAAAATGCTTGGCGTGACGCTTCCGAATGTGGAGCAGATCCCGGCGGTCCGCTTTGATGAGGCGAAACAGAAAGTGGCGGAAAAATATCACCGCCAGATCAGAAACCCTTACGATCTTGAGCCGGAGGAGGAAGCGCTGATCGGACAATATTATAAGGAAGAATGTGGTGCGGATTTTGTATTTGTGACACATTACCCGTCGAAAAAACGTCCGTTTTATGCGATGGACGATCCGACAGATCCGACATACACGTTGAGCTTTGACCTGTTGTATCACGGACTGGAGATCACGACAGGCGGGCAGAGAATTCACGATTACCAGATGCTGCTGGATAAGATCGAGAAGCGCGGCATGACGACCGAGGGCATGGAACAATATCTGGCGGTATTCAAATACGGCATGCCGCCGCACGGCGGATTGGGAATCGGACTGGAGCGCCTGACCATGAAGCTGGTCGGCGAGGACAATGTCCGCGAGACAACCCTGTTCCCAAGAGATTTAAGCCGGTTGGAACCGTAGCCAGGACGAAAAAGAACGTTGCGGCTGAAATCTCTTTTGGATTTTAAGCCGGTTAGAACCGTAGAAAAATACAAAGAGAACAACGAGCCTTAAATTCCATTTGGATTCTAAGCCGCCTGGAGCCGCAGACAAGACCCAAAGAACAAAGCGGCTTAAAATAACAGCAGGAAAAGGAAACACACATGAACATAGAAGAACAGATTGCAGACTACAAGCCGTACAATGAGCAGGAAGCACACGATCAGGCAGTGATGCGGCAGCTTTTCGCCACACAGCCGGATTTATTTACAAGGGAGAATCAGGTAGCGCATATGACAGCGTCATCGTGGCTGTTAAATGCCACACATGACAAGGTGCTGATGATCTACCACAACATTTATCACTCGTGGGCGTGGACGGGCGGTCATGCGGACGGAGACAGAGACCTTTTGGCGGTTGCGAAGCGCGAGGCGATGGAGGAGACCGGCGTGACAGAAATCCGGGTGATTTCGGAAGACATCTTTTCGCTTGAGATTCTGACGGTCGACGGGCATGAGAAGCGTGGAGTCTACGTGCCGTCGCATCTGCATCTGAATGTGACGTATCTTCTGGAGGCGGATGAAGCCGAAGTGCTTCGCATCAAGCCGGACGAGAACAGCGGTGTGCGGTGGTTTTCCCTGCAGGAGGCGCTCGCGGCGTGCAGTGAGCCGTGGATGATTGAGAGAGTATACAAAAAGCTGAATGCAAAAGTGAGGGAGCGTTTCGGCGGGACGCACGGGATGCAGAGAGGAGAATGACAGTGAAAGATTTGGGAACAAAACGGCTTGAGACAGCGCGGCTGATTTTGAGACGTTTTACATTAGAAGATGCGCAAAAAATGTATGAAAACTGGGCGGGCGATCCCGAGGTCACAAAGTTTCTGACCTGGCCGACGCACGAGAGCGCAGAGACCAGCAGACAGATTTTAAAAGAGTGGGTGGCTGCCTATGACAATCCGGAGGTATACCAGTGGTGTATCGAGGAGAAGGAGAGCGGAGAGCCGGTCGGCAGTATCGGTGTTGTGAGCCGCAATGAAAAAGCACAGTCCTGCGAGATCGGATATTGCATCAGCAGGAGCCGCTGGCACAAAGGCATTACCACGGAGGCACTTGCCGAGGTCATGCGTTATCTGTTTGAGGAGGTCGGCGTATTGCGCCTGGAGTCCAGACATGATCCGAAGAACCCGTATTCCGGCGAGGTCATGAAAAACTGCGGTATGCGCTACGAAGGCACCAGAATCCGTGCAGACTGGAACAATACCGGTATCTGCGACTGCGCTTTGTATGGCATGGTGACATATGTGGGCGATGGAAATGCGGTACAGCTGACAGTGGACGCGCAGACAGAGGGTGCGGCACAAAAAGCAGTGGATAGTGCGCAGACAGAGGGAAAACAGCAGGGAGAACAGACCGGACACACACCGAAGAACGTGATTTCCGATGAGACGATCGAGTATGTCGGAATCCTTGCGAAGCTGGAGTTAAGTGAAGAAGAAAAAGAGCAGGCGAAAAAGGATATGGGTGAGATGCTCGATTACATTGACAAACTCAACGAACTTGACACGGAGGGCGTGGAACCGATGTCGCATGTATTCCCGGTGAATAATGTATTCCGGGAGGACGTGGTGACAAACGGCGACGGAAGTGCAGACACACTTGCGAACGCTCCGGTGAAAAAAGACGGCGGCTTTAAGGTTCCGAAGACGATTTCATAGGGCAGGGCATGGGAGAGCGTGCATGTACATGAAAGAGGGAAAGTGAGGAAAACAGATGAGTTTGATGAGTTTGACTGCCGTGGAACTCGGCAGAAAGATAAAAGAAAAAGAAGTGACCGTCGAGGAGGCAGTGACGGCGGCGTTAGATGCGATTGAGAAGCGTGAGGCAGAGGCGCACAGCTTTGTGACGGTGGACAGAGAGGGCGCCTTAAAGCGTGCAAAGGAAGTGCAGGCGAAGATTGATGCGGGAGAACTGACCGGACCGCTTGCGGGTGTGCCGGTAGCGATCAAGGATAACATGTGCACGAAGGGATTGCTTACGACCTGTTCTTCCAAAATTTTATACAATTTTGTCCCGACGTACACAGCGGAGGCGGTTCTGAATCTGGAAAAGGCAGGAGCGGTCATCCTCGGCAAGACGAACATGGATGAGTTCGCCATGGGAAGCACGACCGAGACCTCGGCGTACGGTGTGACAAAAAATCCGTGGAACACCGGGCATGTGCCGGGCGGTTCGTCGGGCGGTTCCTGCGCGGCGGTTGCAGCGGAAGAGTGCAGCTATGCGCTCGGTTCCGACACCGGCGGTTCGATCCGTCAGCCGAGTTCCTTCTGTGGCGTGACCGGCATCAAGCCGACTTACGGAACGGTATCCCGGTACGGACTGATTGCCTACGGTTCCTCCCTGGATCAGATCGGACCGATCGCCAAGGATGTGACCGACTGCGCGACGATCTTAGAGGCGATCGCATCACATGACGTCAAAGATTCCACATCGGTGCAGCGCGAGGACTATGATTTTACATCGGCGCTTGTGGATGATGTGCGTGGGATGAAGATTGGTATCCCGAGAGACTATTTTGGCGACGGACTGGACCCGGAGGTAAAAGCGGCGGTTCTTGGCGCGGCAAAGAAGCTGGAGGAGAAAGGCGCGATCGTGGAGGAGTTCGACTTGAGTCTGGTCGAGTATGCAATCCCGGCTTACTATGTCATCGCCTGCGCGGAGGCGAGCTCCAACCTGGCACGTTTTGACGGGGTCAAATACGGTTATCGCACAGAGCAGTATGACGGGCTTCACAATATGTACAAAAAGACCCGCTCCGAAGGATTCGGCGCGGAAGCGAAGCGACGTATCATGCTGGGATCATTCGTGCTGAGCAGCGGTTACTATGATGCCTACTATTTAAAGGCACTCCGCACGAAAGCGCTGATCAAGCAGGCGTTTGACAAGGCATTTGAAAAATATGACGTGATCTTAGGACCGGCGGCACCGACGACGGCACCGAAGCTTGGCGAGTCCTTGAGCGATCCGCTGAAAATGTATCTGGGCGACATCTATACGATTTCCGTGAACCTTGCGGGACTCCCGGGAATTACGCTTCCCTGCGGAACGGATCAGAGCGGACTCCCGATCGGTTTGCAGCTCATCGGTGATTGCTTTGCGGAGAAAAAGATCATCCGCGCGGCATACGCTTACGAGCAGACCAGAAGCTACGAACACAGTCCGTTGGCACGATGACAGTGGGAGGATGAGATAGATGAGCAAAACATACGAAACCGTAATCGGACTGGAAGTCCATGTAGAATTAGCGACAAAGACAAAAATTTTCTGCGGCTGTTCGACAGCCTTTGGCGGAGCGCCCAACAGCCACACCTGCCCGGTGTGCACCGGTATGCCGGGATCCCTTCCGGTATTGAACAAGCAGGTGGTGGAATATGCGATGGCAGTCGGACTTGCGACGAACTGCACGATCACCCAGTATTGCAAATTTGACCGCAAGAACTATTTTTACCCGGATAACCCGCAGAACTATCAGATTTCCCAGCTGTATCTGCCGATCTGCCGCAACGGCGGCGTGGGGATCGAGACGGCTGCCGGCAAAAAGACGATCGGCATCCACGAGATCCATATGGAGGAAGATGCAGGAAAACTGGTGCACGACGAGTGGGAGGACGTGTCCATCGTGGATTATAACCGTTCCGGCGTTCCGCTGATCGAGATTGTGTCGGAACCGGATATGCGCTCCGCGGAGGAGGTCATTGCCTATCTGGAAAAATTGAGGCTGATCATCCAGTATCTCGGTGCATCGGACTGCAAATTAAACGAAGGCTCCATGCGTGCCGATGTCAACCTGTCAGTCAGGGAGGCGGGAGCCGCTGAGTTTGGAACACGTACCGAGATGAAGAACCTGAACTCCTTCAAGGCGATTGCGAGAGCCATCGAAGGCGAGCGCGCCCGCCAGATCGAACTGATCGAGGAGGGGAAAAAGGTCATCCAGGAGACCCGCCGCTGGGATGACAACAAGGAATCCTCCCACGCGATGCGATCCAAGGAGGACGCACAGGACTACCGTTATTTCCCGGAGCCGGATCTGGTTCCGGTGGTCATCAGCGACGAGTGGATTGAGCGCGTGAAGGCGCGCCAGCCGGAGATGCGGGATGAGAAGCTGATCCGCTATCAGGATGAGTTCGGTCTGCCAAAATACGATGCGGAGATCCTGACCGGAGACAAATCATTTGCAGATCTGTTTGAGGCAGCGGCCGCGATCTGCGGAAAGCCGAAAAAAGTCTCCAACTGGATCATGACGGAGACAATCCGCCTGTTAAAAGAAAATGAGATGGATCCGGATCAGATCCGCTTTTCACCGGAACATCTTGCAAAGCTGGTGGATCTTGCGGATGCCGGTTCCGTCACCAATACCGTGGCAAAGGAAGTCTTCGAGAAAGTCTTTAAAGAGGACATTGATCCGGAAGCCTATGTGAAGGAAAAGGGGCTTTTGACAGTCAATGACGAGGGAGCACTCCGTGAGACGGTGGCGAAAGTCGTTGCGGAGAATCCACAGTCGGTGGAGGATTACCACAATGGAAAAGAAAAAGCGATCGGCTTTCTGGTCGGACAGACGATGAAAGCGATGAAGGGAAAGGCAAATCCTGCACTGGTGAACCAGATCTTAAGGGAATTGCTGTAAGCGGTCAGTGCCTTTTGTAGTGATAAGCAGTATTCCATTCCGTGTCTCTTCCGCGTTTGGACACTCCCCGGAGTGTGCCCGACAAGCCACAGACAATGAGCGGACTTTCTGGTGTCCCTAATGGCACTGCTTCACAGACAATATAAAACCGCGCGAACCGAAACTCGTTGGCATCTGCAATTGAAAATACGGCAGATGCCAATTCAAACATCGGCTTCGCGCGGTTATGTTTTGTTCAGCAGTGCTATAAGGGACACGCACAAAAGTCCTAAAATTGTCTGCTGGTTTGCGGACACAGTCCGTGGAGTGTCCAAACTTGGAAAGACACGGATCATCATGAATGCCAGCCTTCGCATGGTTAGAAATACCGGATTTTGCGTTCGAATTTGCCGCCGTATGGTTATTCCGGAACTTTCTGTTCTCAGTTCTTCCTGCAATACTGCTTATCCCTTAAAAAGGCACAGTCGGTTTATCTGCGGTTTGGATTCCGGTATTTTTCTTCACAGTATTTGCAGCGGTAGACTTCCTTTTCCTCATCGGTCAGGAGGAAGATCTGGTCGAGTTCCTGCTCGATGGAAGTAATGCAGCGCGGATTCCTGCAGGTGATGACATTCTTGACCTGCTTTGGAAGATGCAGCTCCTTTTTCTCATAGATCTTGTCGTCCTTGATGACGTTGACTGTGATATTGTGATCGATGAAGCCGAGGATGTCGAGATCCAGCGCTTCGATCGGGCATTCCACCTTCAAGATATCCTTCTTACCCATCTTGCTGCTCTTTGCATTCTTGATAATCGCAACCGTGCAGTCGAGCTCGTCGAGCTTCAGGTCGTGGTAGATCTGCAGGCTCATACCGGCTTTGATATGGTCTAATACAAAACCCTCGTGGATTCCACTGATATTTAACATGTATCTGTCCTTTCTGTCGATTTTATTTAATCGACCTTGATGTCTAAGAGTGTTAAGATCAGCGCCATGCGGACATAGACGCCGTACTGTGCCTGCCTGAAGTAGGCGGCTCTCGGGTCGTCGTCGACCTCGACGGAGATCTCGTTGACTCTCGGAAGCGGATGAAGCACCAGCATATCATCCTTGGCGAGATCCATCTTCGCTTTGGTCAGAATGTAGAAATTCTTTAAGCGGACGTAGTCTTCCTCGTTGAAGAAGCGTTCCTTCTGTACACGGGTCATGTATAAAACATCCAGATCCGGCATGGCGTCTTCCAGACGCTCCACCTCGGTAAATGGGATATTGTTCGCTGCAAGGACGTCCTCGCGGATGTAGCTTGGAATTCTAAGCTCTTCCGGGGAGATCAGCACGAAACGGATGCCCGGATAGCGGATCAGCGCAGAGATAAGCGAATGTACGGTGCGTCCGAACTTTAAGTCGCCGCAGAGTCCGATCGTGAGATTGCCAAGGCGTCCTTTTAAAGAACGGATGGTTAACAGATCGGTAAGAGTCTGGGTGGGATGCTGATGACCGCCGTCGCCGGCATTGATAACGGGAATTCGGGATTTCTGGGAGGCAACAAGAGGTGCACCTTCCTTTGGATGACGCATAGCACAGATATCTGCATAGCAGGAAATAATACGAATGGTATCGGAAACGCTTTCACCTTTGGCTGCCGAGCTGGAATCGGCACTGGCGAAACCTAAAACAGAACCGCCGAGATTTAACATGGCAGCTTCAAAACTTAATCTGGTACGGGTGCTTGGCTCATAAAAACAGGTTGCCAGCTTTTTCCCTTCGCATGCATGGGCATACTTCTGTGGGTACTTCTCGATATCGTTGGCAAGATCCAAAAGTTTGTCCAACTCATCGACGGAGAAGTCCAATGGGCTCATTAAATGACGCATAAAATCCTCCTTGTATTGACCGGAAACAGCAGAACAAATCTGTCTGTCTCCAGGCATTTTTTCTATCATATAATAATCACTCTGCGAATTCAAGGGGAAAAATATTTACGCACGAATCGCAAAATGGTGGACTTTTTGTGTGATATTTCAAAAGATGGAAGCCGTTTTCTGATATTTGGTTGCGCAAAAAAGAAAAATGAAGTAAACTACAGGTACGCAGAAAAGAATGCAAAAAGTTTCGCCTGGGGCGGGACATACAAGGAAAGGAAGAACAGACATGGCAGAAGAGACAAATTTTAGTCAGGGAGAAGCGGAGGAGGTAAAGTATCAGGAGCGCAAGCGCATACTTTTCTTCGGACTTCCATGGACATTTACAAAATATACGATCAGTCAGGATATGATTACCGTCGATGAGGGATTGATCAAGGTGGAAGAGAATGACTGCTACATGTACAAAGTGCAGGATGTCAAGCTGACAGCCACACTGCCGGAGCGGATTTTCGGGCTGGGAACGATCATCTGCTACACCGGAGACGTGACAGACAAGGAACTTCGCCTGAGTCATATCAAGCATGCAAAGGAGATTAAGAATTATCTTCTGAAGGCATCCGAGGCGGCGCGCATCAAGAGACGCACATTAAACATGCAGGACATCGGTGCAGGCATTGCAGATGATGTGGATCTGTAGGAAAAGCCGCTGCTTTTACAGGGCGCAGGAGTGCGTGCCGGGAAAGGGCGCCATGCGCGGTCTGGCTATGTGAGCCGGTTTGCGTGCACGAGAATGCGCTCAAAGAGCAGACCCGCGCCAAGCCAAAACGGGGCATAATCCAGCCGGATCAGCCCGTTGACATTTGCCCTGGCGCTGCTGTAGTCCCAGGGGCAGAAGTGATGCCGCCTTAAGAGAGAACCGCTTAAGTACTCGAATGAAAAAATACCCACTGTATAGATGCTGCCGCGCAGAAGTGCCGGCAGCTTTTTGATTTTTGCATAGACCGGACCGATACAGGCAGCCATACCGTAGATGGGGAACATCCACAGGGAGGTCTGACCGATCAGACGGCCGTCGTGTCTTGCGAGGGAGCCTGCGGAGGTGAACAGAATTTCCATGCACCAGCCGGTCAGTCCGCAGATGAGAAAATTACGTCCGCGCATATGAGAGATTCCTCCGGTTTTCGTTTGTGTTTCAGTATTTCCGGTTCCTGACAAAATATGTACATTTTCTGAAATTAAAATGAAATAAATCGGGATAACTTGTAAAACCTTAAGATCTGGCATATAATAAAAAAAGTGAATTCGGCAGAGGATGACATGCGGCTGAATCAATTATTGAAACATCTTACATATGAACATGTGCAGGGAAGCCAGAGCCGTGAGATAACAGACATCTGTTACCATTCCGGGAATGTCAGGGAAGGCTCCCTATTTGTTTGCCTAAAAGGGCTGCATAACGACGGGCATGACTATCTGCAGGGAGCGCTGGAGGCCGGGGCGGCAGCAGTTGTGGTTGCGGCGGAGAATGTGGTTCCGCTGGACAATGATGCGCTTTTGTACACGGAACAGTTTGGTGTGCGGATCTCGGAGGTCATAGACCGGTGGCAGGTCTCCGTTGTGATTGCGGCGGATACCAGACACGCGCTCGCAGAGCTTGCGGCAGCTTTTTTTGATTATCCGGCGGCAAAGCTTCGTATGGTTGGAATTACGGGAACCAAGGGGAAGACAACGACGGCATATCTGCTTTCTGCCATTCTTCGTGAGAGCGGGCATAAGACCGGAATGATCGGAACGATCGCAATCGATACCGGAGACGGCGTTCTTCCGGCGGTACATACGACGCCGGAAGCCTACGAGATACAGAAGTATCTGGCGCAGATGGTGGACAACGGCTGTGATACCTGCGTGATGGAGGTCTCTTCCCAGGGGCTGAAGATGCAGCGGGTGGAGGGGATATTTTTTGACATCGGCATGTTCTTAAACATCGAGCCGGATCATATCGGGGAGGGCGAGCATGCTTCGTTTGCGGAATATCTGTTCTGCAAGAGCCGCCTGATGCGCCAGTGCCGGATCGGGATTGTCAATCGGGACGATCCGCACACGGAGCGCATACTGCAGGGACATACCTGCAGCGTGGAGACGTTTTCCCTGCGGCATCCGGCGGATGTGACGGCGGAGAATATCCGCTTTTTTATGCAGTCGGGAGAACTTTGGGGAAGCTTTCTGGTGCGCGGGAAGACGGCGGTGTATCCGGTGAGAATGCAGCTCCCAGGAACGTTTAACGTCTACAATGCACTGGCTGCCATAAGGGCGGCAGGACACCTGGGAGCCGCGGAGAGCGACATCTGCCTTGCGCTCCGCAGTGCAAAAGTCCCCGGAAGATGCGAGAATGTGAGGCAGTCCGAAGATTATGTCATTTTGATTGACTATGCACACAATGAGATGAGCTTAAAAAATCTTCTGGAAATGCTGCGCGGGTTTAAGCCGCGGCGTCTTATTGTACTGTTCGGGTGCGGCGGCAACCGGTCGAAGCTCAGGCGGTCGAAGATGGGAGAGACGGCGGGACATCTGGCGGATCTTACGATACTGACTTCCGACAACCCGCGCTGGGAAGACCCGGAGGAGATTCTGGACGACATTGAGGACGGGATCCGGGGAACTGGCGGACAGTATGTGCGCATTGCGGACCGGAGGGAAGCCGTGCGGTATGCCATGGCGCAAGCCATGGAGAATGACATGCTTGTGCTTGCGGGAAAAGGGCACGAGGCATATCAGGAGATTCGCGGCGTGCGCTATCCGCTCAGTGAATACGAGCTGGTGGAGGAAGCGAGACGAAGCCCTGACATGGGGGAGAATACAGACAGAAACGAGGTGGACAGATGGCGGAATATGCGAAGGTGATTGTGGATATTTCACAGGAAAAACTGGATAAGACATTTGAGTACCGTATTCCGCCGTATCTCACACAGCGGATCGCAGTCGGAATGCAGGTCTATATTCCGTTTGGCAGCCGCAGGATCACCGGCTATGTGGTCGAGCTTTCCGATGAGGCGGAGTATGACGAGGATAAGCTGAAAAATATTGCGGGGATCGTGACGGACAGTGTGCCGATCGAGTCCCATCTGATCGCGCTTGCGGGCTGGATGCGGGAACATTACGGCGGCACGATGAACCAGGCGCTAAAGATGGTACTTCCGATCAAGGAGAAGAAAAAAGCTGTGGAACATAAAAGGGTGCGGCTTGCGCTTCATCCGGTGGAGGCGAAGAACCAGCTGGGAGCGTATGAGAGACGCCACAGCACCGCCCGCGCCAAGCTGCTTCGTGCGCTGCTGGAAGAGGAGGAGCTGGACTGGGATCTTGTCACACACAAGCTTGGGGTGTCGGGAAGCGTGATCCGGGCGATGGAGGAATCCGGCGTCGTCAAAGTAATTCGGGAAACGCAGTACCGCAATCCGGTGTCCCACCTGACCAGCAGAGGATATGGGCTCACTTTAAACGATGAGCAGCAGGAAGCGGTGGATGCGGTCTGGTCGGATTACGAGAAGGGAATCCGGTCGACCTATCTGATAAAAGGCGTGACGGGCAGCGGCAAGACCGAAGTCTATATGGAACTGATCGCAAAGATGCAGAAGGCGGGGCGTCAGGCCATCGTCCTGATTCCGGAGATCGCACTGACCTATCAGACGGTGCTGCGGTTCTATAACCGGTTTGGCGACCGGGTATCCATACTGAATTCCAGAATGTCACCGGGGGAGCGCTACGATCAGTTCCTTAGGGCAAAAAACGGAGAGATCGACGTGATGATCGGTCCGAGGTCAGCACTGTTTACACCGTTTGCCAATCTGGGGCTTATCATCATTGACGAGGAGCATGAGACTTCCTATAAGAGTGAGACGGTTCCACGCTATCATGCCAGGGAGACCGCCATTGCGCGGGCAGGCATGCTGGACGCGAGCGTTGTGCTGGGATCGGCAACGCCGTCGGTGGACAGCTATTACCGGGCGAAGCGCGGGGAATACCGGCTGCTTACGCTCACAAAGCGCGTGAAGGAAAGACCGCTTCCGGCATGCAGGGTGGTGGATCTGCGGCAGGAATTAAGAGAGGGCAACCGCTCCATCCTAAGCCGCAGGTTAGACGGGCTGATGGAGCAGCGCCTGCGGGCGGGAGAACAGACCATGCTCTTTATTAACCGCAGGGGCGTGGCGGGCTTTGTCTCTTGCAGAGCCTGCGGACATGTGATAAAATGTCCGCATTGCGATGTATCGCTGAGCCAGCATGCAAACGGGCGGATGGTCTGCCATTACTGCGGGTATACGGAGCCGGTGCCGGTACAATGTCCGGCGTGCGGATCAAAGTACATCAGCGGGTTTAAGGCTGGAACCGAGAAGATCGAGATGGTTGTCAGAAAACGATTTCCGGAAGCGCGCGTGCTGCGCATGGATATGGATACCACGCGGGGCAAGGAAGACTACGAGCAGATTTTATCGGCATTTGCCAATCACGAGGCGGATATCCTGATCGGTACGCAGATGATCGTAAAGGGGCATGATTTCCCGGATGTGACGCTGGTTGGCGTTCTTGCAGCAGATCTCTCGCTGCATGTCGGGGACTACCGCGCGGCGGAGCGGACATTCCAGCTTCTGACACAGGCGGCAGGAAGAGCCGGCCGCGGGAATAAGCCGGGCGAGGTCGTCATCCAGACGTATGACCCGGAGCATTACAGTATAGAGACGGCGAAGGCGCAGGACTACGATGCGTTTTACGAGCAGGAGATTGCGTACCGCAAGATCATGCTTTACCCGCCGGTCTGGAACATGCTTGTGATCTTGTGCGCCTCTAAGAGCGAGGAGGCGGCGGATGCCATGGCGGCAGAGCTTGCGGCGGCAGCGGATGCGTATACAGGGAAGAATACGAAAGAGAAGGTCTATCTCGTGGGACCCGTCGACGCGGCGATCGCAAAAGTGAATGATATTTATAAAAAAATAATTTATCTCAAGGCAGAAAATTATGACACGCTGGTAAAGATAAAAAATAGGACAGAAGTGTATGCCAGAGAGAGCCGGTACTATAAGAATGTGACCGTGATGTTTGATTTCAATCCGGTGAACGGCTTTTAGGCAGAATGGAGGAAAGATGGCACTTAGGACAATCAGAATACAGGGAGATCCTGTATTGACCAAAAAATGCAGAGAGATTACAGAGATTACACCGAAGATCAGAGAACTGGCAGAGGATATGCTTGATACGATGTACGAGGCGAACGGCGTGGGACTTGCAGGTCCGCAGGTCGGCGTGTTAAAGCGCATCGTCGTCATCGACATCGGCGAGGGGCCGGTTGTGATGATCAATCCGGTGATCTTAGAGACTTCCGGCGAGCAGACCGGCGACGAGGGCTGTCTGAGCCTTCCGGGCAAGGCAGGTACCGTGACCAGACCGAACTACGTGAAAGCGCGGGCGTTTGATCTGGATATGGAAGAGTATGAGATTGAGGGGACAGAGCTGATGGCGCGTGCCATCTGTCATGAGCTGGATCATCTGGACGGACACATGTACACCGAGAAGGTGGAAGGTCCGCTTCACGAAGTCACCTATGAGAGTGATGAGGAAGAATAAAGCAGGGATGATCTGTGAAAATGGAGGTCAGTGATGAGAGTCATATTCATGGGAACACCGGATTTCGCGGTGGGAACGTTGGAAGAAATCATAAAAGCGGGATATGAGGTGGTGCTGGTTGTCTCCCAGCCGGATAAGGCAGTGGGAAGAAGCAAGGCGCTCCGCTATACACCGGTCAAGGCATGTGCGCTCGAGCACGGCATTGAAGTATATCAGCCGCAGAAAGTCAGAGACAGCGAGTGTATTGAGCGTCTGCGGACATATCATCCGGATATCATAATTGTGGAGGCTTTTGGGCAGATTATACCGAGAGCGATTCTGGATATGCCGCGCTACGGGTGTGTGAATGTGCACGCGTCGCTGCTTCCGAAGTACCGCGGTGCCGCACCGATTCAGTGGGCGGTCATAAACGGCGACGCCGTCACCGGCGTGACGACGATGCGCATGGACGAGGGACTTGATACCGGAGATATGATCTTAAAGGAAGAAGTGAAGATCCGTGCGGATGAGACGGGCGGCAGTCTGTTCGACCGGCTGTCCGAGGTCGGCGCGAAGCTGTGCGTGCGCACGATGGAGGCGATCGATGCGGGAACGGCAACCTATACGCCGCAGGACAATTCCCAGGCAACGCATACCGCCAAGATTTACAAAGAAATGGGAAGCATTGACTGGAAACAGGGCGCAAAAGAGATTGAGTGCCTGATCCGCGGACTGGATCCGTGGCCGAGTGCCTATACCAGACTGGGCGATAAGATGTTAAAGATCTGGAAGGCGCAGGTCGTTTCTGAGGAGTCCGGGGCGGAGCCGGGCTGCATTGTGAAAGTGGAAAAAGATCATATTCTGGTGCAGACCGGAAAGGGAATGCTTGCCATCAGAGAACTTCAGCTTGAGGGCAAGAAGCGTATGCCGGTGGAGGCATTTCTGAACGGATATGAGATCGAAGAGGGCACATATTTTAAGAAAGGGTGATTACTATGCCATATTCATACTATTACTGGGGATTTGATCCGACGTATATACTCGTGCTCATCGGAGCAGTCATCTGTCTGGTTGCATCTGCGAGGGTGAAGTCGACATACAACAAATATGCTTCCTACCGCAGCATGTCCGGCATGACCGGAGCACAGGCGGCGGAACGGATTCTGCACTCGGCAGGAATCTACGACGTGTCGGTGCAGCATGTATCGGGCAATCTGACCGATCACTACAATCCGTCGAACAAGACGCTGAATCTGTCGGATTCTGTGTATGGAAACACGTCGGTGGCGGCTGTCGGTGTGGCGGCGCATGAGTGCGGACATGCCATTCAGCACCAGCAGGGATATGTGCCGCTCACGCTCCGCTCGGCGATCGTGCCGGTGGCAAATCTCGGTTCTACGCTGGCATGGCCGTTAATTTTAATTGGATTATTTTTTACCAGCAATACAGGGACATTTTTAATCGACCTTGGAATTCTTTGTTTTTCGTTCGCTGTTCTGTTTCAGCTTGTGACGCTTCCGGTGGAGTTCAATGCATCGCACCGCGCGCTGCGCATTTTAGGAGAGCAGGGAATCTTAAGCGACAGTGAGTTGCCTTATACGCGAAAAGTGTTGAAGGCGGCGGCACTTACTTACGTGGCGAGTGCGGCGGCATCGATTCTGCAGCTGCTTCGTCTGGTGTTATTATTTGGAGGAAGAAGACGTGACGACTGATTCCGTGAATACGCGGGAACTGATTCTTGAGATCCTTTTAGAAGTGACGGAGAGAGGACAGTACAGCCATCTGGTGATCCGTTCGGTGCTGGAGAAGTACCAGTATCTGGACAAAAGAGAGCGTGCCTTTTTAACGAGAGTGGCGGAGGGTACCATTCAGCGCCAGATCGAGCTGGACTATATTCTGGATCAGTTTTCAAAAGTAAAGGTCAGAAAAATGAAACCGGTGATCCGCGCCATTCTTAGGATGGGCGTATACCAGCTGAAATACATGGACAGTGTACCGGCATCCGCCGCCTGTAACGAGGCGGTAAAGCTTGCGAAGAAAAAGGGCTTCGGACAGCTGTCCGGTTTCGTGAACGGGGTACTGCGCGGTGTTTCGCGCGGTCTGGATCAGCTTACATATCCAAAGGAGAGCGTCGATGCCGTAAAAGCCTGGTCGGTGTGCTACTCGATGCCGGAATGGATCGTTGCACAGTGGATCGGCGACTACGGGAAGGAACGCACAAAAGAGATTCTTGCAGCATCCCTTTTGGAAGCGCCGATCACCGTCCGCACGAATCTGGAACGGATCACGCCGGAGGCGCTCGCAGAGCGTTTTAAGGAGGAGGGCGTTACTGCGGTTCCGCTGGATACGGAAAAATATCCCGGACTTTCGTATGCATATACGATCTTTGGGTTTGATCATTTAAACGGTCTTTCAAGCTTTAAGGAAGGACTGTTCTATGTGCAGGACATCAGTTCCATGATGGTGGCGGAATATGCGGCGCCAAAGGAGGGCGACCACTGCATTGACGTCTGTGCGGCGCCGGGCGGCAAGAGCATTCATCTTGCGGAAAAGTTAAAAGGTACCGGTCATGTGGAGGCGCGGGACATCAGCGAACAGAAAGTGGCGCTGATCGATGAGAATATAAAAAGATGCCGGCTTACGAATATCACGGCGAAGTGTCAGGATGCGACTGTTTTGGACGAGGCATCGGTTCGCACGGCGGATGTGCTGATTGCGGATCTTCCCTGCTCGGGACTCGGGGTGCTGCGCAGAAAGACCGATATCAAGTACCGCATGAACCCGGAAGGGGAGGAATCGCTTGTGGCGCTGCAGAGGCAGATACTGTCTGTGGTGTGTGAATATGTGAAGCCGGGTGGGACACTGATTTATTCCACCTGCACGATTCACACGGCGGAGAACGAGGGGAATGTCAGATGGTTTGAGCAGACGCACCCGGAGTTCACCCTCGATACGATGCGGCAGATGTTCCCGGAAGAACATCTCGGGGACGGATTTTTTATAGCAAAATTTAAGCGAAAGCAGGACAACGGATAAGGAATGGAAAAGACAGACATTAAATCGTTGAATCTGGAAGAACTGACCGCATTTGTCGAGTCGCTCGGAGAAAAAAAGTTCCGGGCAAAACAGATTTACGAGTGGATGCACAGAAAGCATGTGGCATCCTTTTCGGAGATGACCAATATTTCTGCGGCTCTCATTGAAAAATTGAATCAGGACTGTACGCTGACCAGCTTAAAAAAGGCGGATGTGCAGATCTCGAAGATTGACGGTACCAGAAAGTACCTGTTTCTTCTGGACGACGGCAATGTCATCGAGAGTGTCTTAATGCGTTATAAGCACGGGAACTCCGTCTGTATTTCCTCACAGGTCGGCTGCCGGATGGGCTGCCGTTTCTGCGCCTCCACGCTGGATGGTCTGGTGCGCGGTCTGCGGCCGTCCGAGATGCTCGATCAGATCTATCAGATCGGAACGGACATCGGCGAGCGGATCTCCAATGTTGTGGTGATGGGAACCGGCGAGCCTTTGGATAATTATGACAACCTGTTAAAATTCATCGAACTGCTGAGCGATGAAAACGGACTCAATATCAGCCAGCGGAACCTCACGGTCTCCACCTGCGGGATCGTTCCGCGCATGCGGGAACTTGCGGACAAAAAGCTGCAGATCACGCTGGCGCTCTCGCTTCATGCATCCAACCAGGAAAAGCGCCTGCAGCTGATGCCTGTGGCGAACAAATATGACATTAAGGAAGCGGTCGATGCCTGTCGTTACTACTTTGAACAGACCGGCCGGCGCATCACGTTTGAGTACAGTCTGGTGGCGGGTGTAAACGACACGGCGGAGGATGCCGCAGAGCTGGCAGAGCTTGTGCGCGGGATCAACTGTCACATCAATCTGATTCCGGTCAATCCGATCAAGGAACGCAGCTACAGACAGCCGGATGACGGTGCAGTGCATGCATTCCAGAAAAAGCTGGAGAGAAACGGGCTCACCGTGACCGTGCGCCGGGAGATGGGCAGGGATATTGACGGTGCATGCGGGCAGCTGAGACGCAAGCATATGCACAAAGAGCAGGAAATGGAGCATACCGGGCAGGAGACGGGGCATGTCGGGCAGGAGCAGTAAGTCTTGCCCTTTTTCGCGTTGTATGCTAACATTGGTAATTGGATAAATGGCAGGCAGGTACTGCTATTCTAATAATGGAGGAATAGAATGAAGACGTTTTCCATGACGCATGTGGGACAGCGGCGTGAGACGAACCAGGATTATATGTACACATCAGAGACCTCCGTGGGCAGGCTTCCGGATTTATTTCTGGTAGCAGACGGTATGGGAGGCCATGCGGCTGGAGATTATGCTTCGCGCTTCACAGTTGAAAAGATTGTGGAATACGTAACAGAATCCGAGGAGAGCGAGCCGGTGACCGTGCTCGGTGAGGCAGTCAGATATGCAAATGAACATTTGCTTGCGGAGGCGAATGCGGATGCGAGCAAAGCGGGCATGGGCACGACGATTGTTGCGGCAGTCGTGGTTGGCGATAAGCTCTACACGGCGAATGTCGGCGACAGCCGGTTGTATGTGATCAATCAGGAACGTATCACACAGATTACAAGAGATCACTCTCTGGTAGAAGAGATGGTTCGACTGGGAGAGATGGACAAAGAGGATGCAAAAGTGCACCCGGATAAAAATATTATTACGAGAGCGATCGGCGTGCTTCCGGAGGTGTCGGCGGATTTCTTCGAGACGGTGCTTGTGCCGGGAGATACGGTTCTGTTGTGTTCGGACGGTCTGACCAATATGGTCGATGATACGGATATCAAGCGGATCGTGCTGGGACAGCGTGATATTGTGGAGAAAACACAACGGCTGATCGACGCCGCGAACGAGAATGGCGGTAAGGATAATATAACGGTGGTTTTGATTGAGCCGTTTTCAGATGAGACTAGATAGAGAATGAAGTTCTTTGTAAATCAGGTTGGAGGTTTAATATGTTAACAGAGGGAATGTATATAGCGGACCGTTATGAAATCATAGGGAAAATTGGTGCCGGCGGAATGTCTGACGTATATAAGGCAAAAGATCTGACGCTCGGACGTTTTGTGGCAATCAAGGTTTTAAAGCCGGAGTTTTCGGAGGATTTGAATTTTGTGACAAAGTTCCGCACTGAGGCACAGTCTGCTGCGGGATTAGAGCATCCGAACATCGTAAATATCTACGATGTCGGAAGCGAAAAAGGAATGCATTATATCGTGATGGAGTATGTGGAAGGCATCACGTTAAAGACATATATTGAGAAAAAAGGCCAGCTTACCTTTAAGGAGGCAGTCAGCATTGCCATCCAGGTGGGAAGAGGCATTGAGGCGGCGCACAGCAAGGGTATCATCCACCGGGACATTAAGCCGCAGAATATTATTATTTCCACAGAAGGAAAAGTAAAAGTAACAGATTTCGGTATCGCGCGCGCAGCAAGCAGCAACACGATCAGTTCCGATGTGATGGGATCCGTGCACTATTCTTCTCCGGAGCAGGCACGCAACGGATTTGTGGACGGCAAGAGCGATATCTATTCCCTCGGTATTGTGATGTATGAGATGGTGACGGGACGTGTGCCGTTTGACGGGGATACGACCGTAGCGGTTGCCATCCAGCATCTGCAGGAGGAGATCGTTCCGCCGAGTGCCTACGCGCCGAATCTTCCGATCAGTATGGAGAAGATCATTTTAAAATGTACGCAGAAGAATCCGGACCGCCGCTATGAGTCCATGACGGCACTTTTGACGGATCTGCGCAAGGCGCTTGTCAGCCCGAATGAGGATTTTGTCGTGATGGTTCCTGCAACCAACCAGGACAAGACACGCATTATCGGAGAGGATGACTTAAAGCAGATCAAGGAGGAGGCAGACAGCCTCTATCTTAAGGCGGATCAGGCGGTGCACGCGAGAGCGGAGGAGATGAACCGCTACGATGAGGATGAGGACGACGAAGAAGATGTGGACGATGATGAGCTGGATGACGAGGATGACGGCGATCTGAATCCGAAGATGGAGAAAGCGATCACGATCATGGGAATTGTTGCGGCAGTCGTGATTGTGATTATCATCATTGTGATTGTGGTAAATCTGTTCGGCGGAATCAAGTCTAAGAAGCAGTCTGACACGGAGACGTCGCGCACAGAGACCACACAGACCGAGAGCCAGAACGAGGATACGGTTACCGTTCCGGATTTCCGCGGCATGACTTATGCGGATGCGCAGACCGAGGCGGAGAAGAAGGGATTAAAGCTGGAGAACAAGGGCGAAGTATCCTCTGACGACTACGATGAGGGCGAGATCGCCAATCAGGACCCGGAGAGCGGCAAGGAAGTCGAAGAGGGTACGACGATCGGCGTTGTGATCAGCAACGGAAAAGGCAGTGTGGCAGTGCCGAATGTGACCGGAGACTCTGAGGATGATGCAGTGTCTGCACTGGAAAAGGAAGGCTTTAAGCCGAACAAGACATACGCTTACGATGACAGTGTGGAGGAGGGAAAAGTGATTTCCCAGACACCGTCCGCAGGAGATAAGGCAAAAACAGGCGATACGATCACGATCGTCATCAGCCAGGGCGCAGAGGCAGTGACCGTTCCGGATGTGAAGACGACCTACAAGTCCGAGGATCAGGCCAAAGCGCTGCTTACCGATTTTAATGTAACGGTAAAGACGGCATACAGCGATACGCTTCCGGAGGGCATTGTCATGGATCAGAGCATCGATCCGGGCAAGCAGGTGGAAAAAGGCAGCGACATCACGATCACGGTAAGCATGGGACCGTCACCGTCCCAGAGTGTGACAGCGACGACCTACAGCTTCAAGGCGACAATCAATCTGCCGGGCGATACGTCCAACGTATCAGGCGCAACAATCACGCTGTATGATACTTCCGGCAATGTGCTGGGACAGTGGGATAAGGCGATCACAGATGATTTTTCCATCAGCAAGACGGGACTGCTTGCAAAAGAGGGCTATCTGGTGATCTCATGGCTGGATTTAAACGGCAACAAGATCAACGATCAGACCACGAGCACCTACCAGTTTACACCGGAATCATAATGGATAAGAATATGCAGGGAAAGATTGTAAAAGGAATTTCCGGATTCTACTACGTTCACGTAGCGGGATCCGGAATTTATGAATGTAAGGCAAAAGGAATTTTCCGCAACCAGAAGATCAAGCCGCTGGTGGGCGATAATGTGACGATTGCCGTCCTGGATGAGGAGCAGATGCTTGGAAATATCGAGGAGATTCTTCCGAGAGAAAATGCCCTGATCCGTCCGGCGGTTGCCAACATCGATCAGGCGCTTGTGATTTTTGCGGCGGCAAAGCCAAAGCCGAATTTTAATCTGCTGGACCGTTTTCTGATTATGATGGAATATCAGAAAGTGCCGGTTACGATCTGCTTTAACAAGTGCGACCTTTTGACCGGGGAGGAGCTGCATGCGTTTTCGGATGTCTACGAACAGTGCGGCTATCCGGTGGTGTACACCTCGGCGAGAGAGCAGCGGGGAATCGATGCGCTGCTTGAGCGGCTGGACGGAAAGGTGACATCGGTGGCAGGACCATCGGGTGTGGGCAAGTCATCGCTCATTAACTGTCTGCAGCCGGAGCGCCAGATGGAGACCGGGGCAATCAGCAGAAAGATTGAGCGCGGCCGTCACACGACCCGCCACTCGGAGATTATTCCAATCAAAGAGCAGACTTACATCATGGATACGCCGGGATTTTCCACGCTGGATATTCCGGGGCTGGAAAAGGAAGATCTGTGGTGGTATTATCCGGAATTTGAGGAGTATGAGCCAAACTGCCGTTTTAAGGGCTGCAGTCATATCGGGGAGCCGGACTGCGGGGTAAAAGAGGCGGTGGAAGCCGGGAAAATCAGCCGGCTCCGTTATGAGAATTACAGGCAGTTATATCAGGAATTAAAAGAACAGAAGAAATATTAAAAAGAAGGGTGTAAGAGAGATGAATTGTTTGTCGCCATCCATATTATCCGCAGATTTTTCAAGACTGGGAGAGCAGATCCGTGAACTGGACGAGGCAGGGGCACAGTATGTACATATTGATGTCATGGACGGAATGTTTGTGCCGAGTATTTCCTTCGGACTTCCGGTAATCCGTTCCATCCGTCCCTGTACGGATCGGATCTTTGACGTGCATCTGATGATCGAGGAGCCGGGGCGCTATATTGAGGATTTTGTAGGAGCCGGAGCGGATCTGATTACCGTGCATGCAGAGAGCTGCAAGCATCTGGACCGCACGATTGCTTCCATCAAAGAGCGGGGGATTCTTGCGGGGGTTGCGTTAAATCCTGCCACGCCGCTGCAGACGGTGGAGTATGTGCTTGAAAAGGTAGATATGGTGCTGATTATGACGGTGAACCCGGGATTCGGCGGACAGAAGTTTATCCCGTATACCTTACAGAAGGTTCGTGATCTTAAGAAAATGATTGACGCACGCGGACTGAAAACGGACATTGAGGTGGACGGCGGGGTCAATCTCTCCAACGTGGAGGAGATCTTGAGCGCCGGAGCCAACATCATCGTGGCGGGAAGCGCTGTTTTTAACGGAGATGTCGCTGAAAACACCCAGATGTTCCTGGATATTTTAAATTCTTAAGGAACGGCGTAAGAAAAGCGGGGGAGCGTATGAAACATTTTGTAATAATTTCAGGCGGAACGATCGACGATTTTTTTGCGGACAGATGGTTTGAGGAAGAGAAGCCGGATACCGTTATCGCTGCGGATGCTGGAATGGAATATCTGTACCGCAGCCACCGGGTGCCGGATGTGATTGTCGGGGATTTTGATTCCGTGGGAACGGAGGCTCTTGCTTATTTTAAGACATTGCCTGGTGTGGCGATCCAGAAGCTGATTCCGGAGAAGGACGACACGGATACCGAATCCGCAATCCGGCTTGCGATCCGGCGCGGAGCAGAGCGCATCACGCTTTTGGGAGCGACGGGGACACGGCTGGATCATGTGCTGGGGAACATCGAACTGCTCGGAATCGGTCTAAAGGCGGGGATTCCCATCCAGATCTGCGATGTCCATAACCGCATCCGTATGATTGACCGGGGAATGACCCTTGCGAGAAAGGAACAGTTCGGAACGTATGTGTCGCTCATTCCCTATACGGAATGTGTGGAGCATCTGACGCTGAAGGGATTGAAATATCCCCTCACGGACGCCTGCCTGCGGGGATTCTGTTCGCTTGGCGTGAGCAACGAGATCGTGGCAGATACGGCAGAGATCTCGTTTGAGAGCGGGATTCTTCTCGTGGTGGAATCAAAGGACCGATGACAGAAGAGGATTGCCGCAATAATAAGCATAGAACTCTTTTTGGGGATAAGTAATATTATCAGAAGACCACACCGTGGGATTTCAGATGAAAATGCAGCTGGAAATTCGGTTCAAAAAATGTGGCATTTCTAACCAGCCGGATGTTTGCATCT
>OGLT01000402.1_pt1 | contig 35805 bp, 30 predicted proteins | sample 1572911 | NCBI WGS metagenome assembly OGLT01 (sample SAMEA2582014, study PRJEB24529) | metagenome | biome: Human gut stool | place: China | collected 2011 | reverse complement strand
TAAATAAAAAATAAATAAAAAATAAATAAAAAATAAATAAAAAATAAATATAAAAATAAATATAAAAATTAAATAATCAAACATGAAAGGAAGGTTAGAAAATGTCATATTATTCACCATCAATAGAAAAATTAATTGAGGCTTTTGAAAAATTACCGAGTATAGGAAATAAAACTGCTGCAAGATTGGCATTTTATATATTAAATGCTAGCCAAGAAGAAACTAATGAATTTGTAGAAGCAATTGTAAATGCTAAAAAGAATTTAAAATATTGTTCAATATGTTATAATATTTCAGATACAGACCCATGTGCAATTTGCTCTAATGCAGGAAGAGATAAATCTGTAATATGCGTAGTTGAAGATGTAAAAGATATAGTTGCAATGGAAAAAACACACGAATTTAAAGGTCTTTATCATGTATTACATGGTTCAATTTCACCAATGAATGGAATAGGTCCAGATGATATAAAAATAAAAGAGCTATTGACTAGATTAATGGAAGGAACAGTAAAAGAAGTAATTTTAGCAACAAATCCACGAGTAGAAGGAGAAGCTACAGCTATTTATTTATCAAAATTGATAAAACCACTAGGAATAACAGTAACAAGAATAGCACATGGAATTCCAGTTGGTGGAGATTTAGAATATACAGATGAGGTTACATTAAGTAAAGCGTTAGAAGGAAGAAGAGAAATTTAAAAATGTAATTTTAAAGCAATAATTATGTGTAAGTTATATACAATTTTATTTAGTATCTGAAATTAGTGTTATATTAGTGCCTAAAGCAGAAAAGAAATCACCAAGAGTAGCTGTTTGATCTGCAGATAATCCATCAGATAAATAAATAGCTAAAATATTAGCAAGCGTTACTAATTCAGTACCTGTCAAATTATTCAAAAACATAAAGATACACCCCTTAATAAAATATGAGGTGTATTTTTTGTATGTGAAAACATATAAAATGAATAATAAAATTTTATGGGTTTTATTTTTATTGTAGTTTAATTAAGTAACAATTTATAATAATAATATTTATTAAATATGCACATAGATATAAAAAAGAGCAGGTATAAAACTGCTCTGGAATTATAATTTATTAAATTAATTCTTTTTTCAATATTTCACATATATCTTTTGTTGAATTTATATGAGCTAAATTATGTGTTTTTTCTTTCATTGATTCGAGTAAAGTTTCGGATTTTAGCAAGTTTGATATTACAATATCTGGAGAATCGTTTTTTCTTAACCAAATGGCTACACCAGATTGTTCTAAAAATTCTGCGTTTTCCTCTTCTTGACCAGGTATAGGGTTTATTACCAATATTGGTAGCGATGATGCTAAACTTTCTGAAATTGTTAACCCGCCGGGTTTTGTTACTACTAAACTAGAAATTGACATTACTTCTGGAACTTTATCTATAAATTCATATATTTTTAATGAGCTTGAATCTTCTAATGTATTGGCAAGATCCTTAAAAGCCTGATTCATTTTTGGATTTTTTCCGGAAATTGCCACTATTTGATATTTATCTAAATAGTGTGTTAATGTTTGTAATATTTCTACGGTTCTACTTTTTCCAAGCCCAAATTCACCACCACCGAAAAATAATATTGTTTTTTTATTAGGCGATAAATTAAATATTTTATAAATTTCATCTTTATTAAAATTAGATGAAAATTTGCTTGATAATGGTATTCCCGTAACAAAAACTTTTTCATATGGTATTTTAAAATCATTTACTAGTGATGTTTTCATATTATTATTTGATACAAAAAAGTAATCACCATATTTATTTCCAACAAGCCATTGGTCATGAGGTGCAAAATCAGTTAAAATTGTAGCTAATTTGCAATTTATTTTTCCTTTTCGTTTTAAATAACTAGTCATCTGTGTACCAAATGGATGAGTTGATATTACCAAATCTTGAGAATACTCTTCAAATAAATTTTTTAGTTTTCTAGATATAACTTTGTTTGTTGTACTACTTATTTTTGAAAGTGCACCTTTTTCAGAATGATAATATACTTGTTTCCAAGCCCAAGGAGCTTTTTTTGCCATTTCTTTGTATGCTCCAGTTGTTATTTTATCTAAAGCCTTATTTATATATTTAATACAATCGACTATGTTAGTTTCTACATTTTCAAAATTATTATCAATATATTCTTTAATGGATTTAGCAGCAGAAAGATGTCCACCACCATAAGCTGCGTATAAAATTAGAATTTTTTTCATTTTTTTCTACCTTTCATAAATAATCTGAAAAAATTGTAACATACTATAATAAAAACAACAAGAAAAATTTAGAAGATTTAAAAGTTGTTAGGTATTCTATATTGCTATACAATTGTTAGAATTTGTAAAGTAAAAAGTTTATAGGTGTATCTTAAAACCTAAATATATTAAATTAGGATGAAAGGAATTAATCGATTAATAAATTAATTTTTTATATAATTGGTTTTATTAGGAAAGATGAAAAAAAGTTTAAAATATTTTATTATAGGCTCTATATTTATAGTCTTGGCATTATTTGTACTATTATTTAAAACAAATAATGTAGATATTGTTCAAGCTGCCACAAATAATAATACATCTGATGTGCAATTAATAGCGAGAGCCATTAATGGTGAAGCAAGAGGCGAACCTTATGAAGGTCAAGTAGCCGTAGGAGCAGTTATATTAAATAGGGTAAAAAGCTCTAAATTTCCAAATACAATAGCCGGTGTAATATATCAGTCTGGTGCATTTACAGCAGTTTCAGATGGTCAAATAAATGTACCCATAGCATCAAACTCAACAGTAGTGAAGGCTGCACAAGATGCATTAAATGGTTGGGACCCAACAGGTGGTGCAATATATTATTTTAATCCAAATACAGCAACTAATAAATGGATTTGGTCAAGACCACAGATAAAAACAATTGGAAATCACATTTTTTGTAAATAAAAAATAAGTAAAAAATTAAATAAAAACAAATGGGAAATAAGTAAAAAATAAATGAAAAATAAATAAAGAAATAAATAAAGAAATAAATAAAGATAGACAGAGAATAAGTAAAAAAATAAATATATGATAAATCAATTAGGACAATAAAGGTTTATAGGTAACCAATTTAAAAACCTAAATATGTTATATAAGGAATGATATTGTGAGTGATTTTAGAATTAAAATGAAAGACTTTGGAAAAAAATTAAGAAGTAAAAGATTAAATATATTGGCAGTTGCATTATTAATTGCATTTATATTAATAGTAATTTATTCATATAATACACAAAAGAAATATAGACAATCAATAGAAAATAATTATAATATGGCATTTTTTCAATTAGTAGATTATGTACAAGATGTTGAAGTATATCTTGCCAAATCTGTAATTTCAAATTCGCCAGAAAGTGGTGCTGAAACATTAACTTATATATGGAGAGAAGCAAATTTAGCCCAGACATATTTGTCAATGTTACCAATGAATAGTGTAGATCTAGAAAATACTGCAAAATTTTTGAACCAAGTAAGTGATTATAGTTATTCTTTATCAAGAAAAACTATTAATAATACAGAACTAAGTCAAGAAGATTTAGATAATTTGGATAAATTACACGATTATAGTTTGCAATTAGAAAATACATTAAATCAATTATCTTTAGACATAAATGATGGAAGAATTACTTGGGGTGAGCTAACAAATAAAGCTGCACCTGCATTTGCAAAACAGGTAAGTAATATTTCACAAGATAGTTTTGGATCTTTAGAAGAAAATTTTCATGAATATGCAGGTTTAATATATGATGGTGCATATTCAGAACATATGACAAATCCGGAAAGAAGAGGTTTAACAGGCGATGATATAGATGAAGAAACAGCAAAAAATAAAGTTGAAGAATTTATTTCTAAAGATAAAATTAAAAAAATTGAAAGTAATGGTTTAACAGAAAATGCAAATATACAATCATATGATTTTATAATAACAACAACAAATGACGAAATTGTTTGGATATCAATTTCGCAAAAAGGTGGTCATATAATTTCTATGAACTACAATAGAGATGTAACTACGGAAATATTATCACAAGAAGATATTGATAAAGTAGCACAAAATTTCCTTGAGCAAAAAGGCTTTAAAAATATGAAAAAAACATATTTTACTAAAAGGGATGGAATAGAAACTATAAATTTTGCGTATGAACAAGATAATGTAATTGTATATCCAGATTTAATAAAAGTAAAAATTGCATTAGATAATGGCGAAATACTTGGTATTGAAACAACAGGATATTTAAATTCACATACACAAAGAACAATGTCACAAATAAAAGTAAGTAAAGAAGAAGCAAAAACAAAAATAAATAAAAATTTACAAATTGAAAGTGAAAGATTAGCAATAATTCCAACAGAATTTCAAACAGAGATAATGTGTTGGGAATTTAAAGGAAGAGTTGATGACAGAGAATTTTTAGTTTATATAAATGTTGAAACAGGAAAAGAAGAAGATATTTTAGTAATATTAAATAGTGATGAAGGAACTTTAACAATGTAAAAAATTACTATTATAAAAAAATAAAAAAAGCACAAAATAGTATTGAAAAACAAATAAATAATAAAAAAAGATTAAATTTTAGTTTTAAATAATCATTAATTAAATAAAATTAATTTTTATGAATTATTTTTATGAATTATTTTTATGAATTATTTTTTATAATAAAAATTTAATCAATGTTTATTAAATACAAGTTTTTCAAAGGAGGATTTTTGTTATGTCTAGGAAAAAGACAATGATGTCTGAAGCTTTAAAAGAAGAGATAGCAAAAGAGCTTGGAGTATATGAACAAGTAAAAAAAGATGGTGGATGGCAAAATGTTTCATCTAAAGACTGTGGAAATATTGTTACTAAAGCTATAGAAATTGCAAATAGAAAAGTTGAAGAATAAAAATAAGGACGAAAATTTAAATTTTCGTCCTTATTTTTATAAATATTTTTTTTATACTGTTTAGAATTACATATAAAATATATTTACAATTTATATTGTTTAAGGAATTGTTTTAAAGATATTATTAGCATTATATTTTTTCATAAAAACTTGTAAATTTTTTATATAGAGCATATAATTTAAAAGAATTTTTAGGAAGGGAGAGATAATCCGATTATTTACATAGTATTTTAGTGGGATTATACGTGATTTAAATGAAAAATTTACAAGTAAGAGATATAATAGAGCAATGTAATGGAAAATTAATAATTGGTAATGTAAACATAGAATGTGTAGACTTTTGCACAGATACAAGAAAAATAAAAAAGGATGACACATATGTTGGTTTAAAGGGGGAAAAATTTAATGGTAGTGAATTTTATAAAACTGCTCTTGAATTAGGAGCAAAAGTTTGTATATTACAAGATGTAACAATAGATGAAGAAACATTAAAAAAATATAATGATAGAGCAATAATATTGGTACAAGACACATTAAAAGCATTACAGTCAATTGCAAAATATAAAAGAAGTTTATATAACATACCAGTAATAGCTATTACGGGAAGTGTAGGAAAAACAAGTACAAAGGATATAATAGCAAGTGTTGTATCAACAAAATATAAAACACTAAAAACAGAGGGGAATTTTAATAATCATATAGGAGTTCCATTAACAATATTACGTTTGAAAGATGAAGAAGCAATGGTAGTAGAAATGGGGATGAGCAATCTAGGTGAAATAAGTTTACTTACAAATATTGCAAAACCAACAACAGCTGTGATAACAAATGTAGGAACAGCACATATTGGAAATTTAGGCTCTCGAGAAAATATATTAAAAGCAAAACTAGAAATATTAGAAGGTTTAGCTGAAAATGGAACTTTAATTATTAATAATGATAATGATATGTTACATATGTGGAATGAAAAAAATAAAAAATATAAGGTAATGGATTTTGGTATTAAAAATAAAAGTGATATAATGCCAGAAAATATTGAGTTACAAGCAAATGAAAGTAAGTATGACGTAAAAATAAATGATAAATACTATGACGTAATTGTTCCAGTAGGAGGAGAGCCATTTATTTATAATAGCTTATGTGCGATTTGTGTAGGAGAAACTTTAAATATAGAGACAGAAAATATAATTTCTGGTATTAAGAAATTTGAATTAACAAAAAATAGAATGGAAGTAAGCAAAGTAGGTAGCATCACAATAATAAATGATTGTTATAACGCAAATTTTGATTCAATGAAAGCTGGAATTGAGAATTTATCTAAAATGAAAGCAAATAGAAAAATTGCAATATTAGGTGATATGTTAGAGCTAGGTGAATTTTCTGAAAAATTACACAAAGCAGTTGGAGAAGAAGTCGCTAAAAATAAAATTGATATATTAATTACTGTTGGTACTGAAGCAAAAAATATTGCAAAAGAAGCAGAAAATTGTGGGATGAAAAAAGATAAAATTTTTGAATTTAATAGCAATAATGATGTAGTAAATTTTGTAATTAACAATAGAAAAGACGAAGATTGTATATTAATAAAAGCATCAAACGGAATGCATTTTATTGAAATAGTAAATGAATTAAAAAAACAATTGAAATAGCCTATAAATAGTGCTATAATGCAGTAAAAATGAACAAAAGTAGAAAGGACGTTAAATAATATGATTTTTAAGAATTACTACAAAATATTAGGTCTAACAAAAAATACAAAATCAACACAAGAAGAAATAAAATCTGCTTATAGAGAGCAAGCAAAAAAATATCATCCAGATGTAAATGTAGACAATAAAAACGCGGAAGAAAGATTTAAAGATATAAATGAAGCATATCGTACACTATCAGATCCAATTCAAAAAAAGAAATATGATAGATCATGGAATAATTATATTGGTAAAAAAATTCAAAAAGCAAAAATGAGTGAAAAAGAAATAAAAGTAAATGATATTGTAAGTATGTTTTTTGGTGGAAATATATCAAAAAAATCTGAAGAGAAAGAAAAAGAGCCGATAAAAGGCCAGAATATTGAGGTTCAAATAGATATATCAGTCAAAGAAGCTTTTGAGGGTACTCATAAAAAAATTTCTTTTAACAATGAAAAAGAAAAAAATAAAATAATAGAGATTTATATTAAACCAGGAATAAAAAATGGAGAAGTTATTAGAGCCGAGGGCAAAGGTAGGAACGGAAAAAATGGTGGAAAAAATGGTGATTTATTAGCAAAAATTAATATTGCAAATAGTGGAATGTATAAATTAATAAATAATGATATATATGAAAATTTATACATAACACCATGGGATGCAGCATTAGGGGCAAAATTACCTGTAAATGGAATAGATGGAGAGCTTTCAATTTTAATTCCAAAAGGCACTCAAAGTGGTGATAAAATTTCTATTCCAAATAAAGGTTATTATATAACTGAAAAAGAAAGAGGAAATTTAGTAATAGTAACGCAAGTAGTAATTCCAAAAAAATTATCTGAAAAAGAGAAAGATTTAATTTTAAAACTAAAAAAAGTGTCAAACTTTAATCCAAATAATATAGTAAACATAAAATAAAAGGTTGACATATATCTGAAAATAGTGCTATAATAAAAAATGTATTATAAGCAAAAGATAAACTATGTAGAAGGCATAGGAAAGGAGTGGACTATTATATGGAATATTTACAAGGTAGACGTTTTAGTATAACAGACCCAAAAAATGTAAATACAGTAATTTATGAAATAAACAAAACAGAAAAATCTAAATTAAAGAAATTACCTAAATTTACTATAGAAAGATTAGATTCAATAGAAGAGCTAAGAAATGATAAGGTAAGGAAAACCTTTTTTGTCGATGATCCAAAAAAATCAGGAAACCAACTTTTATTCTTATCTTTTGAAAAGGATAAAGTAACGGTTAACATGGGGACCTTAAAAAACGATGAAGTAAAGTTTTCAAAAAAGCCTATTCCAATGAGTTTTGATACTTTGTATAATGATACTGGAAAAGATTATTATAAGGAATTTAACTATACACCTAATATGAAAAGACCAATTTCTATAATTGATCCAGAAACAGGAAATGAAGTAAAACCTGTACTATATTATGATAGTACAACAAATGAAATTAAAGGAAAATGTAAATTAAAACCTAATAAATCATATTTAGCTTTTGAAATTAAGACTAACTAAAATAAGGAGGAATTTTTTAGATGGAAAACAATGTAAATACACTGCCATCAAAGGAGAATAATAGAATTTCTATAAATTGGATGATTTTTAATCCAAAGGAAAAGGAAATTGATGCTAAAAAATTAAAAATAGGTAAAGGAGCATACATACCTAAAATAGAAAATGTGGAAAAAACATATATTATAGAAAAAAATAATGTGTGGATGAGATGTGCAAAGATTGCTAATAAGTTAAAAAGAATATCAACAGTAGGGTCAGAAGAAAAAATAAATAAGTTTAAAGAAAGAATGGCAAGAAAACGTCGAAGAGAATTAACAAGATAATGTCGTATACAAATGAGAAGGTGAAAATATGAAAAAATTATTAACTGAAAAACGAAAAAGAAATATACTTGTTTTTTTAATACTATGGCTATTATTAGCCATAGTATTTGTCGTACCATTATCTGTAGCATATACAGATTCATTAAGTCCTAAAGGAGGCTTACAATTAGATTCATTTAAATCTATAATTGTATCATACATATTAAGTTTAAAAATAAGAGTAAAGGCTTTTCAGGAGCTATACAAATCTAATACTACTAATGCTTTAGGATATTATACATTTTTTTATTTGATGGTAATGTTAATATTAATATTAAAAAGTAAAGGTGATAAGGGTGATTACCATGACATAGAGCATGGTTCAAGTGATTGGTGTGAAGATGGAGAACAATATAAGGTATTAAGTAAAAATTCTGGAATTATTTTAGCACAAAAAAATTATTTGCCAATAGATAAACCAGGAAACGTAAATGTATTAATTGTTGGACGGATCTGGTGCTGGTAAATCAGCTTCTTATTCAAAGCCAAATGCTTATCAAAAACTTGGCTCATATGTTTTTACAGATCCAAAAGGTGAATTATATGATGATACAGCTGGTTATCTAGAGCGAAATGGATACAAAATTAAGGTATTAAATTTAGTAAATCCTAAAAATAGTGATGGATATAATCCATTAGCACATATTAAAAGCGATTTGGATGTAGACGTTATAGCATCTACAATTATAAAAGGACAAGAAAAAGGTGGAGGACCATCAGATCCATTTTGGAATGATACAGCAGAAATGCTATTAAAATCGTTAATATATTATCTAATTGCAACAAGACCACCAGAAGAACAAAATTTGGCAAGTTGTGCGGAAATGGTAAGAGCTGCAGCAGCCGAAAATAATGGGGGAAACCTTTTAAAAGATATGATGAGTGTTTTACCAATAGACCATCCAGCAAGAATGTATTATAAGAACGTTGAAGTTGCATCAGATAAAACATTTAGTTCAATATTAGTTAGTTTACAGGCAAAACTAGGTAAATTTGATTCAAAAGATATTGCAGAAGTAACATCTACAGATACAATTGATTTTGAAGAAATAGGAAACACAAAAACATCAGTATATGTAATTTCTTCAGATACACATACTGCATATGACTTTTTATTAACAATATTTTTTGCCCAAATGATTCAACAATTATATGATGAAGCAGATAAACAGCCTGGCGGAAAATTGAAAGTACCAACATTTTTTATATTGGACGAGTTTGCAAATATTGGACAAATACCAGACTTTGATAAAAAAATATCAACAAGTAGAAGTAGAAAAATATCTTTTAGTGTTATATTACAGAACTTAGACCAATTAGAAGCAATATATGATAAAGCTTATGAAACTATAATGGGTAACTGTGATACTCACTTGTTTTTAGGAAGTAACTCAACAAAAACTGTAGAATATTTTTCTAAAGCGCTAGGAGAAAAAACAATATCAAGAGAAAGTATATCAAAAAGCAAAGATAAAGATGGTCATAAAAGTGGAACAAATGATTCTGAGCAAATTATGGCTAGAGCTCTTATGACACCAGATGAATTAAGAAGAATGAGCATGGATTATTGTATTATTTTTGAAAAAGGAATTAAACCAGTAAAAGCTAAAAAATTATTCTTCTTTAAAACAAATATGCTAAAAGAATTTAATAAATTTAAATTAAATCACAATAACTTTGATGCAGGTGTAAGAGGAACATGGAGAAAATTCAACCCATATAATCCAGATGCAGGATTAGAAGATAGTGAGCCTGTAAAAGATTTGAATGTAGACTCTTTAGATGATTTATTTGATGATGACGGTGATATTTCAAAACAAGACGAAAATAACAAAACAGTACCAATAAATAGCAGAGATTATAGTACAAATAATATTACTAGAGCAAGCAATAATCAAAATTCAAGTAGAATTTCGGACGATGATTTAGATGAATTATTGTTTGATGATGATGTGTTAGAAGAAAATGATAATAGTGATAGTAATAATGATGATGTACTAGATATTCAAAAAGAGCTGGAGGCAAAATTTGATGAACTATTTGGTTCAGACAGTGATAATTAGAATTATAAATATATAAACTTAAGAAAATAATTGAATAGACAAAATGACGTGGATATGTGTGTAGGAACGCACATATCTTTTTTTATAAAAAATAATGTAGTAATTTTCAAGGAAATGCTCTTGTTAAAAGAATAATAATGTGATACCATAACAACGAAAAACAAAACAATCGGAGGCAAAAAAATGAGCACAAATCTATCAAAAGAAAAACGAGAAAAAATACTAAACAATATAAAAATAATGAGATCAAAACTACAAGAAAACCCAGAGCTCCTAACAACTCTAAATGACATAGAAACAGAGCTAAAAAGAAAAAAATATGGATTAGTCTGGGAAGACCACGAAGAAAAAATAGACAAAGAGCTTTCAGACAAAATACCAGTATTCAAAGAAAATAAGAATTTAGAAATAAAACTAAATCCACAAAAGCCAACGAATTTCATATTAGAGGGAGATAACCTACATAGCCTATATCTATTAGAAAAAACACACAAAAATAGCATAGACTTAATAATAATAGATCCCCCATACAACAGAGGAATAAACGACTTTGTCTACGATGACAATTATATAGATAGAACTGATTCATTTAAACACAGTAAATGGATATCATTTATGAGTAGACGATTAGAAATAGCTAAAAAACTTCTAAAAGACAACGGTGTAATATTCATAAACATAGACGATAATGAATTTGCTCAACTAAAATTATTATGTGACGATATATTTGGAGAAGAAAATTTTATATCATGTTTCCCATGGCATAATAGAACATCAATTCAAAATGATACGGATATAAGCATTAATCACGAATACATAATTGCATATGCAAAAAAAAGAAGAATAACAAATCGTAGATTAAAAGCAAGCAACAAAGAAAGTTGGTACAATTTAAATGACTTTGTAATACAGCCAAAAGAAACAGACTCAAGTAAATATTCAAATCCAGATAATGACCCTAGGGGAATATGGAAAGCAGACCCATTTGATGCACCAAATGTTAGACCAAATTTAACATATGAAATAATAAATCCAGTAACAGGAGTAAAATATTTACCACCAAAAGGAAGATGCTGGAGAACAGAGCCAGAAAAATATAAACAATTATTAGAAGATAAACGAATAGTATTTGGAAAAAACGGAACATCAAAACCACAATTAAAAGTATTTTATAATGAAGTAAAAATGAAAGGCGAAATACGAAATAGTTGGTTTGATTCTGAAACATATGATACATCAACAAATGGTAAAAGAGAGTTTTTATCAATATTACCAGACAAAAAAATATTTAATACACCAAAGCCAGTAAATTTATACAAAGAAATAATAAAAATGGCAATTTCACCTAAAGTAGAAAAGCCGGTAATATTAGATTTCTTTGCAGGCTCTGGAACAGTAGGACAAGCAGTATTAGAAGAATTTAGAGGAAAAAATGCAGAATTTATACTATGTAATAGCAATGAAAATAATATATGTACAGAAATAACATATGAGAGAATAAAAAGAATTATACAAGGTTATACAAATCAAAAAGGATATAATGTTCAAGGAATAGAAGCAAACCTAAAATACTACAAAGTAAAGTACATAGATAGATTTAACAGAGAAGATGACGGTTATTATATAGTAAATGAATTATCAAAATACACAAAAGAGCTAGCACAGCTAGAGCACGGATTAGATTTACAAGCTGGAGAATTACAAATATTATTTTCGGATGAAGATGTAGACAAATTCACACAAAATGAAGAAGCCGTAAGCAAATGCAAAATTATATACTTAGATAATAATGCACTAATTACAGAAGAGCAATTAAAATTATTTGAACAAAACGATATAAAAATTTGTTATATTCCAGATTATTATTTTGAAAAAGAAATAATGGAGGTTGAACAATGGTAGGAATTAAATTAAAAGAATTTCAAGAAAAATGTGTTGAAGAATTATTAGAGCAAACAGTATTTGGTGAAAAAAAGGAAATTTTATTGCAAGCTCCTACGGGAAGTGGAAAAACAATAATGCTATTAGAATACATAGACAGATTTTTATTAGAAAATAAAGATTATGTATTTGTATGGTTAACACCAGGCTCTGGAGAGCTTGAAGAGCAAAGTAAAAATAAAATGAATCAACTACTAAAAAATAGAACAACAAAAACATTAAACGAAGTATTAACAACTGGATTTGAAGAGCAAGACACAGCTTTTATAAACTGGGAGAATGTAACTAAAAAAGGAAACACAGCATTAAGAGAGCTGGAAAAAAGTAATTTATATGACAGAATAGAGCAAGCACAAAATAACGGAATAAAATTTATAGTAATAATAGACGAAGAGCACAGAAACAAAACCGAAAAAGCAGAAAGCATAACCAATTTATTTAATGCAAAACATACAGTAAGAGTATCTGCAACAACAAAAAGAAATGATGAAGCATATAACATAAAAATAAGCGAAATGGAAGTTATAAATTCAGGATTAATAACAAAATCATTATATATAAATCAAGGAATTGAAAATAACATTTTATTAGATGATGAAATAGAATATTTATTAAAACTTGCAATAAACAAAAGAAGACAAATAAGAAATACCTGTACAGAACTTGGAGTAAACTACAATCCATTAGTTATAATTCAATTACCAAGTATGAGTGAAAACTTAATAGAAAAAATAGAGCAATATCTAGAAAAAGAAGGCTTTACATATGATAATGGGTTACTAGCAATATGGCTTGCAGACAGAAAAGAAAATATAGAAAATATAAGTGATAACACAAGTGAACAATGCTTTTTAATAATGAAACAAGCAATATCAACAGGTTGGGATTGCCCAAGAGCAAAAGTACTAGTAAAAATAAGAGAAAATATGCACGAAGATTTTGAAATACAAACTTTAGGAAGAATTCGTAGAATGCCAGAAGGAAAACACTACGGAAATGAAGTACTAGATAACTGTTATTTATATACATTTGATGATGAATATACAGAAACAGTAAAACACGAATTAGGAAGACAAGCAAGCAATGTAAAAAGCTTATTTGTAAAAGACGAATTTAGAAAATTCAAATTATATAAAGAAGTAAAAAATACTGATGCAGATAACTTTGCACCAAGAGAAGCATTTTATGCAATATATGAATATTACTGTAAAGAATATAATTTAGAAAATTCACAAGAAAAACAAAGTAACGACGGAGATAATAAAGAAGAAAACAAAGAAAGCAACAAAGTAAAACTTGCGAAAGCTGGATACAATTTTAATCAAAATATTACAAATGAAGTAGTTCAAGGAAGTGCAATAGAGCTAAATAAAAAGAATTTTATAAACAGTGAAAAAATTCGTATACAAAGTTCAGTAGATACATATAAAAATGGAATAGATTTACGTCATTCAATAAATGTAATAGCAACAAAAATAGGAATGGTATATCAATACTTATCACCAATATTGCAAAGATTATTCCTAGGGAATGTGGAATTTCCAGAAAAAATATTAAAATTAACTAAAAAAGAATTTTACGCATTTATTATTAATAATGAAAGAAAATTAGAATATGATATATTAAATGCAGTTATTCAAAAAAGAGAGCAAAGAGTAAAATTGCAAACAGAATTTAAAAAGGTAAAAGAATTTATATTCCCAGAGCGAATAACAGTAAAATATAACAAAAAAGATCCAAGTTTATCAGAAATGAGCAAGAATGTATATTATGGTTATCCATCAACAACAATAAAATCCTCATCAGAAGAAAAATTTGAAAAATATTGTGAAGCATCAAGTAAAATAAAATATTGGTATAAAAATGGAGAATCATCAGACGAATTTTTCTCAATAGTATACTTAGATAAAATGAACAAAGCGTGGACATTTTATCCAGACTACATAGTAGGCGATACAAAAGGAAATATATGGATAATTGAAACAAAAGGTGGCGAAGATGCCTACGGATACTCAAAAAATATAGATATAAAAATAGAAAACAAATATGAAGCTCTAAAAACATATGCACAAAAATACAATTTAAAATGGGGGATTGTAAGAGATATAGATGAAGAGCTATACATATCAAATGCAGATGAATATATAGAAAATATGAAAAGCACAAACTGGATAAACTTAAAAAATTATGAAATATAAAACTACAAAGTTGTCAAAAAAGGATAAATACAATTCTATAAAAGCAACTAAATGTAAAAAAATACAAAAGATGTATTGACAATAGTAAACTAACTGGGATATAATAATGTGCGTACACAATTTAGATGTGCATCCCAAGCAAGACCAATTGCAATGCCGGAAGGAGGGGAATACTATGTCAGAGACTAAAGTTAAAGATGGTAATTTAGAAGACGCATTGAAAAGATTTAAAAGACAATGCGCTAGAAATGGTGTATTACAAGAAGTTCGTAAAAGAGAACACTATGAAAAGCCAAGTGTAAAAAGAAAAAAGAAATCAGAGGCTGCAAGAAAAAGAAAGTTTTAATATAATATTAAATTAAAATGTAATATTAATTTTATATTTAAATAAAAAAGAGGTAATAACATAGCGTTTTTACCTCTTTTAGTGTATAATACAAAAAGATAATAAAAAAGAGAGGTTGATAAAAATGTTAAAAGAAAAATTATTAGAAGATTTAAAAAATTCAATGAAAGAAAAAAATATTAACAGAAAAAATGTAATACAAATGGTAAGAGCAGCAATATTACAAAAAGAAAAAGATAACAACATAGAGCTAGATGATACACAAATAATGGAGATAATATCTAAAGAGCACAAAAAAAGAGAAGATTCATTAGAAGATTACAAAAAAGCAAATAGAGAAGACCTAATAGCACAAATAGAAGAAGAAATAAATGTATTAAACGAATATCTACCTAAAAAAATGGAAAAAGAAGAGCTAGAAAAAATAATAAGTCAAATAATAGAAGAAACAGGTGCATCAAGCATGAAAGACATGGGAAAAGTTATGAAATTAGCAAAAGAAAAATGTGGTGTAGCTGCAGATGGAAGGGATATAAACGAAATTGCGAAAAAATATTTGACTAAAGCAAATTAATGTAGTAAAATTAGAATATAGGTACAAAAATGAGTTTTTTTGTCAATTATATATTTTGTAGATGGGAGGCGCATAATATGAAGAAAATAGTAAAAAAATTATTATTTGTAGTTATATTATTAGCAGTACCATTTATAATAGTAAGCACCAATGTATATGCAGATATTGATCCTAAAACATATACGCCAAGTGGAAGTATTGACAGTGAAACAGTAGTAAAATATGGAAGCAATATATATCAAACACTAGGATTAATTGGTATTATAGTTTCTGTAGTAGCTTTAATGATATTAGGATTAAAATTTATTTTAGCAAGCACAACAGAAAAAGCAGAATACAAAAAATCAATGTTACCAATAGTAATAGGAATATTCCTTATGGCATCAATTTGCGGAATTGTATCTTTCTTAGGAACCATAGGTGAAGATATAAATAATGTGTTTAAGTAAAAAAGGAAAGATATTTTAAATGAAGTAAATGCTACAATTAATGTTTTTATGAAGGTGAAGAATAAGTAACAATTGATTTAGCAATCAATTTGAAATTCATAAAAGGAGGTATGGCTATGAAATATATAAAATTAATATGTTATTGTTTGATATTAATAATTGCGATATCATTAGTTAGACCTTCAAAAAGTGAAGCAAAATCTTTCGGTGATATTTTAACAGGTGGTGATATTTTTACTTCGAGTGCAAGTGATGAGAATCTTTTTAATGAAACAAATCAAAAAAATGCTATAGATGATACATATTATATATTGCTTGGAATTCGGAATAATAATTGCTATAGCAATAGGTTTGATACTTGGAATTCAATTTGTAACAACAGGTGTAGAGGGCCAAGCAAAAATTAAAGAAAAAATATTGCCATATATAATTGGATGCATAGTTGTATTTGGTGGTTTTGGAATATGGAGGGCTGTAATCAATCTATCATCTGATACATTAGATAATGGTGAAAGTATTGTAAAAAATGATGAAGATACAAAAACTAAAACAGAAGTAACAGAGCCAGAAACAAGATATAAATCAAAAGTACAAAGAGATTTTGAATCAAAATGATGAAGTATAAATGAATTTTGTTATTATTATTATTTCTAAAAAAGAAATAAATGAAATAAAAAATATAAGGAGGTATATATTATGAAGAAAGGTATTAGAATTGCTTTAACAGCAATACTTGCATTTATGTTAATGTTTAGTTTTGCTCAACCAGTAGTTTGGGCTGCAGACGTTTCAGGGATAACTGGGCAAATATCAACAGATAAAGTAGATCCAAGTAATTCAGGAGCAACTGACATTGCATCAAAGATTGTTAGTTGGATTTGGATTATATCAATAATCGTAGCAGTTATTGTTTTGATGTACACAGGACTTAAATTTATAGTAGGAAGTACTCAAGAAAAAGCCGAATACAAAAAATCTTTAGTACCAATAGTAGTTGGTGTAGCAATATTAGTATTTGCAACAACAATTGTAAATGTATTATTCTCACTAGGTGGTAATTAGTTTTAGTAGTATATAAAGAAAGATAGAAAACATTTAATGTTTTCTATTTTTTTTACCAAATAAATTTATACTTAGGGAAACTAATAGTTAAAGAACTTAAATTATATATTAAAAAAATGTAATAAAAAAGCAATAAAAAAGAAATAAAAATGTAATAATTTACAAAACACAGAGTTTGCGTAAATATGGATATATATTTTTTATAATTGAAAATTTGACAAAATACGATAACATTGTAAAATAAATATATAAAGGAGGAATAATATATGGGCATGTATGAAATACCAAGAAATACAAAAGGTGAAGGAAGAATTTTATACATATTTTCAACCAAAGCACTTATATATACTGTAGCAGGATTTTTAATAGGATTCATTTTTAAATGGATATTAGGACTATTAGGAAACGTAGCTACTGGAGCAGCAGGTGTATTAAACGGAATTGGTATTGCATTAATTATATTATTTGGAATAATTGGATTTATATTGGGGACATTTAAAGTACCGCAAATGGATAAGTTTGAAATAACAAGAAAGGCTGCAGGTGTAAATTTGGATACAGTTGTAAAAGAATATATAAAGTTTAGTTTAAAAAAGGATAAATATTATACATATAATACAAAAGACTTAATACGACAAGAAGTTGAAGAAGAAGACAAAGAAGAAAAATCTGAAAAAGAAAAAAAATCAGAAAAATAGAAACAGGAAAGAAGGGAGAATAAAAAATGAGTGGCGATGGGTTAGTTGAAATACTTATTATAGGTATTGTTATAATAATATTTATATTATTGGGTGTATTGGCAGTTATGTATTTTAAAGAAAAAAACAAACAAAAAAGTGAGGAAACAGTAAATTCTCCCGAAAATAAAGATGATAAATCAAATAAAAAATCAGTTTTTAGATTTATGGAATTTGATAATATTGAGGATAATATGATAGTACAGGATGGTGGTACAAGATACCTAATGGTTATTGAATGTAAGGGAATAAACTATGATTTATTGTCTGGAATTGAAAAAACAAGTGTAGAGCAAGGTTTTTTACAGTTTTTAAATACACTAAAGTATGAAATACAAATATAAATTTAAATCAAAGCATAATTACATATAAGGAGAAAGTAGAAAAAATAAAACAAGAGCTACGATATGAAGAAGCTAAATTGGAAGATATGCAAAGAATGAGTGGATACAGTAGAGACGAAGTTTTGAAACAAATAAAAGAAGTAACTAAAAAAAGAAATTTATATGAATATGCTCAAGATTTAATACAAAGCACAGAAAAAATGTCTGAGGATAGAGACATAACAACAAAACAATATTATATAGTTATTCCATATTATACTGAAGAAATAACCTCAGTGGGGGACTATGATAAAAGGGAAATAAGCAGTATGGCATTTTCGGAACTTTATACAAGAGCACAGTCAATTGCTAATGGACTTGCAGAGTGCGAAATAAGAGGAAGAATACTAAATTCACAGGAACTAATTGAACTATTATATGTTGCCTATAATCGAGAGCAATATGATATATATGATTTTGAAACATATTTGAGTGAATCAGGATATCAATCATTATACTCTGTATCTGAAGATGTATTAAATAAAAGAATGAAAGCAATAGATGAAGAGATAGTAAGAAAAGCAAAACAAAAAGCAGTATATGCATATGAGTTAGCTTCAGATGAAGTTAGAAAAAAAGCTAGTGCAATACAAGAAAAAGAAAATAAAATGCAAGAATATATTAATAATCTTGCTAAAGAAATAGTTGAAAATGAAAAAGAAGCTATCGGTAATCAAATGGCTAAAATTACAAAAGAAAAGATAGATCAAATAAGTAATAAAGAAAAAGAAGAAAATGAAAAAGTAATAAATGAGAAAAAGAAAGTTAAAAAATTGACTGAGGAAGAGCGAAAAAGGAGACTAGAGATAAGAAGACGAAAATTAATGAAAGAGAGGGAGAAAAATGGCATTATTCAAAAAGAAAAAGACAACAAGCAATCAAACGAATAAAATAGAAGAAGAAGTAAATAACAGATCAATAAGAAGGATGACAGTAAAAGAAATGATTGCTCCAACAGGAATAGATGTTTCGAGCTTAGATCATCTAGAAATAATTTCTAATGTAAATAGATATGCACGTAGTTTTTTTGTTGCAAATTTGCCACGTATGTGCACATTTCCAGAGCTTTTTAGAAGTATGTATATGTTCGGTGATATAAATACCTCAGTTTATATAAATCCAATATTGGAATCAAAATCGCAAACTGATTTAAATAGAGTAATAAATGAATTAGAAACAGAAAGAATTATGGCCGAGGATAGAGGAAATATAAACAGAGCGAGATTGTTAGCACAAAAAAGGATGGAAACTGAGGATTTAAGAGACGAAATTGCGGCAGGATTTAATAAGATGTTTGAAGCAACTGTAGTGTCAACTCTATTTGCATATGACTTAAAAACACTAGATACATATACAAGACTTTTATCTACTGAAATGGCAAAAAGTTTAGTTGATGTAAAATCAACATGGGCAAATCAAGAAGAAGGTTTTCAAACAAATTTACCTTTGATGAGAAAGAAAATTGATGAAAAGCATCTATTTGATAGAGGCTCAATGGGAACAGTTTTTCCATTTGTAACTAGTGAAATTGGACATCCAACTGGAATTCCATTAGGATATAATGTTCAAACTGGTGCTCCTATTTTATTTGATAATTTTCATGAATCATTAACAAATTATAATATGGTTATATTTGCAAAATCAGGTGCTGGTAAATCTGTAACAATGAAAACATTAGTTTCTAGATCAGCAGTACTTATGGGAATTGAAAGTTTAGCATTAGATGCGGAAGGCGAGTATTCTGTTGTAGCAGATAGTTTAGGAGGAATAAATGTTGTAATAAGTCCAAATTCTGGTACAATAATTAACTTATTTGATTTGGAAACAGAAACAATAAAAGATGAGATATTGGGAACAGAGCGTACTGTGTTAAATATTGAAAGTAAAATAGAAGACGTAACACAGGCATTAGTAACAATGGCAAAGGGGAGTACAAAGAGCACAGAAGTAAATGAATTAACAAAGCAAATAATAGCTGAATCTGTTGCTGATGAATATGCACGTTTGGGAATAACGAGTGACCCAGCAAGCTTATATCAAACAGAGGCTGCAAAAGTAGTTAATGGAGAAATAGTAAGACCTAAAAAAGAGATGCCAACTATAGGCTCTTGGTATAGACAAATTCAAGAAAAAGCAGCGAATAATACTAATTCAGATTATCAATTTCATTACAGTTATTTAATAAAAGTAATGAAGCAATATATAAGAGAGTATGATGGGCAAATGGCATATTTTGACGGACAATCTACATTTGAATTATTAGAAGGGTCACCATTTATAAACCTAGATATATCAGGTTTGGAGGAAAGATTTGCAAGGCCACTTGCACAACAAATATTATTATCATGGATATGGGAAAAATTTGTAAAGAAGAATAGTGAAGATAGAAAAAAAGCAAGAAAAAAGCGTGTATTAGTAGATGAAGCATGGATGTTATTACCTTATCCAGAAGCCGTAGACTTTTTAAATACAATGGCAAGGCGTGCTAGAAAGAGAAACGTATCATTAGCAATAATTTCACAAAGATTCCAGGATTTTTATGAAAAACAAGAGGTGCAAGCAGTACTTACATCATCAGAAACTAAGTTATTCTTAGCACAGGATAAATCCGAAATTGAATATCTAAAAGAAGTATTTAAACTAAGCGAAGGAGAGGCAAGCTTTTTGGTAACTTGTCAAAGAGGTCAGGGGCTATTAAAAGTAGGACAAGATACAGCGATAATAGCTATTAGACCAACTGCAAAGGAATTCCAGTTTATGGAAACAAATTTAAACAAAGTAATAGCACAAAAGTATGGAGCAAAAATATAGCGAATAGCGCAAAACATTGACAAATAGCGTAAAAAAAGGTAAAATAATATTGAGTTTATAATGAATGGAGAGAATAATGAAGAAAATTAAAGTTTTAAAATTTAAAGAAAAACTTAAAAAAATACTGATAACTGTCATATGCATTATTACAGTTTTTTTCTCCATGCCTGTAAAAAGTAGTGCGGATGCTGGAATATTAGAAAGCATAGGTTCTTTTATATTATTAATACCAGATGGAATTCAGTTATTGTTGAATTCATTTGTTAGTGATGAAACAGAAGATATGAAATTCTTTATAAGATTATCAATAACGGATTATGATGCTAAAATTTTCGCAAATAGTGCAGGAAGTCTATATAATATAGAAGTAACACCATATGATATTTTCACTTCAGGTACGCCAACAGTATATGGAAAGTATGTGGAGGCAAATGGTGATGCGAGTGATGCTATCAATAATTTTTTTGAAAGCATAGAAAATAGCAAAAATGGGACAGGAGATATGTCTTCCGTTGTTCAAGCAGGTAGAGATGCACAAGATGCAGTAAGCAATTTAGAATCTATAGATATAGGAGAATTTACGACAAAAAGTTTAGTTAAGATGCCATTATTAGATGCAAACTTTTTTAAGAAGTCAACAGGAGATAGCTCAAATTCGGCTGATATTTTAAGACCAATAGTATCAGGCGTTTACAAAAATTTGAGGAATTTTGTATTGGTAATAATGTTACTAATATTACTTTATATAGGAATAAGAATAATAATATCTTCTGCTGTGGCAGAACAAGTAAAGTATAAGCAGTATTTAGTAAATTGGGTTGTAGGAATATGTTTAATATTTTTAATGCAATATATTATGAGTGCAATAATGTATACTACAAAAATTGTAGATGATATGCTGGTTACAAGTGCTGATGGAGAAACGTATAGAATAGGTTTTGGAACTGCTGATGGCAATGCTGCAGCAGCGGTTAGAAAAATTGCGAGAGTTAATAATACATTTGGATATGCTCTGATTTCAGGATTAGGAAATGCAGTAACACTGGGCACAGGAAAATCCGATACTTACAAGTTTTTTGCACAAAGTACTTCAGCAGTATACAATGCATATGCCGATATGATTAATTCTGACAATGGAGATAGATGGTCAGAATTAGCAAGTAGTAAAGACGAGAAAGTATCAAATTTTATGGGAAGAAAAGTTCAAGTTGCTGATAATGGAGCTGTATTTACCTTTGATGAAGAAAATGAAACTGTCTCAGACTATTATTCTGATATTACTGGAACTCCAACTAAAATTAATGCTGGAATATATGATGGAAAAGTAAAAGGTTTTAGAGCGATATATACGTGTAATATTGCAGAATTTTGTAGAACGATAACAACATTTTCAACTAAATATACACATTTATATACAAATAATAAATCATCAGTTATGACTGATTCAGAGAATGAAAAGGAAAACGATTATGCTTCAGCAGCTTTTTGGGGATATGCCTTTTTATATGTATTAATTACAATAGAAACAGTAGTATTTTTGTATAAATATTTAAAAAGGGTTTTATGGTTGGCATTTTTAACAATGATTGCACCATTAATAGCTGTTATGTATCCTGTTGATAAATTAGGAGATGGAAAGGCCCAAACATTTAATATGTGGTTTAAAGAATATTTGTTTAATTCATTAATACAACCTTTACATATATTATTATATACAATTTTTATAGGATTAGGAATGCAACTGCTTTCAACAAATGTTATATATGGAATTGTTGCATATGCATTTATGATACCAGCAGAAAAATTCTTTAAGAAGATGTTTGGATTTGATAAAGCTGCAACACCTGGAGCCCTTGGTAGCCCAGCAGCAGGTATGATGGCAATGAGAGGACTAGATAAAATAGGAGGATTTGGTCCCCATGGAAAGGGAAAAGGAGGAAAAGCAGGTGCTGGTGATAGTAGTGGAAGATCTAAAATAAATTTTGCTAAAAATAAATTGGGAACACCAATGGATTCAGTTGGAGGAGAAAATTCGGCAAAAACATCAGGAAAAGGAGCTAATTCAGCAGTAGTAAATCTAGGAGGAAAATCTGCAGGAGATGTACCTAAAAGTGGCGGAGATTCAACTGGAAGAAAAGGTGGAAAATTTGGTGGTGCATTATCAAGACTTGGCGGCAGAATAGTTGGTATGGGAAGCACAGCTGGAAACAGAATTGCAAGAAAAATAACAGGAGGAAAGACGTCTAATTTAGGTAAAGCGTTGTTTTCTCCAAAAGGTTGGGCTGCAATGGCTGCTAATGGTGGAAAGTTTGCAGGAAGAAATGCTGTTAGAATAGCAGGCGGAACGTTAGGTGCAATTGCTGGAACAGGCGCAGGTTTAGTAGCAGGAGGATTAGCAAGTGCACTTACTGGAGAAGATCAATTAATAAAAGGGGTTTCTACTGGTGCTGCTGTTGGTGGAAACAGAGGTGTACAAACTGCTGAATCAGTTAGAGGTTTGTATAATGACTTAAATGAAAGTGGTAAAGAATACCTTGCAAGCATTGATGCTGACTATGCAGCAAAATTACAAGCACAAGAAATTTTTGAAGAAAATGGATTTATGAATGATTCAGATAGAGATAGAGTACAAGATGTCCTTTTAGCAGGTGCAAGTAAAGATGAAGTAACAAAAAGTTTAGATAAAATATTAAAATCTAATGATAGAGCAGAAGAAGCAGCATTTAAGGCTCATTTAAATAATAAATTTGATTTGGATACACAAAAGGGATATGAAGAAGCAGTCAATACATATGCTCAAAAATTGAAAGAAAAGGGAAATAAGCCTTCCAAAGAGCAAATTGATATCAAAAAAGAAGAAATTGAAAAAGCTTTAGATAAACAACAAGAAAATATTCAAAATAATAAAGATTATTCAGAGGAACTACGAACAGAATTAATGGATAAAGTTGAGCAACGTAGACAAAATATTGATAAATTAGCTGAGGCTGAATGCTACAAAGATATGGCTAGTAAAATTGTTGATCAAGGAAAATTCTAAATTTCAGTAAATAGGGAGTGAATATGTTTAAATTTTTAGGTTATTTTAAAGATAGTAGAAAAAAAATCATAATTGTTCTAGTATGTATACTAGTAATAATATATGCCTTAATAAAACTCTTTAATTATGCAAAAAAAGAAGAAGGATACAGTGAAGGTAATAGCAGTAGTAGTAATGATACTACTGCTATTGTTACAAATAGCAATGAAAATAATGACAATAATGATAATAATTTAGTAAAAGTTGATACAAGTGAGGATGCAATAAAAACATTTGTAAATTTTTGTAATAGTGGAAATGTAAAAGATGCATATAAAATGTTGACGTCAGAATGTAAGGAAAGTTTGTATAATACTGAAGAGAAGTTTAGTAATAATTATGTAAAAAAAATATTTGACAAAGAAAGGTCATATCAAATTGTAAAATGGTCAAATATTAATGAAAATTGTGAAGTTTATAAGATAACATTTTCTGAAGATCCAATTATTTCTGGAAAATTAAGTGAAAATAATGGAAAACAGGATTATATTTCAATTATAAGAGATTCAGAGACGTATAAATTAAGTGTTTCTGGATTTATAAAAAAAGAAAATATGACTTCTGAAAAAAATAATAATTATTTGCAAATAAACGTGTTAAATAGATTAGTTTTTGTAGATTATGAACTATATACAATTAAAGTAAAAAATATTATTAATGTTGATTTTACATTAGACGATATGAAAGATAATACTAAAACATATATAGAGGATTCGGATGGAACAAAATTTAAAATTATAAATGATGAATATACATCAGAGACAACTAGAGTTCCAAATGATAAAGAAAAGGAAATGACATTAAAATTTGATAGAAAGTATACAAGTGACAATAAAAACATCAGCAAAATAGTTTTTTCAAGAATTAGTATATTAAATAGAAACTATTACCAAGAAGTATATAATACTGTAGATAATTCCGTAAACTATGAAGAAAAAATGTCTACATATCCAGCTATATTAAGTATGGAAATAAATTTATAAATATAATTTTATCTTTATGAGAAAGGAGGTAGGGCTATGGATGATGATGATTATGAAGTAGAAGAGCTACAGAGTCAAAGTGATACACAAGATGATTTGCAAAATGCTGCTAATATGTTGAATTTTAATCACAAAAAAAATAAAGATAAAACAGCAGGAAAAATGCAAAGAATGGCTGGAAAAGCCCTACACCTTACTGGAAAAGTAGTTGAATATACAGGTAAAGGAATTAAAATTATTGGAAAAGGAATAAAAAAAGCAGGAGAAGCTACATATAATGCTGGAAAAAATTTGTGGGAAACAGGAAAAGGATTAAGTTCAACTGGATTAGGAGCTATAATAGGAGTACCACTATGTATAGCAGCAGTAGCTGTAATGGGCTTAGGAAAAGCTCTTGAGGCAATAGGATGGTCTTTAATTCAAATAGGAAAGGTTATTGAATTTATTGGAAGAAAAATTCAAGATGCAGCTGTTAAAATAATTGAAAATGCAAATGAAAAAATTCGAGACGCAGGTGGAAACGTCCAAAATGGAATTAGTGATGCTTCAAAGTCTTCTGATTCAATTGATGAAAAAAGCCATACAGGAGGAATTCCTTCAATTGGTGCAGTATTTTCGAATAATAAAGTTAAATTTATAATAGCCTTAATATTAATTATAATAGGTGCATTTTACATAATATATGTTTTACTAGATGGTGAATTGACAGAAGAGAACGGTAGTTATATAGAGGGGGATGAAAAGAATCTTCCATACCAAATTTCAAAGATGGTTATGGATAATATGGTTATTGCTCAAGATGGAAGTGGTGGATATACATATGGATTTAAAAATGAGACAGGAGATATTGTAGATATTGATCAGTCAATAGATGCAGTAATAAACAATCTTAGAAAAAATAAATCAAGTGCATTAAGCTATTTAGGAAATGATGATGAGAGCAGAAAAAAATTGCTAAAGAAAATGATTATGGCAGAAATTGCAACTCAATATCCAGATTTGACATACAGCAAGGATTTAGGACTTGCATCAGAAAAGTTACAAATGAGTGATAATTCATCAGATAGTAGCAAAGACTATTGTGTAGATATTACCGCATCTGGCGCAGTTCAAAAATGCAACGAGGAACAGCTAAAACAAATAATAAATAATACAAATAAAGTAAGTGATGAAGGTAAAAAGAATATGTTAGATGTTCTTACAGATATTGTAAAATATCAAGATGAATACAACGTAAATGCAGTATTCTTTTTAGCTGTAATTCAGCAAGAATCTAGTTGGGGAACTAATTGGAATTCAATAAATTCATCTTCATATAACTGGGCAAGTATAAAAAAACAAGATGGAACATGGGCTGAGTACAGCAATTTTAATGAAGCAACTAAATACTGGTTTGAATTAATTTCTGGTAGTAGTTACTTTGGAAATGGTAGAAATACAGTTTCAAAAATTGCAAATGTTTATTGTAATGATGGTAATTGGTATAAGGAAATACCAAAACGTATGGAAGAATTATATAGTGTAGTCAATATAACTCCAACAGGAACCAGCACAAGTAGTAATGGCATAGGTGAAACTGGAAATGAAAAAATTAGTGAAAATATGAATTCCGACAATAAAATAAATGGCGGAGTAAAAATTCAAAGAAAATTAGAAAGTGGTACTACGATTGATTTAACATATACATCGACAGAGAATTTTGAAGCATTATTGGCTTCAAATAGTGATGATATTATAAATTATTATACATTGCAAAAAAATGCACAGTCAACAGCGGGTGGCTCAAGTAGTGGTGCTGAGGATTTTAGTGGATCAAATAATGCAGAAATAATATGGAATTTCTTAAAAAGTAAAGGTTTATCAGATATATCTACTGCTGCGATTATAGGAAATCTTATGGCTGAAAGTGGATTAAATACTGGTCTTGAGGAACTTACTGCTAGAATTGACAAAGGGTATGGTCTTGCACAATGGACTTTTGGAAGAAGAACTCAGCTTAATACCTATGCTCAAACTGCGAATAAACCAGTTTCAGATATACAAGTTCAGTTACAATTCTTATGGATGGAAATTGACCCAAATGCAGATCATACATATGCTAATTTACAATGGGGCGGCGGTGGATATGGTTGGAGCAATCAGGAAGAAATATATCGACAATTTACATCAATGACAAATCTTGACGATGCAACAGCTTTATTTTGCTGGTCACATGAAAGACCAAATGCTACATATGCACATTTAGATAAAAGAAAATCATATGCAAAGCAGGTATATGACCTATATGCAGGAAAAACAACCTCTGCCAGTTCTTCAAATACAGACGAAAGTTCTGATAGTACAGGAAAATTAGAGACATCTGATACAAAAACAAATACAAAAGATGATTCTGCAAAAATATCATCATTTGATAAATTTCTTTTTATAGGTGATTCAAGGTATGAAGGAATATCAGATAAATTAAAGTCATTAGGCAGCAATATTACGGTATGCTCTGCTGTGGGCTCTTCACCAAAAGAGTGGATCGAAGTAGCAAGAAATGGAAGTGGAACTGTAAAAGGAAAAGCACAAACTTTACCTGGAACAGCAACAAATATTTCGGTTATGCTAGGTGTAAATAATCCATCTGAAACTGCACAAATGGAACAATTATTAAATTCTTTACATAGTAGGTATTCAAATTGTAAAGTATTTGTAAATAGTGTATATAATGTTGGAAGTGCATATTCAGGGGGCGTAACAAATGATTCTATAAAAAAATATAATGATGAAATTAGAAACTTTTGTAATCAGAATGAGTGGGCTCAATATGTTGATGTTACAAATGGATTAAACGATGATTCTGGTATGCTTAAATCAGACCTTAGTAGTGATGGATTACATATTACATCAGATAGTGGTAAAGATATTTTAGTAAACAACATAAAAAGTGCAATATCTGGTTCGACTTCAAGTGATGGAACAACAACTAGTATTGCAACGTCATCAACACCAGGATATTCTATTGTTGTAGCAAATAAAACTAATACAATAACAAATGTTATTGAGAGTTATTCATATAAAGGAACCAATTACACAGATGTTGGTCATAGTAGTTATAGTGATACTTCTAAAAGATGGAGTAATCCAGGCAGTGGTCCAAAATCTAGCAATTCAACATCTAGTTATTCATCAACTTCTGTAGCATATCAAGAAGCATTAAAAAATTATACATTATATTTTAATTTCCTTTGGGCTATATTAGTAGATACTGAAAATAAAAATTTGATAAGTGACTGGGCAGATTTAGTTTGCAACAATACAGGAGAAAACTCTAAAATTACTGTTACAGTATATTCAGACCAAGATGTATCAACAACCGAAAGTCAAAATACAAGAACATCAAGTATGACATCAAATAATGGAGGAATTGTAATAAGTGATTATTATGATATAACAGATACAATTATAACAACTGTGACTACAATTACATCTAAGATTGCTGTAACATCTGCGGATACTTGGTTAGTTAAATATGAAAATAATGCCGATAATTATGAGGAGTATACGTCAAAAAGCAAAGAAAAAATAACTGAAAAAGTAGATAAGGACTCAGATGAGGATAATCCAATCAAAATATTATCTACTTATGATGTAACATTAAGTACTTTAAAGAGAGAAAAAAAGATGGTAAGAAAAATGTTACAATCAAGTGAGAAAACTTCATTTATGGTTGATATCTTCGATTATATTATAAATGCTGCATCAGGAAAAGAAAATTCAGAAAAGACTTTATCGGAATTATTGGATGTAAGTTCATTTAATCTAGCAACATTTACATCTGCTGAAGCGTCTAATTCAACAATGCAACAACTAGGAGAATTTAATGGTTCATTTTTAGATATTGCTAAAAAGTGCCATGCATATGTAAGGGAAAATATGTTTACATATGCAGGCAATTCAGTACCAATAACAGAAAACTCAAAAAAGACAATTGATTGTAGTGCATATGTAAGTTGGGTTTTATATGAATATGGATATAAAGATTTGGGAGGCGGACAACTTGGTTGCTCTGGAGGAACACTGGTTCCTTGGGGAAATAATAATTTACAAACTGTGTGGTCTGGATTTACACATAATGTAAAAGAAATTTCAAATATTCAACCTGGAGATATTTGTGTATTTGGATATGAGTCACAAAAAGGTGGGGCAACAACAAAGCATACTCAAATTTTTGCTGGATATGATAGTGATGGAAAGGCTATTTGGTATAACTGTGGAAGCACTAAAGCAATACAAACAAATGAGGGAAGTGAAAAATATAATACATACCAATATGATGGACAAGGATTTTTATATGTATATAGAGTTCCAATAAAATAAAGTTAAGGAGATTAGATATGAATAAAATAAAAAAAATTATTTTTATTGTAATAGTTCTATTAATAATTTTACTAATACTGCTATATATAATTGTAAACAATAAAAGAGGCGAAAAAAAAGAAAATGAACCACAAAATACACAAAATCAGGAAATAGTAGAAAAAATTAGTGAAGGTGATTTTGTCGCTAGTAGTGAATATATAGAGGAAAAAAATCCTACTGACTATTATACAGTTAAAGGTTATATTGATAATTTTTTTAAAGAAATGAATCTGATAAATTCATCTAATACGCGTAAAATTATGGATGTTTTGGATGCAGAATATATAAAATCAAAGTCATTAACTGAACAAAATTTATCAGATGATTTGTCGAAATTTAAGAATGTAAGTTATACAATAAACAATATATATGAATATTCTCCGAATGAAGATTTAAAGACGTATTGTATTATAGGAACTGTTTCTCCAAATATTGATGGTAAGTCCACATTTACAACTTTTTTTAACATAGATTATAAAACGGGGGCCTATAATATATTTTTAGAAAATACTTCAAAAACATATGTTAATACAAATAATATAATTTTGAATGATAATAACAAATTTGAAAGTACAGCTGTAAATGATTATACGATTGTTAGTAAATATCTTGAATTATATATAAATGCGATTAATGAAAATAAATCATATGATATGTTGGATGAAAATTATAAGAAAGCAAGATTTAGCAGTATAGATAATTATTCTAAATTTATTTATGATAACAAAGACTCAATAATGCAAGGAAAAGTGGAAAAGTATAAAACAAATATTAAAACTGATGGAACAAGAGAATATATAGTTATTACTACTAATAATAGATATTTTATAGTAGAAGCGAAATCTGTTGCAACATTTGGAATAATATTAGATTCATACACAATACCACTAACAGAAACCACAACAAAATACAGCTCTGCAACAGATGAGCAAAAAGCTTGTATGTGTCTAGAGCAAGTAAAAGAAATGTTAAATAATAAAGACTATAAAACAATATACAATCACTTAAATTCAACATACAAAAACAATAATTTCGAAACACAAGATAAGTTTACGTCATATATGAAGGAAAAATTTTATGATATAAATAACTTTAAATATGAATCTTATCAAGTTTCAAATAATAGCTACATAATCAATGTAAAAGTATCTGACGATACAGACGAATCAAAAAATTTCACAATGAGTTTTGTAGTAAAATTAGCAGATAGCATAGATAAATTTGAAATGTCATTTGAAAAATAAATAAGTTATTATAATATAAATAAGTTTGAGAAAATAATAAAAATATTATTTTCTCGAACTTTAACTATATAACAAGAATTTTATAAAAGGATAGGTGCTTTTTATGGAAGATATGAAAGAACTTAACAAAAGAGTGAGAACTTTGGTATTAAACGAAATGAATGAAAATGATGTATTAAATGAAAGATTATTATATTCAATACCATATAAGGAATTTTATTTAACACAACCTTCAAAAAACAATGAAGTTGCTTTAAAACTTGAAAATGTTATTATGGTTGCAAAGGAAAAAATAATAAATCAATACAAAGAAACAATTCGTGTTTTTGAATTATATGACGAAAATTTACAAAAAATAGGAACTGGAGAGCAAGGTGAAAAATTCATTGCTGACAAAGAAATTTTGAGTAGTATTATAGAAACACAGCAAAGAGCGTTAGATAAATTAGAAGGTAATTATAAAATTGCAAATATAGATACTATGGATAATGAGGGAAGAATTGAGTCATATTTTGAAATGGTAAATAGAAAATTGGTTGTTATGAATGAAAAACAAAAAGAAAAATATGACAGGTTAAAAGATAATTATGAAAGAAATATATTTGATGCTAATTATGATAAAAAAGTAAATGAAAAAGGTAAATTTGATAAAGAAGTTAGAGATAATATTGAAAATAATAACATAAATAATAAAGAAGATGATGAAACAATGAAGCAAATTGCCGAGCAAGATTTAGGATTTGAAGTTTTTAAAATGACTCCAATTGAAGATGATTTATTTTATGATAATAACCAACAAATAGATAGATACAGAGCTTTTCTTATTGTTGATACAGAAATGAAACCTCAAATTGTTACCATGAAAAATGGTAAAATGGAAAAAGCTGATGGATTTGATGAGGCGACAAAAACAACTGGTGAGGCAGCTATAATGCGAAATGATGATAAAAAAATTGAGCAAAATCATACATATGGTGAAATAAGAAAGAATAACAATGGTGCAGACAGTTTTGTATATTCTATTGAGTTTGGAACATATGGTGATCCAAAATTACTAGAAATGAAACCAAATAGAGGAAGTAAATTTGAACAAAAAAATAAATATCTTGTACATGAAGTTCAAACAGGCAATACAGATTATGAAGATGTAAACAGAGAAGGCAATACTGTAAAAAATATAACTCGCCAAAAATTTTCAGAAAGACCAGGCTATAACGATGATAGTCATCCAAATAATACGAGTGACCAAAACAAAAAAATTGTAAATGATATGGCTGGTAATAAAGAAAGTGATTTTACGCCAGAAGATTTGGCTGAAAGCAAAACTATTAGATTAGATAATGCTTTGAAAAAGGTGAAAGAAGAGCTTAATGAGCAAGGTATTAAGTATGATTCGTCTGATATGAAAAAAATTAAAAATGATGTAGAGCAAGATATTGAAAAAGATGAAGATATTTTTTGTGATGAAAAGGTTGAACAATATGTTAAGAATTTTATAGAATATAAAAAAGAGCAAAAACAGGAGCAGAAAACACCGAAAGATAAAGAGGATGAAGGAATAAATAGGTTAGAGCAAATCTTGCAGAAGTTTAGAGGATATTAAAAAAACATCTTGAATAAATTTCCATATTTATATTATAATATGAATATGGAAATTTATTTTTTTGCTCTAACAAGCAAAAAGAAAGGATTTTATGGTATGAATTATAATAAAAGTATAATTAAAAACGGAATTACATTTCACAAAGTAACAACAAATAAGTTTAAAACAAATTTATTTGCAATATTTTTAACTACACCAATTACAAGGGAAACAGTAACAAAAAATGCTTTAATTAGTGCAGTTTTAAGACGAGGAACTAATAATATTCCAACACAAGAGGGAATATCAAAAGAGCTTGAAAATATGTATGGAGCAAGTTTTGACTGTGGTATCGAAAAAAATGGAGATAACCAAATTTTAAAATTTTATATTGAATCAATCAACGACGAATTTTTACCAAAGCAAGAAAATTTAGCACAAAAATCTTTACAATTATTATCAGATATAGTTTTTAATCCTTATACAGAAAATGGAACTTTCAAAAAAGAATATGTAGATGGAGAAAAAAATACTTTAAAGCAATTAATAGAAGGAAAAATTGATAACAAAACTAAATATGCCTAGAAGAAATGTTCAAAAATGAGCCATATGGATTATATAAATTTGGATACACAGAGGATCTAGAAAAAATTACAGAGCAAGATTTATATAATCAATACCAAAATTTAATATCAAATTGTAAAATAGATGTGTTTGTATCTGGTTTTAATATAGAAAATTTAAACGAGAATGAAATTTTAGCTGATTTAAACGAAAGAACAGCAACATATATACCAACAGACATAAAAACAGAAAACAAGCAAATAAATAAGCCAAAACAAATTACAGAAAAAATGAATATTACGCAAGGTAAATTGATGATAGGATTAGATATAAATGATTTAAAGAAAGATGAGCAATATATCGCATCAATGTACAATGTAATATTAGGAGGAGGGGCAAATTCTAAACTATTCCAAAACGTAAGAGAAAAAGCGAGTCTAGCTTACACAGCAGGTTCTGGTTATTTAAAAGCTAAAAGCATAATAATAATTAGATGCGGAATAGAAATTAAAAATTACGAAAAAGCTGTAGAAATAATAAAAGAACAATTAAACCAAATGTTAACAGGTGATTTTTCAGAAGAAGACATAGAAAGCGCAAAACAACTAATATATGCATCAGTAAAAAGTATACCAGATACTCAAGACGGGGAGCTAATGTACTACTTTGCTCAAGAGCTATCAAATAAATTTGTTGGCTTAGATGAATATATAAATAATATAAAGAAAGTAACAAAAGAGGAAATGTTAAAAATAGCACAAAAAATAAGAATAAATACAATTTATTTCCTAACAGGCCAAGAATAAAAATTTAATTTAGCGACGGATTTTAAAGTTTATAGAATTTAAAAAATTAGTAAACTAGTAAATTTTAAAAAATTTGTAATTCACAAAATGCAAAATTTAGTAAATGAAAGGAGAACTTTTATAAAAGGATGAAAATATTAGATTGTTTAAAAATAAAAGAAAAAGCATATATTGAAGACCTTGATAATGGACTAAAAGTTATTATTGTTCCCAAAAAGGAAAGTACTAAAAAATTTGTAATATGGGGAACTAGATTTGGTTCAATTGATAATAAATTTATATTACCAGAAACAGGTGAAGAAGTTACTGTTCCAGATGGTGTTGCACACTTTTTAGAGCATAAAATGTTTGAGCAACCAGATGGAACAAACAGCCTAGATACAATGATGGCTCTAGGGCTAGATGCAAATGCATATACAACAAATGACCATACTGCATATTTATTTGAATGTAGTGAAGACGAAAATTTTTATAAAGGTTTAGATGAACTTATGGATTATGTTCAAAGTCCATATTATACAAATGAAAATGTTGAAAAAGAAAAAGGAATAATTGGTCAAGAAATAATGATGTATGACGATGACCCAGGATTTCAGTTATATTTAAATACTTTAAAATGCTTATATTCAAAATGTCCAATTAGAATTGATATAGCTGGAAGTATTGATTCTATAGCACCAATAAATCCAGACATATTATACAAGTGTTATAATACATTTTATAATCCATCAAATATGGTGCTTGTTGTATGTGGAAATTTTGAACCACAAAATATATTAGAAGAAATAAAAAAACGTTTAAAATCTTCTAAAAATATTGGAGAAATACACAGAATTTATGAAGAAGAGCCAAAAGAAATAAATGAAAAACATATGGAAAAATCAATGTCTGTAAGTATGCCAATTTTTATGATTGGTGTAAAAGATAAAATTGTAAATCCATCAGAGCGTGTAAGAAGACATATGGCTATTGAAGTTATTTTAAATTTACTCATAGGAAAAAGTTCTAATTTATATAAAAAATTATATGAAGAGCAAATTTTACTAGGAGAAGCAGATTCTGAATATGAATTTTCAAATCAATATGCACATATATTAATAAGTGGACAGTCAAATAATCCACAATTGGTACAAGATATGTTGATAACTGAAATTGAAAAGTTAAAAAATAACGGTTTTGTGATAGAAGATTTTGAAAGAGTGAAACGAAAAATATATGGAGAATTTGTAACAGAGTTTAATGATGTTGCAAGTATTTCTAGAATGTTTTTGGCAGACACTGTAAAACAAATTAATTCATTTGATTATGTAGATGAATATGACAATATTACAATGGAATACGCAAAAGAGCTATTAAATGAAGTGTTTGTAGAAGATAAAATGGTATTGTCAGTAATTAAAAATAAAGTTTTATAGAAAAATATAGTTTATAAAAGGTAAAAAATATGATTATAAAAACAGGATTTATTTCAAGAGTTGCCTTTACAATTGCAGGAATTGACATTTATTGGTATGCAGTTTTAATAGTTTCTGCAATTGTAATTGGAATAATATGGTCACTATTAAAAAGTGGCAGATATAATATAAAATTTGATACAATTTTAGATTTATGCATATTTATGATTCCAATTTCAATTTTATGTGCAAGAGCATATTACGTGATATTTAATTTTAATTATTACACAAGTAATCCATTGGAAATATTAGATTTTAGAAATGGAGGACTTGCCATTTATGGAGGAATTATAGGTGCAGTTATAACGATAATTGTTTTTTGTAAAATTAAAAAAGTAAATATTTTAAATTTGACAGATTACATTGCTCCAATAATACCATTAGGACAAGCAATCGGAAGATGGGGAAACTACATAAATATTGAGGCATATGGAACAGAAACAAATTTACCATTAAAAATGGAGGTAATAGAAAATGGAGTTACAAAATATGTGCATCCAACATTTTTATATGAGTCAGTTGGAAATTTTATTTTATTTTTAATACTATTAAAAGTAAGCAAAAATAGGAAATTTTCTGGACAAATTACTTTTTTATATTTTATAGGATATGCGT